>Ga0066640_10001089_pt1 | contig 16242 bp, 16 predicted proteins | sample CryGeyCG2114_020_2_FD_59505 | JGI IMG/M metagenome (GOLD analysis project Ga0066640, IMG submission 59505) | Groundwater microbial communities from aquifer - Crystal Geyser CG11_big_fil_rev_8/21/14_0.20 | ecosystem: Environmental > Aquatic > Deep subsurface > Groundwater | place: USA: Utah... | reverse complement strand
GATCGAGGGAGATATGGAGATCAATTCAATCAACGAAATCCTGGAATTGAATCTCCCCACCAGCGAGGACTTTGAAACCCTTGCGGGCCTGGTCATCGGCCGCCTCGAAAAGATTCCCCTGCCAGGGGAACAGGTCGAGATCGATAAGTACCGCCTTACGGTGAAAGAGGCAAGTAAACGAAAAATCATTTCCGTCATCGTAAGGGAATTCATCCAAAAGGAAAATGGCGGAGAAACATCCCCCCCGGCCAATGCCCCCAGGGAAACAGAGTGAGCCTCCTCTGCAACCCTCTCCGTCACCTCTGACGACATCACAACCCGCGAAGATTCTGGACCTCCTGGAAGGCTTCCTGGATTTCCAGGAATTTCAGGTGAGCGGCTTCCGCCGATTCGGTTCCCTCATGGGCAAATCGATCCGGATGATACCGTTGAGCCATTTCCCGGTAGGCTTTCTTGACTTTCTCGTTGGTGGATGTGGGAGGGATGCCCAGAATCGTGTACGGGGTCCTCAGCGCGTCCAGGGAATATTTTCGGCGGATGCGGTCATGGTCCTCGTAGGTTACCCCGAGGAGCCTCGCAAGCCGGTTGATCTCTTCCTGTCCCCCGTGCTCCAACCCGTTGCCAATCAAGGCGATTTGATAACCCGTCGCGAGGATGAGGAATTTATAGTGCCCGCCGGCCGCCTTCCGGTACTGTTCCACCACCGCTTCAAGATTGGGTTTTAATTTTTGCGTCTCCTGGACGATGTCGTTGATGAACTTCAGATCGTCGTTGGAGTAATTCAGGTTTTTAATCAGGAACTGCTGGATGACGCCGGTTTCTTTGGGCGTCAAGGGTCCCTTCGCCATCCCCACCCGGGTCAGGATGACGATGAGGCAGGACACAAAGATCCCCCGGTTGGCGACTCCGGGGAGGGAGGCCTCCATTTTTTGGGTGATCTTTTTTCGGATGAAATGCTCGATCGCACCCCCGATCAAGGCCCCCACGGGCCCTCCCCGCAAAAAACCCAATCCGGCTCCAAGCATCCACGACATAAATCAACAATCCCAAATAATACTTCGGTCCATACCCTTGATTCGCCATATTAACTTCCGGCTTCTCAGGAAATCAAGAGATGGAAATTTTGTGCCGCGAGTGATATTCTCTCCCCCTGCCATTCTCGAAACGGAGGAACCATGGTCAAGCATATCGTCCTGTTCAAGCTGGCCGAAAAGACCCCTGCTAACATGAACCGGGCCATTGAGGCACTAAAAAGCCTGGAGCATCATATTGAGTCATTGCGATATCTGGAGGTGGGGGTGGACTTTAAAGGATCGGACCGCAGTTATGATCTGGCCCTCACCACCCATTTTGACGATCGGAAGGGATTGGAGGCCTATGCCCGGCATCCCCGCCATCTTCCCGTTATCGAAATCATGCGCTCCCTCTGCTCCAGTTCGATCGTGGTGGATTTCGAATCTCCTGCCGCCTGATCACCCAAGGGGGTCCAATTTAAACAAACCGGAAAAAGTGAAAATAATTGCTTGAACTTTTGGGGGGGTATTGATATTCTTCCGCGATTCTGTGTAAACAGGATGTTTTAAATTGGAACCGTTTTAAGAAACGCAAATACTTAACCATCTGAAAGAAAAGCTTTACCGGTTAAGGTCGACCCCAAATTGGACCCAAACCGCCGGAGAATTCCGGTGGTTTAATTTATAGCCAAAAGCGCATAAATTATCCAAAAACCCGTTGGGCAGGGAAAAGCTTTACCCTGTACAACTCAGGTAAGGAGATTTGGGGTGGCAACTAAAAAAAAGAAAGCAGTTAAAAAGAAGGCCGCGAAGAAAAAAGTTTCAAGAAAAAAGGCGCCCCAAAAATCGACGGCTAAACGTAAGAAAACAGCCGTTAAAAAATCCAGGCCTGCCTCGAAATCCAAACCTTCGCAAAAGAAAAAGTCTTCCCGGCCCCCTTTGAAAAAAACTGCTCTACCAAAAAAATCGGCCAAGACCAAAGGTAAAGCGCGAGCCAAGACCCAGGTGAAGAGCAAACCCGTTAAAACCAAAAAATCGTCCGTCAAAAAAGCCGCCTCAAGACCGACTTCCCGGAAGGGAGTTGCTTCTAAAAAGCCCGCATCTCCAAAAACAAAACAACCTGTTGCGGCGAAAAAAAATACCGTCGCAAAAGCCCCCAAGAAACTCGATCCCATCATCGAAAAGATCAAAGAGAAACTGGTCGGCACCCGTTCCGACCTGCTGAAAATGATCCAGTCCTCGCAGGCCATTGAGCGGAATGTAGGGGATTTGACGTTCAGTAACGAGATCGATCTGGCTTCCAGCCTGGAGGGAAGAGAGATGATGTTTCAGTTATCGAGCCGGGACCGGCATGAACTGAAACTCATCGAAGACGCGCTTTTCAAGATCCATCAGGGAACTTACGGGCAATGCGAATCGTGCTCCAAGATGATCGGCATCAAGCGGCTTCAAATCCTCCCCCTCACCAGTCTTTGCATCGATTGCCAGGAAACGTTGGAGCGTTCCTAGCCAGAGAGAGCCATCCCGATCGCGAGTGATCGAGGAAGGTCATCCCATCCGTTTCCCAGGTCACTGCCCGTGACACTTCTTATATTTTTTCCCGCTTCCGCATGGACAGGGATCGTTCCGCCCCACCTTTTTGTCATCCCGGCGAACCGTAACCGGCTTTGATTCCTCGGAGCCATCACCCCCGCCGCGATGTTCCACCACCTTGGGGGGGCGAGGGATATTTTCTTCAACCACCGTTTGAGGTTCCCGGGAGATGTTGGCCTTGAAAAGATACTCGGTGATTTCTTCTTTGATCCGAAGCATCATGGCGCTGAACATCGAGAACCCTTCTTTCTTATATTCCGTCAGGGGGTTCTTTTGAGCATATCCCCGTAGCCCGATCCCCTCTTTGAGGTGATCCATTCCCAACAGGTGGTCCCGCCAGAGGTTGTCCACCACCTGTAGCATGATCATCCGCTCCAGGTGACGAATCGTCCGCGGATCGAACGGGGCCATCTTTGTTTCGTAGACATCGACGACCACCTCCACAATGGCGTCATACAATTGCTCCTGATCGCAATGCTCGAGGGGAAGGTGTTTTTTCTCATGTATCAGCAGTTCCGCATTATTTATCTTTTGCACCCCGATCCCGAACTGGCGCTGGAGAAAATCGTTCAGCGCCGGGATATCCCATTCTTCGGGGTAGATTTTTTCATGCGCAATCTCCTGCAGAAATTCCTCAATGACCTCTTCGGCCATATCCAGGAGAATGTCCTTCTGGTTGTCTCCTAAAAGAATTCCCCGCCGCAGGGAATAAAGAACCTCCCTCTGCTTGTTCATCACATCGTCGTACTCGAGGAGGTGCTTGCGGATATCGAAATTGTGGGCCTCGACCTTCTTCTGGGCGTTGGCCACCGCCTTGCTGACCATGTTGTGTTCGATCGGTTGACCGTTTTCCATCCCCAGTTTCTGCATTAGCCCCGAAATCCGGTCGGAACCGAAAATCCGCATCAGGTCGTCTTCCAGCGACAGGTAGAATCGCGAGGATCCCTTGTCTCCCTGCCGCCCGGAGCGGCCGCGGAGCTGGTTGTCGATCCGTCGGCTTTCATGACGCTCGGTTCCGAGAATATGAAGTCCCCCCATCTCCGGCACTCTTTTCCCCAGAACGATATCCGTACCGCGGCCCGCCATATTGGTGGCAATGGTCACCGCCCCTTCTTGACCGGCCTGGGAAATGATCTCGGCTTCCCGTTCATGGTGTTTGGCATTGAGGACGTTATGCGGGATCCCGGACCGCTTGAGCATGTGGCTCAGTTTTTCGGATTTTTCGATGGAAATCGTTCCCACAAGAACCGGCCGTTTGATCTCATACAATTCGCGAATCTCTTCGATGACGGCATCGAATTTCTCTTTTTCGGTCCGGTAGATCACGTCGGGGTAATCCTCGCGGATCATGGGCTTGTTGGTTGGAACCACCAGGACTTCCAGTTTGTAAATGGAGTTGAATTCTTCCGCCTCGGTATCTGCGGTACCCGTCATTCCGGCAAGCTTTTCATACATGCGGAAATAATTCTGAAAGGTAATGGACGCCAGAGTCTGGTTCTCGTTTTCGATTTCCACCCCTTCCTTGGCTTCGAGGGCCTGGTGAAGTCCGTCGCTGTACCGGCGGCCCGGCATCATCCGTCCGGTAAACTCGTCGATGATGACAACCTTGCCGTCCTTCACCACATAATCCACTTCGTTCTTGAACAGCGCATGCGCCTTGAGGGCTTGATTGGAGCAATGGAGTAGCTCGATGCTGGAAGGATCGTACAGGTTTTGCACCTGCAATTGTTTTTCCATGTAGGCCACCCCTTCCTCGGTAAACGAGGCGGTGCGGCTTTTCTCATCGGTGGTGTAATGCGTTTCCTTGCGGAGCTTGGGAAGCACCCGGTTGACGACGTAGTACTTGTCGGTCGATTCTTCGCCCGGGCCGGAAATGATAAGGGGAGTCCGGGCCTCGTCGATCAGAATGCTGTCCACCTCGTCCACAATGCCGTAGTACAGGGGGCGCTGGGCAAACTGCTCGGCGGAGAACTTCATGTTATCGCGAAGATAGTCAAAGCCGAATTCGTTATTGGTCCCGTAGGTGACATCGCACCGATAAGCGTTCTTCCGCTCTGCATCGGGCATGTCGTGATAAATCACTCCCACGGAAAGACCCAGGAATTTATAGAGGGTACCCATCCATTCCGCGTCGCGCCGGGCAAGATATTCGTTGACGGTAACAACATGCACTCCCCGGCCTGTCAGGGCGTTCAGGTAAACCGGGAGGGTAGCCACCAGGGTCTTTCCTTCCCCGGTCTTCATTTCGGAGATTTTCCCTTCATGGAGGACGACTCCCCCGATCATTTGAACATCGAAATGACGCATGTTCAACGCGCGCAAACCTGCTTCCCGCACGACGGCAAACGCTTCGGGAAGTAAGTCGTCGAGACTGGCCCCCTGCTCCAACCTCTGCTTGAACTCGGCCGTCTTCCCGGCAAGCTCAACGTCAGTCAAAGGCTGGATCGAGGGCTCAAACTGGTTGATCTTTTCGACAATGACCTGGATCCGTTTTATTTCCCGCTCATTGCGGGTGCCGAATATTTTTTTGATCAGACCTAGCATAATTCCGGAAGGATGGCTTTTATGGGAAAGAGGATTCGGGAGTAGTCGTTGCCGGGACACAAACACCCGCCGCGAATGAAACGTATGGCCACGGGGCGATCACTCTGGATTATATATAATGTTACAAAAAACGGTTGAATTTAATAAGTGCCGGTGCGAGGTGGGATTATGTAACCTGGAGAAGGATCTCCCCCATCTTGGAAGAATCCGGTAATCCCGCCAGGGGAAAAGGAGGAAGACCCGGAAACGAAGCACACTTCCCCCGCCCTGACAGGGGGAATCCAGGCCGCCTGTATTATTCCTCCAGAATGAAATTTTGGGGATTGACCGGTACGCCGTTGAGAAGCACTTCATAATGAACATGAGGTCCCGTACTGCGGCCCGTACTACCCACCAGGGCCACAACATCGCCTCGTTTCACCTTGTCGCCGACCTGGACCATGTGCTTGGAGTTGTGGCCATAACGGGTAATGTAGCCATAACCATGATCGACCTCGATCATGTTGCCATAACCATATTCTCTCCCGGCAACCACGACGACTCCATCGGCGGTGGCCCGAACCTGGGACCCGGCCCGGGCGGCGATGTCCCAACCCTCATGCTTTTCGCGCAAGCCGGTGAAGGGGGATTTGCGATAACCAAATCCGGAAGTGACCCAACCTCGCGTGGGCCAGACGGAAGGCGTGGAGGACAACAGCGATTTCTGACTTTTAAAAAATTCGTCAAGTTCCTGGAGGCTGATCGTCTGCACCTTGGCTTGCTTCGTCAAATGGCTCAAACTGCCGGAAAGCCGCTCGCCGATGGCCCGCGCCTCCCGCTCCAGCGAGGTCGTGAAACTGTGATTCGACAATCCATAGGGTCCACCCACCCCCCAATTATCCTCGGTGGAAGCGGGATTGCCGTCCAGGGCGGTGATGACCCGCAATTTTTTCTCGAACCGCTCCAGACGGGCCATTTCCGTTTCAAAATTCCGCACTTGCTGGGCGAATTTCTCCACCTGAATCTTTTGAATCTTGGATTCGCGGCGAAGAGAGGTCAACTCATCCTGAGTACCCAAAAGATCGATGTATCGGTTGGCAAAATAGAATGAGGACCCTGCGACACCTAAAACCAGGACCAATAAAAGGGATAGCCCCACGCGGACAAACCGCTTGGGAATCTGGGTCTTTTTGGGAGCACCCGTGGTTCCCGCAAAAATCACCAAAGTGTAGAAGTCTTTATCCACCCGTCCTCCTTCGGTTAAGAATGCGCATATGGAGCGAATTCACAAAAAAAGTCGTTTGATCGTATCCTTGAAGCTCAATAAAGTCAATAAGTAATTAGAGTTATTGTCCTACATTTTTTTACCCTCTTCCCAAACACGATAGCGGAGCTTTTCGGAAGAAAGTGCGTTTTAATGCCTTTTTTACCGCATCCGCAATTTTTCCCTGGCCTGGATATGACCCGGATTGATCTTCAGAACCTCCTCGTAAAATTTATAGGCGGTTTGGAGGTCGCCCGATTCTTCATATAAAATCCCCAGGCTGAATAACGCCTGTACCACTCCGGGTGGATAATTAATTTCACGGTATAACTCCAGCATGTCAGAAAATGCCTTTCGGGTTTCGTCCGGCTTTCCCTCGCTGTAAAGTCGAAACCCTTTCTGGCGTAAGGAGTTCGCCAGCGTCCGCCCATATCCCAGCGACAGCGCATGAGGACCGGTCTCCAGGCTCTTTTTATACTCTGCAATAAATAAGCCGGTCTCCCCCATCTCTTCATAAATTTGTTTCAAGTTCTGATAAAACCGCAAGTCCGAGGGATCCAGTTCGATCGCCCGTTTCACTTTTTTTATCGCCTCACTGTATGATTTTTTTTCCGCCAACACCGCCCCCAGGGTATTCCAGGCCAGAGCATTTCCGGAGCTCTGGTCCAAAGAGGCGTTCAACCGATCCTCCGCCGGGCCGAACTCTCCCATCAGAAAATGCATGAACCCCATGCCAAAAAGAAGGTTGGCGTTGCCGGGGTCCGTGTTCAGTAATTTTTCCAGATACCGTTTCCCTTCGGCCAGTTGTCCGGTCCCCTCATAGGATTTTGCCAGGCCGCGGTAAACCGTGGGTTCCTGGCTCCCATCCCCGATCAGGCGTTGGAACTCCTCCAGGGCTTTTGAGTACTGGCGCATGGAAAGCAGAATCTCCGCCTGTTGTTCCGGCGAGGGGTCCGGCAAAAAAGGATGGTTCGGCCGGGGTGGCTCCCCGGCCCAGCAGGGAAAACTCATCGCCCATCCGATCAAGAGAGATAACAGGAGAACCTGACGCGGTTGACTAAAGATGGGGTTCACAAGTCCTTCCCTGGAAGTTAAGGGGGTTCGGTTCAATTTGAGACCCCCTAAGGGTGGGGGGCTTATCCTTACATCCGACGGACCCCGTATGAACGGAGGCAGAGGTCCCCTAGAAAGGGGCCTCCTCATCGTCTCCGGATGGGGTTTCTGCCTGCGGTGGGACATCGGTCCGCTCGGTCAGATTGCTGAAGCGGGTAAAGTTGTTTTCAAATGCGAGACGCACTTCGCCGAGGGGACCGTTGCGCTGTTTCCGCACCAGAATCTCAGCGATACCGATATCCTTGGTATCCGAATTATAAACTTCATCGCGATAGATGAAGGCGACCACGTCCGCATCCTGCTCGATGGCGCCGGATTCGCGGAGATCGGAAAGGAGGGGCCGTTTGTCGGTGCGGCTTTCCACGGCCCGGCTCAACTGGGAAAGCGCCACGATGGGCACGTTCAGTTCCTTGGCCAGGGCTTTCAGGCCACGAGAGATTTCGGATATTTCCAATTGGCGGCTTTCGGACCGGCCGCTGGAATGCATGAGCTGGAGGTAGTCGACGATAATCAAGCGGAGGGGTTGTTCGGCGGCCAGCCGCCGGGCCCGCGCGCGGACGTCCAGGCTGGTCAACGAAGCGCTGTCATCGATAAAGATGGGGGCCTGGGCCAGCTTCGCACCGGCTTTATGAATCTTGGGCCAGTCGGTGCGTGCGATAAAACCGGTACGCAGTTTGTTGGAGTCGACGCGCGCCTCGGCGCACAGCAGGCGGTTGCCTAACTGTTCCTTGGACATTTCCAGACTGAATATCGCCACCGCCTTCTCGGCGTGGACCGCGGCATAGCGTGCCAGATCGAGCACGAAACTGGTCTTTCCCATGCTGGGACGCCCGGCGAGAATGATAAGGTCGGAGGGTTGCAGGCCGGAAGTGATACGATCGAGATCGGTGAAACCGGTGGGAACCCCTGTCACCAGGCCCGGCGCCTGGGAAAGTTTTTCCGCGGTATGGATACTTTCTTTTACAACCGCGCTCAGTTCGTAAAAACTGCGCCGGGTCCGTTTCTCGGAAATTTCAAAGATCGATCGTTCGGCCCGGTCGAGGATGGTTTCCACCTCGTCGGTGTCTTCGTAACTTTGGGTGACAATGTCGCTGGCGGTCTGGATCAGATCACGAAGGATCTTTTTTTCCCGGACGATCCGGGCGTGGTGGGCGATGGCGGTCGCGGTGGGAACAAAATCTTCAAGCTGGGTCAGGTAATCGAGTCCGCCGACGTCGATGAGCAGGTCTTTCTTTCGTAACTGTTCCGAGACCGCGAGGATATCGACCGGATCATTGCTTTCAAACAGAACCCGCATGGCGCGGAAAATTTTCTGGTGAGAGGATTTGTAGAAATCGTCTTCTCCCAGAATTTCCAGAGCCCGCGCCAGCGCCTCGCCCGATTTGAGGCAAGCGCCCAACACGCCTTCTTCGGCCTCCAGGTTATATGGAGGGAGCTTGTTCAGGGAAATTTGGCCGACGGCCTCCGGCATCGTCGTTCCCTCCCCTTTTTCAGCGTTGCAGAATGTTAGAAAGAATCAGGACGCTTCGGCAGAAGAGGCGCTTTCTCCCTCGACGCCCGGCGCAGATTCCTGGGCCACGTCTCCTTCAGGCGCGTCCTCGGATTTCTTTTCCTCTTCCTCCGCGATAACGGAAACCTTGATCGCAACCGTCACCTGAGGATGGAGTTTGAGATTGACTTTGAAATCACCCAACGCCTTGATGGCATCGGGCAGAACCAGTTTGCGCCGGTCCACTTCGACTCCCTGCCCCCGAAGGATTTCAACAATTTCCTGGGCCGTCACCGAACCGAACAGCTTGCCATTCTCACCGGCTTTTTTCCGGATCACGCAAGGGACATTGGCGATCTGGCCGGCTTTTTCCTCTGCCACAACCTTGGCCTTGCGCAACCGGGCCTGAACAATGCCCTTCTGATGGTTGAGTTCTTTTACGTTCCAGGTCGTGGCGAGGATGGCTTTCCCCTGAGGAATAAGGTAATTGCGGCCAAAACCGTCTTTCACCTCAACCTCGTCGCCCAGATTCCCGAGACCTTCCACATCTTCTTTCAGTAGCAGTTTCATGACGTTCGATTCACTCCTTCCCTAAATTTGATCTTCATCATCCGGCCCGGTCGAGGGACGGGGTTTCAGTTTTCTAAAATCGATCCAGATATCGAACACTCCCAATCCGATCACCAGTCCAATCAGGATGGGTTGCACCAGGATCAGGAGCAACGCCAGAGCCCAAAGGATTCCGGGAACATTTTTAATTTCAAAAAACCGGGCGATAATGGCCCAGCCCTGAAAAAAATAAATCACCAGAAGCACCAGCAGGACGTTCAGTCCCAGGACATCCAGCATGCCTTCCGTCAGCACCACCGCCGCCCCGGAGAGCAGGAGCGGCCACACCATTTGCTCCGGCAAAATCCACTCGGAAAACTTTTCCGGCGGCGATATTGAGGGCCCATGAAACCGAACCATCAAAAATCGCACCAGGAAAAAGTTGATCGCCGCCGTGATGAGGCTTCCGATCGCGATGATCGCCGGAAAGGAAACCGCAAAGGTCTCCGAAGCCTTATCGGCGAATCGCTTCATTTCCGCCAGGTCCGCCGCGCTTTCCCCCATGGTCTTCAGGGAATCGAGAGACTGCTGAATGTTGGCCTCAAAATGCTTTTTGAAAAACACCGAAAGCGGCTCCTCGCTTCCGGAAAAAGATACCAGCAACAAAAAAATCGACAACAGGGTCGATCCGGAGGCGCTGAACCCAACGCACCGGTCGAAGGAAAATCCCAATCGAAGGGTTTCGGCCATAATCACGGCCAGAACGGCATATTCGGCCAGAAACAGGATGGCCTGCATGGGCCCCATCACCGCAAGCAGAACCCCAAAAATCACCGCCACCACGGCCAATCCCGCGCCCTTACCCACTTGAAGGTAAACAAAAATCAATGGAACGGGAGACAGAATTCCCGCCACCAGGGCCAGGGGAGGGAACACGAGCGCCATTAATCCAAGAACCAGAACAGCGATCCCCGGTAATAACAGGTTCCTGGGTGGGGTTGGGTCAGGCAATCGTCAGGGTACCTCTATGGGTTCGGTATGTTCCTCTTTGGAACTCCGGGCGCTCTTCTATTAACAGGGAAAACCCGAAGTAGAAGGCAATTGTTAGAAGTCCCCCTTGGAATTCAACGTTCAACGGTAAAGGGCAAAAGAGCGATGTTGCGCGCCCGTTTGATAGCGACCGTCAATTGCCTCTGGTGTTTCGCACAATTCCCGGATATTCGGGAAGGCACAATCTTTCCCCGCTCCGAGATGAGGGGTTTCATTGTCTTCACGTCGAAGAAATCGATGTGATCTATTTTTTCGGCGCAGAAGCGGCAGATTTTTTGCGCGAACAGGTTTCGCTTTTTCGTAAAAGTCATCTTGGTGTCCTTGAAAACAAAATTGAATCGGTTATCGGTTTAATATGGAAACCCTAAAAAGGGATATCGTCTTCCTTGCCCGCAGGAAACGGGGGTTCTTCGCCCATGGGTTCGGTGGATCCTCCCCGGGGAGCGTCGCCTCGGCCGCCCAGGAACTGGACCGTGTTGGCGGTAACGTCCAGCTTGCTTCGCTTCTGGCCGTTATCGGTTTCCCAGGTGGTAAACCGCAGGTAGCCGTCGACAAACACCGGCCGGCCCTTGCTCAAATACTCGGCGCAATTTTCTCCCTGCTTGCCCCAAACGGTGATGTCGACAAAGCACACATCTTCTTTCCATTCATCGCCTTGTTTGTACCGGCGATTGATCGCCATCCCGAATGTGGCCACCGCGGCCCCGCTTGCGGTATACCGCAATTCCGGATCCCGGGTGAGATTCCCCATCAAGAGTACTTTATTGAAATTGGCCATTTCCCATTTCCTGTCCCGAGCGGTGGATCAAGCCTATTCGGCCACACCCACCACTTCCTCGGCGTCCTCGTTATCGGTACCTTCAACCGCCTTGCCCGTCCCTTCCTTCGCTTCTTCACCGGCCTCCGCCTGGGCGGCCCGCGTCAGCGCCCTCTCCAGATCGCGCTCCTCCAGACGAATGACCATGTGTTTTAGAATGGTCTCGTACAGGGAGTATTCCTTTTCGAGTTGGGAAAGTTTGTCGTTTTCGCAGGTATGATAGATGTTAAGGTAGTAACCGAACCGGTTCTTCTTCACCCGGTAAGCAAGACGCTTCTTGCCCCATCGCTCGATCCGGTGGGAGGATCCACCGAATTTCTTGAAAAAACCTTCTATTTTCTGGACGGCTTCGTCGACCTGGGTTTCATCCAGATCGGGTTTTAAAATAAGGACACTCTGGTAGGATCGCAACGCTGACCTCCTCACGGGTTATAGCCCTAACCACCACGGGTTAGAGCGAGGGGTTGTTAATAGAAAAAAGGTATTCTGGCACAGGGGAAATTTAAAATCAAGGGATTTCCCCGCCGGAAGGTCCAGGTTAATTCATTTCAGGATAAGGTGTTATGAAGCGACCGCACGTTGGCGGAAAAAATCGGAAATGGACGGGATTCCTCCTGCCCGGGCTCCTGCTCTTGGCGGGGACGGCCTGCGATTTCAAACTGCCGTCGCCCCCGCCGGACCTCCTATATAAGTTCAACGTGGTGAACGTGGGCCAGGGCCCTGCCTGCCTGGTCACCGCCGATCTCGATCTCGACGGCTGGGCCGACCTGGTTTCGGCCAACACCAAGGACAGCACGCTCTCCATCCTGTATGGCCATGGCGACGGAACCTTCGATTCCCCGCTCTCCATTCCCGTTCCCGCCGAGCCCACTTCCCTGGTCGTGGACGATGTAAACCGGGACGGCTTTGCGGACATCCTCACCAACTCCCGCGGCGCCCATGTCGTCACGGTCCTTCTCGGCCGGGCCAAGAGGTCCTTCTATCCCGCCCACCCCATTCCCACCGGCAAGGTGCCTCTGGCCCTGGCCGTGGGGCATTTCAACGAAGATAACAACCTGGATCTCGCCGTCACGCTCACCTTCGACAAGGTGGAAATTTACCTCGGCACGGGAGACGGCAGTTTTAAAAAGGGAATGACCTATGGAACCGGGTCCCGGTCCTTCTCGGTCCTGGCGCAGGACTTCAACGGCGACGGCCGCGCCGACCTCGTGCTGGCCACCACCAGTTCCAACGCGAGCGGAATCCGCCTGTTCCCGGGGAACGGCGATGGCACCTTCGCTTCCCCCCGCCGGATGGCCCAGGGGTTGATGCCGCTGACCGTCATCGCCAAAGACATGAATGACGACGGCAAACCCGACCTGCTCTTCGCCGCCGGCCAGGGAGACAACATGTATTTGATGCTCTCCAATGGGGACGGGGCCTTTCGGAAAGAGATCCCCTTTTCCGGCGGGGGCGGCCCCATCGCCCTTGTGGCCGAGCATTTCAACGACGATGCGTTGCTGGACGTGGCCGTGGCCAATTCCCGAAGCAGTAGCTTCTCCCTCATCCTGAGAACCGCGAAAGGCGGATTCCATTACCCCACCCGCGACTACGTGGTCGATGGCGGAACCCCGCTCACGATCACCAGCGGCGACTACAACGGCGACGGAATGAAGGACGTGGCGGTGGCGAGCAATTTCAACAACAGCGTGGAAATCTACCTGCAACGAAGAATCCTCGGCTGATCGGGTCAACCCTCCGGCGCGAACTGCGGGACGGCGGGCAATTTGCGCCATTCGTTGAAGTAAAAGGATATCCGTCCATCGCGGGTGGGATAGATTTTTTTGTACGTCTCCTCTCCCCCCGGCCCCCGTTCCACGATCACGATCTTCTTGTCCATGAGCTGGGTCGACTTGGCGATGTAGAGAAAGGTGTAAGGCTGGTCCCGGGCAATGATGCGATGCAACTCGTGCGCCATCTCCACCTGCCGGGCCTTGTCGTATTCCTTGCGGATGCGAAGGATCAACCGGTCCGCTTCCGGATTTTCATAGCCGACGAAATTGAGCTGGTTGGGGTTGGTCTGGCTCGAATGCCAGATCTGGTACAGATCGGGGTCGATGCCCATGCTCCACCCCAGCACCACCGCATCGAACTTGAGCGCGTTCACGAAATCCTTTAAAAACACCGCCCACTCGAACAACTGGGTGTTGCATTTGATCCCCAGCTTGCGCCAGCTGTTCTGCGCGATGGTGAGAATGTTCTTGCGGATCGGGTTGCCGTTGTTGGTGATGAGGTTGAACTCGAACACTTTGCCCTCCTTCTCCAGAAACCCTTCCGCGTTCTCCTTCCATCCCAGCCCGTGGAGAATGTCGAGCGCCCCTTTCGGGTCATAGGGAAGCGGGGCAATGGAGTGATCGTACCAGTCGGTGATCTTGGGGAAAGGTCCGGTGACCCGTTCCCCCTCGCCGTACAAAACATGCTGGATGATCTTTTCGACGTCGATGGCCATGCCGAGCGCGCGGCGCACCTCCGCCGGCTCGAATAGCGGGTTCCGCACGTTGTATCCGATATAGCTGTAAAAATACCCGAGACTGGAAAACCGCTGGTACTTGGGGTCGTCCTTGAAACGCGCCACCTGGTGCGGTTGCACCGAATAATTGTCCACCGCCCCCGCGTAAAATTCCATTTCCTGCGTCAGCGAATCGGGAATGATGCGCAAAACATATTCGTTGTATTCGGGCGCGCCGTCCCAGTAAGTCTCATTGCGCACGAGACGGATCCTCTCATCCGAGTTCCATTCCTTGAACACGAACGGACCCGTCCCCACCGGATGACGGTTGAACTCGCTCTCGCGAATCGTGAACGATTTCCCGTCCAGGTTCCGTTCCCGGGCCTCGCGTTTGAGGGCGGCATCGTTCAGCAGATGTTCCGGCAAAATCCCCATGAACCAGGAATTGATGGCTGGAGAGAACAGCTTGTCATAAACAAACCGGATGCGATACTTCCCCAACACCTCCGCCGAGCGGACCGGTTCGTAATCCGAGCGGCGCGGCGAAGCGTTCTTCGGGTTCATGATCGCCTGGTAAGTGAACAAAACGTCCGCCGAGTCGAACTCGTGCCCGTCGTGAAACCGGACTCCCCGGCGCAGGTCGAAAACGATCACCGGATTATGCTCGGCCACCGCAAACAAATCCGCGTAACCGGGCTCAAGGCGCGGCTGGTCCTCCGGGTGGCCGGCCACGATCCATTTCCCGTAATCCACCCGATCGAAATAATCCTCGCCGATGAATTTGCGGAGCGGAAGAAAGAAATCCTGATCCACCGCCTTGAGCACAAACTTGATGCGTTCGGGAAGATGAAGCGCGTAGGCCACCTCTTCCATCTCCGGCCGCCCGTTTTTTTTCACCGGCTTGCCGTTGCCGTCTTTCCGGGGCAGATGCAGATGTCCGGGTACGATCGTGGGCGGAACCACCTCCGCCGAATCGATTTTTTCCAGCCATTCCGGATTCCCCTTCATTCCCTCCCGCACCGCGCCGAGGAGATCCGTAGCGGAACGGATCGTTCTTCCCCCCAGCGACCGTCCCTGTTGAAAATATTCCGGCACAAACGCCAGGTAGGCTTCCTCGTATTGCCGCCAGGACTCGGCCAGGCGCGGACGGTAATTCAACTTGTCATCGAGATCGATCAACCCGTCGAATACCAAGTTGTTGATGGTACTGCTGGTGGTGTCGGCGCTGAGGATGGGGTTGAGGATCTGCGCGTCCCCTCCCGTTCCCTGAACATACTTGACCAGGCGATCGGGATTGCCCAGAGCCTGCCGGTCATAGGTGGGCACCCAGAAAAACGATTGCGCAAGAATTAAAATCAGCGCGAGCGGGAGAAACAGGAGAATCCGTTTGACAAGCATGAGAAAATCCTATCAAATTAATTGCCGGAACGCATAACTTTGTGCTTTGAACTTTGGGGCCGCAAAGAGGCAATCCCCCGGGCTCCGCCGGGAGGATGAAGCGGCAGAAAAAAACCGGCCCGCGCAAAAACAAAAGAATGGAAAAAATTGCTTGACTTGGTGGGGACATTTTTCTATATAGGGTGCCAGACTGAATCCATAACCGATCAAGTTACAAGCCATTCTTGAGAAGGTTAGCCTTCTCTTTTTTATGAAGACGGAACGACTGGAAACACGGTTTAAGTTTATTTAAGGACCTCACCCTTTTAACTATAAATTTTAATTTTAAGGAAAAGGAAACCTATCATGGCAACTATTATCACAGAGGAATGTATCAACTGCGGCGTATGCGAACCGGAATGCCCCAATGGGGCCATCTCGGAGGGCGAAGATTACTACGTGATCGATCCCGCCCTGTGCACCGAGTGCGTCGGGTTCCACGGCGAGGAAGCCTGCCAGGAAGTCTGCCCGGTGGACTGCTGTATTCCCGATGCCGATCGCCGCGAATCGGAAGAAGAGCTTCTGGAGCGCGCCAAAACCCTGCATCCCGACGATTCGTTCCCCGGCCTGGACGAATTGACCGCGGAAACTTCGCCGATTCGCAATCCCGATCGGAAGAACGCCAATCTCTAATCGCCCACACGGCGGCCTGCGAAGCGAAACCCGTTTCGCAGGCCGTTTTGTTTTCCCATCGCGATCCCCTCGGCCGCCGGGCGGAAGCCCGGAGCCGATCGCAAAAAAATAAGTTCGCTTGACAAGCAACTTCAAACCGTTATAGTTTGTTTCAGTAACATCCGTTACTAATCTCCCTGACAACTCAATACTGCGGGGTGGAGCAGTCCGGTAGCTCGTTGGGCTCATAACCCAAAGGTCGTCGGTTCAAATCCGGCCCCCGCTACCAAATAA
>Ga0066640_10001086_pt1 | contig 16260 bp, 6 predicted proteins | sample CryGeyCG2114_020_2_FD_59505 | JGI IMG/M metagenome (GOLD analysis project Ga0066640, IMG submission 59505) | Groundwater microbial communities from aquifer - Crystal Geyser CG11_big_fil_rev_8/21/14_0.20 | ecosystem: Environmental > Aquatic > Deep subsurface > Groundwater | place: USA: Utah... | reverse complement strand
TAATAGATGTTTCGGCACCACCACTTCATCACTCACTTGAACAGATGTAATGGCCGCCAGATTTACAATGTCTTGGACGCTGCAACCGCGCGAGAGGTCGTTTATCGGCTTTCTTAAGCCTTGTAGAATCGGTCCGATCGCTTGCGCGCCCGCCAAGCGTTCGACCAACTTGTATGCGATATTCGCCGCCGCCAAGTTTGGATAGATTAAAATATTCGCTCGTCCTGCGACTCGCGAGTTTGGAAATTTTTTCTTCGCAACATCGGCATTAAGCGCGGCGTCTACTTGCATCTCGCCCTCGCATAAAAGTTGAGGCATGCGCGCGTTAACCATTTGCGTAGCTTCTCTTACTATATCCACCGAAGGGTGTTTTGCCGATCCGTTCGTAGAAAACGAGAGCATCGCTATTCTTGGCTCGAGTCCGAATCGCAAGGCCGTCTCGGCCGTATCGATCGCAATATCAGCGAGCTCGTGCGAACTTGGCTCTATGTTTACAGCGCAGTCAGCGAACATAATCAGTCTGTTTTCGAGAATCATAAAAAAGAAGCCCGAAACTTTATGGAACTTTTCTTTTGTTTTGATGATTTGAAATGCGGGTCGTAAAGTTTCTGCGGTTGAGCCTTGCGCGCCCGAAATCATCGCATCTGCATCGCCTAACTCTACAGCCATTGTTCCAAAGTAGTTTGGATCTTGCAAAAGTTTGTCGGCCTCTTCCGCAGTTAATCCCTTTGATTTTCGAAGTTCAACAAGATGATCCCTATATCTTGCGAATAGATTCTTATCGCTTGGATTAATGTACTCAACTCCTTTAATTCCAATTTTCTCAGGACTGCCGATCAAGATTGGTTTAGCCGTCTCGTCTTCAACTATTTTTTCGACCGCTTTTAAAACACGCTCGTCCTCAACTTCGGGAAAAACAATGCCGGCCGGATACTGCCGTGCCGCTCGCCTGATCAGTTCTAAAAAGCGTAGTTCCATGTGTTCCTATTATTATACCACATTATTCCTACCTACCGCTCATCGACTCCGAGGACATTGAGCGAAGTCTAACTGCCGTTCAGCCTCGAGGAGCAGGCAGGCGCTCTTCTGCGTCTCCGAGATTTGGTGCTTCAGCTTTGCCGGCCTTTTTGTCGCCCCCTATTTTATCTACTGCATCAACTGCTTTTTTCAACTGTGTTGTCGCTTCTTTGACCTCATTTTTAGCATTATTTAACTCGTCAATCCTCTCATTTATAGAGTCTTTTGTATTTGTGTACTGATCGTTAACCTGTTTGGTCTTGTTTTTAATAAGGTCTACCGCGTTTGTCCCGCGATTTAAAATCTTAGCTCTTAGATCCTGCAAAATATTACAGCCACTCAGTGAGACTGCTATAACCATAATAAGTACAAGTATTCGCATCTTATTTTTTAAATAGATCTTTAAGATCACCTTGCCATGACTTTAAAAAGTTCTTCATATCTAGGATCTCATTTGTAGATATCTCTTCTCCCGGCATAATATGCATGCGTATCTCATCAGGGAATAGTTCGACTGTTACAAATGCATTTGCGTTACATGCGGTACAGCACACAAAGAGGATGCATGTATGACCTGTTGAGGCAAGAACGGATACGTCATCTTCTTTAAATCTTGATTTACAATAAGGACATTCCGAACTTTTTTTAAACTGAGCTACGATCTGTTTTAGGACTTTAATTGGCATAGACAATTGTATTGTAGTGCCAAATTGAAATAATTCAAAGGTCTAAAAAGGCCCCAGTTCTTTAAGAGAAAAATGGAGCCTTTTTAATCATATCTACTGTAGTGTTACCGCGAAGGTCGGCGAACTGAGTTTTGTGATTGCCGAGTAGCTTTTGGTAGTTGAGTTTCCAAACTGATAAGAGATCTCATTTAATGGTACATCTCCATAGGTACTTCCTATTCTCCATCTGATTGTAAGAATAAGTTGTGTTCCGTTGTTTACGGCTGTTGAGGCATCCGGGCCACTGGTTATCAGTTCAACATGATTAGAGCCGAAGTATGCAACTCCTTCTGAAATAGTTGTGCCGTTCCAAATAAATGCTCCCCTCATCAGGGCGGGGTCTTGTGTTCCGGTTATTCTATTAATGGTTATACTTGCATAATTTGTATCGGCCGGATTGTCGATTGTAAATACAGCCTCTTGAATCGTAGAAGAGCCGGCCACAATTGTTGGTTGGGAGAGTGTAATAGAGTTAAATGCAGGTGGCCCTGTTGTAGAAGTTACGGCAAAAGTGGGTGAGGCAAGTACTGTGCTTGGCGAGTATGTTTTTGTAGTTGAGTTGCCGAATTGATATGTGAGCTCGTTCGTTGGAACTGCTCCATAGTTGCTGCTTATCGTCCATCGGTAGGTTAGAACCAGTTGAGTTCCGTTAACCACTGCGGTTGATGCGTTTGCTCCGCTTGTCTGCAGCTCTACATAATTAGATCCAAAGTAGGAGATTCCTTCTGCAAAACTTGTGCCGTTCCAAATAAATAGTCCTCTCATCTTTGCAGGATCCTCACCACTTTTGGCGTGATTAACATTTAACGTTACAAAGTTAGTATCACCCGGATTGTCGATTCTAAATACGGCCTCTTGAACTGTAGCAGAGCCGGCCTCGATGCTTGTTTGAGAAAGAGTTATTGAGTTGTAGGCCGGTGATGGCGTTGCTCCATCGTTAACCGCGAAACTTGTATCTATTAGCATTGCAGCAGGAAGATCTCGCCAGTTAATTGTAATATCGTTGTCTGGGATTGTTCCGTAATTTGTGAGTGCGTTCCATCTAAAAATTACAGTCATAACTCCACTATTGCCAATAATAACTTGTGAGCCCAGTGATGGAGTTCCGCTGTTTGGCTGTAAGAGTCGTACGTACTGTTGTCCCCAATATGAGCCTCCTGTAGAGACAAAACCGGTTGTATTGTCCCATTCAAAGTATCCACGTGCCTCATTTACGCCTCCGCTTAAAGGTCTGTTTATAATCATTGTTATCTTGCCCGGACGATTTATGTCATCGGTATTGATTACAAGTCTCGCCTCTTGAATATCCTGCCCGTCTGAAATTAGAGGATTTTTACTAACTGTAAGGCTTTGGAATGTTGAGATTGAAATTGGAGAAGTTACCGCAAAACTTGTATCTACATTTCCTCTGTTATTTCCCAATGATGGCCACCAGTATGAGATGTCGTTGTCGGCAACGGCTGCGTATTCCGGCAAAGTCGTCCAGTTAAATATTACTGTCATCTCGTTTGTCCCTGCATTAAAGCTTGCGGACGATAATGTTGAGCTAAGAACAACCATCTCGTTGCCGTATGTGCTGAGCTCTTCAAATCCGCCTGTTGGTGTGTAGCGGAAGTATCCTCGTGGTGGCATTCCATTGTTGTTGTCGATGTGATTTATATAGATGCGAACATCGTCAACTATGGCTGCGTTTTTAGAGTTGATAACAAGCGTTGCCACTTGTGGAGTAGGACTGCCGGCAACGATTGTCTGTTGGCTCACTGTTAAGTTCTTGTATGTATACGGTTCGACTTTTATTTCTATACTTTCTACGTTCGACCACTCTCCACCGCTGTCTTGAGCGCGAACATTAATGGTGTACGGGCTGTTTGCAACTGTCCAGTTAGAGGTGTTTACGCTAGCTTGAATACTTTCTTGTGTGCTGTTGAATGTTCCGTCGGTTGCGGTCATGGCTGTGCCTGCGCCTTGTGCCGGTGGGGTTCCGCCACTTGCCGGTAAGACGTAGTACTCGGCTGCAGAAATCGGAGAGGTAGTGTCGCTCGCTTGTGCGGTTAAATCAAGAGTCGGTTGTCCATCCCAAATTATCAGAGGTGAGGTTAGTGCGCTAACTGTAGGAGGTGTGTTGCCGAGAGGGAATCGGATTAGGCCGAAGATAGAGGATATAAAGTTATTTATTGATGTAATAAGTCTACCGGCAGTGCTGCCAATTGTTGAGAATAGTCCGCGGTGTCCCGTTTCGGCCGAAACAACACTGCTCTCTTTTATGCTTTTGGCTTGTACAGTCCAAGATGTAGGTGTGCCGCTTTGCGTTAAGGTAAGTGTCGATCCATCGGCCAAAGAGGCCGCGATCTCGTCTCCGGTACTGTTTACATCGAGTTCGGTAATTACAGGCGTTGCAAGTGGAGAGCTTGCAGTTGTTATAGGAAAGCCACTAACAGGTAGTCCGTTAGCTTTGGTTATCGCTTCGATTTGATATGTTCTGTTTACGCCGTAGAGAATTGTTCCGGTGCTGTTTAGTTCAACAGGATAAATGATTGGTCCTGCAGTGCTGATTATTCTTGATCGTACCCAGCTGCTGCCGCTTGGTGTGTAAACGTGAAGTTGATTTCGCGCCGGCAAGTTAACGATCGCTTCTTGACTGTTAACGAACTTAATTCCACCGGCCTCGCCGAGCGAGAGTAGTGTTATTGACGAAAAAGAATTTGATTGGTATGTGTATTGAAAAACATCGCCTGTGATGTTGGCGACAACGATCGACTGTCCTAAAAGTACGGGATCGTAATATGTAGAACCCGGAATCGCTATCGATGCCAAAAGAGTTTTGTCGGATTTGTAGGCGTAAAGAGTGTGAGCGCCGTTCGAGTCTCGTCCGATTGCAACGATTTCGTTTCCGCTTCCGTCGAGATCAACGAGAATTGGTGAGGATGCAAAGACGTTGTTGTTTGGTAAAAAGAGGGGATAACCGCTCGCTACATCACCATCGTCCTCAAAGAGAGTTAGCCCGCCCTCTTCGGAAACGACCGCGCGTTCCAATCCAACCGCAGTGGTTAAGAGCTCGCCTCGGGCAGCTTTAAAGTTGGTATCGCGTGCGTATGCCGGAGCGATTGCAACTGCCAGTAAAAGTGAGCTACTAATTACGATAGTGATTGAACGGCGTATTAATGTAAGCATGGAAACTATGGGTTAGGAGATTGCGTAAGAGAGGGTGCGTGAATGTATATTGCAAAAGTTCCGCCAAGTTTTTGGTCTGTGGCAAAGCCCACAAGATCGCCGTTTGGATAAACTCTCTCTATGTTGCTGATTTGCCAAGGTGAATTTTCGGCAAGATACTCGTTTGCATCAATGAGATTTCCTTCAAAAGAAAATTTTCCGAATGTATGAGCCCATTGTTCGGCGGGGTTTGGTAAAAGTTCGCCTGAATATTTTTGCATTTGGTTGTTGCTCCAAATAAAGTTATTTGTAACTCCTTGTGTAGTTTGATAGTTTCCGAGCACATCGCCGTTTGAGGTTACTCGTAGTCCAACGCTAGTGGTTCCGTCGAGTGTGCCCAGAACTTGTGGAATATTGTTTCGCCAAACTACGGCGCGAACTTCTGTTCGGTTTGATACATCACCGGTAATATCGCCCGACTCGTTAATGTCGTATGCATGGCTTTCGTAAAAGCCTTTTGGCATAGGCAGGCGTGTTACTTTGTTGTTGGTCCATACGACTGCGCGGTTTGGAGAGCTCTCGTTAGGGCCGTCGCCGGCGTATCCGACAACAACTCCCGAACTATTGATAGACTGAGCAACCGCGTGTGATTTGTTGTTCAGACTTGTAAGTTCGCGCATTAAACCGTTCTCCCAAATAAACGCCTGTCCGCTCTCTTTTGTGTCGGTCATGGTCATGCCAACGATCTGCTTTTTATCGTTTGCGCCGAACGCCTTTGAGTAGGGGCTTTGTTGTCTTAGTGAACCGAGTTCGAGGAATGTATTTTTGGGCGGAGTGGGTAGTTGTGATTTTGATTGTGCTTGCGATGGCGCGGGTGTCGGTAATGGTGATGGTGTTGTTGTTACTGGTATTTCTTGTATTGGGGCTCGGTAGCGTATGGGGAAAAATATCCGTAACAGCCTCTCAAAAAATGAAATTTGAGGAGCCTCGAACTCGATGCCTTGAGTATTGGTATCCATAACTTTACTACTCGTCTGCGCATTCGCGGAGAGTGGGAGGAGGAGGGCAATTATGAGGATGGAGGGGATTAGTTTGGAATTCATAATATGGTTAGTTTTTGTATAGTTCTTTTTGTGTGTGAGAATAGTGAGGTCTATTGCCGAAAACAATATTGTCTAATTTAAATTTCGTAATTGGCGTTAAGTCTCCGTCTAGAATTGTTGTGGAACCTCCAAATTCAAGGGAATTTAGTTTGGTTAATTTTGCTATCGGTTTAAGAGAGCTAATTTCTTCAGTATTATTAATCTTCAGGGTGTTTAAGTTCCTAAGATTTATCAATTCGTCAATATTATTTATTTGCTTACAATTTTCAATCTCTAGTTTTTCTATTTGAATTAATGTTTCAAGGCCAGCTAATGAAGATAATTTACTTAAATTAAATAGGCCTAAATATTTAAGTTTATCTAAATGTTTAAGATCTGTAATTGTATTAAGAGGGGAGGTTATTATGCTTAAATATTCAAGATTTTTTAAAAGTGATATTTCATATGTATTTTTGCCTTTATAATGGGAAATATTTAATTCTTTTAACGTTATGCAGTCAAAAATAGATTTGGCTTTTGGGCGCCAATATATATTGCATTTTTCTAAGTTTGGATAATTTGCAAAGTTAATCTTACTATTACAACGTGTTGAAATCGATAAATCTAATAGTGAAGGTATTTTTACGGCGATATTTTTTAGATCTTTATAATTCCAGTCTAAAATAATTAAGCTCTTTAGATTGAATATGTTGGAAACCATATAAAGATTATTTCCTATCCAGCCTTTGGCATAATTCAATTCAATTTCAAAAATTTTGTTTTTGTTCATATACAAAATTATTTCTTCATTTAAACTATGATTTACTATCATTTTTTTTCCATATATTCCCTGCTCAATTGAGAATGGAGTGGGCATAATTTATTTGTTATCTTTAAGAATAGTAGACTTATTAGAATTACTATTTACTTGATTAGTATTCTTTAATTGCAAGCTAAATGGAATCATATTTAATGATTTATTATTAGGTTTAAACAAATGTTGACGGTTGGCGCCTATCGGATTTACTTTATTTAATAATTTTTTATTATTACCGATCCCACCAAGTTTATCAATTGTTTGTTGTTCAAAAACTTCCCGTGTAGTTTTTCCGCCATCGATTTTTGTAATTTCAATATTTTTTATTTTTTCGGGTTTGAATTTAGGCGTTTTTCCGCCTATATGTTGCTTGATGCGGTTATATATATTTTTAGATTGGCCAACATATTTATCTCCATTTTCTAAAGTTATTTTATACACTCCCTCGATGGAATCGGTAGTTTTGTTTAATGCTTTTACTGCATCTTTTCCTTTATCCACAGTTTTTCTAGCATCATTCACTTTATCTGCGGCTTTACCTACTCTATAGATAACGCCGGCACCGGTTGCCCCTGGAACAAGTGCAGCACCAGCATCCAATACCAAGGATGTTGCTCCTTCGGCAGCGTTATTCGCGCCACGTTCTTTAAGGTCTTCATTTTTAGTAAAATAGCCATATGTATATTGACTTCCGCCATATACTGTCTGTCCGACATCGATTACGCCAAAGAAAATATCTGCAAAGATATCTATAATTTGTCCTGTTGAATCCGTATATTTAAGTGGGTTATTTTCAACATAAATATATGGATTTCGTGATAGAATATTGCCGTTGCGTCCAAAGAATGGATCCTGTGCCAAAAACCTCCCCATCTCCGGATTATAGTACCGCGCGTTCATGTAGATCAGTCCGCTTTCCGGGTCGAACTCTTGTCCTGTAAATTGATAGTTTGTATTTGAACTTCCTTGCGCGCCTATGGTCTCACCAAATGCTGCGTACTCGTATCGCTGTACAACATTTTCGTTTGCATCGGTTACAATTATTGTTGAGCCAAGAATATCTTGGTGCATATACTTTATCGTGCCGGTTGCATCGATTTCGGCAACTTGGTCTAGTCCTTGAACGATGCTTTTTGTAATTACTCCTGCGTTGTCGGCCTCATTCAATACGATTATGCCATTGTTAATTGAGTAAGTTGCTACGCCGCTTTTTAATTTGCGAATTCTGTTTCCGTTGTCGTCGTACTCGTATCCGATTACTGTCGGAGGTAGTGTTGGCAAGAATGTCGCTCGTGTACTCGCATAGCTAATTTGCGTCAGTCTTTGTTCGGCATTGTATGAGTAGTTCACATCGCGAATATCAGTACCGAGTCTTGCATACTGTTCACGCGTTAGATTCCCATTTGTATCGTGAGTCATAGCAACGGTAAGTCTGCCACTGTTGTGATTCATCGAGGTGATTCTTTGAGAGTCGCTTGCATAAGATGATGAGACGCTTGTATGCGGAGCGGTGTACTGAGTTCGATTTCCCCAAACATCGTAGGTATATCTAATGTCCGGAGTTGCTCCCGGAATGTTGTCGTAATCCACGCTCGTAAGTTCATGAATAGCATCGTATGTGTAAGCCGTAGTTCTCGTATCGTTTTCTACAAGTTGAGTTCGGTTGCTCTCGGCATCATAAGAGTAGGAGTGCTTGAAGAGGGAAGTGTCGGCGCTGTTTTTGGTCTCGATAGTGGTTGCACGATTAAGTTGATCGTATGTAAGTGCTGTTGTAACGCCATTTCCGTATGTAACATTTGTCTGCCCTTGCATCGCATTGTAGGTGTACGTTGCAAGAGCCGTGCCGTTGTACGTTACGGAATTTAAGAGGCGGCGGTTGTTATAAGCGTAGTTAAATACACGTCCGCCAGCATCGGTAAGTCGAGTAAGCTCACCATTGTTATCGTACTGCCGCCCGATCGTATAAGTTGTTCCGCTTAGTCTTGTAAAGACTTGCGTCTCGCTTGTCGGACGATTTAGGAGGTCGAAAGTTTGAGTTGTAGTAATGTCGGGATGAACCGTGCTTGTACTGTTGTTCCAGTTGTCGTAGGTGTACTCTATGTTTGTGCTATTCGGTAAAGTTTTACGAACATTTCTATCAAGACCATCGTAGGTATATTGAATAAGCTCGTTTGTACCATTTCGGTACGAGCTTTGATTGTTATTGGCATCATACGTATAGGTCATTAACGTTTGCGCACCCTCACTCATTGTTGATATTTGATTTCGCGCACTATAAGTCCAAGTGCGAACTTTTCCATTTGTACTTTCGCTGAGGCGATTTCCGTTTGCATCGTAGGTGTAAGTTGTTGTTGTGTTTAGGGCGTTTCGTTCGCTGGCGAGTCGGTTAAGCAGATCGTATGTAAATGTTGTTACGTTTGAGTTTTTGTCTGTTTCGGTAAGAATATTTCCGGCCGCATCGTAGGTTATACTTCTTCGACCTGCGATTGAGTCGGTTAACGCAGTCAGTCGATTTATACTGTCGAATACGCGATTAACTTCAGTAGCATCGCTATATACCAGTTTTGTCTCGTTGTTTTCTTGATCTAGAATATGATGAGTTACATTGTTTGCAGGGTCGATCTCGCGAATTAGACGGTTAAAGCTGTCGTACTCGAAGCGCGAAATGTTTCCTTCTTTATCTCGAGCCGTAAGACGGTTGCCAACCGCGTTGTAAGTAAATTCGGAGTAGTTACCATAAGCGTCTGTTTCGCGCGTCAGTCTGTTGAGTTCATCGTATGCAAGTGTTGTTACATGAGTATTAAGAGTGCCGTTAGCGTTCATACGGTTTACGAGTTGAGTTGCGTTGCTGTCTTGGTCGTACTCGGTTGTAGTTATCTTGTTTAGAGCGTTTCGAGTTCGTGTTAGACGATTTAATGAGTCGTACTCATTTGTTGTTGTGTGGCCATTAACGTTCGCAAGCGTCGAGTTTGCTATAGCATTTGGAAGAGTAACGCTTAACTGATTTCCGTTTGCATCATATGTAAATCGAGTCTCTTTATTTTCTTCGTCGAATGTTGAGGTTACGCGATTGGCAAGGTCGAAGTTTGTACGCATCGAGTTGCCACGGCCGTCTCTCTTAACAATATTTCTTTCGAGCCCATCGTACTCAAAACTCATTTCAACGTAAGTTGAGGGAGTTATATAATTTCGTTTTGACGTAATATTGTTTCTTGCATCGTAAACAAAGGAGCTGCGTTGTCCGGCGGAGTTGGTCTCTTCTGCAACAGTTCCATTCGGATTGTATGTGTAGTTTGTTGTATTAAATGGATTTGAACGTGAAGATAATCGGTTGGCGGAATTATAGACAAAGGTGGTAATCGTTCCGCGTGGTGATGTTGCTCTTATCTTGTTTCCTACAAAGTCATACTGAAAACTCTCGGTGATTTGGTATGTGTAATCACTTGGCGGAGTTGAAGGCGGAAGTGCTGCGCCATCACGGCCTAGTTTTGTTTTGCTTAAAAGGCTCGCTTCGATATTTCTATCGTAAGTGAACTCTGTTTTTCGATTTAAAGAATCGGTTTCGCGTATCAAGTGATTTTCAACATCGTACTCGTATGTCCAAGTGCCACCGTTAGCCGGCAGAGTTTTGCTTCGTAAATTTCCGTGAGTATCATATGAAAAACTTGTCACATTACTTCTCGGCGATGTATGTCTTGTTGCGTTTCCGTAAATATCATACTGATAAGTATTCGTTACGTTTTGAATCGTTTGAGTCAGTTGGTAGTTTCCATTTGAGTCATAGGTATAGTTAGTAACGTTTCCATTAGCATCGGTATGAGAAGTTACGTTGCCGTATGAGTCGTAACCGAAATTTTCGGTTGCGTTTGTAGTTGGAGTAAGTGACTTTGTAATCGCCGTTACGTTTCCGTTCGCAGGATTAATTGTGTAGGCGGTCGAGCGTTGTAGAAGGACTGTACTTGTCGAGAGGTTTTCAGCCACTTCTGATTCAGAAGTGAGTCTGTTAAATGTATTCTCATAGTTAAAGAGTCTACGAGTACGTAAATTGCCCGAGCCTTGTGAGTCGATAGCGTCCGGTCTTGTTTCGACAACTCGTCGTCTTCTTGAATCGTATCCGTATGTTGTAAGATTCCCATTCGGATCTGTTGTTGAAATCAACATTCCTTCGGTGTTGTATCCGAATGCCGTGCGATTATTTCCGCCATCTTCTTTAAGAACAACAAGGTCGTTTGCATTGTAACACTCGCGGTCGGTATAGAAATTGTTATCATCGCGATAGTTGCGAACAAGTGTACATTTTACAGCTGATGGTGCGGGATTGTACGCGCCTTGAATGTAGTCCAGCTCGTAAACTCTGCGTCCTTCTGCCGGTGTTCCGCTGTCTACGCGCGGATTAAATTCAAATTGGCGTATAACTTTTCCATTTGAGTCGTAAACATTTGTAAGAATAGTTCCGCGCGGGTCGGTATAAGTTAGCATTCTGTGATTGCCGTCGTATGTAAAATTTCGCGTAATATTTTCCACGCCGCCTTGATAGGCACGAGTGCTTGAAGTTCGAGTTAGGTCGCCGTTGGAGTCGTAGGTATAGTCAACCGCTCGGCGCTCTGCAGTAGTTGGATTTACAGTCTCAACAATTCTAGTTACCTTATCCCATCTTATGGGATCATCGGATGAGCCATAGGTTAAAACAACATCTCGTCCTGATGGATCTCTCACCGTAGTTAAAAGCGGAACATCACGAACGTTCGTATAAATAAGTTGAGTAATATTTCCGTTCGTGTCCACGGCGCGCTCCAAAACTCCCATCGTGCTCGAAATGATTCTAGTAAAGCGATACTCGATTCCTTCGAGAGTTCTATAAGTGAATCCGATCGATGAATTTCCCGTTAATGTCGAATCGATACCAAGCGGTGGAGTGAAGGTTCCGGTTCCACTGTTGAATGTAAAGAGTGCGCTCTCACGATTCCCGAAATTAACAAGTACATTTGAAGTGGTAGGGTCTTGAAAGTAGTAGGTGTTGTATGAGTAGTTCCATCCGAATCCAAGACGATTTATAAAGTCCGGAACCGTACTGTTATATGTTCGTTCAAAGTTAAGACTTAGTCCGCGTCCGGGTAGTTTGAAGTCGGTTTGAGTAAATTCAAATGCTCCTGTTCGAAGGTTTACGGGATCCGCACCATAACTTGAAAACTCCCGGTCTGTTTTTTTCGGTAGATATTGAAGATAGTCTGTATCGTATAGGTTTAGTGTTTGTGATCCGTTCACATTTGTTCCGCCGGTTTTCTCTTCCAAGTCGGCATAGGTGTCACAGTCGGTGTCGAGTAATCCTCTTATGTTACATGTGTTTGGAGGCTGAGTTCCACCACCACCGTAATTTGTTGGTTCCAATCTAAAGCCACTACTTGTTGTGGATATATTGTTGCCACGATTCGGATCGTTAAAAGTGTTTGTATGATCAAGTTCAAATCTCAAAACATAGTTACGGTAGTAAGCGGCATTAAATGGAATCGTACCCGAGAAGTTTTGGTATGAATCATGGTTTGCTCCCAAGTTAATGTAAGCGGATGAGAGATTTCCAAGTAGATATGCGGCACCGCTCGATGTATCTACCATCGCGATACGATAAGAGATATTATTCGCCGCTTGAGCACCTGTGTTTATCAGTCTTACACGTGTAGAAATACGATTCTCCGGATATTGAAGCCCTGAACTTTGATACGAGGCATTTAGGGCCTGAAGATCGTTGCTGTTTGCTTGCACCGCAATACTTCTTGCAAAGCGATTGTTATTTTCATTGGTTTCGTTCGTATCATTATTTGCATCTATCCAGTAGTAAATTGAATAAGTTCCGGCAGTTGCTGTTGTGGGCACCGTATAGCTCGAATTAATAACTGTTGTTTGGCCCGGGCTTCTTACCGGATAGGCATGAGAACGTACAAGATAAGTATCAGAGTAGCTTGCGCTGCCGGATTTGAAATATACTTTTACTGTTCCTCCACCTGAAGAGGATTGGCTCGAACTGGCATTGCCAACTGTAATTGAATAATTAATAGCACCTCCCGGATTTACTGTTAGAGGACTAAATGAGTCGCTGCTTCTTGTTAAGTCTGCACCTGCTGTAACTACCCTTTGAGTAGAGAAGAAAAAGCGATTATTAGTTTCGTCGCTCTCAGATGCAGTATTTGTTGCATCTATATAATAGTAGACATAGTAGTTGCCGCTTGCGAGATTATATGGAGTATTCCATATAAATTGTTGAGAGGCGGTACCATTAGCTAAAATTGATGAATAGTTAAATAATCCAACTAGATTTTGGAGACTATAATCTGAACTTTGAGGTGGAGTACTTGCCTCCTTCATATAAATTCTGACCTGTCCGCTAGGTGCTGTAGCCCCTCCGATATTCCGTATGTTAATTGTAGTGGAAATAACTCCACCGGGATAAATTGATGCAGGAGCTGCAATAGTGCTGTTATTTGTTGTAAGATCAGGCTGGTTGTTGGTTATAATATCTGCGGACAAATATGGTCCGCGATTTTGCGTGTCACGCGAGGAGTAAAATACATATAGCCTGTTTTGCCATGCCGGAATGCTTCCCGATAGCCAACGAGGAGTCGGTTCTATTAGCAAACCGTAATTTGTAGAAGGAGTGGTTCGCCACGAATTGACCATATTCAATACGTTCCAGCTAAATTGAGTTCCCGGGCTGTAACTTATATTTTTTAAGCCACCGTTTGCATTAAGAGTTCCTCTGATGTTGCTATAAGTAATATTACTTGTGGTCCAGTCTTGAGCTATTTGGTATGCGCGAGTTTCTATGCTTCCGTTATATGTTCCGCTGCCGACAGTAGAATGTCCTGTCATATAAACATTAGCATTCTGCACACTAGTAATATTTGCAGGGTAGTTGATGTTGAATTTTGCAACAGTATGTCGAGTTGCCGGTGTTCCATTATCGTTATAGTATCCAACCCATAAGTCTGCACGAGTAGTATCGTGGCCGGTTAAATATCGTAAATATAGATCAGTAATCGAACAGTTTGTACGATTACTGCCTTGGCAGTAGTAGTAAACAGGGTCTATAGTTACCGGATAAACTCTTGAAGGATCTTGTAGATAGGTCGCATCAAGTTTTACTCCGATAGAAAGCGTGTTTGTTTTTTTGTCCAATCTTACAAGTTGAGATAGATCTTGAAGGGTTGAGTCTTTTTCTGTTGCATCAAAAACAATTGATGAACCTATTGTAAGTGTGTTTCCATCTGTTAGTGAGATGTGAATTGCACTATTTTTAATACTAACTTCTTTATCGCCGATTGGGCCGGAATCGCTTGAGACGGTTGTTCCTTTTGGTAGCTGGTACGTTTCCCAAAAAATCATACTATCTGATTTGTCCAGATTAGTAGGCTGTTTGTTTATGATCGTACTTTTATATCGATACTGTTTTACATCGTTAAACTTAACGTCGATATCCGGGTATAGATCTTTGTAAGTTGTAACTTTTTCAAGATTTTTATCTTCTGTTTCTTGAGTGAAATTCACTGATTTTGCCGATATTTTCTTGCCGGTTTTCTTAAATTCCAGTGCGCCGTTTTTAATAATTACAGGATCGCCAACTTTATTTGGGGATGAGTATTTATATCCACCATTTGCCGGTTTTTTTAATTTGGATCCTGCTTCGGCATCAAAGAGATTCCAACCTGCTTCGCGTGCACGTAGAAAGCCATTTTCGTCTGTGTATACAGGTCGCGGAAACGAGTAAGTTTTAATTCGTTGTTTATTGCCACCCAAATCCAAAACATCGTTATAGGCATCTTTTACATAGTATCCTTGTTCATCTTTTGGAGCAGTGGGTATTGCTTCAAGTCCTCCGGATGCGCTTTGTTCGATAGGCGTAGAATTAGATGATTGCCCCAAAGCAATTTGTCCAATAGGTGCAGACAAAAGAGATACGAAAAAAACGAGTGCAAAAGACCGTTGCAAGAACTTGGTTGGAGGTGTGCGCATTGTGTGGAGTGTAAAGAGACAAAAAAGAAACACTACTATCCCTTTGATTACAGCAACTTATATATTTTCTCAAACTAATCCAATTGACTCCCCCTAAGAAATTCTTCCTAACGCGCTATTTAACCGATCAAGTGTTTTTTCTTTGCCTAAAGCCCAAATAACCTCAAAAACTCCGGGAGAAAACTGCTCACCTGTTAAGGCCGAACGTAACGGCCAAAACACCTGTCCATTTTTAACACCGAGCGTTTCGACCACACTCATCAAGCACGTTTTTATATCTTCTTCCAACTCGTAACCATCGAAATCAGTGAGCGCATCGATTCCTGCTTGTATCGATCTTTTTGCCATTTCCAAGTCAACCTTCATCTTTTCATGTTTTAAAAGTTCAGGATCAACATCGATTTTTTCTTTAAAATAAAAGGATATTTGTTGAACAACCTCGCTTGGCTTTTGCAATATCTTTTCTTGAACCGTCTTTAAGCAGCGCTCCAAAAACAAGCGATCGCCACGCAACTCATCAGGCAAGTACTCTGCAACCAAGGCAACAAGTTTTTCTCCATCGTGTCGCGGATCTTCTTCGAACTTTCGTCTGCGCCACTGCCACTGAACCCAGTTTAATTTTTCCATATCAAAGACCGCACCTGCTTTGTGAACCTTTGCCATGTCGAACCTCTCTATCAGTTCTTCCATAGAAAAGATCTCTTGAGTCTCTCCCTCTCCGGGATGCCAACCTAAAAGTGTAATAAAGTTCACAACCGCCTCAGGCGTAAATCCCGCCTTTATATAGTCTTCGACAGCAACATCTCCCTGTCTCTTCGAAAGTTTACTTCTATCTTTGTTCAATATAAGCGAGAGGTGAGCGAACTCGGGAATCTTCCATTCGAACGCTCTATATAGTAGTAGATGTTTAGGTGTGGAAGGCAGCCACTCTTCGGCACGAATAACATGAGTGATCTCCATTAAGTGATCGTCCACAACATTTGCCAAGTGATAAGTCGGGAATCCATCGGACTTCATAAGTACTTGATCGTCTAACAATGCAACTTTAAAAGATACCGGACCACGAACAAGATCGTTAAGTTCCATCTCTCCGTCCGGTGCAAACTCACTTGCATCCGGAATTTTCTGTCTTATTACAAAAGGAGTTTCCGCTGCGCTTTTTTCGGCGATCTCGTCTGCGCTTAACTTTAAGCACATTCTGTCGTACATAGGAGCCTGTTTGCGAGCCTGTTGATCTTCACGCATTTGTTGTAAGCGTCCGGAAGTGCAAAAACACTTGTATGCATGGCCGTCTTTTAAAAGATAATCCGCATATTTTTTGTAAATTTCCAGTCGTTCCGACTGTACGTATGGTCCGCAATCGCCGCCGACATGTGGCCCCTCATCAAACTCTATTCCCGCCCAAGTAAGACTCTTAATAAGATTCTCCGCCGACCCCTCAACTCCTCGTTTTTGATCGGTATCC
>Ga0066640_10001078_pt1 | contig 16328 bp, 14 predicted proteins | sample CryGeyCG2114_020_2_FD_59505 | JGI IMG/M metagenome (GOLD analysis project Ga0066640, IMG submission 59505) | Groundwater microbial communities from aquifer - Crystal Geyser CG11_big_fil_rev_8/21/14_0.20 | ecosystem: Environmental > Aquatic > Deep subsurface > Groundwater | place: USA: Utah... | reverse complement strand
TGTTCTCTTGATTTAATACCGAAGATATGCTAATTTAAAAGGGAACTTCAAAAGTTTTTTTAATTTTTCCCGCCATGGCGGGATCTCCCGCCGTTGGCGGGGTGATAATTTTAGGTCATTAGATGAATAAAACTTCTGGTCGATTTTGCCAAATCTGCGGAAGAGGCGCGTTAAGCAGTGTCTCAAGAAGTCATTCTAACATCGCCACCAAAAGACGGCAATATTTGAATCTTCAAACGACCATTTATCAAGGAAAAAAAGTAAAAGCTTGCACCAGTTGCATCAAAACTTTAACTAAAGTGCAAAAGTAATTTTCTTTGTATTTTCTCCAACGAAAACTTTTCAAAGAGAATTTTTTGTTTGTTTTGATTTCATCTGATTAGAAAAGGGGGAGGAGATTCCTGCTCGGTCAAATTCTGTTTTGATTCGTTTTCTTAATTCCCTAGTTAAATCCCACTGTTGGAGCGGTTTTGTTTTCCCTAATATTTTGAAAACAATCTCCGATTTTTCAAATTTATCCAGACCTAATACTAACGGCGCCTCTAGGAAAAATTTATGATACTCCGAATCCTGATATAATTCCTGGCCGATTTTGTTAAGAAGTTTTGTTACTTCATCAAGATCGGCATTGGGAGAAACCGGAACATCTAAATTTATTCGCGACCAGTCTTTGGTAAGATTGGAAGATACTTTTATCTCGCTATTCGGAATATGATGCTGAATGCCATCAAGATCTCTTAAAACAGTCCTTCTTAAATTCATGCTTTCCACCACTCCCGATTTATCCCCTATTTTCACCACATCGCCGACTCCATACTGATCTTCAATGATAATAAATAAACCGGACAAAAAATCACGCACCAGGTTTTGGGAACCGAATCCTATCGCTAACCCGATGATTCCCGCTCCCGCCAAAAGCGGTGCTATCTCTATTCCTAATTCAGGAAGGATCGTCAGAAAAACAGCAACTGTTACTACTAAAGTGGTGGTGGCGTTAAAAACATTTGACAGCGTTTTCGCTCTTCTCTTAATTTCTCTTTCTTCACGGTTACTTTGTTTGTTTGTGACAAATTTTGTTATTGTCCTATTAATAAATCTCTTTATAATTCTATTCAAAACGAATCCTAATAAAATAATTACCAGGATTTTTAATCCATGAACGTATAACCATTCAATAATGTTTTCCATCATACAGAATTAAAATAACACATTGTAATTCAAAACGCAAAAGAATTTAGCTAAGATGCTTTTCTACGTTTTAAATCTGTCTTTTACTGTAAGAACAAATAAGTATTTAGCTACTTCGATTATGAGAATCAGAATAAGACTGGCTCCTGCCACTATTACCCAATCATGAGGGTGGAGAGCTACTGTTTTGAAAATTTTCTGGAATGGCGGAAAGTAAACGGCTACTAATTGCATGGCAAGACCCAGCATTATTGCATAAATAAGATACTGATTAGAGAATATCCTGCGAGAAAAGATGGGATGACGAAGAGATCTTACACTAAAAACATAAAGCAAAGTACTTACCGCAATAATGGAGAAAATAATTGTTTGAGCTCTCATGATATCCCAGTTATTTTCCACAAAATATAGAAATGAAAACAAACTTACTAAACCAATAATACTGCTTATTAATGCCGAAAGAATTTTCATCTCCTTAGTGAAAAGAGTCTGGCTTTTACCTAAGGGTTTATCGTTCATTATCTCTGCTTCTTGCGGTTCCAATGTTAACGCAATACCGGGGAAACTGTCGGTAACCAGATTGATCCAAAGTATCTGCGAGGCCAACAGCGGCAAAGGGAGATCTTTAACAAAAAATATATTAATCATGATAGTGCCAGTGATTAGAATTATTTCTGAAAAACTGTTAGATAATAGATAGAGAATGACTTTCTTAATATTATCAAAAATAATCCTTCCTTCCCTTACCGCCGCCACAATAGTTTTGAAATTATTGTCTAGAATAACCATATCAGAAATTTCTTTCGCTACGTCTGAACCGGAACCTAGGGCAATTCCGATATCGGCTGTTTTAAGCGCCGGAGCATCATTAACGCCATCGCCGGTCATTGCTACCACTTCTCCCTTTTCTTGCCAAGCATCAACAATTTGCAGCTTATCCTTGGGGGTTACTCGGGCATAAACGGAAATATCTCTGACGCGTTTCACTAATTCTTTATGGGTCAGCTTGGCCAGATCTTTTCCTTCTAAAATATTCTCGGCTTTACTTTTTAGACCCAGCTCTTTAGCGATTGCTTGCGCCGTCAGTTTGTGGTCTCCCGTTATTATTACAATATTGATACCGGCTTTCTTGCATAAATCAACGGTTTCTTTCGTTTCTTTGCGCAAAGGATCTTTAATCCCTACGAATCCCAAAAATATGAATTGATCCGATAATTCTTTCAACTGTTTTGGATTATCTAAATTTTTTACTCCTAAATCAACCGGCTGATAACCAAAGGCTAGAATCCTTAATCCCGTCTTGCTCATTTCTTCAAATTCTTTTTGGAACTTTCTTTTCAGAGAAAAGTTCATCTGTTTCACCAAGTTACCATCTTGGATTCGTTTAGACATTTTAAGAACTTTTTCCGGCGCCCCTTTCAGATAAATAACGTTTTTATTCTTTTGCTGGTGGAGCGTCAGCATATATTTTTTCTCGGAATCAAAGGGAATTTCATCAAGGCGAGGTTCTTCTTTTTCTAAATCTTCCCGATAAAAATCCAGTCGCGCCCCGACCGAGAGCAATGATTTTTCTGTAGGATTGCCGATCATTTTCCATTTAGAAAATTCGTCTTGAGGATTTTGAATGGCGGCGTTATTGCTAAGAACTCCGATTTTAAACATTAGGACCAATTCCATACTTTCCTTAATCTGGGGAGTGCTGCCATGGTGCTGGGCCGGGGAAAGATCGTGATGCAGAGTAACTAATTTTGCTACCCGCATGTCTCCTTCAGTTAAAGTTCCTGTTTTGTCGGTACAGATTACCGTGGTAGAGCCGAGAGTCTCGGCGGCAACCAGCTTTTTGACCAGCGCGTTCTGCTTTAAAATCCTTTGCATGCCCACCGCTAGAATGGCGGTAACCGCTATTACCAATCCTTCCGGAATTGCCGAAACCGCTATTGCCACAGACGTAGTAAAAATCTGATCGAAGCGAACCCCTTCTAGCATTCCGATAACAAAAATTAAGAAAGATACTCCTAAAGTAATGCCGCCTAACCATCTGCTAAAACGATCCAGTTTTTTTTGAAAGGGCGTTCTTTCTTCCGGCGTATCTTTAATCAGGATGGCGATTTTACCAAGTTCCGTATTAATGCCGGTAGTAGTGACAACTAATTTTCCCATGCCTTGAACAACAACCGTTCCCAGAAAAACCATATTTTTCTGTTCGGCCACTACTAAATCTTCTTTTAAAGGATCAGCGTTTTTTTTCACCGGAATTGACTCTCCGGTCAAACTTGCTTCATTTATTTCAAGATCCTTGCTTAAGATTAAACGGCCGTCCGCGGGCACTTTGTCGCCTGCTTTCAGTAAAACGATATCACCGGGCACTAATTCTTCGGTTTTAACTTCCCTTTCTTTACCGTTTCTTTTTACCCGAGCAAAATAGGTAATCACTTTTTTCAGCTTTTCCATTGCTTGAGTAGCCTTGTATTCTTGAATAAATCCGACGATGACATTAACAATCACTGCAGCTAAAATAACATACATATCGGTGAATTCTTGAATTACCAAGCTGATAATAGCCGCACCCAGTAAAATATATACCAGTGAGTTTTTGAACTGATTTAAAAATAAAAAAAGCCACGGTGTCTTTTTTTCTTCCGGTAGTTTGTTTAGACCGTGGCGTTTTAGTCTTGTTTTTGCCTCATTGTCCGACAGCCCTTCTTCGTTGGTTTTAAGGTCCTTAATCGTCGCTTCAAGAGTCTGATTATAGTGTTTTTTTAGAGCTGACATGCATTAAATTATAACATAAAAATCCGTATAAACAAAAAAATCCTCGCTAATTAGATCAAATTGTTTAATTCTAAAATCTATACCAATTTTTCACACTTTTTTACCAGATCCTCTAACCTCCATTGCGCTTTTACCAGAAATTCTGCTCCCAGCGCTTCGGATGCTTTTTTCTTTTCCGGAGAAGGGATATTAGTAAGCATTACAATTTTACTATTTTTTCCCCACTTATCGTCCCTAATTTTTTTTAAAAAATCGATACCGTCAAACATCGGCATTACATAATCAAGTATGATCAAATCGGGATGTTCTTTAAAAGCTATTACTAAACCCTCTTGGCCGCTCTTTGCTCCAAGAATGGCTATATTTTTTTGACTAAAAGCGTTCTTAATCGCTGATCTAACTGACGCCTCATCGTCAACAATCAATATTTTTTTTGGATCGTCCATATAGTTTATTGTTTAATTGTTTGGTCGGGGTGAGAGGATTTGAACCTCCGATCTCATGCACCCCATGCATGCGCCTTAGCCGCTAGGCCACACCCCGACGCTCATAATATATAGTAAAACTAAAATATATACAAATAAAAAAGGATATAACCAAATTAATTTTAGGAACAGCCTTATAATTTTAGAATGGTACAGTAAAAGCCGGCGAATCTTGTCGGCTTACTTTTTTAAACTCAATTATTCTTCTCTTAACCAATCGCTTGCTTCTTTTCGATCGCTAAAAGCATTCACTTTCTTCTTTCTTGCTATAGTAAATATACTCTTCGCTATGGAAACGTGAAAGTAACTAGCACCAATAATAGCGATCTTATTAATTCTAGCGTCTGAGGATAATTTAATGTAAATTTCTCTTGCTTTTGCCGAAGGCGGGACCTTGACTATTTTCAAGGGCGTTAAGTCAAGTAAGATGTTTGTAGATTTAGGAGTGCTCTGATTTAAAATATTTTCCACTTCATTCTTTATTAACTGCGCTGCAAGAATAGTTTCTTCTTTATCAGAAGATTCATTAAAGATACTTAAATTAAGTATCCCGTTTTCATCTAAAAACAGCTTGAAGGTTTTTCGAATCTCTTCTTCTGATTTCATAAAACAGAACAAAAATAGGAGCTCTACTTTCAAACCAGTAATCGCCCTAGCTCCTTATGGAAAAGTGGGTGCTCGCAATCTTAGCCCGCAGGCTAAGAAGATATTGAGCTCCCAATATAATAATCCTGTCGAACTGGATTAACTGGTTCTTGAAAAGTAGAGCATTTTAAGTATATTCCATACCTATTTATCTGACAATGAATACGGATAAAAAAACCGCTAAACACAGAGGTTTAGCGGGTTAACTGAAGGTGCGATTACGGTATCCATAGATACCAGTCCGGATTATCTCCACTGAATTCAGGCGGAGGAAATGATCCAACTGCTATCCTGGCCGGCCGTTGAGCTACCACTGTTACACTTTCTGGGAGTGGGAAGTGTTGTTGAGCGATTGACACGGATTTACAACCATTTCCGCAACAGCCCCGAAAACCATGCGAGACTGTATTAGATAAGCCACTGAATGGCTGATCGTAATGGGTCACTTCTTCCCAGACAATGGTTATCGACTCACCGCAGGAGCAGTCAGGTAATTTTTCTGGCATGATTTTTCACCTCCTATTGAAACTAATTCTTTTCTTTGTCCAGAAATTTTCATTCCTAATAATTTAGGACCGACTATCTCGGGACAAATATTTAAAATAGCGAGATTTAATTTGCGATATACGAATAGCGAACTGAGAGTGGCGATCGAGTTTAGCTCGACGATAATCAAAAAAGCCACCGTCCGGTGGCTAGTTAAAATGATTTAAATTAAAATTAACTAATCACCGGGCGACAGCTTAAAAAAGAAACCAAAAAATTGGATTTGATTATTTAATAATTTCTGAATTGTGGTTTCTCTGATAATCATGGTGATTTTCGATGTTAGAAAAATAATAGCAAACCGCGGTAAAGCTGTCAAATAATAAAACCTAGAATGGGAATTTATTACTCAAAATAGGAAATTGATAACCTAAAAACGATTAAATGATTTACCATCGTCTGAAACACTAAATCCTTTGAAGTAAGTATTTAAAGTCGTTTTTTCTAAATCATCAACGGTGATATTTCTGAAATTTTTTGATTTTCTAAAAAAAACTTCTACTGCTCTCATATAGAAATCATGTGAAACAAGCATGACTGTCTGATTTTTATCCTGATGTTTCTTTAAACTTTTCAAAACAGCTTCAATGCGCTTAAAAACATGATCTATTTGCTCAACCGGTCCCTTATTAATTAAGGCATTATATAAAGCTGTTCTGACTGCCGGCATTTTCTCTTTTAAAAATTTTTCTTTAGACAGAATATCCTTCAGGCAAAAATCAATTTCTTTCAAATAAGGGTTGCCAAAAATCGGCACTTTTCTATTATATTTTTCCTTCAAAACTTTACCAATTAAAAAGGCTGAATCCCTTGATCTTTTAGATTGAAAATTGGAATTATTAAAATAAATGACGTCTATATTTTTTAATGGCAATCCGGCTGCTGCCTTTAAAAATAATTTATTGCTGTTTTGGACAATGGACGGATCAAGCTGGCCTGTCGCCAAATCATTTAAAATTCCATAAGGCATCTGCAGATGATTTTCATAAGGCAAGTCCAGTTTGCTATGTCTAATAAAATAGATTTTTATTTTATTTTTCATAAAATTATTTTACTCTATTATTAATAATAAGTAAAAAAGAGCACGGGGTCACTGACAAGATAAACTTGAAGTGACACCGTGCTTAATCCTCTAGTCAAGAATGTAGATCTTGCCGGCAGGACCATCAACGCGCACCCGCTGGCCAGTCTTGATGACTTTAGTAGCGTGTTTGACATTAAGAACAGCTGCAATCCCAAGTTCCCGGGCGGTAATCGCTCCGTGAGCAAGCGGACCGCCTACCTCAGTGACTAAACCGCCATTACCGACTGCACCGATGATTGGCGCCCAGGTCGGGTCAGTAGTGTGTGCTACCAGTACACAACCGTCACTCATCAGTTCTAGGGCATGATGATCATTCGGGTCAAGAATAACAACCGCCGGACCCTCCGCGACAAACGACGTTACGCCGATGCCTAGCAACTCGCTAGCACCTTTCGGGGTATCAACCAAGCCGATTTTACTCAACTGATCGACAAACATGACCTGCGGCACTTCCATCTTGAACTCTTGATCATGGCGTTCTTTTCGTTGGATGGCGAGCTTAAGCGCATCGTTCGGCGCATCAATCAACATCCTGATTTCCCTGGGATCAAGGAAGAAGATGTGGCCGGGCGGCCACTTCAACTGCGCTTCAACGGAAAGTAGCTGGCTACGAACCAAGTCATAAACCCTGAGATAATTAAACTTGACTCGCTCGCGGAGTGCCAGATACGTCCGAGCCGAATCAACGTCCCGCTCGAATTCTTTCCGTTTGTCTCCGGTTAAACCGGCGCTGACATATTGCTGCGCCGTTCGGTATTCCTGAAGCCGACGCTGAAGTTCAGCCTTAGGATCACCTTTAATCCCAATAGCGAGTTGATCCATCATCTCGGGATGTTCGTGATACCGCGGTCCGGAGATTTCCAATTCGTTGAACCCTAGATGTCCAAACTCCGCCAAAACAGAAGCTTGAGTGACTGTTCCGTTGTTTAGTTGATCCAAGCGAACGTTGAACTCGATCGTCGGATCGTTTTGCAGGCCGCTGGTAAGATAATCGAGCAGTTGCTGACCTCCGGCTCCATTAAAGTGTGTCTCTAACGTTTTACGCAGACGAGCGTAGGCAAAAAAGCCGAGCCGTGCCACGATGACGAACCAAACACAGACTTTTGTGCGCAGGAAGTCGAACTTTTCCTGAAGTGATTCAATCAGTTCAGACGACAACGGAAGTTGAGCGAATCGGCGCTGTTGATTAACAAACTCAGCGACAATCGGCTCATGAACGCTTAAATAAGCGTCGGCAAATGTCCGTTCCCACTGACGAATGCCGGTAAAGAACCGATCATAACACTGCTTGTAAACCTCGGCCTTTTCCCGTCCGTATAGTTCCGTGAGACGCTCCAAGCTCGGATTCTGGTCGTAGAGACTAACCTCAGGGTAATTGGCGAACCGTTCATCAGCTTGAATTGCATCAAAGTAAGAACGCACCATTCCTTGAAGGTAATCAATCGGTGAGATGCCTGAGATTCGGTAGGTTAGAGCGTCATGGAAAATGCTGCAACGCGGTTGTGAGCCAATTAATTCAAAAAAACCAGCGTCCAACTCTTCTCCGATGGAGTACCCCATCAAGTTGCGACCGGTGCGGATCGCTCCGTCGCCATGCGCAAAGATGTAGGTAAACAACCCGAAACTGAATGGGGTAGGGTGTTGAGTGAGCAGTTCTGCGACATTCTGATCGCTAAGCACGTCAATCGGAACTGTAACGCCAAGATTCTCCAAACGCGAACGCTCTGCGGCCACCGCCGCTTTGGCTGATTTAATCGCTTGATAACGAATCAATCCGGGAGAATCGCCAACAGCAGTAATTGGCCGATTTTGCACGAGTGATTTATCCATCCTCCCACTGTTGTCTACTGCCAGAGCGATCTCACAATCTTGAGGAACGCCGTTTTCAATTGCTTCAATTGTGAGAACGAATTTAACCAGGTTCAACAGCTGGCTCGGTTCAAGCGATCTTTTATCCTTCAATTGGGAAGGCATCGGCACTACTTTTTCGTCGGTTACCATCAACGCCTTAGTGGTGATGGTTTCAGACAATATCCTACCGTTGCGGTCAAGAATGAAAATGTCACCAGTTTCTCTGCCAGCGGTTAATAACTGCCCGCCTCCGAAAGTTGACTGAATGACAATTTCATCCGGTGAACCGTTCATCGGGTTACGCGTAAACACCACGGCAAACCGATCGCAAACTGCCATCTGATGCACCAAGATTGAAAGTTTCAGTTCACCTTCAATCCCCATTCGGATACGGTAACCATCCATTTTGCCGTTGAATGTTTCGGTAATACAGGTGACTATTGCCTCCAGGAATGCTTTCTTACCAAGAACGTTCGTCGGGCTCTCTGAACCTCCGGCCCAGGAAGCATTGGCTTGGTCCTCAACCGACAGTGCGCCGCGGACTGCCACCCGCATTCCGTCGTGTTCAAAACCGCCTCGGCGATAGGCTGATAGCAATTCTCTACGGGTGTAGCCGGGCAACCGATTGCCTTCGTGCAACGATTCAACGATGTCCTTAACAACTGCCTGAAAGACGACAAAGCCACGAGACGGCACAGGCAATCCCTGACGCCAGTTGTGGTAAAGTCGCGTAATTTTACCGGGTAGTACAGCGAGTTGTTCTGCTGTCAGACTAGTAAAACTGACTATCCGATTTTTAGCTGCAGATCCTTTCATTTTTCCCTTCTTTCTTGATTTTAAAGAACAAAAAACCCCTCATCCCAAAATCCAAAAAATTGGACAGAAGGACGAGAGGTCTTGAATTCAAGACAGCCCGTGGTACCACCTTTGTTGTTTTATAAATCCAGCTGGCGAATTAAAAAAATCCGCCAGTAAAACGGATTCTAAAAAACCACTTTTACTGACTCTGTTCCTTTCTGAGACAAGCTCATTCGGGCGACATCAGTTATCCTATGATTACGGAGGAAGCCGGATCTCCACTAACGCAGAGATCACTTCTCGAAACAAATTGTACTTTGTTCGAAAACTCAGGCCCAACCCTTTTTCTTATGGAAAAAGGGACCTAAATTGAAAGTTTTGTAATTATCAATGAATTAAATAAATATTAACAAACTGCCTGGAACCTGTCAAATGCAAATCGGGTAGCGGGAACGACGTCGTTCCCGCTACCCTTTTCAAATCAATTTAAAAAGAAAAACCACCCGCCAAAGCAGGTGGTGTACTCACTGAGTTAAAAAGAACTATACGGGCATACTGGCCCAACGCCGTCTGGTCTCTTCGCTAAGCTGATTCCCCTGGACCGTTATGGTGATGTGGGACGGCAAATCGCTTAATTCGCCTTCTGTTAAAGCCTTGTTTAAAGCTTGGATGGCGGTTTCTAGCGTTTTGCCGCTGAACTGCCGAGCAGGGGTGAAATTTGCTTGTTTCTTTTCCACGGCACTCCTCCTTTAAAAATGTACGATGCGTTATGGTATTTATCCTTCTGGTTATTTTTATATTTTAAAACCGGCTCTTGAGAGAGACCGGCTTAAGCGTTTCTATTATTATTTTTTCACTATACCAAGCCTCTCATCTGAAAAAGGTGATAATAATAATTAGGCTTGATTTGGATTGATTGTTCATTTTGATACTTAAAAACTGGCTTATCCGGCCAGTTTTCCTATATATTATTCTATCGTAAAACTAGCCAGAGTGTCTGGTGTTAATAATAATTATTGCTGCTATGTTTCTAACGTTTCTGTTCATAACTTTAGATTGATTTTATTCTATATGTTTAAACGCGTCAAGCTCCGCCCAGTTCTTGGCGCTCGCTCTCATCATATACTGCCGAAAAATCAAGTTTTTGGTAGTTAAAAAGTTCATCTTCGTTGAAAAAACGGTAAATCTCCTGTTCCGCTGTTTCTTTGGAATCGGAAGCGTGTACGATATTATGCCCTTTGCTCATAGAAAAGTCGCCCCGGATACTGCCGGCATCCGCTTCTCGGCCGGTGGTCGGGCCAACAATCAACCGAACCGCATTAATGGCGCTGTGCCCTTCTAGCACCATTACCACTACCGGCGAAGACTGCATAAATTTTTTTAAATCTTCAAAAAATGGCTTGTCTTTATGATGCTCGTAATGTTCCGCAATTAAGGTATCATCGATAGAAAACATTTTTAACCCGACGATCTTCAATCCTTTTCTCTCGAAGCGAGTGACTACTTCGCCTAATAAATTTCTTTGCAAAGCATCGGGCTTAATGATAATTAAAGTTCTTTCTTTCATTTATTTTCCTTTGCTCTTTAATAGTTCCCTTACTTTTTCTACCACTTCGGTAGGGGTATGGTTGGCTTTGACAAAATAATCATCCGCTCCCAACGCTTTACCTTTTTGGATATCCTGATCTTGCCCCAAGTTAGTCAACAGGATAACGGGCGTATTTTTAATGTTAGCATCACCGCGAATCTCTTTTAAGGTGGCAAAACCATCCAGTTTAGGAAGAATGATATCTAGCAGTATCAAATCTGGCTTGTTTTCTTTAGCCAGTTTTAATCCATCGGATCCGTTTTCCGCGGTAACAATATCGTACCCTTCTCGGTTAAACTTCGAGGAATACATCTCTAAGAGCATTTTATCATCCTCAATTAGAAGGATTTTTTGCTTGCTATTCATAAATAATATTTGACTTTACTAAATTATTAATCCTCCTCCTTTATTTATATATATCACAATCCGCTAAAATTGGCAAAAAACCCCTCCTCACCTCCCTTTATTAAGGGGAGGAAAGGAAGGGGGTAAAATGCCAATTAGCGGTCTGTTCATATTGATACGCCACGTTCAGAATCTGGCTTTCGGCAAACGGCTTTCCGATCAGCTGAATCCCCACCGGCAAACCATTAGACATAGCGCAAGGAACGGAAATAGCCGGCACTCCGCCCATGTTGGCCGAAACGGTATAGATATCAGAAAGATACATTGTCAGGGGGTTAGCTAGTTTTTCCCCCAAACGGAAAGCAACGGTAGGAGTAGTGGGAGTGGCTAAAAGATCAACTTTTTGAAACACTTCGCTGAACTCTTTTTCCACCAGCGCTTTTACTTTCTGCGCTCTGATATAGTAAGCATCATAGTATCCGCTGGAAAGACTGTAAGTTCCAATCATTATCCTTCTTTTTACTTCATCACCGAACCCATCGGCTCGTGAACGGCTGTAGACTGAAAATAAGTCATCAACGTTTTTTTTACCAGCAGCGGAATATCCATAGCGAATACCGTCATAACGGGCCAAATTAGCGCTAGCTTCGGCCGGCAGAATAATATAGTATGCCGCTAAAGCATAGTTGGTGTAAGGAAGGCTTACTTCTTGGACCTTGGCGCCCAGTTCTTCCAGTTTGGCAATTGCTTCTTTCACCGATTTCTCTACCGCCTTATCCATTCCCTTAACAAAGTATTCTTTGGGAATGCCAATCTTAATTCCTTTAATTTCTTTTTTTAATTCCTTGGTGTAATCAGGAACGGCTAGAGCGACCGAAGTGGAATCGTAAGCATCTTTGCCCGCAATCTGGTTAAGCACCAAGGCGGCATCTTCCACGGTTTTGGTAATAGGTCCGATTTGATCAAAAGACGAAGCCAGCGCAATTAACCCATAGCGGGATACTCTGCCGTAAGTGGGCTTTAATCCTACCACTCCGCAAAAGGCCGCGGGCTGACGGACTGATCCGCCGGTATCAGATCCTAAGGCGAAAACACACTCATCCGCCGCTACTGCCGCGGCCGATCCACCCGAAGAGCCGCCAGGCACTCGGGAAAGATCGTAAGGATTTTTTGTTTTTTGAAACGCAGAATTTTCGCAAGAGGCGCCCATGGCGAATTCGTCTAAATTGGTCTTGCCCAGCAATACCATGCCCGCTTTTTTTAGCTTTTTGGTCACAGTGGCATCATAGCTGGCTTGATAATCTTTTAAAATTTTTGAACCAGCCGTAGTTTTAAGACCTTTAGCTAAAATATTATCTTTCAAAGCCACCGGAACACCCATTAATGGCGAGTGATACTCCCCTTTTTTAATTTTTTGATCGATTGCTTCGGCGGTTTTTAAAGCAGTTTCTTTTTCCACGTCCAAAAAAGCTGATATTTTGCCATCAACTTGATCAATTCTTTTTAAAAAGGATTCGGTTAATTCCAAGGAAGACAGCTCCCTATTTTTTATTTTTTGGGCCGCTTCTTTTAAGGTTAGCTCGAATAGTTCCATAATTTATTTCAAAACTGCTTCAACTTTAAAATGCTCATTTTTTTGCTCGGGCGCCTGATTCAAAAGTTCCTTATGTTTAGCATATCGTTCGGCTTTATCTTCTCGAAATACATTTACACCTCTGTTTGATAAAATTTCTTTGACTGGTTCAACATCCGCCTCTTTTAATTTATTGACATAATCGATAATCAAAGAGAGCTGGTGCTGAAACTTTTTGATTTCAGCATCAGAAAGCTCTATTCGAGCAAGCTGAGCAATGTGGGCTACTTCTTCTTTGCTTATTAGCATAGCTAATATTTATTATAAACCCTGCCGTTTTTTTGGCCAAATATCTGTTGGTTTATTGTTATATTGTTATATTGTTATATTGCTATATTGTTGTATTGCTGTATTGTTTTATATTTTGACAATGAAGTGATTTAACAATTCGACAATATAACAATATAGCAATACAATGTTACTTCAATAGATTCAGAAGCTCTTTTTCGGAAATTATTTTTACTCCCAGTTTTTTGGCTTTTTCGTATTTGGATCCAGGATTATCGCCCGCGACCAAAAAATCTGTGTTCAGGCTAAGGGAGCTAGCGGCTTTTCCGCCCGCTTCCCGAATTTTTGTTTTAGCCTCTTCTCGAGAAAGAGAAGGCAGGGTCCCGGTGATTACAAAGGTTTTTCCCGAAGCTTCGGTTTTTTTCCGTACCTCCGGCTCTTTGATTTTTATGCCCTGATCCAATAATCGGGCGAGCAGCTGAAGACTGTGTTTGTCCTGGAAAAAATCACTGATTGATCGGGCCACCACCTCTCCGATTTCATATATTCTGTTTAAATCATCAAAACTCGCTTTTTGCAGCCGGCCGATCGTTCTAAAATGATTGGCCAGATCAATGGCCGTTTCTTCTCCCACGTGGCGGATTCCTAAAGCATAAATAAAGCGGGCTAAACTTATTTTTTTTGCCTTTTCCACCGCCTCGATGATATTGGCCGCTGATTTTTCGGCAAACCGCTCAAGCGGTTCTAGGTCAGATGTATTAAGACCAAAAATATCCGAAACATCCTTAATGAGATTATTTTCAAGCAGCTGATCGATAATCTTGGGCCCCAGGCCTTCAATGTCGAACGCTTTTTTAGAAACAAAGTGATAGATTTTTTCTTTTTGGACGGCAAAACAGTTTTTATTGCTGCAGTAATGGGCCACCTCCCCTTTTCTTCTGACTACCTTGGACCCGCAAATCGGACATTGAACGGGCATGTTAAATTTTTTTTCTTGGCCTGTTCTAAGTTTAGAAAGTGCCTTAACCACTTCAGGAATGATGTCTCCGGCTTTTTGGATGATTACCGTATCGCCAATCCGAACGTCCAGCCTTTTTATTTCGTCTTCGTTATGGAGCGTGGCGCGCGCCACGGTGCTGCCGGCTACCCGGACCGGCCGTAAGTGGGCCACCGGGGTCAGGGCGCCGGTGCGACCAACCTGCACTTGAATATCCTCCACCACGGTAGTGGCCTGTTCCGCCGGATATTTATAGGCAATGGCGCCGCGCGGCGCTTTTCCGACCACTCCCAGCCTTTCAAAAGTTTTTTGATCATTAATGTTCACCACAACGCCGTCGATCCAAAACGGCAAACTGTTTCTTTTTTTACTCACTTCATTGTGGTATTGTTCCACCGCGGAAAGATCAGGACAATATTGATTCAGTTTGGTTCCGGCTCGAAATCCCAACTTTTGCAGAATTTCGTGCGCTTCTTGATGGGTTTTTTGACCCAGATCGGTAACCAAGCCGTAAGCCATGAAATTCAGCTTGCGCGAAGCGGTTATTTTAGAATCCAGCTGTCTAATAGAGCCGGCCGCCGCATTTCGGGGATTGGCAAATTCAGGCTGTTCGTTTTCTTTCTGAATTTCGTTCAGTTTATCAAAGTCGGTCTTTTTCATGAAAACTTCTCCGCGCACTTCCAGTTCCTCTTCGGCTTTTTTCTGGAGACTTGAAGGAAGATCGGCTAAATTGACTTGTAAGGGAATGGCTTCGATGGTTTTTAAATTTTCCGTAACATCCTCGCCTACTTTGCCGTTTCCTCTGGTCGCTCCTTTCCAAAATATTCCTTGTTTATAAACCAAAGTAATGGCTAAACCATCCATTTTCAATTCGGCGTAATAATCAAGTTTGATTTCTTTGGGTAAAAGTTTTTTGTTTCTGTTCTCCCAATCCTGCATTTCGGTAAACAAAAAAACATCGTTCAGCGACAACATAGGCAATTTATGCTGGATTTTTTTGAATTCAGCCAGCGGTTTTCCGCCCACGCGCTGAGTAGGAGAATCCGGAGCAATAAATTCCGGAAATTTTCTTTCCAGCTGATCCAGCTCGTGCTTTAAGGAATCAAGAGCGGCATCGGATATTTCCTGCTTATCTAACACATGATAAAGATAGCGATGACGGTTAATCTCCTTTTTAAGTTTTTCAATTCTTAACTTAGCCTCTTTTTTATCCATAATAGTCAATAATCCTCCTTGCCCAATAGTTCTCTTTTAAAGAGATTAAGACTCTTTTCGAATGGGTTCGCCATCACAAGGATGATACCCTGGAGGAGTGTCGGTTATCTGATACCAATCAAGGTATAGGGAAGTGTTAGGAGCGGAAAATTTCAGCCGATAGTTGGAATCAAGAGCAACTGTTTCAGAAAAAGTGCATTCCACAAAGGAATTATCGGGTGATTGCTCTAAACCCCATAAATCGTTAGTCGTAAATGTTTTTTTAACTGCCCCTCCGGAATCTAATACTTCCAGCTTCAGGTTTTCTTGATCCAAGGCGGTAAAACCCAGCCTTACCGACAAATAGTAATTGCCGCTGGAAACACTGCCAGGCACCACTACGTCTGACCAGCGATTTTCGTCATATCGGCAAGCGCCCCATTCATGGGGAAGATTAGCCCAAACATCTTCACCGGCACCAGTAGGAAAAACGCTGGTATTGCTGTAGCGGAAGCATTCGGCGTAAGGAGCGCCGCTATCGCTAAAATCATGCGGATTCCATCCTAGGTTTTTGCATTCACCGACGGTATTACAGCTCAAATCACTGCAACTGCAACTTAAGGCCGCTTCGCTCTCGGGAATATTATATTCAATCGGTAACCGTCCGGAGTTGTATAGATAATCACATTTCTTTTCGATATCGGGCGGCACCTCATTGGTGAATTGATACCAATCAAGGTGATTACTGCTATCGCTGGAATCGTTTCCGTGCTTAAATTCTATAAAATAGCCCGGCTCCAAATGGAACGAATCACTGGAAACGCATCTTTCATAAGAAGATACTGCCGGGTTAGCCTGCGAGGAATAAAGATCCTTCATAAAGAATTGGTCAGTGGTATTTCCGCCGACATCCTTAATGGTTATTATCATTTCTTCCGTGTTCTGGTTAGAATCAAATTTTTCTCTTAAAGACA
>Ga0066640_10001071_pt1 | contig 16393 bp, 8 predicted proteins | sample CryGeyCG2114_020_2_FD_59505 | JGI IMG/M metagenome (GOLD analysis project Ga0066640, IMG submission 59505) | Groundwater microbial communities from aquifer - Crystal Geyser CG11_big_fil_rev_8/21/14_0.20 | ecosystem: Environmental > Aquatic > Deep subsurface > Groundwater | place: USA: Utah... | reverse complement strand
TACGCAAGTAGATGCCGATGGATACTTCTTAAAAGATAGAGCTGAAGTGCGAAAGCATATGAAGCCTATTGTGTCTGCAGTTGGCGATATTGATTATATGGATGTGTCACCGAAGCAAGTTATTTCAATCTCTACAGCGCTCATTCCATTTCTTGAGCATGATGATGCGGTTCGTGCGTTGATGGGTACAAACATGCAACGTCAAGCATTGCCTTGTGTGCGTCCAGAAGCACCAATTGTTGGAACAGGTGTTGAGTTGCGTGCTGCTAAAGATTCTGGTCAAGTTGCAGTTGCAAAAGAAGGTGGGAAAATAGTTGCTGTTGATGCAAATCATATTGTGATTCAAGGTGATGGAGCAAAAACAGAAACACATGACCTGAAACGCTTTGTTCGTTCAAACGCCTCGACCAGTATTAACCAACATCCATTGGTTTCAAAAGGTCAAATAGTAGAAGCTGGTGATATCATTGCTGACGGAGCCGCAACAGATAAAGGAGAGTTGGCGCTTGGTCAAAATGTTCTTGTGGCATATATGTCATGGGAAGGTGGAAACTATGAAGATGCTATTTTGATCTCTGAACGTTTAGTTCAACATGATCGATATACAACCATTCATATTGAAAGCCACAGTATTGATGTGCGCGATACCAAACTTGGTCCCGAGGTTGTAACACGTGACATTCCAAATGTATCAGAAGAGAAGCTGAAAAATTTGGATGAAGACGGTGTGATCCGTGTTGGTGCGGAAGTATCATCTGGAGATATCTTGGTTGGTAAAATTACTCCAAAGGGTGAGACTGAATTATCGGCAGAAGAGAAATTGCTTCGAGCCATCTTTGGTGAGAAGGCAAAAGATGTGAAGGATTCTTCATTATATCTTTCACATGGTGAACATGGAAAAGTTGTTGATGTAAAAATCTTCACAAAGGAAAATGGTGATAAATTGCCAGCAGGTGTAACCCGAACTATTCAAATTGCAATTGCGCAACTGCGTAAGATTCAAGTTGGAGATAAGATGGCTGGACGTCATGGTAACAAAGGTGTTATCTCGCGCGTGGTCCCTGTCGAAGATCTACCATACATGGAAGATGGTACACCAGTTGATATTATCTTGAATCCTCTTGGTATTGTGTCTCGTATGAATTTGGGACAGGTATTGGAAGCTCATCTTGGTATGGCCGCTTCGCGACTTGGATATCGTGTTGCAACTCCTGCCTTTGACGGTGTGCCTGTTGATACGATTCGTGATGAATTGGAAAAAGCTGGTTTCCCTCGAGATGGGAAAGTAATGCTTCATGACGGTCGAACTGGTGAACAGTTTGATTTACCGGTTATGTGTGGGTACTCCTATATGTTGAAATTGAACCATATGGTGGATGACAAGATTCACCAACGCTCAATTGGTCCATACTCACTCGTGACTCAGCAACCACTTGGTGGTAAAGCACAGTTTGGTGGACAGCGATTTGGAGAAATGGAAGTATGGGCACTTGAAGCGTATGGTGCAGCACATACATTGCAAGAAATGCTGACAATCAAATCTGATGATGTTCCTGGTCGTTCAAAAGCCTATGAGGCAACGATTAAGGGTGAGGATATTGAAAAGGTAAATGTTCCAGAATCCTTTAACGTGTTGGTGCGTGAATTGAAAGGATTGTGCCTTGATGTGGAATTATTGAATGATAAAAAAGAGGTGGTTGATGTCTCCGCGATTATTCGTCCGGATGACAACGATCGAAGATCACCTGAAGAAGCAAATGAATCTTCACCAGAAGAAGGAGTTGTCAAAGTGGCAGCTGCCCGATCCTCTGAGGTAGAAGCGGTGGAAGAAAAAAACTAATCAATATTGAATAGCATTTGAAATTATGGGATATCGAGATAACAATACAACACAGGGATCTGACTTCTCCGCCATTCGATTGAAGTTAGCATCACCGTTAGAAATAAGAAAATGGTCATTTGGTGAAGTTGTTCGACCAGAAACTATCAACTACCGCACACAAAAACCAGAAAAAGATGGATTGTTTTGTGAGAAAATTTTTGGTCCGTCAAAAGATTGGGAATGCTACTGTGGCAAATACAAACGTATTCGTTACAAAGGCATCGTGTGTGACAAATGTGGTGTTGAGGTTACACGTTCAATTGTTCGTCGTGAACGAATGGGACACATTGACCTTGCTGCTCCTGTAACTCATATTTGGTTCCTCCGTGGTGTACCCTCTAAAATTGGATTGTTGTTAAATCTTTCAACACAGGCTTTGGAAAAAGTGGTGTACTTTGCGAACTACATCATCACTGAAGTGAATGATGAGCTTCGTGATTCGACATTGACTCAGATTGAAGGTGAGCTTGATCAAAAGGGAAAGCAGATCCGAAATGAGATTACACAGCAGATGGGTGAAATCAAACAACGACGTGATCATGCCGCGCAAGAAGCTGGTGGTGAATTAAAAGCAAAGCCAGAAAAAGAGTTTGAGCAAGAATTGATCAACTCTGCTGTTATGCGAGATGAGAAGTTGAAAGACCTTGAGGATGCAGCAGATATTGCACGAAAGGAATTGAAACAACTTTCACCACTTCAAATTATTTCTGAAAGTGAGTACTATGATCTTTCATTGAAATATGGACATGTATTTGATGCAGCTATTGGTGCTGAGGCATTTACACAGTTGTTGACAGGTATTGACCTCGACGTGTTAAAGAAAGAATTGGAAGATGAATTAGTTGAAGCAACAAAGAACAAGAGGCATCGTTTATTGCGTCGTTTTAAATTGGTGAAGAACTTGATTAAGAATGAGATCCGTCCAGAATGGATGGTGTTAGAAGCGTTACCTATTATACCGCCAGACTTGCGTCCTATGGTGCAATTAGACGGTGGCCGCTTTGCTGCGTCTGATTTGAATGATTTGTATAGACGTGTGATCAACCGTAATAATCGTTTGAAACGTCTGAAGGATCTCAATGCTCCAGAAGTTATTCAGCGTAATGAAAAGCGAATGTTGCAAGAGGCAGTTGATGCGTTGATTGATAATAGCGCTCGACACGGTAAGACCGTGACCGCATCAACAGGTCAAAAGCGTCAATTGAAGTCGCTTGCAGATATGTTAAAAGGTAAGCAAGGTCGATTCCGACAAAACTTACTTGGAAAACGCGTTGACTACTCTGGACGTTCAGTGATTGTGGTTGGTCCAAATTTGAAATTAAACCAATGTGGTATTCCAAAACAAATGGCTCTTGAATTGTTCAAGTCATTTGTTATTGCTAAATTGATTTCTCGTGAATTGGTCTACAATGTTCGTTCTGCAAACAGATTTATTGAGTCAAAGAGACCAGAAGTGTGGGATATCCTTGAAGAGGTGACAGAAAATGCATTCGTGCTCCTCAATCGCGCCCCAACCCTTCATCGTCTTGGTATTCAAGCATTTCAGCCCCTATTGATTGAAGGTAAAGCTATTCGTGTTCATCCATTAGTCTGTCCTGCGTTTAACGCTGACTTTGATGGTGACCAAATGGCTGTTCATGTACCTCTGTCAAAAGAAGCAAATAAGGAAGCAAAAGAAATTATGCTTTCATCGCGTAATCTTCTTAAACCAGCAACTGGTGAACCTATTGTTACTCCATCACAGGATATTGTGCTTGGAGCGTACTATATGACTGATACCAGTAAGTTGGAGGTCGCAGACCACATGCTTGCATTCTCTTCTGTTGATGAAGCTATCATGGCTCATCAGTTGGGACGTATCAAGTTGCAAACAGCGATTAAAGTGAAAATGGGTAAAGAGGTTGTCGAGACAACGGTCGGACGTGTCATCTTTAACCAGATTATTCCTGAAGATCAGCAGTTCTTAAATGATATAGTTGATAAAAAGCGTTTGAAGGCAATTATCGCTGACACATTGAATGAACATGGTATTGAGCGCACGGTTCTTCTTCTGGACGCGGTGAAAGATATGGCTATTGAATACGTTACTCGTTCGGGTATGAGTTGGGGTATGGATGATGTGAAGGTTCCACCAAAGAAATATGCGGTCATTGAAGATGCAGAAGCAAAGGTTGATGAAGTACATGGTCATTTCAATGCTGGTTTGCTCACAGATGATGAACGTCGAGAAAAGGTTATCGAAATATGGACTAAGGCAAAGGGTGAAATTACTACGCTGAGCCAAGAACATCTTGATAAAAATGGATCTGCATTTGCCATGATCAATTCTGGTGCTCGTGGATCATGGGGACAAACAACACAGATGATGGGTATGAAGGGATTGGTGATTAATCCATCTGGTGAAACAATTGAGCTGCCAGTTAAAGCAAACTTTAAAGAAGGGTTCGATGTGTTGGAGTATTTCATCTCCACTCATGGTGCACGTAAAGGTTTGACCGATACTGCTCTTCGTACAGCGAATGCTGGGTATCTTACTCGACGTCTTGTTGATGTGTCTCAGGATGTGGTAATCGCTTCTATCGATTGTAAGACAAAAGAAGGCATCACCATCACCAGTGAAGAGTCAGAGGAAATGGGTGAAACAGTGCTTACTCGTATTTGGGGACGATTCCTTGCTGAACCTCTTGTAGATGCAAAGGGAACAGAGCTGTTAAAGAAGGGGGCACTCGTTTCTTTGGAAGATACTGCAAAGATAGAGAAGAAAAAAATTGAGCAAGCAACAGTTCGTTCGGTATTGACTTGCGAGTTGAACCGCGGCGTGTGTCAGAAATGTTATGGATATGATTTAGGTAGCAATGCTGTTACCGAGCTGGGAGTCGCAGCCGGAATTATCGCGGCTCAATCCATTGGTGAACCTGGTACACAGTTGACCATGAGAACCTTCCATACTGGTGGTGTTGCTGGAGCTGACATTACACAAGGTCTTCCACGTGTTGAAGAATTGTTTGAAGCTCGACCATTGAAGAAGTCTGCAATCATTGCAGATATTGATGGAACGGTTACAGATGTGATTGAAGAAGGTCGACAAAAGACAATTCGAATTGCACACATGGCTGATACGCAGGAAAAATATACTCTGAAGAAGAGCGATGAGTTGAAAGTGAAAGAAGGTGAAGATATCAAAAAAGATGATGTATTATTTGTTTCAAAGAAAGATGGTGACGTCGTTGCGCGTATCAATGGTACCGTCCGCTTAGAAGAGAAACGATTGGTTCTGCATGGTCATGAGGAAACAGTAACCGAGTATCCAGTGCCTGCAGGTTATGGTGTGTGGGTAAAGAAAGGTGATTTGATAGCAGTTGGTCAAGAATTAACTGAAGGAAGCCTTGATCTCCATGCATTGCATGCATTAAAAGGAGTCGAAGCTGTTCAGAAATATATCATTAAAGAAATTCAATACATCTATTCTTCACAAGGACAGAAATTGAATGATAAACACATCGAGGTGATTATTCGTCAAATGATGTCACGCATGAAGGTGCTTGATCCAAAAGATACGGATTTAGTAACAGGAGATATTGTTTCTCGAGAAGTACTTGCGATTTCAAATGATGCTGCAAAGGAGAAGAAAGGAAAACCAGCAGTGGTTGAACCAGTTCTTCTTGGTATCACAAAAGCATCATTGTCTGTAGATTCGTTCTTATCTGCGGCATCGTTCCAAGAAACAGCACGTATCTTGATTGATGCATCGATTACCGGTAAGGTAGACAATCTCCGTGGATTGAAAGAGAATGTCATCATTGGTAAATTAATTCCTGTTGGAACAGGATTTAAAGGAGTCGAAGAGACGAAATAACCATTCATTTGGTAGCAAAAGACGTCGAGAATAGCTCGGCGTTTTTTGTTTTTTACGTGGCCCTTGATTTCATTTCATTTTTCTGCTATAATACGTTTATGAATGAAGAGATGAAAGCTGCTATTTCGAAAACATCGGATGGACAGCCGCCGTACCCATTGCGACAAACTCATGAACGGTATTCCCATTTGAATGGGAAGCCGGAGGCTCGCAGGGTGCTCATACACAAACCAAAATACATCATTACTGCTGATGAGAACCGTGAGGTGAAAGTGATCACTGATCGGTCTATTTTAATTGAGGATGGTGTTATCAAAGAAGTGTTTGACCCAAACAAGAAGAAGTTGAATTTGGATACGCTTGATCTTATTTTTGACGCAAGTAAACGAGGGGGTCTCGCGGTCACACCAGGGTTTGTCAATGCCCATGCGCACCCTCCTATGTATATGCTTCGTTCTTCATTGATGCTTGAGAAGGGTGAAGACCTGGAAAAGTCTTTGAAGGATATGTTTGAATTGGAGCATCGTATGAGTGAAGATGATTTTACTATTTCTACCATTGGTGATCTTACAGAAGAACAAAAGAATGGTATCACCACAACACTTTCTCATTATGCGGTCTTTCAACCAATCGAAGAAGCAGCAAAATTAGTTCGTCAAAATGTGGTGAACGCTATTTCTGCTGTGTCGAACTCTCACCCAGATAATACTCCTGCATATGTAGAGAAATTACTCAAGAATAAAGATAAATACTTTACGACAATAGCGGTTGCAGTTCATACACCACATAAACCAAGCGGTGCAGAGTTGAAAAAGGTGGCAGCAATGGTGAAGAAGTATAAAACACTCTTTACGACTCACGTTGCAGAGACGCGGAAGTCAGTTGCAGAAAACGTGGCGAAGCATGGTGGTCTCACTATCGATACATTGAAGAAATATGGTTTAGCAAATTCTCGAACTATTATTTCGCATGGTGTTCATCTGACTGAGGAAGAGATTCAAACAATTATAAAAACGAACATTGGCGTTGTGCATTTGCCGACATCGAATAAGTTGCATCGAAGTGGCGAGTTTCGATACGAATTGTTTGCCAAAGCTGGAGGTGTTGATCAGATTGCACTAGGAACCGATAGCGTTATATCTAAAAACAGTTTAGATATTTTGTCGGAGGCGCTACAGGCACGTATTATGCATCAAGACACCTATGTTATTTATTATGAGACATTGTTTAAGATGATGACCTGCAATGGTGCAGATATTCTACATATGAAAGACCGTGGTCGTATTTTGCCAGGCTTCAAAGCAGATCTCGCATTTTGGAAAGTGCGTGATCGTGGCTTTATCCCATATGATGCATCAAATCCAGTTACGATTATTGGGAATATGATTACTCATGGTGGTCGAAATGTACGCGACCTGATGATTAATGGTGAGTTTGTTATTTCAAATCGTAAACATAATTTGGTGAATGAGACTGCTGTGTTGGATGAAATTCAAAAACATCATCAAGCATTGCGAAAACAAGTTTCACATAAAAAACAGTTCCGTGCGAAGAAAGTTGATTAGTTTTTTGCTTTGTAATTTGGAGAGTCGTCGATAGCTGCAAGGCTGTGCGGATGTGATTCTTGAAACCCAGCGCTCGTGATTCGCACAAACTCCGGATTTTTCTGTAATGTCTTGAGGTCTTTTGCTCCGTTGTATCCCATTCCAGAACGAACGCCACCGGTGAGTTGAAAAATAATATCTTCGACAGATCCTTTGTATTCCGTGTATCCAACAATTCCTTCTGGTACCAGTTTCTTTTTACTTTTTGTTCCCTTTTGTCCGTAGCGATCTTTGGATCCTGCATCCATTGCATCGATCGATCCCATGCCGCGGTAGGTCTTCATTTTCTTTCCGCCGACAGTAATAATACTACCAGGTGATTCATCTGTTCCAGAAAAGAGTCCACCAGCCATAATAGCAGCTGCTCCAGCTGCAAGTGCTTTGACAATATCGCCAGAATATTTAATACCGCCATCAGCAATAATAGGCGTGTTTGATTTCTTTGCTTCTGCAACGGCTTCCATGACTGCGGTGAGTTGAGGAACGCCGACTCCTGCAACAACACGTGTGGTGCAAATAGATCCAGGACCAACTCCGATTTTGACTACGTCAGCTCCAGCTTTAATAAGAGCTCGTGTACCTTCTGCACTCGCAACATTTCCACCAACGATAGTTACCTTTTTCTTAAATTCTTTTTTGAGGCGTTTGATTTGGTCAAGCACTCCTTTAGAGTGTCCATGAGCAGAGTCAACAACAAGGAGTTGTGCTCCAGCTGCTACTAATTTTTTTGCGCGTTCAAACTGTTCGTCGCCAACAGATACAGCAGCACCAACGAGAAGATTTTTTTTACTTACCTTTCGGACTTCAGCAGCTTGTTGTGCTGCGCTCATGTTTTTGTGGATCAAGCCAAGTCCGCCAGCTTTTGCTATTGCAATAGCCATGGGTGCTTCGGTGACCGTGTCCATTGGAGCACTGATAAACGGTAGCTCCAGTTCAAGATGTCCCAGCGTTGTCGACAAGTTTGTGTCGGATGGTAGGATCTCGGAATATTGCGGCACCAGCAATACGTCATCGTATGTGAGTGCGGTTAGGATGTTTGTATTTTCTTTCATATATACAGTGTATAAAATAAATGACTATAATGCAATTTTTGAGTTTTATCAATGCAAAGCGTACGTTATTATGCTGTTGCTACCTTTTTGTTTATGGTTTTGATACTTTTTTCAGTTTCTGTCATGCGGTTGTCATGAATTCGCCATAAAGCGTTGTGTGCGACAAGTTCCTGGTTTGTGTCGGTTGTTACTTTTATGATTTGATCCAGTAAGTTTGTTATTCTATCTAATTTAGTGTCGTGTTCAACATGTTTTTCATCATGTGCTGCAAGTCTAACATCGACCACATCAAAACGACTGTGAACTTTTTTGAATTCTTTGTGGATGATTTCGAATTCGTTATCAACACCGTGAAATTTGGTGTGTAATTTTTCGATTCCCTTTATAATTTGCCGATTTGTGACTTCTTTTACTTTTGGCATATGTGTACCCTAATTATTTAGTAGGGTGGGCCATTAATAATATGCTTCTACATATTCGTAGTCAATCGGCGGATACTACGCCGTCTGGGGACAAAAAGTCTGCATGTGTAGACTTCGGAAGCAAAAATAATAAACTCTTCCCCGGCAGTTGTTTATTAGTTATGACGCCTTGATTTTTTAGTCAAAATCGGCTATAATTATTGTTAATGAAGAATAAGCACATAGCCATTTTAGATTTTGGGTCGCAGTACATGCACCTTATTAGTCGACGTGTTCGGCAATTGGGAGTGCTTTCCAAAATCTATCCTACAGATGTAAATGCTCACGACCTTAAAGATGCGTGGGGTGTTATTATTTCTGGTGGTCCAAACTCTGTTACAGATCAGAAATTGTCGTATGATCCAGGAATTTTTGATTTGGATGTTCCAATTTTGGGATTATGCTATGGACATCAGCTCATGACACATCATTATGGTGGAATTGTGACACCAGCGCATAATCGTGAATACGGCATGGCAACGTTGACCGTGTTGAATAAGGATTCTTTACTTAAGGGGTTAGAAGATACAGAACAAGCATGGATGAGTCATTGGGATTCTGTGACACAGGTTCCAGAAGGGTTTGAAGTTATTGGTACGACTGAGGATTGCCCAGTTGGCGCAATGGCGAATGTAGAAAAAAAACGGTATGGACTGCAGTTCCATCCCGAAGTGCATCACACAACTCATGGTCAGACACTTTTAGAGAATTTTGTGTTCAACATTTGCAAAGCAGAAAAGAATTGGAGCATGGAAGAATATCTTGCTCAGTTAAAAGAAGAGATTACAAATCAAGTTGGAGAGAAGAAGGTATTTCTCCTTGTGTCCGGTGGTGTTGATTCTTCAGTTGCGTTTGCGTTGCTAGAAGAAGTCCTTGGAAAAGGAAATGTATATGGCCTCCACATTGATAATGGATTTATGCGTTCGAATGAATCTGCTCTAGTAAAGAAATCACTTGCAGCAGCTGGGTTTGATGATCTTCATGTTGTTGATGCCAGTGATCGTTTTATTTCTGCGGTGAAAGGCATGATTGATCCAGAAGAAAAACGTCATGCAATTGGAAAAGTATTCTTAGATGTACAAAAAGATGTGTTTGCCGAGTTGAAATTTAAACAGAGCGAATGGTTGCTTGGACAAGGTACGATTTATCCGGACACGATTGAGACCGGTGGCACGAATGCGTCAGATACGATTAAGACTCACCATAACCGTGTTCCAGAAATTGTAGAAATGATTAATGCTGGCCAGGTTGTGGAGCCACTCGCTAATCTCTACAAAGACGAGGTGCGAGAATTGGGTACACAAATTGGATTGCCAGAGAAGTTGATCCAAAGATGGCCATTCCCGGGTCCTGGGCTTTCTATTCGATGCCTTGGTTCCGACGGAAAAGAAACTATTGAAAATAGCGAAGGAATGAACAGCGCAATTGAGACGATCGTATCGGATTCCGGATTAACTGGAGAGGTTATGTCAGTGCGTAGCGTTGGTGTACAGGGTGATCAACGATCGTATCAGCATCCTGCGGTTATCCATGGAGCGAAGGGTATTGCGTGGGCGAAGCTATCAAAGCTTTCTGTGAAGATGACGAATGATATTAACAGTATTAACCGTGTAGTCGCGCATGTTGGTGGGAATGTCGATTTTTCAAAAATGACAACGCATGAGGCTTTTCTTACGAAGGCTCGTTTGGTGTTGTTGCGCAAAGCAGATAGTGCGATGGATAAGATAGTGCGGAAGCATAATTTACAAGAAGCGATTTGGCAGTTTCCGGTTATTTTACTGCCAGTTACATTTGGTACTGGAGAATCTGTGGTGTTGCGACCAATCCAGTCTCAAGAGGCCATGACTGTGAATTTTTATCACATGGATAAGAAGGTACTGGGCGAGATGACAGATGCACTACTTGCAATAAAAGGCATCGAAGCTGTTTTTTACGATATCACAAACAAACCGCCAGCTACTATTGAATGGGAATAACGTGGCAAGTGGAACAAAAAGAAGGGTAGGTTCACAACCAGGCAGACGAGCCGTTGATAATACTCCTGTGCTTGTTACTGTTCCTGCGCGCCCTCGAGAACGTCGTCGCATGTCGGCAGCTATGGAGTTGGCTATTGCACTTGGAGAACCAATACCCGATGACGAGGAAGAAGTGTCGCGTATTGCTATCCCGCGTACGCCGGCTGAATTAGCTGAATCGACAGACGCATCTATTGTTGCGATAGAAGAGGCGTTTAGTCGGTTAGAAGCAATGCGACAGGTAATGCGTGGAATGGAAGATGATGAGGATGGCGAGGAACAGTTAGTTGATCCTAGTGAGGCCAGTAGTACCTATGATGTTTGGCGCGTGTTAACACAAGATTTAGATGATCTGTTTTTTGTTCTACAAGATGGTGCTGTGAGTGCACAGTTACTTCGATTATTGGATTTAGAAGATGATGCACTTGCAGAGTCTACTGCATTTAGTGCAGCGTCAGATATTCTTGTGAATACTGCTCCGATTGCAGTTCGACTGTATCCACTACTTGATCGTGTGGCAACCTTGTTGCCCGGAGCAACTCGAGAGAGCGTAGTTCGGCAGTTGATAGAGGGAGAACTCGACACGCCGGTGCAATACGATGATATGGAAGTACAGCCACCTGCGTATTCTGTATTTGGTTTGTTGAATATTTTAGCGCGTCGAGTAGAGCGTATTCAGGAGGATCAATCCAAGCCGGATGCACGTTTATCATCTGCGGCTGCTGCGTGGCATTTATAAGAAGAGGTTGCAGTGCCACAAATTATTACGCTTTCGAATCCATTTGCATCTGATGCAGAAAATTTGGCGTATTGGACACCTCGATATGCGGTGGAGATTCAACGAACAGAAAGTTCGAAAAAGGTTGACTTGATGTCATTGAGTGCTTCGCGGACAGAAGCAATGATTTCTGATCTTCGTAGTGTGTATACTGTTGGTATGGATTCTGTGGCGCCCCCGGAGAAGGGGTCGTTTGTGGCTGCATGTGGTTCTTTGGCGAATTGGTTAAATGAACAACTACCTCACTACCGTGGAGCGGATATTGGTGCATTGGCTCGATATAATTTTTCTTGGGAAAATCAAAAAGTTCGTGACAAAGTGTTTGAAGATTTAGATACGATTAAACATGAAAACCCACGTTTTTTTGCAGAGTTTATGGGTGTAAATCCTCGCTCTCCACGCGAGTATAGTTCGTATTATGGGTCCTTTTTACATATGGCACTGCATAGCACACAGCAGCAAGTAGAGCGGGTCCGCAGCGCTCAAGCCGACGGAGACGAGGTCACTGACTTTCGTTTGTACACCATGATGAATCAGTTACTCGATATGGATGTACATTTTTCAGCTTCGATTGGTGGTGGTTCATTTACTGAGCAGAATTATGCCGAACTGGCTAAATCAGCACGGCTTCAGCTTGACGAGGAGTTTGGTCCGGTAGATGAACTAACACTCGAGGAAAGGGAGTTACTTTCTTTAGTCGATCCAACAGAGTCTCCGGCGCTTACAGAGGCACGTGAACACGCCGCGCGCATTACAGCGCGAGGGAAAATGGTGGTTCAACTTGGAACACTCATGCTGCCATTTGCGCTTGAAGCGGCGGTGAATACAGACATGCAGCGGTTTCGTGAATCGAGTGCTGAGTCATACGTTGAGAATGTAGAGGATATGATTAAGAATCGTCGGTCGCCTGTGGTGTTGGTGAAATATCTTGCTCAACTTCCTGTAACGGTGTTTCGTGACCCGCAGCTACGTGATGTATTACTTGATGTGTTTCCAGAAGAGTGGGTGAATGATCCTGACGAATTTAAAGAGATGTGCGAGGATCGAAAACCAGAAGTATTTGGTCGTATTTTTGATACCATGCCGTTGATAGAGGTTGATGATGGGAATCCGAGGTTAGGTGTTTTTTTTGATCATCTAAAGGATTCTGAAAAGTATGCCTCTGGATCTTCGTGGATGCTGGAGGGTGATGAGAATTTACGAGTTGGTTTTTATGATGAAGTGTTACGATATCGAGCCGTGTATAAAGAAACTCTTGCGGCCCTTCCTCGTAGTCAGCGCCGTATGCTTGAGCCGTATTTTAATTTTTCAATGCATGAAAAAAATGAATATGGAATTGTTCCTCGTTCCACAACACAGAGGCATATCCGGATCTTTAATGCTGATGAATTTGATGAGATTTATAGGAGAATGAAATCATCGGGAGGTGAACCACACGATTATATGTATTCTTTTTCTTCTGAACCTGTACTGGAGGGTGACATTCCTTTATTCATTGCTCAAGTGCTCGCGTATTATTATGAGGTTGCACATACCGGCGTTAATAGAGCACCACTGCAAATACTTACTGATCGTGCTATAGGTATTATTCAACGTTATGATATTCATGAAGTATTTAAGGCATTAATTGCTCTTCGTGAGTCTGATGCTATATACCAGTTTGGTGTGCAGTTGCTTGAATGTGTACCAAAAGAGGATCGTGCAGAGATTGTTGAACTGATTGGTATTGTCACTGAACGTGATCTCCGTTCTGTTAGTAGACATACGAATATTGGTCGTATTGCATCTACATATCTTCGTAGCATTGGTATGCTCGCAGAAGAAGACATTGATCAGCAACCCCATCATTTTATGGGTATAGTGACTTATGACCATTTTGATCAGGCAGATCAAGAAAAAATCATTCGTTCATGTGTAGGACGAGATGCCGAGGCAACCGTGAGAGTGCTAGGCACAGAGATGTTTGATTTGTTATCAAATAATACAACATCAGAGCGTGGTGGCACGAAACGAGCACAATTTGCTCGAGCGCTCGTACATCTTCCTGCTGGCACACGTTTCTTTTTTAGAGATATGAAAGAATGGCAGAGAATGTTTGGAGAGCATGATATGGGAAACTTTCGTTCGATTGCACAAGGGACTGGTGAGTTTAGAGCAATATTTTCGTATGATGATCCAGCACATTTTGCCGATGAGTTGGAGTCGTATCCAAGTGAGGAGCGGGCGTATCGTCTTGCACAGCATATGGCCTATTATTGGGGTGGCAGATACGCATCTGAACATGATGCAGCCGAAGTATTTGGACCTGGAAAAATACGATTACCTACAGAGTATCTTCAGCTTGTACGCAAATACGGCGTTGGTGCAGTGTTTAAAGAATTACTCACACTTCCGTCTGGCGATGCACAAAGTTCAGTGAATCAGTTCTTAGAGCAGCTTGCTGATACAGGAACCTCGCTTGAGAGAACTCAAATGTCTATGGCACTTCGTAGACATCCGCAAGGTTTTGATGATTTTAATCATCACATATTCAACTTATCTTTGCATGCATCGGATTTGGATCTTGACGGTCTTTCTATGTCTGTAGATGATCATGTGTTGAGAGATCGATTGCTTTCTATAAATTTTGAACAGGCTCGCAAACAAGTTGTTGCACATGTAGTATCGCGAAACCCTCAGCACGTTATTCCGAGTATGGGATTGGTATTATTGGAAGTTCTTAATTCCGATGGTGATAAGATTAGTCTCGCAAAAACCATGCTTCGATATCCAGAAGGGATTAAACTTGCCTCTGAACACACAGAAGAGTTTTTTGGTGTGCTACCAGATGTTGGGGTTCTAGAGTTACGTGAATTTATTGAATCGCAAACAGATTTGGACAATACTGAACTAATATAATACTATACTGTTACATATATGCAGTTAGAAAAGACATTTTCAAATTATCAATTCTTCACAAATCCAGATTTCGTTGCACCGGAGTATTCTGGTCCACGAACGATTCTTATTAAAGCTGGCTTAACCTTCCCTGACTGGTTCTATCAGTTTTATAAAGGAGCCTCACATTTTGAAGAGCGTTTGTGGTACTACTTGGCATATGTTCAGCAACCAAATACACGATTGATATATATGTTGTCTGAGCCGATTCATCCTGAGGTTGCGCACTATTTCTCTGAGAGTGTGGCGAAATCTGTTGGCAGGAATGCTAGCGAGCTCCTTCAACGTGTTGATTTTTTTGTTCTTGATGATGACAGTGATTTGGCATTTGATGCAAAGTTGCGAAACAATACAGAAAAGATGTCTGAGTTGAAAACTCTTATTACAGATCCATCAACAACCTATATGGATCCGTTTAGCGTGAGCGATGACACGGTGGCGATAACTGAAGAGTTGGGAATTCCATGGTTTGGTAACAAGCCAGAAACATTTATTGCAGATCAAAAATCTGAAGGGCGACGTTTGTTTCGACAGTATGGTATTGTAGTACCCAACGGCGTGGAAGATTGTTATTCTTTTGATGAAGTGTTTACCGCATGGAAAACACTTGGTAGTCCGGTAGTATCTTTCTTACTAAAAAATAACACGGCAGACGGTGGCTTAGGAACTATTCGGATTAACATTGATGAGGAACTGCGTGCTGTAGATGATTTACTGCAAGGACCAGCTCAGTTTACGGAAAAGATGACAGAGCAGTTCACAATTGATCTTATGAAACAGTACGGGGCGGCTTTGGAGCAATTTGTTGAGGCTGAGGAAAAGATATCTCCAAGTATTCAGTACATGATTTGGCCGAACGGTTCTGTAGAATGTATTTCTACGCATGATCAAATTGTCAATGAAAATGGCGAGTATCGTGGTGCAATTTTTCCTGCTGCCGAAATATATCGTCATCGGATGCAAGAGTTGACCACACCACTCATTGAGGCGCTTGCGGCGCAAGGAGTTCGTGAGCGGGTTGCGGTAGATTTTCTTGCTACTCGTGATGGTGCAGATCAGGAATGGGAGTTGAACGGATTGGAATTGAATATTCGTAAGAGTGGTACCACACATCCTATGGAGTGGACACGATTATTGACCGGTGCAATATATGATTCAACGAGTGGTTTGCTGAAAATGGATGACGGAACAGAGGTATATTATTGTGCGAGCGAGTATGGGTATGTTCGTAATGATATTTCTTCCTCAGTGGAACGGTTTTTAGATGCGGCAGCAGATGCTGGTTTGCTATTCGACAATGACACGAAGGAGGGTATTCAGTTTCACCTGCTAACGAATCTTTCTATAGGTAAGGTTGGTTTTACGGCTATCGGGCATACGCCAGAGAGGGCTACAGAGTTCTACAATGCTTTTTTTGAAACACTTGGAGATTCGTCACATAAATAAAATACATATGCATAGAGAACCAAAAAAAGTGACCGTTAAGGATATTGTGTCAGGTGATTCAAAAGAAAGTCGGGAAGCACTGGATCGGTTCGAGTCTGAGCTTCAAAAGGAAATGGTAGGTTTACGGGCAATACAAGAACGTGTCGCTGAAGAATTAAAGGGTGGAGAAGGTGTTTTTGTTGTTGACTCTACATTAGATAATATTACTGGTCGATTACTTGGTGCTGCTACGGAGAGATTTTCAGGTCATGAAAATTTATCGCGTTTAGCTGATATTGTGTTTAATGCGCTGTACGGCGGGAAAATACCGGAGTCATATAAGGAGATTATTGCTGGATGGACAGGACTTGACCCGGAGCGTT
>Ga0066640_10001069_pt1 | contig 16398 bp, 14 predicted proteins | sample CryGeyCG2114_020_2_FD_59505 | JGI IMG/M metagenome (GOLD analysis project Ga0066640, IMG submission 59505) | Groundwater microbial communities from aquifer - Crystal Geyser CG11_big_fil_rev_8/21/14_0.20 | ecosystem: Environmental > Aquatic > Deep subsurface > Groundwater | place: USA: Utah... | reverse complement strand
GTAAACAACCCATGCAATGTAGAAGAAGAAATGGGCATTCCGCTTAAAGAGCTTATTGAAAAACACGCAGGAGGTGTGCGTGGTGGTTGGGATAATCTACTTGCCGTAATCCCCGGCGGTTCTTCTGTTCCTATGCTTCCAAAATCTATCTGTGACACTGTAAAAATGGATTTTGATTCATTACGTGGTGTGCAATCAGGCTTAGGTACAGCAGGCATTATTGTAATGGATAAATCAACGGATGTAATTGCCGCCATTGAACGCCTATCTCATTTTTATATGCATGAATCATGCGGACAGTGCACTCCATGTCGTGAGGGTACGGGCTGGATGTGGCGTATTATGAAGCGTCTGGTAAAAGGTGAGGCAAAAGTATCTGAGATTGATGAATTATTAGATATTACAAAACAGGTTGAAGGCCATACTATATGCGCATTAGGTGATGCGGCAGCCTGGCCAATACAGGGATTAGTAAGGCACTTCAGACCTGTGATTGAAGAGCGTATTAAAAATTATAAGAAGGTGGCTTAATAAAAACGGATTGATCAAAGGTTTTACAAAAAAATATGGTGTTAAAACGTTAGTATATTACGAAACTTTTGAAGACATTAAATATGCAATAGAATACGAGAAAAAACTTAAAAATTGGCATAGAGACTGGAAAATTAATTTAATAGAAAAAATAAACCCGTATTGGGATGATTTGTACAACAACATTATTAAGTAATAAAACGATAGAGGGATCCTGAAACAAGTTCAGGATGACGAGCATAGGGTTATGAAAGAAAAACTAGCAGTTTGGATAAGTCAGAAACACGGTATTCCTTACCGTTTTAGAAAGTCGTTTATAAAACGCGCTTGTCCTCGCATTCTTTCTAACTATACATTTGAAATTAATTATCACGGCCTGCGCTATGTCGGTAATACCCGCGATATTGAAGACAGAAATATGTTTCTGCTAGGCGGTGATGATAAGCATAAGATTGCGTTTTTAAAGGATTATGCAAATGCGGCAAAGAATGATAAATTCACATTCTTAGATATTGGCGCAAAATCAGGCAACCATAGTCTGGTTGTTTCAAAGATTGTGTCTACCGTTCATGCTTTTGAGCCTAACCCGAAAGTTAGAGAAGCATTAAACTCAAAAATATATTTAAATAAGCTTAGTAATATTACGGTTCACCCTATAGGTCTTAGCGACAGGAATGACCGTATTCCGTTTTTTGCTAGCGAGTTTAACGGCAATGAATCGGGATCTTTCCGTTCCGACCACAATCTTCAGAATCAATATTTACAGGATCTTGATGTAAGAGTTGGTGATGAATTGATGGCTGAGCACCATGTATCAAAAGTTGATATGCTTAAGGTTGACGTTGCAGGTGTTGAGCGTGAAGTTATTGAAGGGCTTTGTAAAACAATTAAAGAATCACGCCCCCTTATTATTTTAGAATTATCAAAAAGCACAAGAAAAAGCTTCGGTAGCAAGGATGATTTTGAGTCTATTTTCCCTGCTGATTATAATTTTTATAAATTTTCCAGGACATCAAGAGAAAAATCAAGTTACAAATTAACAGAATTTGACTATGAAACCGACACAAGAGAGTTAGATATAATAGCTCTTCCAAATGAGAAAAAAGTCTACTTAAACGAAAAAATAAGTAAAAGAGAGAAATAACAAATGCCAAAACTTACAGTAAACGGAAAAGAGGTTGAATTTGATCAGGGCATGACTCTGCTTCAGGCTTGCGAACTTGCCGGTGAAGAGATTCCTCGCTTTTGTTATCACGAACGTTTACAAATCGCGGGTAACTGCCGTATGTGCCTTGTACAGGTTGAAGGCGGCCCTCCTAAGCCTGCGGCATCTTGCGCTATGCCTGCAGCAGAAGGAATGAAAGTTCATACGAATACGCCTATGGTGAAAAAAGCCCGTGAAGGGGTTATGGAGTTTTTGCTTATTAACCACCCACTTGATTGCCCGATTTGCGATCAGGGCGGTGAGTGCGATCTTCAGGATCAGGCTATGACGTACGGTCGTGGCAGCAGCCGTTATAACGAAAACAAAAGATCCGTTAAAGAAAAATATATGGGTCCTTTAGTCAAAACCGAAATGACTCGTTGCATTCAGTGCACACGTTGTGTGCGCTTCCTTGAAGATATTGCGGGCATTGAAGAGCTTGGCGCTGTTAACCGTGGTGAAAACATGGAGATCACCACTTATGTAGAAAAGAGCCTTACATCCGAATTATCCGGAAATATCATCGACTTATGCCCGGTAGGCGCACTTACATCAAAACCTTATGAATTTAAATCACGCCCATGGGAGCTCAATAAAACAGAGTCTATTGATGTTTTAGATGCAGTAGGCTCAAACATACGTATTGACTCACGTGGACGCGAAGTTATGCGTATATTACCTCGTCTTAATGAGGAGATTAACGAAGAGTGGATTTCTGATAAAACTCGCTTTTCTTATGACGGCCTAAAATTACAACGTCTTGATAAAGCTTATGTAAAAAAAGGTGCAAAACTTTCTCCTGTAACATGGAGCGAGGCTTATAAAGCAATCTCTGAAAAAATCTCTTCTGTAGAACCAGAGCAAGTTGCGGCAATAGCAGGAGATATGGCTGATTGCGAATCAATGTTTGCAATGAAAAAACTAATGGATAATTTAGGTTCGGGCAATTATGACTGCCGTGCAGATGGAGCGCAAAATACTAATAAAGAACGTGCGTCATATATATTTAATAGCAAGATTGAGGGTATTGAAGATGCCGATCTTTGCTTATTAATAGGAACTAACCCTCGCTGGGATGCTCCGATTATAAACGCAAGATTGCGTAAAGTTAATGTTCATAAAAACTTAGAAATGGCTCTTATCGGTGAAGAAAGCGGCTTTACTTATCCGGTAGAGAATCTTGGTAACGATCCTAAAATCCTTGAGCAAATTCTAAACGGAAAAGCGCCGTTTAGTAAAAAACTAAAAGCGGCTAAAAAGCCTATGATTATCATTGGGTCTGATATTTTTACTCGTGATGACGCAGAAGCTATTTTATATCTTGCTAATGAAATTTCCGATCGATACGGGCTTATTACTTCTGAGTGGAAAGGCTTTAACGTCCTTCACAAAGCCGCAAGCCGCGTGGGTGGGCTTGATCTTGGATTTGTTCCGCAAAAAGGTGCGAAAGGCACTAAAGAAATTTTAACAGGATGTGCTAAAGGTGACGTAAAACTTCTTTTCCTTATGGGCGCTGATGATATTGATATTACAAAAACAGATAAAGCATTCGTTGTTTATTTAGGCCATCATGGTGATAATGGCGCTCACCATGCAGATGTGATATTGCCAGTTGCCGCATATACTGAAAAAGACGCAACTTATATTAATACTGAAGGTCGCATGCAACGCACGGCAGTTGCCGTATTCCCTCCGGGTGAGGCTAAAGCAGATTGGCTTGCAATATCCGATCTTGCAAAAGTATTGGGGCAAAATTTAGGTTTCGAAAATTTGAAAGATCTGCGTGACCAAATGGAAAAAACCGTGCCTTGGCAACTAGATGAGTTTGTTCCTGCAAAATGGCATACATTTGGTGAAAAAGGCCGATTATCAGAAAATAAAATCACCCATAACAGGGAGAATTTTTATTTTACAAACCCGATCAGCCGTGCCTCACGCACTATGGCTGAATGCTCTGAAATTATTTTAGGAAAAAAGAAGGACGCAGCATAAGATGGAAGAAATACTACATAACCCGTTTTTTCAAACTCCGCTTATGGTTGATTTTATTCTGCCGGGAGCTTGGATTCTTGCAAAAATACTTGCCATAATATTACCTTTATTATTATGTGTTGCTTATCTTACCCTGGCTGAGCGTAAGGTAATCGCTTCTATGCAACTTAGACGAGGCCCAAACGTTGTAGGCCCTTTCGGATTATTACAACCTCTTGCAGATGGTATCAAACTTATATTAAAAGAAACTATTCTGCCTTCGGAGGCTAATAAATTTCTTTTCATAATAGCGCCGATGTTAACTTTTACTCTGGCTATGATAGGCTGGGCGGTTATTCCCTTTAGTGAAGGCGTTGTATTGGCCGATATTAATGTTGGTGTTTTATATCTTCTTGCTATTTCATCGCTTGGCGTTTACGGAATTATTATTGCAGGGTGGGCAAGTAACTCAAAATACGCATTCTTAGGGGCTATTCGGTCGGCCGCGCAAATGGTATCTTATGAAGTGTCGATCGGTTTTGCCATGATAACGGTATTACTGATTGTAGGCTCTTTAAACCTAACTGAAATTGTTCTTCATAAAAACACGCTTGTTGAAAATATCCTTCTTCTTCCTATGCTTGTTGTATTTTTCATATCAACTCTTGCCGAGACTAACCGTCACCCTTTTGACCTTCCTGAAGCTGAGGCTGAGATTGTTGCGGGTTATAACGTTGAATACTCGTCTATGGCATTTGCCCTGTTCTTCCTTGGTGAATATGCCAATATGATTTTAATGTGCGGCATTACTACGATATTATTTTTAGGTGGATGGTTACCGCCTTTTGGAATTGAGGCATTGAATTTTATTCCAGGTTTTGTATGGTTCGCAGGAAAAATTGCGGCTCTGCTATTTGTGTTTATTTGGGTTCGCGCCGCATTGCCTAGGTATCGTTACGATCAGTTAATGCGTCTTGGTTGGAAAGTATTCTTGCCTCTGACTCTGGTATGGGTGGTTCTGGTATCAGCTTATGTGGTTTATGGTGGTTAGATAATTATGAATTTAAATTTTGATAAATCGACTAAAATAATTTTTCTGCGCGAGATTGCCTCGGGTATGATGCTAACGCTTAAATATATGTTTAAGCCGAAGGTTACTATTAACTATCCTTATGAAAAAGGCCCTCTATCTCCGCGTTTTAGGGGTGAGCACGCACTTCGCCGTTATGCTAATGGTGAAGAGCGCTGTATTGCATGTAAACTTTGTGAGGCTGTATGCCCTGCACAAGCTATTACAATTGAAGCTGAAGAACGCGAAGACGGTAGCCGTCGCACAACTCGCTATGATATTGACATGATTAAATGCATATATTGCGGCCTATGTGAAGAAGCTTGCCCTGTAGACGCTATTGTTGAAGGGCCGAATTTCGAATATGCGACGGAAACACGCGAAGAACTTTACTATAATAAAGACAAACTATTGGAAAACGGTGAAAAATGGGAACAGGAGTTGGCTTTAAGACTTCAACTTGATGAACCTTATAGATAAAAATAGCTAATTAGTGAAATAGCATATCGGCACATTATATAAAAAAACAATTTGCTGATGCGCTATAAAACTAATGTGCTTTTACGGAGTAAAAAAAATGTTAATAGCGAATATATTATTTTATATATTATCTTTTGTGTTGGTATTCTCAGCACTTATAGTTGTGTCATCACGCAACCCTGTTTATTCGATATTATTCTTAATACTGGCATTTTTCAATTCAGCCGGCCTCTTCCTTATGCTTGGCGCTGAATTCATCTCAATGCTAATGGTCATAGTATATGTTGGAGCAGTTGCCGTTTTATTCTTATTTGTGGTTATGATGCTTGATATTGACTATACCAAACTTCGTTCAGGCTTCGCCAAATACCTTCCGGTAGGAATATTGGTTTCCTTTGTCATGCTTATCGAGCTTGTTATGGTATTAAAACTTTCATTTGACAGCTCTGCTCAAAAAGCGGTTATAAGCGCCCCTATTCCGGAGGGAGCAACAAATACGCAAGCACTAGGCGCAATATTATATACAGATTACATATATCCGTTCCAAATAGCAGGCCTGGTTCTGCTTGTGGCCATGATAGGCGCAATAGTCCTTACGCTTAGAACGCGCGAAGGCGTAAAAAAACAGAACATAACAAAACAAGTGATGCGCGATCGTAAAGACGGGGTAGAGCTGGTTAAAGTGCAATCAAGAAAAGGCGTATAGAATGTTAGAAGTAGGTATTATTCATTATCTTATCGTTGCCGCCATATTATTTGTAATTGGTGTTAGCGGTATTTTTATTAACCGCAAGAATATCATAGTTATTTTGATGTCTGTTGAGCTTATGCTACTTGCCGTAAATATCAACTTTGTAGCTTTTTCCGCTCATTTAAATGATCTTGCAGGCCAGATATTTACTATTTTTATATTAACTGTAGCAGCGGCAGAGGCGGCTATAGGACTTGCCATACTGGTTATTTATTACAGAAACCGTGGCAATATCGCAGTTGATGACGCAAATTTGATGAAGGGTTAAAAAGTGATAGCAGCAATTGTATTTATACCTTTTTTAGCAGCTTGTTATACGGGTCTTTTGTCCCGTAGAATTTCAGCATCTAGTGCCCATATTATAACTAGCGTAGGGCTTATAACCTCTGCCGTTTTATCAGGCATTTTATTTTATGAAGTTGCTATATTGGGTCAGACGCAAACACTGCATATTACACGTTGGCTTGATTCCGGCGATTTTAAAGCGGACTGGGTTTTAAAAGTAGATAGCCTCACTGCCGTTATGCTTATAGTTGTAACCTGGGTTTCATCGGTAGTTCACGTATATTCAGGTGGCTACATGCACGATGATCCGCATGTTCCGCGCTTCATGTCATATCTGTCGTTATTTACTTTTTTCATGCTAATGTTAGTAACTGCCGATAACTTCCTGCAATTATTCTTAGGATGGGAAGGTGTGGGTCTTTGTTCTTATCTATTAATAGGATTCTGGTATAAAAAACCTTCCGCATCCGCGGCTGCCATGAAGGCATTTATCGTAAACCGCGTTGGTGACTTCGGGTTTCTTCTTGGTATTTTCGCTATTTATCAAATCTTCGGATCTTTGAGTTTTGATGTCGTATTTAACGCAGTATCGGCTCATGCAACCGATACAATAACATTATTTAACACTCAGTATGACGCTATTACTGTTATTTGCTTATTGCTATTTATAGGTGCTATGGGTAAATCGGCACAGCTTGGCTTGCACACATGGCTGCCTGATGCGATGGAGGGCCCTACTCCCGTATCGGCCTTAATCCATGCCGCAACAATGGTAACGGCAGGTGTGTTCATGGTTGCCCGCTGCTCACCTTTATTTGAATATTCTGAATTTGCACGTGATGTTGTAACTATTGTAGGTGCGGCAACCGCTATATTTGCAGCAACTATAGCAATCACACAAAATGACATTAAGCGTGTAATTGCTTATTCTACTTGCTCTCAGCTAGGGTATATGTTCTTTGCCTGTGGGGTTTCCGCATATTCAGCCGGTGTTTTTCACCTTATGACACACGGATTTTTCAAAGCATTATTATTCCTTGGTGCAGGTAGTGTAATCCACGCCATGTCTAACGAGCAGGATTTACGCAACATGGGCGGTATCTGGAAGAAGATTCCTATAACTTACGCATTAATGTGGATAGGCTCACTGGCCCTTGCCGGAGTATTCCCATTTGCAGGTTACTACTCTAAAGATATCATCCTTGAGGCAGCATATGCATCAGGAGGTATAGGAGGATATGCTTACTGGGTCGGAATTGCCGCTGCTTTTTTAACTGCATTTTATTCATGGCGTTTGATAATCATGGCATTCCATGGCAAACCAAGAGCAGATAGTGAGGTTATGAGTCACGTTCACGAATCACCTTCTGTAATGCTTACTCCTTTATATCTTCTTGCCGCAGGCGCAATATTATCGGGCATTATCGGCTATCATGTGCTGCACATGACTAGTGCCGATGGTGAATTCTGGAATGGCGCTATATTTATGCTTGAATCGGCTGAGCACAATGTTCTTGAAAGAGCTCACCATGTGCCGTCAATTATTAAATTAATGCCTAGTATCGTGGGTCTTGCAGGTATTGCACTTGCGTATATTTTATACTTATTTATGCCATCTGCTCCTGCAAAAATTGCTAGCGCGTTCAAGCCTATATATATTTTCCTTCTTAATAAATGGTACTTTGACGAATTATACGACTTCCTGTTTGTTCGTCCGGCGAAAGCTATGGGTAACTTGTTATGGAAGATTGGTGACGTAATAATTATTGATGGTGGCGGGCCAAATGGTGCCGCATGGCTATCACAAAAATTCTCAGTAGGCGTAAGCCGCATTCAGTCCGGCTTAGTTTATAGCTACGCCTTTGTGATGCTCCTTGGCCTGCTTGGTATTATTAGCTGGTATGTGTTTAAGTTTATGTTTGGTGCGTAAAAATAATGTCTGAATTTCCTGTATTATCTATTATTACATTTCTACCGACTATCGGTGCATTATTCATCGCTCTTTTTGTGCGTGGTGATGAGAAGCAGATAGCGACAAATTCAAAAAATGCCGCCTTGTGGATTAGCGTAGGAACATTTATTTTCTCATTATCCATATGGTCGGGTTTCGATTATAATACGGCTCAGTTTCAGTTTGTTGAAAAACAGCAATGGATAGAAGGGTATAACATTTATTACCATCTGGGTATTGATGGCATCTCAATGTTCTTCATTCTACTTACAACATTACTAATGCCGATTTGTATTCTCGCAGGATGGAATTCAATCACTAAACGCGTCCGTGAATATATGATCTCCTTCTTATTGCTTGAGACTATGATAATCGGTGTATTCTGCGCACTTGACTTTGTAATGTTCTATCTGTTCTTTGAGGCTGTGCTAATTCCTATGTATCTGATAATCGGTATATGGGGCGGAGAGCGCAGAATTTATGCGTCATTCAAATTTTTCCTATATACTTTAGCAGGTTCAGTGCTACTTCTTATCGCGATGTTATATCTATACAATGTAACAGGAACTACAGACATACCTACCCTAATGCAAGCATCTCCATTACTTGATATTTCCGTTCAAAAATGGTTATGGATTGCTTTCTTTGCTTCATTTGCCGTTAAGGTTCCTATGTGGCCGGTTCACACATGGCTTCCTGATGCTCACGTACAGGCACCTACCGCAGGCTCAGTAATACTTGCGGGTATATTGCTGAAAATGGGTGGTTACGGCTTTTTAAGACTTTCTCTACCTTTACTGCCTGAAGCATCAATATATTTTGCTGATTTCATGTTTTTCCTCAGCATAGTTGCCATTATATATACTTCACTGGTAGCTTTGATGCAGGAAGATATGAAAAAGCTAATCGCATATTCTTCTGTGGCGCATATGGGTTTTGTGACTTTAGGTATCTTCGCTTTTAACCGCCAGGGTATTGAGGGAAGCTTAGTAGTTATGATAAGCCACGGGCTGGTATCTGCGGCATTATTCTTGTGCGTCGGTGTTTTATATGACCGCATGCACACAAAAGAAATAGCTAAATATGGAGGTGTAGTTGAAGTGATGCCTCGTTTCGCTCTAATTTTCATGTTCTTTACCATGTCATCTATAGGACTTCCGGGCACTAGCGGATTTGTTGGTGAATTGCTTACTATGGCAGGAGTATTTCAGGTAAATAAAATAGTAAGCGCCTTATCTGCAACTGCAATAATTTTAGGTGCTGCATATATGCTATGGTTATATAAGCGAGTTATTTTTGGGCAAATAACCAACCGGGACATTTCCGCATTAAAAGACGTAAGCAGGCGTGAAATTATAATGTTTGCTCCGCTTATCATTCTGGCATTATTAATCGGTATATATCCATCAATAATAACCGACCTGACAGGTGCATCGGTAATGCATCTTATTACTCAGGTTCAACAGATCGCAGGTAACTAAAACATGATAAACTCAATAAATATCGCAGCAATTTTTCCGGAACTATTCTTAGCATCTACAACTCTTGCCCTTCTTATAATCGGAGTTATCAGAGGTGAAAAGGCGTTTTTCAACCAAATCAAGATGGCAAAACTAACTCTTGTTATTACAGGACTTTTAGTTTTAAGCTCTCCAATTACATCAGGCACAAGCTTTAACGGCATGTTCGCAATAAACGGCTTTACTACCTTCTGTAAAATTCTGATAATTTTAGGATCGTTATTCGCATTATTTTTATCTTCCGGTTTTTATCGGACAAATATAAAACAAACCATAAATGAATTTCCGATATTAGTGCTGCTTGCAACATTGGGTATGTTGCTTATGGTTTCAGCGAATAGCCTATTATCTTTATATATGGGTCTGGAATTGCAAAGCCTTGCTTTATATATTTTAGCAAGCATCAGGCGTGATAACGAAAAATCATCTGAGGCGGGTCTTAAATATTTTGTTCTGGGTGCTCTATCATCAGGCATATTATTATATGGCTGCTCATTAATTTACGGCTTCTCGGGAACGCTTAATTTTACAAGCCTTGCCTTACTATATAACGAATCAGCTAATTTCCCTTTAGGGGCATTAATCGGATTAATATTTGTTATTACAGCTCTTTGCTTTAAGGTCTCGGCTGTTCCTTTCCACATGTGGACACCTGATGTTTATGAAGGATCGCCTACTCCTGTTACTGCATTTTTTGCAGTGGCGCCTAAAATAGCGGCGATTGCTCTTTTTGTCCGCGTTCTTATGCAGCCCTTTGCTGATATGGCTGAACAATGGCAACAAGTAATAATATTAGTTTCCACCCTGTCAATGGTCATCGGTGCATTAGGGGCTATCCAACAATCTAATATCAAACGTCTGATAGCTTACAGCTCCATCGGCCATGTCGGTTATATTCTGGTAGGTCTGGCCTCTGCCAGTAACGAAGGCGTTAAGGCGATATTGTTATACCTTACTATCTATATGACATTGAGCATCGGTATATTCGCGTGTATCATGTTAGTCAGAAGAAAAGAGGGTAACTCTTATGATATAGCATCATTATCAGGTCTTTCTAAAACACGTCCCGGTCTGGCTATAATAATCGCAATCATAATGCTTTCGATGGCCGGCATACCTCCATTTGCCGGTTTCTTCGGTAAGTTTTTCGTATTTTTTGCAGCTATAAAAGCGGAACTTTATGTTTTAGCGGTAATCGGAGTATTATCTAGTGTAATTGCTGCGTTCTACTACTTACGTATTATAAAAATTATGTATATTGATGAAGCCGTAGTATCACTCGAAAAAGACGTACAGCCTGAATTAAAATATCTGGCTTTTGCTGCGGCCTTATTTAATGTCGTATTTTTTGTGTTCGCAACTCCATTTCTGCAATATGCAGAAAGCGCTGCAGTATGGTTATTTTAGAGCTTGAATCTATCGACAGCACAAACGAGGAAGCCAAAAGGATAATAAAAAAAGGTTTATTCGAAGATACCGCTATATTAGCTCATATCCAAAGCTCAGGGCGTGGCCGATACGGAAGAGAATGGCAATCACCTGAGGGTAACTTATATTTTTCAGTTGCCTTAAAAAACAAATATCCCCTACAACAAGCGGCGCAAATATCCTTTATAGCAGCCATTGCCGCCAAAGATTTCATCCAGAGCTTAGCACCCAAAACCGCTATTGAGTTGAAATGGCCCAATGATGTTTTAATAGGTGATAAAAAAATCGCCGGAATATTACTAGAATCATATAATGACCATGTAATCGTCGGTGTTGGAATAAATATCGCAAGCCGACCTGAGGGTTTAGACCGCCCCGTAACATGCCTAGCCAATTATGGCAAAACACCGGCAATATCGAGCCGATTATTAGAAGAATGGCTATTTTTCTTCGATAAGTATTTAAATTTGTGGCATAAATCGTCTTTTGCCGTTATAAGGGATTGCTGGATAAAAAATGCATGGAAATTAGGTAAACAAATAAACATTAAGATTGGCAACGAAAAGATAACAGGGATATTTAAAGATATAAACGACAAAGGCGAATTAGTACTTGAATCGAACGGAAAATCAAAACTAATATCGTCAGGCGAAGTATTCTTTGATTAGATAATTATGCTATTAGTAATAGATGCAGGTAATACAAACACTGTTTTTGCGGTATTCGACGGTGACAATTTAAAGGGTCAGTGGCGGCTTTCTACCAACCGCACGCGCACCTGTGATGAATATGCAATTTGCCTGAAACAATTTATGGAACTTTCAAGTCTTGATATTAAGGATGTAAAATCCACAATAATATCTACAGTAGTGCCGCAAAATTTATTTCAGCTAAAAATGCTATGTAGAAATTATATCGGTTCAGACCCTATTATTATAGGCGAAGGAAACCTGAAATTAAATATAAAGATACTTCTTGATAAGCCGTCAGAGGTTGGCGCCGACCGTCTGGTGAATGCAATAGCCGCATATAATAAATTTGGCGGTAGTGTTATTATAGTTGATTTCGGCACGGCCACTACATTTGATGTAATCGGCAAAGAAGGAGAATATTTGGGCGGTGTAATAGCACCGGGTATTAATCTTTCGATAAATGCCTTACATGCCGCAGCTGCTAAATTGCCGCAAGTTGATGTTACAAAACCAGATAATGTTATTGGAAAATCAACAGTGGAAGCAATGCAATCCGGTGTTTATTGGGGTTATGTAGGTCTAATAGAAGGTATAGTAAATAACATAAAAAAAGAATATGGTAACAAAATGACTGTTCTGGCAACGGGAGGTCTTGCACCGCTATTTGCGAAAGCCACAAAAACTATAGAACATCTTGAAAGTAATTTGACGATTGACGGTTTGAAACATATTTATGATAATAAAAAAAAGGTTAAATAGGAAAATTTAATGACAATCAGTTTTAGCAAACGCAAAGACCAGCTAATTTTTATTCCGCTTGGTGGATCAAATGAAATAGGAATGAATCTTAATCTATACCATTTAAACGGTAAATGGCTCATGGTAGATTTTGGTGCGGGATTTGCAGAAGAACACTTTCCCGGCATCGATATGACCACTCCGGATATAAGCTTTATACAAAAATACAAAAAAGACATAGTAGGATTAGTGCTTACACATGCGCACGAAGATCACTTAGGAGCAATACCTTATCTTTGGGATGAGTTTGACTGCCCTGTATACGCCACTCCTTTTACCGCGGCTTTTTTAAAAGCAAAACTTGCCGATAACAAATCAGCAAAACACATAAATATTGTTGAAGTCGCGCCTGGCAGCCGCTTTAATCTCGATCCGTTTGACATTGAGCTTGTGCAAATCACTCACTCGGTTCCAGAAATGAACGCGGCATTCATTCGCACAAAACATGGAAATATCTTTCACTCAGGCGACTGGAAATTTGATCCTAATCCAATGTTAGGGCCCGAATCTGACAAAGCTAAGATGAAAAGAATCGGCAAAGAAGGCGTTTTAGCTATGGTTAGTGACTCAACTAACGTTTTTAGCGCAGGCCATTCACAATCAGAAGGTGATTTAAGGAAAAGTCTCACCAATCTTGTCGCAGATTGTAAAAAAATGGTTGTAGTAACAACCTTCGCATCAAATGTTGCGCGTATTGAAAGTATTGCTGAGGCGGCTAAGAAAAACGGAAGACGGGTTATTCTTTCAGGACGCTCACTATGGAGAATCGTTGGCGCGGCAAAAGATGCGGGATATTTAAAAGATGCGCCTGAATTTTTAGAAGCAGATGCAATAAAAAAAATACCGCGTGAAAAATTATTGGTAATCTCTACCGGGTGTCAGGGCGAACCTATGGCATCTACTAACAAAATTGCGACAGGAACCCATAGGGATATAGCTATACGCCCTGATGACACAATCATTTTCTCATCTAAGATTATTCCGGGGAATGAAAAACGTATCTTCCGTTTGTTTAATATTTTCGTTAAGCTTGGTGTTGAGGTTTTGACTGAAAAAGACCATTTCGTGCATGTATCCGGCCACCCGAATGTTGACGAGGTGGAGGAAATGTACAAAATGATAAAGCCGGAAATTGCTATTCCGGTGCATGGCGAGCAGATCCACTTGCATGAGCACACACGCCTTGCTGCTAAATGGGGAGTTAAAAACTCTATCCAGACAGAAAACGGCCTTGCTATTAAACTGGCTCCCGGCAGTCCTGAGAAAATCGGTCTGGTTGAAAGCAACACCCTTGGCATAAATGGGCGTCTTCTACTTGCGGCAGACAGCCAGATTATGAGAATGCGTCGTCGTCTGCGCAATGAAGGTGTTATTGTTGCAACTTTAGTATTTGGTAAGAATGATAGACTTATAACCGCCCCTGTTATATCAGCTCCCGGCGCTCTTGATCCTAAAGAAGACGCTGATGTTATAGAAGATATGATATATGAAATCGAAGAAGGCCTGCATGGAAATATACCTTCTAAAAAAGTTCGAGGTGATGATAAGGTTGAAAATATCATACGTTCTGCTATACGCAGAGTTATGAAAAAAGAAATTGGCAGAATGCCTCCGATAGAAGTGAATATTAAGAGAATATCATGATAAGCTGCACTAGAAGAATTGAATTTGACGCCGGACACCGACTAGTCAATCAAACAAGTAAATGTAAATATTTACATGGTCATCGCTATGCGATATACGCAACTTTTGCTACCGATAAAGGCGTAGATGAAATTGGATGCATTATTGATTTTGGTGAAATAAAGGCCAAACTTGGTGACTGGATAGATGCAAACTGGGATCATAACACAATTTTGTGGGATCAGGACAAAGAACTTGGAAATTCTATTGAAAAATCCACCGGGCAAAAAATATACTATATGCCTTATAATCCGACGGCAGAAAATATGGCGGAATATTTACTAAAAGAAATTTGCCCGAAATTATTTGAAAGCTACAATGCTCGCTGCATAAAAATTAAATTACAAGAAACTCCAAATTGTTTTTCAGATGTTGACTTTGAATAGAGCCAGTCTAATGAATCAGTATAATATTATATTAATTGAAGACAATGACGACGACGTTAGTGTAGTAAAGCAAGGGCTTAATAGCGAGCGCTATAATATAATAGTTTTTACAGACGGATTAATCGCATGGGAATATGTGACACATCACCATGAATCAATTAATGTTATAATACTTGGCAAGACTATTCCAAGTAAAAACGGCATGGAGCTGCTTGAGGATATTAAACATCACCCTGATCTAAAGAAAAAACCCGTTATAGTGCAAACCATAGACACATCAACAGGCAGCATGAATTATGCTATCCAACATGGGGCGCAGTTTTATCTTACTAAGCCCCTAACTCCAAAAACCATAGCTGCTATGGTTAAAGCATCAATCCGTTCAAGGCAGGATAGCCCCGAAAGAGAACAGATGCGCAAAAGCTTCGTAGATAAAATAGCCCATCAAAGAAAAGAGGGATAGAGAGTTTAACTATCACTATCACTAACTACTAACACTATTCGCCATTTCCTGCAAAACATTAGGAATAAAAGTCAAAAGGCTTTCTGAAATCATTCCCATTCCGGCAATTTGTGCCGCGCGTCCATGCATCCAAACAGCAGCACATGCCGCATCAAACGCATCCATATTATTTGCCAAAAGTGCTGTTGCCATTCCTGCTAAAACATCTCCGCTTCCCGCTGTTGCAAGCCATGGTGGCGCATTATCATTTATAACAACACGTCCATCTGGTGATGCAATAATACTATCTGCACCTTTTAGAATAATAACTGCACCTGATTGCTTGGCTGCTTGTATTGCTTTTTCGATTTTTTCACCTTCATAGCTAAACAGGCGCTTAAACTCACCTTCATGAGGAGTTATTATGACAGGAGATTTTATTGCATCAAATAATTCTTGCGGATTATCCTCAAAAACACTTATAGCATCCGCGTCTATTACGCATGATTTTCTAAGACTAAGCGCAACAAGAACCAATTGCCGAGTAAATTCATCAACACCATTGCCCGGCCCTAAGCAAACTGCATTTTTACGCTTATCTTCTAAAAACTCCTTAAAATCATCAGTAGTCGTTATCGCCTTGGTCATAACCGATGTTAGCTTGGTAGCATAAAGCATAAGAGCACTCTTAGGGCATGCCACAGTTGCAAGCCCGGCTCCCGTTTTAAGGCAAGCGACAGATGCCAGTGTTGCAGCGCCGGTGCATTTTATGCCGCCACCATTTATCACAGCATGGCCTCGATCGTATTTATTCTGTTCTTCCTTGGGAAACGGAAACTCATCCAGCCACAAATCCGGCCTGTTCTCAAAGATATATGGACTTGTAGATTCTATTATCTCACCTTTAATCCCAATATCGGCGACAACAACATCTCCGCAAAAGCGCTTTGCCGGATAAAGCATATGGCAAATCTTTTTGCGGGTGAATGTAACAGTAGTTTCAGCCTCGAAAGCCTCTCCTAAAACAGTGGAAGAATCGCTGGCAACACCTGACGGCACATCAATTGCCACTACGGGAATACGGTATTTTTTAATACGCTTTATTAAGGTTAAAACATCGCCTTCCAAAGGTCTTTTTAATCCAACTCCAAAAAGAGCATCTACTATTAAAGCCGCACCTTCTGACGAATCTTCATTTAATTTTTCT
>Ga0066640_10001058_pt1 | contig 16479 bp, 15 predicted proteins | sample CryGeyCG2114_020_2_FD_59505 | JGI IMG/M metagenome (GOLD analysis project Ga0066640, IMG submission 59505) | Groundwater microbial communities from aquifer - Crystal Geyser CG11_big_fil_rev_8/21/14_0.20 | ecosystem: Environmental > Aquatic > Deep subsurface > Groundwater | place: USA: Utah... | reverse complement strand
TTGCTGTTCCCCTGGATCCTTTGGGGGGCGTGGCAAATCCGCCGGACCGGCCACGCTGTCGTGTTGATCGGAATCCCCCTGGGGGTTCTGCTGCTCCAAACCCTTCTTTTCTATGGTTCCCCTCGCTTCCGGCTTCCGTTCGAGCCGTTTCTGCTGCTGCTGGGGGCATTGGGATGGATCGCTTTTTGGGGAGAGCGCCGGCCGGTCCGATGGAAGGCGGGGCTCGGCATCGGATGGGGGCTGCTGCAGGCGGTTGGAGCGGGGATGATCGCCCGCTGGCGGGGCTGGTGAGATGACGGGGCATTGGCTGTGGATCATCTTCGGAGCCGCCTTGGGGCTTCGGCTTTGGGGAATCGCCTTCGGCCTTCCCGATCTTTTCCACCAGGATGAGTTGATGACCGTCAAGACCGCTCTCAGCTTCGGGCAGGGGATCGGAGCGGTCGATTACCCCCACCACCCGCATCTCTTTCACGAACTCCTTTTCGTCGGATATGCCGCGGCTTTTTTGGTGGGGAAGGGGTTGGGTCTCTGGTCCTCCAGCGCCGCTTACCTGCAGCAATTTCTGCAGAATCCGGCCCCCTGGGTCCTCGGCGGCCGCCTGATGGCGGCCGGGTTCGGCGCGGCCACTCCCTGGCTCCTTTACCGGACCGTCCGGGAGACCGGCGCCGGGGAGAAGACGGCCCTTTGGAGCGCGGCGGCCCTGGCGGTCTGTTTCCTCCATGTTCGGGATTCCCACTATTGCCGGCAGGACATTCCGGCCCTCTTTTTTGGAGTGGGAGCCGCATGGTTCGCCCTCCGGGCCATGCTTCGAGGCGGGCGGCGGGACAGTTGGGGAGCCGGGCTGTGGACCGGTCTGGCGATGGGGATGAACTGGAACTTCGCCCTTTGGCTGCCGGGGCTGCTGCTGGCCCATGGGCTGAAGCCCAAGGGAACGCCGAAGCTTCGACCGGCGCTGGAAGCGGTGGGGATCGCGCTGGCCTGTTTCGCCCTGGTCAACCCGGCGATCCTCCTCCATGCCGGGGAGACTGCCGGCACGCTGGGCCGGCTGGCCGAAGGGGCCGGCGGCGTCCTTCGGGAACCGGATACCCCCTGGACGGCCGGGGGGTGGTGGCGGTATCTTATTGTCTACCTTCCGGTTGGGGTCAGCTGGATCGGATTGCTGGCCGGAGGGATCGGTTGGGTAGGGTCGCTCCGGAAGCCGTCCAAGCCGGATCTCTGGCTGACCGCCGGAATGCTGGCTTACGGCCTGTTGATCGGCAGCTATACCCGGTCGGTTCGGGCCGCCTACATCCTTCCGCTGGCGCCGTTTGTGCTTTATTATGCGGTCCGTTGGATGGAGGGCCGGCCGGTCCGGCTGCGGGCGCTGCTTCTGGCGGGGTTGTTCCTGTCGAACGGAGCCGCCGCGGTCCGGCACGATTGGCTGCTGACCCGGCCGGATACCCGGAGGCTGGCCCGGGAATGGGTGGAGGCGCATGTTCCCTCCGGCACGATGCTGGCGGTGGATCACGGTCGGACCTTTCAGGCCTGGGTGCCCCAGTTGTTGGAGACCGCCGAACAGTCGGCGCAATTGGCCGCGGCGACTCGGAACTCCGGAAAGGGAAGCGGTCTCTGGTGGTCGGCGCGGGCTAATCAGGCGGCGGCCCGGCCCCGGTACCGGTTGATCGAACTGATCCCGAGGGAGCATCTGATCCCCGAGATGGAGAATGGCTACGATCTGGACCGCCTGCAGCGGCAAGGAGTGACCTGGGTGATCTTGTCCGATTTTGTGGAATCTTTCGTTGAAACGGCCGATTCGCCGAAGCAGGACGCTTTCTATGCCCGCCTCCGGGCCGGCGGCCGGCCGGTCGTCCGGTTCACCCCCTACGATGGGCAGACCGACCGGCGCCAGCTGCCCTCCTCCCACACCCCCTTGATTGATCTGTGGCGCCTGAAACGGCCCGGTCCGGTCATCGAGCTGTACGCCTTGGAGCCGGGGCCGTGAAGCTCCTCTGCGTGGTCGGCACCCGGCCGAACTACATGAAGGCGGCCCCCGTGATCCGGGCCCTGAGCGGTTGGCCGGAGGTTCAGGCCAAGCTGCTTCACGCCGGCCAGCATTACGATCCGGCGATGTCCGACCTCTTCTTTCGGGACCTGGCCCTCCCGAAACCGGACTTCAATCTGGGGATCGGTTCCGGAAGCCACGCGGAGCAGACCGCCGGCGTGCTGGTCGGCGTCGAGCGTTTTCTGCTTCAGGATCGGCCGGATCGGGTGATCGTCTTCGGAGATGTCAACTCGACCCTGGCGGCGGCCCTGGCGGCGGCGAAATTGAGGATTCCGGTCGCCCATGTGGAGGCCGGCCTGCGCAGCGGGGATCGGGGGATGCCGGAGGAATTGAACCGTCTGCTGACCGACCACCTCTCCGATCTGCTCTTCACGCATTGCGAGGAGGCCGATGAGAATTTGGCCCGGGAAGGGGTCGCGGCCGCCGGCATCCATCGGGTCGGCAATGTCATGATCGACACGCTGCAGGCTTCGTTGGCTTTGGCGGAACGATCCGACATTCTGGAGCGCACCACTGCTCCCGCCGGAGGATACGGCTTGATCACCCTGCATCGGCCGGAGAATGTGGACCGCCCCGAGGTCCTCGGCCGGCTGTTGGAGGGGCTGCGGCGGGCGGCAAAGCGTCTCCCGCTGTTCTTCCCGGTCCATCCCAGAACGCAGGCCCGTCTCCGGACGGCCGGCTTTCCCTCCGAGCAGGATCGGATCACCCTGCTGGAGCCGCTCGGTTATCTTGATTTCCTGAAGCTGATGCGGCATGCCGCCCTGCTCCTGACCGATTCCGGCGGGGTCCAGGAGGAGACCACCGCCTTGCGGATCCCTTGTTTGACGCTGCGGGAAAACACCGAGCGGCCGATCACCACCCGCCTGGGAACCAACCGGATCGTCGGCACCGACCCGGACCGGATCGCCGCGGCGGCCGACCAGGCGCTGAAAACGCCGCCGAAGGGACAGATCCCTCCGCTTTGGGACGGGAAGGCGGCCGAACGGATCGCCAAAATCCTGATGAAGAAACAACATGTCTCCCTCTCCGCGACCTGAACTGTCGGTGGTGTGCCCGATGTACAACGAATCGGCGAAGATCGCCGAGAGCATCGGCCGTCTGCGTGCCGTCCTCCAGCGGCTCGGCCGCTCCTGGGAGCTGATCCTGGTCAACGACGGCTCCACCGACGGGACCGGGGAGGCGGCCCGGCAGGCGATCGGCGGCGATCCGGCGATTCATCTGATCGATTATTCCCCGAACCGGGGACGCGGGTATGCCCTGCGGCGGGGATTCGCTAAAGCCCGCGGGGAATGGATTCTTTCGACCGAATCCGATCTGACCTGGGGGGAGGCCGTCCTGGAGCGCCTCCCGGCCGCCCTGGAAACCGCCGGGGTCGATTTTGCGATCGCCTCCCCGCACATGCCGGGCGGCCGGCTGGAGAATGTTCCGGGGCTGCGGGTCTTCCTCAGCCGGTACGGCAACCGGCTGCTTTGCCTGGCCCTCGGCCGCCGGACCACGATGGCATCGGGGATGACCCGCTGCTACCGGGCCGAGGTGCTGCGGGCGCTCGATCTGGAATCGGATGACAAGGAGATCCATCTGGAGATCCTCTCGAAGGCCTACGCGCTCGGTTTTCGATCAGTGGATGTCCCGGCGGTGCTGCGCTGGGAGCCGGAACGGAAACGGCGGGGATTCCCTTCTGCGAAATTGCTTCGTTTCGCCTGGACCCATCTCCTGTTCGGTTTTCAGGAAGGCCCCTTCCTGCTGTTCGGGACTGCCGGCCTGGGCCTGATGGGACTGGGAACCCTCTGCGGCGGGTATGCCGCCTGGCTCTCGATCGGCGGAACGCCGGTGGCCGGCCGGCCGCTCCTGACCGTCACGCTGCTCTGCCTCCTTTTCGGCCTGCAGATCCTGTTGTTTGCCTTCCTGGCAGCCCAATTGCTGGAGCTCAGACGGCAGAACATTCGTCTGCAGCGAAAATGGGCCCAACGGGAGTCCCAATCGTGAGCTGGAACGAAGGGGAACACCTTTACCGCGTCGGTTCGGACCGTTTCCTCAAGCGTTGGGATGACGCGCGGGGCCGCTTTCTCCTTTTCAAGAACGACCAGCCGGTTTCCGTCGCCGAATGGAATCAGGCGGTCAATCGGGCGCATCCGATGGCGCAGAAATCGGCCCATCCCAATCCGCTGATCCGATGGGTCGAACGGCAGCGGTTCCGGATCACCGAACGGCTGGGGGATTGTCCCGCCCGAAGGATTCTGGACATCGGGTGCGAGTCAGGGCAGGTGACCGCCCGGCGGCTCGGCGGATCCGGTCTGTCGCTGCTGGCCGATTTGGATTCGGGGATGCTTCGGGAGAATCGCCGGAAAAACGGTTCGGCGGCCGCGATTCCGGCGATGGCCGCCAATGTGACCCGGCTGCCGTTCCGGGACGGCTCGCTCGACCTGATCTTCTGCACCGAGGTGCTGGAGCATTTGGAGCGGCCGGAAGAAGCGGTCGGAGAGCTGGCCCGGGTGCTGGCGCCGGGCGGCCGGCTGGTCGTCTCCGTTCCCAACGACCGATGGATTGTGGCGATCAAGACGATGCTGAAGCGGCTGGGGCTGCGCGGTTTCCTGGGTCCGCTCAGCGACGACCTGGCGATGGGACACATCCAGTTGTTCAGCGCCGGCACCCTGCGGCGGCTGCTGCAGGGCCCGTTTGAGGTGCGGCGCCTGTTCTTGAGTTTTCCGTTCCGCCTGAATTTTTTCGCGGTCGGAACAAAATCAACCGACAAAGGAGCTGGCAGATGAGCGATCCGACTTCCCCGCGGCCCAGGCGATGGGAAACCTGGGGCGTCACACTGGGTGTGGCGGTCCTGATGGTCCTGGCGGTTTCCAGCTACCGGCTGCTGATCGTCCCGCAGATCCCAATGGTCCCCTGGCAGGTGGAGGACTCGATGGAGGTTTATGTCCGCCTCCACCCGATGACCCGGGCGCAGATGGACCGGCTGAAGGCCGGAGACAGCGAGTCGGATCCCGCCGGCCGGATGGTCGCCGAACTGCTGGAGATCCTTTCCACCCGCCCCCTCCCGGAACAGGCTTCCCTGGGGGGAGGATTGTCCGCCCTGATCCGTTTTCAGGATCCCCGCTATGAGGTCCTCGTCAAACTGCGCCTCCACGGCACCTTCGAGCAGGAGGGAGATTTTCTTTTCCGCCGACAGCCGGTGGCCCAACACAGAGAGATCTCTTTCCAGAAGACGGAGCAGGGAAAACCGGTTTACAGCGTCTCCGGCGTCATCCTGTCCGGAAAACCGGTTGAGGTTTACATTCGACTCAGAAGCGTGGACTTGATCCCGGAGATCGTCAGGCGGATGAGCGAGGGGGACAAACTTTACAACAAGTCCGGAAGCCCTGTGGGACGCCTGATCGGAGGGGCCCTGATCCCGGAGAACGGTTCCGAGGAATCTCAGCAGCTGCTGGCCTATCCGATCAACGAACAGGGACTGCTGCGGATCACCCCCGCCAGCAGGGACCGGCTCTCCCGGGTGGACATTTGGATCGCCTTGAACGCCCACCAGGGGGCGAACCGGATCTATTACGAAGGGAAACCGCTGATCGCCGGACAGCCCCTCTCCCTGGAGAGCGACGAATACGCCTTTTCGGGGGAGGTGGTTGATTTCTCGGAGCGGACGGTTCAGGTGACTTCTGTTGCGCCGAAACAGGAGCAGCAGGAGACGGTGGGCGAGGAAAAGGTCGTTTCCCTCCGGCCGTGGCGGGTGACGCTGCATGCCGCGAACCTGCCCAGCTATCTGGTTGAAGCCATTCATCCCGAGGATGCCATCTTGGGTCCGATGGGCGGCTGGCCGTTTGCCGGAGAGTTCCCCATTATTGGGAAAATCATCTCGGTCGAATCGAAACCCCCGGCCAATCTCTTCGTCGTGGAGGGATCTCCGGACGGGGCGCTGCGCCTGCGCCAAACGGACGGCCGCTTCGATCTGAAGGTCGTCGCCGAACTGCTGATGAATCCGGAAAAAGACCGGATTGGACAGGAGATCCCGTTGATCACGAAAAGGGCGCAGCTCAACGGAACCATCTCCAAGATGGAACCTCTTGAACCCGACAAAGGTTAGCCTTCCGCCGGCCGCCCGGCGGGCGATCCCGGCCCTTCTGCTCCTGATTCTGCTGATCGGGATCAGCGCGCCGGCCCTCCGGATCGGCTGGATCGGGCTGGCGACGCTGGCGGTGATTTCCTTCGGCCTCATTCGCCGGGTCGATTCCGATGCCTGGTCTCCGAAGCTCTTCGGCGCCGCCCTGGGGCTTCGGGTCCTCGCCTCCCTTCTTTTCTACTGCACCGGTTCCCGCCATTGGATTTCCGGTCCGGCCGGCGAATTTCAAAACGGCGGTTTCCTGGTCGGAGACGGTTATGTCTACGCCCACAACGGCTACTGGCTGGCGGAGAACTGGCGGCGGGGAATCTTTCCGGACGCCGCCATGCTGCGGGATTTCAGCATGTCGAAGGCGGCGACCTCCTTCGACTGGTGGAACGGCTGGCTGACCTACCTGGGGGGATACCATCCGCTGAATCTTTTCTTTGTCAACTGTCTGTTCGGCGCCTGGTCGGCCCTCTTGAGCTACTGGCTCGCCCGGCGATTCCTTCCGGAGCGGCAGGCCCGATGGACGGCCCTCCTGACCGCCTTTTGGCCCTCTCTCTTTCTTTGGTCGACGCAGAACCTCAAGGAACCGGTCTCCCTTTTTCTGGTGCTGGCCGGAATCTGCTGTTTTCTCCTGGCCCGTGGGAGGAACCGATGGTGGGGCTGGCCGCTCGGCGCGCTGTTCATGGGGCTGCTGCAGCAATTCAACATGTTCATCGGCCCTCTGCTGCTTTTCTCCTTCGGCTGCTATCTTTTCTTGCGGCTGCTGCTGAAAAGCCGGACGGCCTTGGCGATATCCGGTGTCTTGTGCCTCTCGGCCCTTCTTCTTTGGTCGAACGGACCTGTTCAATCGGTTGCTGCGGGCGTCGGCCGGCAGCTGGACCGCTGGCTGTTTGGCCGGCCGGCGGCCGAGTTGGCGGTGAATCCGGACCAGCTTGCCGAACGGATCGAATACCTGCGGCGGGTCCGGATGATGGAGGCGGAGACCCCGTTCCTCGAGGCATACCGCATCGACAGTTGGCGAAAGGTGCTCGGCTTCCTTCCGATGGGGCTCCTGTCCGCCCTGATCCTGCCGGCCCCGTGGCTGGCCCGTTCCGCCAGGGAGCTGGCCGGATCGCTGGAGATGCTTCTCTGGTACCCGATGCTTTTTTTCCTCTTTCGGGGATTCTGGCGCAGCTGCAATGGCCCCCCCCGACTGATTTTGATTCCGATCACCTCCGCCGTCTTCCTGACGATGATCGCTTTGCTGGAGGGGAACGTCGGGACCCTCTTCCGCCACCGTTCCGCTCTCTGGCCCTTGCTCTTCTTTTTGGTGATGATCGGGCTTCCGAGAGACCCGGCGGCCGCTGCGGCGACAGTGCCGGCTCCCCATCGATCGCTGAACGGATGACCCGGTTGCTTTATCTCTCTTACGACGGATTGCTGGATCCGTTGGGCCAGTCGCAGATTCTCCCCTATCTGTTCCGCCTGACCGGCCCTGATCGGAGATGGACCGTTGTGAGCTTCGAGAAACCGGGCAGGGAACCGGAGGCGGAATCCTTGGAGCGCCGTTTGCGGGAGGCCGGAATCCGCTGGATTCGGCTTCGGTACCATCGGCGGCCCCCGATCGGGTCGACGGTCTGGGATCTGGCGGCCGGCTGGTGGACGGTCCGGCGGGCTTGCCGGAACCGGCCGCCGGAAGTTCTGCATGCCCGCAGTTATGTGGCCGCCCTCTTGGCCCTTTGGCTCAAGCGGCCGTTTGAGTCGAAGTTCCTGTTCGACATCCGAGGCTTCTGGCCCGACGAGAAGGTGGAGGGGGGATTCTGGAAAGCCGGCGGCTGGCTCTATCGGATCACGAAGCGGCTGGAACGGCGCTTTTTCGAAGCGGCCGATCACATCGTGACCCTCACCGATCGCAGCCGGGAGATCCTGGAGCAGCGGTTTCAAACCGAAGGGATCCGCCGGCCAATCACCGTGATTCCGACCTGCGCCGACCTGGAGCGTTTTAGGCCCGCTCAAAAACGGGCCGGCGGGCCCCTGCGGCTGGTCTATGCCGGATCGGCGGGGGGAGCCTACCTGCTGCCGGAAATGGCCGATTTCTTTCGGGCGGTCCGACGACTTCGGCCGGACACCCGATGGGAGATCCTCTCTCCCCGTCCGGACCCGCAGATCGAAACGGCGATCGCCGGTCTGGACTCAAGCGCGGTGACGGTGCGGATCCTCTCGCACGATCAGGTGGCCGGCGCGCTGGCCGGCGCGGACGCCTCCCTCTGCCTGATTCGGCCGGTCTCCTCCAAAACGGCTTCCTGCCCCACCAAAATCGGGGAATCCCTCGCCTGCGGCCTGCCGGTCGTGGTGACCGCCGGGATCGGCGACTGCGACCGCCTGATCGGGGAAGGGCGGGTGGGGGTGGTCCTCTCCGACTGCTCGGAGGCCGCTCTGAACCGGGCCGCCCGAGAGCTGCTGGCCCTGCTGGCGGAAGGGGAAACGCTCTGGGCCCGCTGCCGGCGGGCCGCAGAGTCCTGTTTCGATTTGGGGCAAGGTGTGAGAAAATACCAGTCTGTCTACCGGCAGCTCATCGAAAGCGCCAAATCATGTCCAAACCAGCTGTTATGATTCTTTGCGGGGGGCTCGGCAGCCGCCTGCACGAAGAGACGGAGTTCCGGCCCAAACCGATGCTGGAGATCGGAGGACGGCCGATTCTCTGGCACATCATGAAGCTGTACGCCAGCTTCGGATGGACCCGGTTCGTCCTCTGCCTGGGGTACAAGGGGCAGGTGATTCGGGAGTTCTTTCTGAATTACCGGTCCCATCAGTCAGACATGACGCTGACCCTCGGGGACGGGAAACCGCCGGTTTACCACGGCAATCCCCCGGAGGAGAATTGGGAGGTCACCCTCGTTGAGACCGGCCTGAACACCCAGACCGGAGGCCGGGTGGGACGGGGAGGGTCGTATCTCCAAGAGGAGACCTTCTGCCTGACCTACGGGGACGGCCTGGGGGACATCGACCTGGCCGCCCTGCTGGCGTTCCACCGCCGGCACGGCAAGACCGCGACCGTCACGGGGGTCCGGCCGCCCGGCCGGTTCGGCGAGATGGAGATGAGCGCCGACGGACGGGTCGTTCAATTCAATGAGAAACCCCAGACCACGCAGGGAATGATCAACGGCGGATTCTTCGTTTTCAACCGCCGCTTCCTGACCGACTACATCCGGCCGGACGCCGACCTGGTCCTGGAGCGGGAGCCGCTGCAGCGGCTGGCCCAGGACGGAGAGCTGATGGTTTATCCCCATACCGGCTTCTGGCAGCCGATGGACACCTACCGGGAATACAAGCTGCTGAACGATCTGTGGGACTCGGGGCGGGCTCCCTGGAAACGGTGGCGCTGAGATGCCGGGTACCCTGCTGAACCCTCCGCCCCCCCGGGACCGCTATCCGGAAGACGGCTGGCTGAAGGGCTACTTCTATCTCAACGACACCGATGTTCGGGGGGCCGACCACAAGCACGGGAAGTGCCGCAAGAACCTGGATTTCCTCCGGCTCAAGGATTTCGCCCTCCATCTGCTGAATCCCCGGCCGGGACAGCAGATCTTCGACATGGGCTGCGCCGACGGCGCGATGATGATCTATTGCGGCCTCCAGGGAGCGGCCGTTTACGGGGCCGACCTGGATCCCAAGCAGGTCGAGAAGGCCAACGGGAACCTCAGGCGGTTCGGGATCACCGGGGAGGCCCGCTGCGCCGATGTCCGGAAACTGGACTTCCCGGACAACCATTTCGACGCGGCCATCTCCGGCGATTTCCTGGAACACATCACCGACGCCGAGAAGCTTCCCGCCTTTCAGGAGGCGCTGCGGGTCCTCAAGCCCGGCGCGCCGCTGGTGATCAAGACGCCGAACCTCGCGTATCTCGAGCTGGCCCTTGGGTTCAAACGGCTGCGGGGGCTCCTGCGTTTTCAGAACCCGATGCGCTACTGCATCTCCCAGGGGCCCGGTTCGGACGATCCCCAGCACATCGGGCTGACGACGAAACGGCGCCTCACCCGAACGCTGCTGTCGGCCGGCTTTCTCAACTACCGCTTTTATTACGCGCCGCTGCGCCGCTTCGGCGACGGCGCGTTGATGGAGTTCCTCTCCACCGAGGCGTGGGGAATCCGAAACTATCTTTCAGAGGAACTGTTCTGTGTCGCCTTCAAGCCGATCGGGCTGAGCCACTTTCCGGATTGAACGATGCCGCCGGCCGCCCCGACCCCTTCTTCCAAAACCTTCTGGCGGGACCGTTCGGTCCTCGTGACCGGCGGGGCCGGCCTGCAGGGGGGGTGGCTGGTCCGGCGCCTGCTGGAAGCCGGCGCCGATGTCGTGGCGCTGATCCGGGATTGGGTGCCGCAAAGCCCGCTGGTTCGGGAGGGGCTTCTGGACCGGGTTCGGGTGGTCCGCGGGCAGCTCCAGGACCAACCCTTGATGGAGCGGGTCCTGGGGGAGTACGAGGTCAGCGCGGTCTTTCATCTGGCGGCCCAAACCATCGTCCCGATCGCCAACCGGAACCCCGTCTCCACCTTCGAGAGCAACATTCGGGGCTCCTGGTCCCTGCTGGAAGCGGCCCGGCGCTCCCCCCGGATCGAAGGGATCGTCCTGGCTTCTTCCGACAAAGCCTACGGGGAACAGAGCGGACTGCCTTACCGGGAAGACGCTCCGATGGCCGGCCGGCATCCCTACGATGTCAGCAAGTCCTGCGCCGACCTGATCGCGCAAAGCTACGCGGCCACCTGGAAGCTGCCGGTCGCGATCGCCCGCTGCGGCAACCTTTACGGGGGCGGAGACCTGAACTGGAACCGGATCGTTCCCGGAACGATCCGCTCCCTGATCCGCGGGGAGCGTCCGGTGATCCGATCGGACGGCACGATGACCCGGGACTATTTTTACGTTGAAGACGGGGCGGCCGCGTACCTGACGCTCGCCCAGCATCTGATTCAGGACCGCGCGCTGGCGGGGGAGGCCTTCAACTTCAGCAACGAGCAGCCGCTGTCGGTCCTGGAAATCGCGGAGCAAATCGCTCGATGGATGGACCGCCGCGACCTCTCCCTCGACATCCGCAACGAGGCGACGCACGAGATTCCCCATCAGTATTTGGACGCCGAAAAAGCCCGGAAGCGGCTCGGTTGGGAACCGCTCTTCTCGCTGGAGCAGGGGATGCGCCGCACGATCACCTGGTACGAACGCTTCTTCGCCGCCGAGGAATCGGCCAGCGAGGCCCGGGAGACCCGATGATCGAGGGGGTGCGGATCATCCCGCTCAAGGTGATCCCGGACGAACGGGGCCGGGTCATGCACATGCTGAAGGCGACCGATCCCCATTTTGAGAAATTCGGGGAAATTTATTTCTCCTCCGTCTATCCCGGGGTCGTCAAGGGATGGCACAAACATTCCCGGATGACGATCAACTACGCGGTGCCGGTCGGGATGATCAAGCTGGCGCTGTACGACGACCGGCCCGACTCCAGGAGCCGCGGGGAGATCCAGGAGGTCTTCCTCGGGGAGTCCCAATACCAGCTGGTGCAGGTCCCCCCCTTCATCTGGAACGGCTTCAAGGGGATGGGAACGACCCCGGCGATCGTGGCCAACTGCGCGACGATTCCCCATGATCCGGATGAGATCGAGCGCCTCGATCCGGCGAGCGGCGCAATCCCGTACGACTGGCGGATCCAGCACCGCTGAGCCGATCCGTGTCTGCCCATACCCGTTGCCGCATCTGCCAAACCCAACTCCCCGAACCGTTCCTGGATCTGGGACCGATGTCGTTGGCCAATGCCTTTCTCAAGAACCGATCCGATTTCAAGAAGGAGCCCCGTTTCCCGCTGGCGGTTGCCGGCTGTCCCGATTGCGGACTGGTCCAGCTGACCGAAACAGTTCCTCCGGAGCAGCTGTACCGCAATTACCTGTATGTCTCCTCCACCTCCGACGCGGTCCGGGTCTACGCCAGCACGCTGGCGGCCCGCATCTGCGCCCGCTATCGGTTGGGCCCGGAGGACCGGGTCGCCGAATTGGGGAGCAACGACGGCCTGATCCTGAAGGCCTTTCAGGGGCTCGGGACCCAGGTGCTGGGGATCGAGCCGGCCCGGAACCTGGCCCGGATCGCGCAGGCCCGAGGCGTTCCGACGGTCTCGGAATTCTTCTGCGCCAAAACGGTCCGGAAGATCCTCTCCGGGAAGGAAAAAGGGAAGCAGGCCCGGGTCCTGCTGGGACGCCATGTTTTTGCCCACATCGACGACTGGCACGATTTCATGGCCGCCGCCGACCATTTTCTGACCCCGGATGGGGTCCTCCTGATCGAGGTGCCGTACCTGAAGAACTTGCTGGAAGCGGACGAATTCGACACGATCTACCATGAGCACCTCTCCTATATCGCCCTGGCGCCGATCGCCCGGTTGGCCGAGATGACCGGCTTCCAATTGATCGAGGCGGAGCCGGTGGCGCTGCACGGCGGGTCGATCCTGATGACCCTGCAGCGCAAAGGGAGCGGCCGTCCCACTTCGAATCTCAAGACCCTGCTGGCGGCGGAAAGGAAACTCAAACTGACCGATCCGGCCGCCTTCAATCGTTTCGCGGGCCGCGTCCGGCGCTGGAAGGGAAGGTTTGAATCGCTGGTTCAGAGGATCGCCGAGTCGGGCGGGCGGCTGGCCGGCTACGGGGCGGCAGCCAAGGCGAACACCCTCCTCAATTTCTGCCCCGAAGCGGCCGCCCGGCTGGTCTGTGTGCTGGACCGCTCGCCCCACAAGCAGGGACTATGGACCCCCGGAACCCATCTGCCGGTCCGCTCTCCCGAAGGCTGGAATCCGAACGGCATCACCCATCTGGTGATTCTGGCCTGGAACTTTCAGGAGGAGATCGTTCGGCAGATGGAATCCTTCCGGGCCGGAGGAGGCCGGTTCCTGATCCCGATTCCCGCTCCCCGGGTGATCTGATGCCGGGGCGTTCGCTGGTCATCGGCGCCTCCGGCCAATTGGGCCGGCAACTGGTCCGGCTGCTGCGGGCGGCCGGAGAGGAGGTCCTGGAATCGGCCTGCCATCACCGGGCGCCGGGTCAGCACCCCATCGACCTGCGGGACCCGGAGGGAGCCGTTCGGGCCGTCAAAATGCTGCGTCCCGATCAGATCCTGATCGCGGGGGCCTATTGCAATGTGGACGGCGCCGAATCGGAGCCGACTGTTTGTCATCAGATCAACGCCGGCACCCCCCGGCGCATTGCCGAAGCCGGCCGGGACCGGCTGAAGCGTTTGGTTTATTTTTCAACCGACTACCTCTTTAACGGCCGGAAGGGGGAACCCTATCGGGAAACCGATCCGATCATTCCGCTCAATCAGTATGCCCGCTCCAAAGCGGATGGGGAGGCCGCGATCCGAACGCTCCTGCCGGACCGGCATCTGATCCTCCGGACCGCCTGGCTGTTCGGACCGGACCCGGTCCGAAAAAACTTCATCCTTCGGCTGGTGGATCGGCTGCGGGCGGGGGAGCCGGCCTCGATCCCCATTGACCAATGGGGGACCCCCACCTATACTGAGGATGTCGCAAAAGCAACGCAATTCTTACTCCAACAAGGGGATACGGGAATCTTTCACGCGGCGGGACCCGATTTCGTCGATCGGAGAACCCTCTCGGAACAGGTCTGTCGCCGCTTTAACTTGGACCTCAACTTGCTGAAACCGTTGAAGACCGTTGAACTTAAGCAGCGGGCCGCCCGGCCCCTTCAGGTCCGGATGGATTGCCGGAAACTCCGCCAAGCCAGCGTGCCCCCATTTCGGAATCTGGAGGCCGGCCTGACCGCGCTGTTCGAATGGGAGCAGGGCCGCGATGCCGCCTGAATCGGCCCGGACCGTCCGGATCGGCTGCGTGGGGCTGGGCCCCTGGGGAAGCAACATTGCCCGAACCCTCCTGGAGATAGAAGGGGCCGAGGTGGTCGCCCTCTGCGATCAACGGCCCGAGCGGCTGACCCCTTTTCGGAGGCGGGCCCCCCAACTGCGGCTGACCGGCGAGGCGGAGACCCTGCTGGACGACCGGACCATCGAAGGGATCGTGATCGCTTCCCACGCCGGCGCGCACGCTTCGCTGGCGCAGGCGGCGCTGAACCGGGGCAAGGCGGTCTTCGTCGAAAAACCGTTGGCGCTGAATCTGTCCGACGCCGAAGCGACGGTCGAATTGGCCGAGCGGACCGGCCGGCTCCTGATGGTCGGCCATTTGATGCTTTACCACCCGGCGATCGAACGGCTCCGGACCCTCGTCCGGGCCGGAGAACTGGGGGAGATCCTGTATCTCTACTCGCAGCGGGTCAACCTGGGGACGATTCGAACCGATGAGAACGCCCTCTGGTGTTTCGGACCACACGATGTTTCGATGGCCCTCCACCTGCTCGGAGAATCCCCGGTCCGGGTGCAGGCCTTCGGACATTCCTTTCTGCGGGACGGGGTCGTCGATGTGGTCTTCGTCTGGCTCTCCTTTGCGTCCGGCCGAATGGCCCAACTCCATCTGAGCTGGCTGGATCCGAACAAGATCCGGCGGCTGACCCTCGTCGGGCGGCGGAAGATGGCGGTCTTCGACGACATGGAACCGGCCGAAAAACTGCGCATCTACGACAAGGGGGTCAGCGAGCCGATTCCGGGCGCCGGGACGGTCGACGCCCTGACCCTCCGTTTCGGAGAGATTCAGGCCCCCCGGCTGCCGGCGGTTGAACCGCTCCGGATCGAATGCGCTCATTTCCTCGGCTGCATCCGGAGCGGGCAAACGCCCCGAAGCGGCGGCCAGGAAGGGCTTCAGGTGATCCGGGTTCTGGAGGCGGCCCAGCGCTCCCTCGACCGGGCGGGAGCGGAGGAGGCGATCGCCGCCGCATGAGCGCAGCGGCACAGGTCCATCCGACCGCGGTTGTGGATCCCGGCGCGCAGATCGGCGCGGGGACCCGGATCTGGCACTTCACCCATGTCATGCAGGGGGCGGTGATCGGGTCCGACTGCATCCTGGGCCAGAATGTTTTCGTCGCCGACGGGGTCCGGATCGGCGACCGGACCAAGATTCAAAACAATGTGTCGGTCTACCGCGGCGTCACCCTGGAGGAGGAGGTCTTCTGCGGGCCGGCCTGCGTTTTCACCAACATCGAGATCCCCCGCAGCTTTATCGAGCGGAAGGACGGATTTCAAGCCACCCGGGTCGGGCGGGGGGCCTCCATCGGCGCCAACGCGACCATCCTGTGCGGCGTCACGATTGGGGCCTACGCGCTGATCGGCGCCGGCGCGGTCGTGACCCGGGATGTCCCGGAGCACGGGCTGGTGATCGGCGCGCCGGGCCGATCGGTCGGATGGGTCTGCCGCTGCGGGCGGCGGCTGGAGGGGAAGCCGGGCGCCTGGCGCTGTCCCGATTGCGGTCAAACCTATCCCTTTCCGGCCCCGCCGGCCGCTTCATGAACCCTCCAACGACCGCCGGCGCTCCTTCCGGGCGGCTGAAGCCGCCCCTGGTCACGATCGGCATCCCCACCTTCAACCGAGCCCGCTTCCTGAAACGAATGCTGCCGCAGGTCTCGAATCAAACCTACCGGAACCTGGAGATCCTGATCAGCGACAATGCCTCGGAAGACGAAACGCAGGCCCTCTGCAGCGAGTGGGCTTCGCGCGACAGCCGGATCCGGCTCCTCCGGCACCCGAAGAACATCGGTCTTTATCCGAACCACAACGCCTGTCTGGAAGCGGCCCGAGGCCGCTACCTCTGCCTGTTTCACGATGACGAGCAGTACACCCCCGAGATGATCGATCGGTATGTCGCCTTCATGGAGGCCCATCCGGAAGCCGGGCTGCTCTGTTCCGATTGGGAACTGATCGATGAGGCCGATCGGGTGGTCGCCGTTCGGCAAGCCGAGGCCCCGCCGCTGCAGACGGGGGACGCCTATGTCGCGCAGACGACCCGTTCCGGCCGCTCCTCCCTGAACTGCCCGGGCACGATGATCCGCCGGGAGGCGCTCAACGGCATCCGTTTCGATCCGGAAAGCCCGCTGGGCTTCGGGGACTTCATCGTCTGGTTTCGGATCGCGGAGCGCTGGTCGATCGGTCACCTCGGAGAGCGGCTCTGGCGGTATCGCATCCACTCCGAGGCGCTCAGCGACCGCTCCATCTTGGAGATGGCGCGGGACTTCCAAACAGCGGTCGGGAGCTACCTGGACCGCCTCGAACAGGCTGATCCGCGGGGGGCGGCCCGGGCGAAATGTTTTCGGGAGAATGTCCGGCGCTACCTGTTCTGGTCCCTGATCTATGAGTTGTGCCGCCATGGCCGGCCCGGGAAACGGCGGGGACAAACGATCTTCGACATGGGCAGCTACCG
>Ga0066640_10001056_pt1 | contig 16487 bp, 13 predicted proteins | sample CryGeyCG2114_020_2_FD_59505 | JGI IMG/M metagenome (GOLD analysis project Ga0066640, IMG submission 59505) | Groundwater microbial communities from aquifer - Crystal Geyser CG11_big_fil_rev_8/21/14_0.20 | ecosystem: Environmental > Aquatic > Deep subsurface > Groundwater | place: USA: Utah... | reverse complement strand
TTTTTCACTATATTCCTGACCTAATTTCTCAAAAATATAATTTCCTTCTTCATCAAATTTTTCAGCTTTTTCAATCTCAGACCAACGATTTGTCGGAAACCTGACATACAGCGGAAATGTTCGATGCAAGCCTTTCAGCATTTCGTTATCAATCGAAGGCATTGACAAGCTCGGCTCCAAGTTCAAATCAACTGCCAATCTATCAGCAGGCCAATAACCTTTAGAAACACTATATTTGTGCAGCCAAGTCCCTCGATAAGGCTGAAAAAGATAACATCCATGACTATCAGCAACAAACTCTCTATTTAAGTTGATCGTATCAAAAATCATTTCACGTGTTTCATCAGGAAATCCGATGATATTATTAACGGAAAACTGAATTTTAGAAGCGCTTAACGCCTGAGCAGCGGAAATAACTTTAGCATTGGTGACGGGCCGCTTTAGCATTGTTTTTCGATATTCTTCATTCCCAGCTTCCACCCCCATAGAAATGCGGTGACAATTGATCTCTTCTAACCGCGCACATACAGCTTCATTTATTGTTTCCGGCCGAGTATTGAACCAAAAAGGTAACTTAATTTCACTATAGCGTTCAACAAACTCATCAAAACGCTTTTTGGGCATAGCAAGAAATGTTTCGGAAACAAAATAAAAATATTCAACACCTAGATCATTAATGTAGTATTTAATTTCCTTAAATATTTGATCCATTGATTTATCACGTAACCATCGCCCTTGCTCTTTAAACGTAGCATCAAAAGCTGGAGCGGAGCAATAGGTGCATTTGTAAATACACCCTCGGGAAAATTCAACTGGAACCATTCGGTAAATCTCTCCCGCCATTGGTCTAAATATACGCTTTTCTTGAAAGATAGTAAAATCCAGCTTAGGCAAATTCGACATGTCCTGCACAGAAGTCTTAGGATTCTGCTTGATTGTACCATCTGATTTTTTAAACCAAATATTTCCAACATTGCTGTAATTTTCCCCTTTTCGCATTTTCTCACACAACTCAACGACGCATTCTTCCCCTTCACCGATACAAACCATATCAACAACATCGTAGTTGATAACATCTTCTGGAGAGAAAATTGCATGAACTCCTCCAACAATATTTGGAATATTCAAATCATCAACATATTCTAGACATTTGATCCCAAAAAGAAATGTCGGCTCAACAGCAGAAAGCCCAATTAAATCAGGTTTAAAATCAAGGACAACTTTCCGTAAATCTTCAAAAACATCCGTCTCCATGGGCTTAATACCAACCTTTTCATAGTTGAACGCTGGTATCTGTAAAGAAGAAACTCTTGCTTGATCCCCGCTTGATGTTTGAGCATCAACGGGAGGATAATACGTATTATCAAATAATTCAACCTCAACCTCTGCCCGCTTTAACGCACCGGCAATGGAAGAAACGCTGATAGGCATTAAACTATCCATATACGAATTCGCATATATCAGCAAAACCTTAAACGGCTGATTTTTATCATTTTTTTGACTAATCATGAAGTAAGTTTTCTGTTGATCAAGGCTTGCCTTTACCAAATTAAAGCCCTAAAGCTACTATAAATATACAATACAGACCATTAAATTGTTACTCATTTTTGGTATCTTTTCTAATAGAACTATCATAACAAAATTATTCGCTTTTCTCTCAATTTATTTTCTAACTCACTCAAATCATTAATCTTATTAGTCTGGTCTAAATTTTTAAACGGATCTGAATAACATTGGTGAATGCGACCTAAAAAACAGATTTTTGCCCTTTGAGCCCCTTCCCAATCAGAAATGGCATCGCCAACAAAAATCACCTCACTGGGCTTGTATTGATTCTCTTCTAATATTTTCAAAGCAATTTCACCTTTGAGAGCTGGAGATCCATAAACAGCCTTAAAAAATCGATCCATACCCAAATTATTGACAATAAAGCGCATTTCCCTTTCCGGAGTCCCTGAAGCAACAAACAAATCCAGCGTTTTGTAATGCCTTTCAAGAAATTCCTCAGCTCCTTTAACAAAAGGTGCCCTTAAAACCCCATCAAGTGCATATTGGGAAAATAAGCGACCCAATTCTTCAGATTTCTCAGAGGTTAACTCTTGATGAAGAATTTCCTTATAAATATATTCAAATTTTTTATATCGGCTGACCCCTCCTTTTTCCATATGATATTCCACAATTTTATCAATATCGGCCGGATAATCTTTAAAAAGCTTACGAAAAGCTTCTTTTTTTACCTCAATAGATTCCAGCAAGACTCCATCAAAATCAAAAATAATTGCTTTGAAATTATTCATTTTATATTTCCAACAAAGAAAGAAATTTCTTTGGTTCATCTGACTTCTGATCAAAACAAAAAAACTGATTGATCAGTTGATCAACTTCTGATTGATTTCCATGAGCAGCATAAGGAAGACTAAAAATATTTTTTACCTTTTCACGTAATTCTAAAGACGAACTAACCTGATGGACGTTAGCAAGGCCAAGATTATACACCGGTGACATATTCAGCCATTCCGGCACATTTACTAATACCAGATCACAGCCACATAAAAGAGCTTGAAGTGAAACACTTGATTCTCCGACAACTACAATCCTAACTTCATCTAATAAATTCTCAATGGGTTGATTAACAATTCGAAAAGGACAAGTATCGCGGTTTAAACCTAACAAACTTAAAACATAGTCACACTTCTGAAAAGGATGCGGCTTAATCCAGACCTCAATATCCGGATGATTTTTAAATGCGTCATAAACAACAGAAAAAAGTGAGCTGCTTTCTTTGTCACTGATAGAAAACGCAAGTAGAAGAATGTCTTTTTTATTCTTATTAGTATTCTTGAGGTTGTTTCTTAGATGCTCAAAACACACAGCTTCAGCTACATCCAGATGACTTTCATTCCAGCCGCAATTTCGCATGTAATCATATGTTTGCCGACCGTTACAAATAATTTTACTTGGACGGGCAATATCATAAGAACCACTCAACCCAATTTCTTCTTGGCTATAAAAAAAGTTCAGCAACATTTTAGAAACTGTAGCATGTTGATAAGCTAGGATCGGACTCTGCAGCTGAAGGGATTTTGCTGCCAGCGTCAACGCCTTTTCCCAGTCCTGCATTTCACAATAAAACAAACACTTTTGAGCTTTTACATTCTGAAGCAAGTTTCGAAACATTTTATAAAAAATCTGTCCGCGATACCCTTGAACACCGCCGAAGGAAGAAAACCATTCATCCTGAAATAAAACATAATAATTAACACCGTCAAAAACATATTTATCTTTAATTTGATTCTGAATGCGTAAAAACTTAATCCCGTCTTTGATAACATGCCATAACACTTTCAGCTGATCTTTCAAAGTTATAAATTCTTCTGGAAAAAAGATATCTTCTCCTTTGCGAGAAAACTGATCAACATACTTCATGGCTGCCTTAAAAGATAGGTCGACAGTTTCACAATATATTCCAACCCATACACATGGAATACCGCTATCTTTCATGTATCTTTGTAAATTACCGTAAAACTTATTTGTAAATTCACCTTTTTCTGCTGCCTGTAAATCGACACGCGGATAGGGCGTAACCACCATCAAACGATTCTCCTCATCTTTAACTCGGCTGACAGAGTTCACTGCATTACGAATTTTCTTAACTTGTAAAACATCATTTATGAAATAAAATCCAAGCCAAAACAGATGTTTTATATAAAAATACTTCTGATAGTTTCTAACTTTCCGCCTCAAGCTAGACCTGTCTATTGTTTTTATTTTTATTAATTGTTTGGAATTTTTTTTAGTAAACTCTTCTAAACAATGTTCAATTTGTGGACTACAGGCCCACCAAATAATGCTGTCAATATTGTAGAATTCTACGGCCTTAAACACAGCATGTGACTGAACAAAAAGGTTGATAGAATCTGATTTGAAAGTATTTTTTTCACTGACAAGGCTTAGCCACCACGACGACACGTCTTCATCAATAGCAAAATACTGACGAATATTTTCTTTCTCAGAAACTTGGTACTGAGAAAGTGTGCCGATAAAATCGATATATTTTTGTCTTAATTTAATGGCGGATTCATTAATTAGCTTTGCTGTAGGAATAATCTTAGTTTTAATTTTTTGATTTTGTAAATTATTAAGAATGGTTTCTGTTACGGACGACTGTGACGTTAAGGAAAATAAAAAAACCTCATCATCTTGATCAAAAACAAACTTATCCAAGCTCGTCAAATCAATAGTTCTGTCGTATATAATTATTTTTTTCATTAATCTTCCCAATCTTGGTACAAATCGCTATACGTTGAATCTTTTTCTAAAACAGCGCCCCAAAAGCCTTCAAAATCTGCTGTGCGCCAAAAATATTTAAATAACTGGGATATGCCCGGCCACTTCTTTGGATATTGGAGATAGATTTTTTCCTTAACCACTTTCCAACCAGAATGAGCAAACAAAAGTGTCCAATCTTCAGGACTTAATTCAAAAATATGCTCATCTTCAGCATAAATTTTTTTATTCCACTGACGACGAATGGAATGCATCCCAACACGTGAGTGACGCAAATAGGGCATCGTGACAATCAATCGCTTTCCCTTGCCCTTTTTTGCAAGACGATGTAAAAAAATGGATGGGTTATGCAAATGCTCAAGCATCTCAAATGATGTATAAAAATCAATATTCTGACTTTTTAAATCCAAATCCTCAGCTCTTGACAAAATAGCCTTTAACCCTCTTTGTTCAATTTTTTTAATCGCGCGCTCGTCTAAATTAACGCTAATAGTATTAACATCAAACTTCCCTTCCGTTAAATTCTTTAAGTAAAGCATGTGCGTTCCAGCTGAGTCTCCAATATCTACAACGGTTAAATTTCCCGCCGGAAAGGTCTCCAAAACATCTAACATGCATAAGCTTTGAAAAGCCTGCAAAGAGCGCTTTCTTAGCTCACAAAAATCATTAAAAACTTCACTTTCTGTTGATTCTTGCTGAGAAATATCCGGAACTATTTTCCGCAGCTTTTCAACCATCGATACCATTTTTTGTTCTTTAATCGCTTGGCGAAGAGAAAACATACTCACCTTTTCAATAACAAAGTTGACATCAATGTTCACCATTTTCAATAATGATTTTATATATTTCTTCACAAGTATCTTTGAAAAGCAGTTAATAAATTTTATTAGTTAATCTTCTTTGAAGATTCCTCAGAACCTTGAAGCATCAGATGTTTTTGGTGTAATTCACTTAGGATATCAATAATGCCCTGCCCCATATCCACATGTTCATTCCCAAAAATTTTCTTCGCAATTTGAGGATTAAATACATATGGTGTGATCTCATAATGTTCATTGAACTTGGCTGGCTGAAATTCAATATCCACCTCACCCTTTAGTATTTCTTTAATCATCATTAGCAAATCTCGAATTTTCATTTGCCTCTCACCTGTGATAATCATACATCGATTCTTGTAATGCTCATCGAGAATATCAACGCTGAGTTTTGCAGCATCTTCCACATGAACATATTCTCTCAACTCTTCCCCATCTCCTTTTCGAACTATCTTCTTTTCTAAAAGCGCCTGCTTAAGAATTCGGTATATCCAGTTGCGTTCGTCTGTTCGCGGACCGTAAAGTGACCCATATCTTAATATGGTGTAATCCAAGTTATAAACTTTCTGATAGTTCTCAATAAAAAGTTCGCATGCTTGTTTACTGCTGCGATAAAATGCTCCAGCATCACTGTAAACATAGATGGAGCTGGAAAAAATAAGCCGTTTCGCGCCGGTCAAGCGCGCAGCCTCAAGCACATGGACATTTCCCATAATATTCACTTCAGCCGTTTCCACAGGTCTTGTGGCAGCCTCATCAATATCAGACAAAGCAACCAAGTTATAAACAATATCCTTGCCTTCGGCAGCCCGGCAAACAGCTTTGAGATCCATAATATCGCCCTCAATCATTGTTTGATTACCTTTAAGATAAGCTGACCTCGTTCGATCATATATCGTGACACCATGACCGCGACGTGTAAGCTCATCAGCAACATGACTTCCTAAAAATCCTGATCCTCCAAAGACAATTACTTTCATTGATTGCTCCTATGATTAATTAATTTTTTGAAAATTAAACATTCGTACATGCGGCATCAATTTGCCAACCTCATAGAATATTTTTCTACAAATCCTACTCGATTGAATCATTCGATAAAATAAACCACTTCTATAAAACCCGTATAGAAACGCGCCAGTTTTTTTATTTAACAATCGGAAACCGGCCTTCTCAGCCATTTGAATAATTTCTTTATCTGTTCTTCGATAACCATGATCTTTAGTAATAATGCCAAATTGTTTGCCATATTTTCGCTTATAGTAAAACCTCTTAGCCTGTATCTCAACTTTTAAGAATGGTCCATGTAAAAACCGCGTTAACCAATTATCTGGCGAACCGCCTGCCTCCAAAATAAGCTGACCTTTAGGTTTCAAGCTTGCATTGACATTTTTGAAAAACACAGATAACTGCTGATCATCAAAAGTATAAATTAAATTTAGCGCTAATATCGTGTTAAAAAGCTTATCAACTGGATCTTTCAAAATATCTAGCTGATAAAACTTATAGCCCGGAAAAAGCTTTTTAGTTTCTTCATATGCAGAAATATAATCTAAATCTGAACATACAACATCGTAACCATCTTCTACTAAAAATAATTCGTTAGCAGAACGGCCACTTGCAATAGATAAAACTTGGACATCTTTATCAACATGCGCACGTATAAATTGGTCATAAATTTTTATCCTTGAAGAAGTTTCTTCCTCTACATATGTTTTAAAAAAATCTTCTTTTGACGAATATCCAATCTCTGCTGCATAACCCTCCATTGCCTTCTGATGATCTTGAAAATTCAGATCGCGCCCTCTAAAACTTTCGTTAGAACCCTCTTCATCCAAGAAATATTTGTACCATTTCTTCATATTCACTCTCCATCACAAGAAACTTCACTTAATACATTCTTCAATACTTTCAGAAATCTCTTCATCTGTATTTTGGTCCCAATACTTGCACGCACACATGTTTGCAGCGGAGAAAAATCAAAGCCAGCGTTAACCAATATCTTGTATTTCCTATTCAAATACTCGGCAATGGCAATAGCTCTCTGTTTTGAGCCCACATCAAAAAGCACAAAATTGGCATAACTTTTATAAAATTGAATGCCCATTTTTTTCAATCCAGATTCCAGATATTTCTTACCCTCTTTTGCTAAAGATAAATTTTTCCTAATAAGACTTATGTTATCCAGCATAATTTCAGCAAATCTTACACCATAAGCATTAGTCTCATACATAGGCCGTGTTTTATATAGACAATGAATCATATCTTCATGCGCCAATGCAAACCCCAATCTCGCCGAGGCCAGTCCCAAAGCCTTTGAAAATGTCCGCGTAATCACCAAATTAGGATATTGCTTAATTAATCCAGCACAACTTTTTGAGTAAAAAAGAAAATAGGCCTCATCAATTAAAACAACAGCATTCATTTTCGCTGCATTTCTGATAATCTTCTGTAAATCCTTTGGAGAAATAACCGTACCTGTTGGACTGTTTGGATTAGCAATAAAAACAAGTTTTGGTTTTTGCTTTTTAATTTCATCTAATATCAATTCTGCCGATACGTTAAGATTTGAATCAAATTCAACTGGACAAAGGTTAGCTTGAAACATCTTGGCATACACATAGACCATCGCGTACGTCGGAGACAGAACAACTATTTTATCTTTTGGCGCTACAAATGCCTCAAAAACTGATTTTATTGCACCATCAGAACCTGAGCTCAGGTATAAATTATTTTCTTTACAACGTAAATACTTTGCCAACTTCTTATATAATGATTCAACATCTGGATAGGAAGAAACAAAGTCCGAATTAATCTGCTTATGAAACTCCTTTAACAATCCCTTTGGCAAATCAATAATATTTTCGTTCTTATTTAACCGAAGATATCCCAACCGAGACTTCTGCGTATTTTTGATACGAGATAATGAATCTAGATGTTTTCTTAAAGGTAGCTTCATTGCTATATTACCGTACACCGCCGACAAGGCTCTACGTTAGATCGTTTATTATTAAGATGAGCTTGACGTAAACTTTCGTAACTTTCAGACCGCCATAAATCTGTTATAGATTTTCCCTGCTGTTGCCCCACCATCAAGTGAGACTTATAATCTGTGTCGCATGGATTTGCCTTACCATCAAACCAAATAAACATGCGTCTCCATAAATCTGAACATGGTTTATCTACATTACTTTCTGGCGCATCATAAACATTTTCCCAAGGGTTATAATCGACAAAACAAATCTGGTCAACCAGCTCTCCCCAAACATCCCGCATAGATTCCATACTTTGTTCTGTTTTAAATTTGACTCCTGATACGCGTGTAATAATTTTCGATTTGGAATATTGCTTTTCCTTTATCGATCGAAACATTCTAATATTCGCCAAGACTTTCTCTAACTTTCCATTCACCCGCATTTGGCTATATAAAGGTTCAACGGCTGCGTCGGCTGAGAAAACGAGAGTATTAATCCCGCCAGAAAGAATGGCATGGCATTTTTCTTCCGTTAACATGGAGGCATTCGTATTCATTTTAAGCCCTAGGAATTTTCCGCGACAATATTCAACCATTTTGACAATATCTTTACAAATTAATGGCTCTCCTCGTGATGCTAAAGAAAAAAACTCCACTTTGTCAACGCACTGATCAATAATTTCCTTAAACAAATCAAAATCCATCGAACCCATAAACCCCTCAGATTTTTTTGTGAACGCGACATCCGTTTGATAACAAAAAACACAACGAAAATTGCAGATAGACGTTGGTTCAATTTGTAAATACGGCGGATAATTATCTAACATATTTTTTCTTGGATAAACATCGTAACGGTAACGGTGATAAATATAGCGAGGTATATCTTCATCGCTTAATTTTGAAATTTCATCCGCAATCGGAGTGGTTAATTTAAAATCTACAGCCTGTGGATTGCTGTTTTCAAGATCACAAAGGGCTTTTTGGACAACATCAACGCGCTTTTTCTCGTCACTTGAATCAACGAATAATGTTAGCGATTTGAGGGTTCTTTCTTTTTGAACGGAAATGTCTGTGCCTAAATTTGAGACAAACGTATTAAAACTTTGTTCTTTTTTATATATTTTTTTTCCGTTGGAATCAATCGCCTGCGACATTTTTACCCTCTCTTAAGATTCTTCTTTATCCAGAATTCTGTTTGCGCCATTTGAAATTCATAATCCACATCACAACCACCCTCTTGCTTTAGAGGATAAATTTTCTGTCCCATCCACTTTTGCGGCAGCTGTCCGTTTTCTATATGATCTAGGCATCGCGGACGGACAATGGATAACCCCATATCAGCAAAAAATACATCTCCTTGTGAGTCTCTATCACAATTGAGTGTTTTTGGATCTCCAAAAACGTCTAAAGGAACAAACGGCTTAAGCAATCCGTCCTCATCAACTCGTCGGGCTCTCAACGGACTCCACATATTATACTTCGACACAGATACAGCAGAATCATAATCAGGATTTTCTCTTAATACGCGCACACCCTCATCAATCATTTGCGCAGTTACTGTAGCTGAATTGCAGTGAAGTAATACAATAAATTCCTGCTCGCCTATAGTTTGCGTTATCTTTTTATAGCCATGAATAAACGCATCTTCACCAAGCGCCTTCTTGCTGGCAAGATACTTAGGTCGTTTAATCAAATGCACGTGGTATTTCTTGGCCAAAGCTGTTAACTTTGGACAATCTGTAGACATAAAAACTTCATCAACCTCTTTGGCCTTTTGCGCTTCCTTTAATGGATAATAAGCCAAGGGTTTACCCAAGACAGGGTAAACATTTTTTCCGGGAAAACCAACGCTTCCCTTTCTTCCTATCAATAACGCAGAAATCATTGCGCCACCTTAATGTTTAGCGCCGCTAATAAATTATTAACCGCTTCCATTTCCATTTGAGAACGACATTCTTTAGTGAATGAACCGGTGTGTGGCGTCATGAGTACTTGAGGATATTTTGCCAAAGGACCCTCATATGGTTCCTTAATAAATGTATCTAAGAATGCCCCTGCAATAATACCGTTTTCTATGGCTTTAATTAATACTGTCTCGTCGATCAATTCCCCTCTTGCAATATTGACAATATAAGCGCCTTTTTTGATTATTGAAAATTCTTTCTCTCCTAAAATAGATTTTTCACCGCTGCAGTGCAATGTGACAATATCCGCTGCAACCAATCCTTCTTCAAGACTTATTAATTGTCCGTCGGAAACTTCTTCAACTAATGGATCAACAATGAGCAGCTTAACACCAAATGATTTTAGAAGCTGCGCAACTCTCTGACCAATGCGTCCAAATCCTATAATCAAAACGGTTTTACCTTGAAGATTCAGTCCTTGCTGACGACTCCATACTCCCTTATGCAAAGACTCATTCATAACTGAAACGTTTCGAAGCAAATCCAGAATTCCCGCAATCGTTAACTCTGCCACAGCATTTGTTGGGGCGTCAGGCGTTGAACAAACCGCAATTCCTAACTCCTCGGCAGCTTTTAAATCTATGTTAGATAAACCCACGCCCACGCGTGAAATAACCTTTAAACTGCTCTTTTCCAAAACCTCTCTATCAAGCGATTCCAAACCAGCAATAGATCCAACCACTCCTGGAAGAAGCTCTAAAGTCTCTTGTTTTGTCAGTTTACGTTTATAAGGATTCTGGACAACCTCAAAACCGGCATTGATCAACCTGTCTAAGGGCGCCCTATCATGATCAGCAAACGAAGATGTAGATGTTAGTATTTTCATATATTTATCAATATTCCCATTTATGTTCAAATCATGAACATATTATAGACCATTCCCAGTCTGTGTCAAAATATTCCTGCGCTCTTAAAAACGCACCTAATTTAGGCTGTTTTCTTAAAAATTGCGAAAAATCCTTCAATATCTTTTTTCTCCAAATCTGCAATTTCTGGAAAACGATAGAATATTCCTATTGAAAGCGCCAAATAAAAAGGAGCACTTATTGCCATAGCTGCTATCAGATTATTCGCCAATCCAATGTGTCCGATGATTACACCAACTACGCTTTTCACCCCGTAGGAAAGGATAAAAAGTACTAAAACAACTTTAATCTGGTAAGAGTACCGATAAGGCCAATCAGCTTTTTTACAAGCAAAATATATCAGTAGATTAACACTTACCATGCTTAGAATTACTGTCTTTAGAGCTAACCCCACCGAACCCAAACCTAAACCAGGAATAAAAGCCGTTGAAGGTGCAAGAGTAAAATAAGTCACTGGAATGCTTACCAACATTACACCAATGCTAATCTGGGTATGTAGCTTAGTTTGTTCTGTTGCATAAAAGAAGCTGCCGTTGATCTGCCCTAAAGATTGCTGAACTGGATAATAGAACATAATCGCCAAACATACCCAACCCATTTCATAAGAGGTGCCTAGAAAGGTCAATAAAATATCTCGGCTATGAGGAATAACTAAACAAGATCCTAAAGCGCTCATCAAATATAATATCTGTGAAGTCTTCGAATAAAGCAGAAACATGCGTTGCTTGTCCTGCTTTTCCTTAGCTTCTGCAATTTCTTTCCAAAACACCTTTAGCATAGACGTTGTCGCTAATAAACATATGGTGCTAAATCGTAATCCAATGGCGTAGTAGCCTTGCTGCACGGGACCGCCGAATTTTTGCAGAAACCATACATCAGCAAAAGTATAAGCTGCGCTGACAATGCCATAGACAACCAATGGCTTACAATAAACTTTAAACTCATTAAATATTTCCATAAACAGCTCATCTTGTTCTGAAAATATTTTTCTTCGAATTTTATCAAACAATAAATAAATAAAGGTCATGTGAATAATAAATATGACAATAAATATATTTGCCAAAGTCATTGTTTTCGTTGCTATCATGATAATGACACTTATCAAGTACACTATACTCAAAAGAATGGTATACGCTTGGACAACAGCAGTTGCTCGTATAGATTCTCCGACATGGGATGCCTGATTCCAAAGTTCTCGCATGGCAAAACTAGCTAAAAATGCAAGAATCACAAGACCTTTGGAATGACCCATCCAAATTTTATTATGTATCGAATGTGGAAGGATTAGTGCGATGAGAAAAAGAATTCCGAAGAATTGAATATAAATCCAATTTAAATAGTACAGAAAATATTTTGGCCCTCTTTGCTTCTTTGATAAAAAAGTAAAAAATGCCGACGAAGTTCCCATATCTGTTAACATAACAAACGAAGCAAAACTACCCAAAAGAAAACTATAATGTCCAAAACCATCCGGCCCCAAATAGCGCGCAATCAATAAACCAGTCACAAAACTAAGAATAATACGCATAACATTCGCTATGAGACTAACAAAAAACCGAAACTTTATACTCTTAGAGTTAATATTGTTATTCATAGGATGAGATACTAGCCAAGAATCTTAGCTATTGAAGGAAGCCTTTAGTTGATCCGGTCCTTGAAATTTACAACTTTGATTAACTATTTGCTGAATAAAACTACGGATATTTTGCTTTGGATCTGGACGATATAGATAATGCTCCCAAAAAGACTGGTCGCGCTTTTTTTCCAACCTGCCTTGACGAAATTCTTCAAGAAGCCTGATCAATTCATCGATAGTTTCAGCATAATGCACCCGTCTTTTCAACATCTCCAGGGCTTGCGGTTCAAAAGGATTAACCGGATCATGCATTAAGAAAATTTCTATATCCATGTGAATAACCTCATAAAATGGCGTCGAGGGATATTCAATAACAATGGCCTTTGGTTTATACCTGCATAAGAAGTTGGATAAATTATCATAGAAACAAGCTTTGGCATTCGTCAATTGCTTTAACAGCGGCAGTACAGATGATGTGGTATGATCAGAGAACGCCATAGGCTTACAAAACGTCTTTAATTCTTTAAGCGAATCCAAATATTGAATAATTTTAACCTGACGCTGGTTGAGCTCATGGGGCAATATTCTTATCGCACTTGAAATGCAGAAACTAGACCTGTTATCTGTCATTGGAAACAGAATATCAATATCTTTCCTCATTTTGGGCGTAGCTATCATCCTCGCCCTGCCAACAGGGACAATCTTAACGCTAAGATCTTTATCTACAATTGTCCGTTCTAAATCTTGTTGATCAAACCCATAACTTAAAAAATAATCACATCTGGAATAATCAGCATAGGCATGCCACCGCTGAAAGCGTTCTCCATAATTTCCACCGTGCTGAGCGCCGATCACAGGAATTCCGACGGACTGACAATAAGCCGTAATTAACGCTCGAGTATCTTCATTAGGCGGCATTCCCCAGATAGCCAAGATAGGCGGATAATCCTTACTGATTTCTTTAATCTCAAGAACGGTTTTTAAACTTCTGTGAAATCTAAATTCAAAATCATGTTGAATATCTCTAAAGAATATTTTCCAGATAGGATCTTCATCATGCTCTATAAAACAAAATTTTTTAAAATCCACAACAATTTCAGGCTCTGGAACATCGTAATACTTACTCAAACCAAGCGGGCCATTCCCTGTGATAGGCGTAAATAAAATATTAAATTGATCCGGTAGTTCCTCTCTTAAGAACTCAAGATCATACAGGGACTCTTCTATAATAATCGTTGACTTATTTTTAGAAAGCTTTTTGACAGCCTGCTTAAAAACAAAATCTTTTATGATAATATTAATCTTTCGGGAGAAAGATTTAGCCAAAGAAATAATTTTAAGACATCCCTTAGCAAATGTCTGGTAAAAAGACGGAATCCATGAGGAGGCATTGATAAATTCAATCGTAATATTTTTGGGAATAACATAAGCGCAATTTTCACGAAAACTAGCTCCACGGAAATGAACCACCCCTCCAAAATCAAACATAATTATTTTTTCAATCCCATACTTGTTAATCAAACGCCTAATTCCTTCAAAAGACAAGTATAGGCCATGGTAATGCAGAATCCCGTTATATCCGTAAAAAGCGCGAAAATAATCGATATTCAATCCGTAAATTTCATTAATAGATCCGGATATGTGCTTGTCCAACGCTTCAATTACTTTTGTAACTTTGTTTTCGATATCAATACGATCCCGGCAATGCTCTTCTGTTGTAAAAAATTCAGTTAAGCATGGGCAAGAAATAGCATGATAAACTTCCAGATAAGTTTGAACTGCACAGTGGCTGCAGAATAATAAAGCATCAACATGTAGATTTTTTTTAATGCAATACTTGGCATCTTCGATTGTATGAAGAATGATCGCTTTTTTCATTACGATCCTTTGATGGGTAAAACTTCATAAACTTCATTACTGTGCATAGAGCGAAGACAGTTGACACAGGCTTTATTGAGTTTTTTCTTTCTATTTAACTGGTCTCTTAAATCACGCATCTTTTCACACATCCACGCTTCCAAAATACCCATATCTTTTATATTGCCCACCTGAACTAAATTAGAAAAGTCGACGCAACAAGGTCGATAATCCCCATTCCAATCAATCCACATCATATTGGTCGGATACTTGCAATGAATTTTCTCAGGATCAATCGATTCATACTGTAACTTGTTAACGTTCTTCACATCGATTAACGGCTGAACATCAACCTCATCAGCAATCGGCTTCCAAAAATTAAGAAACCCTTCCTCTTCATGCTTTGTCAGGTTATAACGAACTAAAGAAACGCGAAACATGGGGAGCTTGAGCTTTCTCTTATTACGCTTTTCCAAGAATGTAAATACGTTCTTAAAAAGAGCGTAAAAATCCCCTCCTCGCGACTTGGCATACGTCTGCGGCGTAATCGCGTCCATGGATACTTCTAACCGTGTCACATTTGAATCTAGAATAAGATCACATCTTTCTGGGGTTAACCGCAATCCATTTGTCCCGATCCAAAAATCTTCAAAACCTTTCTTACCAATGTATTCAATAACTTCATTAATTTTAGGATACAAAAATGTTTCGATACCTGCTCCTAATTGAATAGACGGTACGCCAATCGCCTTACATTCATCAATCATTTGCAAAATTTTTTCATGAGGCAATACACTTTGCGCGTATTGGTTGGGATTATATTGTCTATAGCAGTGCGGACATTCCAAATTGCATGAGTTTTGAAAGGCAAAACTTATATGTAGAGGATGCGGTGACACTTCTGGGCTGGTTCTCGCCTTCTCCCACGCTTCACGATATTTATAAAATTTCTCCGCCTTTTCCTCAAGGCCATTATCTTTATATTGGTGAAATATGTAATAGTTTGGATCCCCATTTCCGTTATGTTGAATATGGTTTTTAAACGGCTCGGTACGCTTGAGTAATTCTTTCATTATAATTATTTCCTTTACTTGTTATGCCTTAGAAAGCAAATACCGATGCTCTCCATCTCCCCACATACTCGCGGCATTTTTGATTTCACTATTTATCGCCCTATCAAGGTCAAATTTGTTTTTTGATATAATTTTCTGATAATCCAACTTTAAATGCTTAAACATATTTTCCAAATGGTATTTTGATGTATGTGTTTCAATCGGCACATACCATACATCACAAAAGAAAAAACGATGTTTAGGCATTCCTATGATATCTAAAACCGATTGTGTATAGCTTAAAGGAATTTTGGCAAATATCTTCCGCATAATCAACCGCGTTTCCCAAAAAATTCCTCCTTTAGCATAAATATACAAAAAGGATTTTCCTCCCCGCTTTAAGACACGTTCAAGTTCTGATAAACCATTTTTTATCGAGCGCGTATGATGCAGGACACCGTTAGAAAATACAAAATCAAAAGATTCTCGCTTAAAAGGAAGCTTAAGACAATTCGCCTCTCTAAACTGAACATTGAGTCTCTTAGATTGACAAAATTTCTTAGCATTTTGAAAGGATTTCTCTTGATAATCGACCGCCACAACCTCTTTAGCTCCTATCATTGAAAGCGCTATTGAGTACCGACCAGAACCACACCCCATATCTAGAACCCGCTTTCCTCGAATATAGTTTTTAACAATAGTTTGATTCAAACGACCCGTGATAAGTTTGTAGCTTTCATTATTTAATATTTCTTCTTCAAAAGGCTTCCATAACTCTGTATACAAATCTGAAGTTTTCTTCTCAACAGAAATCTTTTTTCCAACCAACATATAATGCTTACTATCAAATGAGTAAGGCGTAATCCCTTTTCGAGAATTCTCAGCTAAAACATTAAGTGTTTTAATATGATGCACAGCCATTTTTACAGGATCACGATGCGTAAATCTTGCGTATGGTTCATAAGGATACAAGTATCGAAAAAGTTCATGGTTAAGAATAACAACCATGTACGCCATTCCTGATTTAATCAATTTCTGACAATTTGCCTGAAAACGTTCAAGCTCTTGATTATATTGTTGTTTACTCACTTAGTAATTT
>Ga0066640_10001055_pt1 | contig 16493 bp, 13 predicted proteins | sample CryGeyCG2114_020_2_FD_59505 | JGI IMG/M metagenome (GOLD analysis project Ga0066640, IMG submission 59505) | Groundwater microbial communities from aquifer - Crystal Geyser CG11_big_fil_rev_8/21/14_0.20 | ecosystem: Environmental > Aquatic > Deep subsurface > Groundwater | place: USA: Utah... | reverse complement strand
AATCTTGCAAAAACATGCGTCTTGGTCTATAACGCAAAATCAATAATAAACATGGACTTTTATCATGACCGACAAAAAACAATTAGCGCTTAGCTCTAACACCTGGCCGTTTATTGAGGCTGAAAAGATTTTAAAGCGCATTGGCGGCAAAACTCCGGCCAAAGGTTATGTATTGTTCGAAACGGGCTATGGCCCCTCCGGCCTGCCGCATATCGGCACATTCGGAGAAGTTGCCCGCACAACTATGGTGCGCCGTGCGTTTGAATTTTTAGCACCAGAAATACCTACGAAATTATTCTGCGTATCAGATGACATGGACGGAATGCGCAAGATCCCTGACAATGTCCCCGACAAAGAAATGCTGCAAGATCATTTGCACAAACCCTTAACATCGGTTCCCGATCCGTTTGGCACGGCTCAAAGCTACGGCCACAACATGAATGCGCGCCTTCGTGCATTTTTGGATGCTTTTGGTTTTGAATATGAGTTTAAAAGCGCCACCGAGCTTTATAAAAGGGGAGTATATGACGAAAAACTACTAGAAATACTTAAAAATTACGATAAAGTAATGAAAGTTATGCTGCCGACTCTTGGCGCGGAACGCCAAAGCACATATAGCCCTTTCCTGCCGATTTCTCCTAAGACAGGCCGTGTACTACAAGTTCCGGCTGAACAGATAAATGTAGAAAAAGGCACAATAACATTTAAAGATGAAGATGGCAGTCTGTTTGAGGCAAAAGTCACAGGCGGCGAATGCAAATTGCAGTGGAAGCCTGATTTAGGCATGCGCTGGGCTGCACTGGATGTCGATTTTGAAATGTACGGTAAAGACCATTTAGTGTCGGCAAAATTATATAGCGCCATTTGCCAGATAGCAGGCGGCAAAGCCCCTGAGCAGTTTATGTTCGAACTATTCTTAGATGACAAGGGCGAAAAAATTTCCAAGTCAAAAGGCAATGGGCTGACTATGGATGAATGGTTGCGCTATGCGCCTACTGAAAGCCTGTCATATTATATGTATCAAAATCCACGAAAAGCAAAACGCTTATATTTTGACGTGATTCCAAAAGCGGTTGATGAATATCTTACATTCCTTGCCAAATTCCACCAAGAAGATGAGGCGGCACAGTTTAAAAACCCTGTATGGCATATTCATAACGGCAATCCGCCAAAGCCTGAATCACCACTTACATTCGCATTACTGCTAAATTTAGCCAGTGCTTGCCATGCTGAGGATGCTTCTATCCTATGGGGTTTTATCGAGCGTTACGCAAAAGGCGCAACTCCGGCAAACGCCCCTCACCTTGACGAATTGGTAAAACATGCCGTTAATTATTATCAGGATGTTGTAAAACCTAATAAAAAATACCGTAAAGCAACCGAAAAAGAGCAGGCTGCCATGGCTGATCTTGCTAAAAGATTAGAGCAAGCACCGGCAACCTCAACAGCGCAGGAATTACAGAATATAGTATTTGCAGTAGGCACCGATCATGCTTACGAAAACTTACGCGAATGGTTCCAGGGCTTATATGAAGTATTGCTAGGACAAAGCCAGGGGCCACGCTTCGGATCATTTATAGAACTATACGGCAAAGAGGCCACCGCCAAATTGCTGAAAAAAGCCGTAGAAGGCAAAGATATGGCGGCTTAGTGTTAGTAGTTAGTGCTGGTAGCTAGTTTTGCTAACTACTAAAAACTAACACTAACCACTAAACTTTAATCTTCGCCTCATAGAACTCTTCGCCGATGGCTATTTTTTCGCGGCCTTTCGATTCGCGCCAGTCGTTAGTATCACGCAAAGAATAGATACAGCCGCAATATTCCTGCTTATAGAAATTCTCACGCTTGGCGATTTTATACATACGCTCTGAGCCGCCGCCCTTGCGCCAGTTATAATCCCAATAGGTAACATCATCAAACAGGCTTGCCGCTTGCTCTCCGCAGCCGTTTATCTGCTCCATATTTTTCCAGCGCGATATGCCCAGCGAGCTGGTAATAACCTTAAAGCCATTGTTTTTTGCATATTCAGCAGTTCTGACAAAGCGCATATCAAAACACATTGTGCATCTTATGCCGCGCTCCGGCTCATTTTCCATGCCTTTAGCCTTACCGAACCATTCTTGCACGTCATAATCGCCATCAACAAACGGTATGCCCATTTTCTCGGCATATCTTATCTGCTCATTCTTACGAATCTCATATTCTTTTTTAGGATGGATATTCGGATTATAAAAATAGATAGTAAGCTCAATATTGTTTTCAATCATAAGCTCCATCAACTCACCGGCGCAAGGCGCGCAGCAGCTATGCATCAGCACTTTTTTTTCACCATGCGGCACATCAAGGTTTATATTGCGGATATAATCTTCCGGCAAAATAGCTTCTTTCATAACAAACCTCTTTAATTTATCAAAAGCTTATATAACAAAAACAACTAATTTTCAATTACAGACAGCATTTTTTAATTAAAGTCTATTAAGTTAACTTCCGTCATACTTCGACTTAATCGAAGTATCCACTTATGGGCGCGTTATAGTTTTATATGGATACTTCGGTCAAGCCGAAGCATGACGATAGAAAAGGATTTTATCTATGATTATGGAAAACTCCCTATAATAATTATAAAATAATTCTTTATTTATATTTTAATTAAAAATAATGTAATCCGAGTTAATTTTTTAGGAAAACCTGTGAGAAACGCAGCATATAAAATATTAGGCACAAGATTTTTTGCCACGATTCCAATGTCACAAATCCAGCACAAGGCAACGAAAGCACATATAATAGCAGCATCTAAACAACTGCCTCCATATATAAAGCCGGCACCCACCATAAACACACAGCGCATAAGTTTTTTAAATACCTTCATAGACGATCCGATAAATTCATTTAAAAGCCGTGGAGTATATACAAAATTTAAAGCCGAGATTGATCGCAAGATCGCAGAAGGTTACGAGGGCAAAATAATTTTTTCAGTAGCAAGTGAAGGCAACCACTCACAAGGAGCGGCAAAAGCGTCTGCATATTTTGCCGGTTGGTTAAAAGAAAACCACCCGAAAATCACCCTTGAATGCAATATTTATATGCCGTCATCATCCCCGGAGCAAAAACGCAATAAAACAGAAGAAATAGGGCAAGGCTATGCCAATGTAATAACAATAGAAGGCATATTCGATGATGCAAAAAGGCAAGCCCAAAAAGATATTCAAAGCAAAGAGGCCGCTTTTTTCGTATCACCGTTTGATGACCCTTATATTGTAACAGGCCACGGATCGGTCTTTCCCACTGTTCGCGATGATTTTGATTATGTGGTAACAGGCCTGGGCGGCGGAGGACTCACCGCAGGTGCTGCCGCATATTTTAAAGATGGTACTACAAAAATAATAGGAGTACAGCCTGCATGGGTTCCCTCAATGGTTGCCGCCCTGTGCAAAGAAGAACCTATCGAGCTTGATTCAAAATTCATGCAAGAGTGTTTTGCGCAAACAAACGCTCCCGATTTCATGAAGGCCGATGGCGCAATAATAGCAAGAGCAGGTGATTGGACTGCATCCATATTAGAACATTACGGCACACGAGTAGAAACGGCAACACCCCAACAAATAGCCTATGTGTTTAAAGCATATGTAAATAGCCATGCAACAAATGAAGATGGCAGCATAAATTATGAAAAGGTGCCCGAACTTGCCGGAGTGTTGTCTTTGGTTGGCCTTTATAAGCAGCCCGAATTATTCGCAGACAAAAAAGTCCTGTGCGTTCTTACAGGAGGAAACATAGCGCCCGAGCGCGTAGATAAAGTTATGGAATATGCTGAACAGTTTAAACATTTCCCCGATGCAAGAACACCTTTCTTTGACCCAAATGACACGCAATCTTCACTAGATAGCCTAAAAGGATGGGTGTCTGAAAAACAATTAAATGAAATATCAAAATTAAATACTATCGTTACACAAGTAGACACAATCACACATGCGCCACTACAAATATTAAAATAAATATGCGAAATAAATTTATAACATCCGCCAAAAAACTTATGATCCTAATTGCAGGGCCGGGCTTTAAAACATATCAAAAAGAAGAGGTTAGACATCTAACTAACGTCCTTAAAAAACAGGGTAATGAGGTAATTAATATTGGCAACGGAGAAGATGGTGTTAGCACCAAAGAAATGTATAAGACTCTTTCTAATGTCAGGAAAGATTTATTTCATACCCAAAGCCCATCAACAACGGTAATAGTCCATGCCCACGGAACTTTAGACGAAAGAAATATTGATTTGAGAGTCCACCTTCAAAAAGAAGGAAAATCAGTTCTATCTAAAGAAATATTTATCAATCTAAGTTATTATTTATCATTTCCTCTGGGAGTTGTGATGGCAACCTGTCATGCAGGCGCGTCATTAAACAACAGCCGGCACCTGCCCCAAGGCAGCAAGATAACCGCTTTAGCTCCTTATTCAAAACCCCTAAACGCACATGACGTATTCCGTTTTTCAGACAGTCTTTTTGATGAACATGAAAAAACCGGCTCAACATACTCAACTTCACAAATAATAGATATTTATCTAACAAAATCTCTGCAAAACAGAACAGCTCCAATCATACAAAAAATAGGGGGACAAAGGCAGAACTTAGAAGAAATATTAAAAAACAGACTTGGAACAAGATTTTCAAATGATGAATCATCACAAATACATAATCGACTAGACGACCTAATCCCTCCTCAAAAAATTGACATTTTATTATCAATAATTTCAAGAACAAAAGACATATCTAAAATACTCGATATAGATTACGGCGGCGCCCTTGCAATATGCCTTGCTGCTGATGACCTGGCAATAGCCAAACAAAAAGACGCTAATAAGACACTTCTATCTGAGGCTTTTCTTTTAGATAAACAACATGCGTCCCGTGTTTCTTCAAATCCCAATATGAGATTGTAGTAGTAGAACATCTTGGTTTAAAATATGTAAGATTAATAAGAAGTTGCACATTAGAGCAATCCTCAATCACAGCCTTAGGATGCCGCGCTATAGCAACCTTATTTTTATATATGCAGCCATAGGAATCACATTTTATAACATCATTTTCCGTTTTCCCTAGCAGATAGGCCTCTGCTATCCCGTATTTTTCCTGCCATCTCTCACGCGCATATCTGGATTTAGATCGGCTGGAAAATATCATTTTATCCCCATCTTTTACAGCGAAAAGCTCTCCATCTGCATCAATGATAATATCGGGAACACGAATAAAAAATAATGTAGCTACAGCTAAAATAATAGGGACTACACCAATTAACCGCCATCTTGTTTTCCAAAGCATAAGCCACAAACCACCCATAGTAACCAAAGCGAGCCCTAAAAATGGCAAAGCAGGAACATCACTTACAGCCTGCGGCAGCCCGGCCAGATAATCAGCCATTGAGGTTATAATATTTATGCCCCACTGCATAAAATAAAGCGGCAGCCATTCAGCCGAAAACGGCATAAGCAGCAAAGCCATAACCCCGGAAGGCATAATAACAAATGATGTAACAGGAATAGCGACAAGATTTGCAACAACACCATATGTAGAAAAATTACTAAAATGATATAATGCAAAAGGCGCTGTTGCAGCCCCTGCAACGACTGATGATACCATCATGCCCAATATATAGAGCAGTATTTTGCGCATTATACCAAACTCAAAATATTTTTTAAAAAACGGCAAAAGCGCCTCATAAGCTGCGATAAGCGCAACAACAGCAGCAAATGACATCTGAAAACTAGGTGTTAAAATACTCTCAGGCGTAAATATCAATATGATTAAAGCGGCCAACCCAACAGAGCGCATAGGAGTTCCGGAACGATCAATAATAACTCCAAAAAGTATGAGGGAGGTCATAAGAAACGCCCGTTGCGCGGAAATTGGCGCACCGCTTATCAGCAGATAAAATCCACTACCGCCTATCGCAATATATGCCGCCCATTTTTTAATATTATAATTAATCGCGATAGGAGGAATAAGGGCAAGTATGGCTCGGCTTACAAAGAAAAAAATAGCCGCCACAAGTGATAAATGCATACCCGATATAGCAAGAAGATGGGCGATTCCTGCAACACGAATATTTTCCAAAGTGTCTTTAGATATACCGCCCTTTTCCCCTACCAGCATTGCAGAGGCAATCCCTCCTGCCTCACCATCAATATCACCAAGTAGCCTTGCCTCAATAGTTCTTCTTAAATTTTCGATGTAATCAAATAGGGAAAAACCCTCCCTTGATTTTATAATTTTAACATCTGATACGGCATAGCCCACAGAGCCAATTTGTTCATAATAAGCATAGCGGGAAAAATCATAACCACCGGGAATAACGGCTCTTGGCAAAGCAGAGATAACCGCCAGCATAGAAACCCTATCCCCTGCCCTTGCGCCGCCATTTTCCGTATTTATATTAACTCTGATTTTAACGGGAGTTTTTTCTTTTTCCAACCCTTCTATATGAGGGTTAACAAGGACAAATCTATTACCATGTGGTCGTGAATGGATTTCCGCCACCACCCCTTCGATTTTTTTTACGCCCAAATCTTTAGTAATTTTAGGCGCGTCAATATTTAATGTTCGCAAATTTGCTGATAAAATTCCTGCCGATATAAGGCTAACTACTATCGCCAAAGTAATAAGCAATGTTTTTAGCGAACTATTGATTCTATAAAGCAAAAAAATGAGCAACAAAGAAAGAGTAAAAACACCGCCGGAAATCTTTAAATTCCAATAGTCATCGGCTGAAAAATATATAGCAACCCCAATCCCGAACAACACCGGAACCCATAATATCCAGGAATCTTTTTCATTGATGAGTATTTGCTTAAGCTTATTCATGATCGGCTTAGAATCTATAATCACGAGCTTATAATCAAGATAAATATTTATATATAACACTGCCACCTGCAGAAAAAATACAGAGCTTGATCTCAATGACGATTGCTATAATATAAAATCTTTAAAATAATATAGGAGCATAAAATGACCAATAAACCGGTAACCGAAGAGCTAAAAAAAGTTTTGGCTGATAGCTATACTTTATATCTTAAAACACAAAATTATCATTGGAACGTAACAGGGCCATCATTTCGCAGCCTGCATCTTATGTTCGAAGAGCAATATACCGATCTTGCAGCCGCAGTTGACGAAGTTGCCGAGCGAATTCGCGCTTTAGGTGATAAAGCTCCGGGATCATTCTCTCAATATGGCAAAACAACCTCTATAAAAGAAGGAAACGAAAATGCCAAATCTATTGATATGGTAAAAGAGCTGGCAAACGATCAGGAAGTTATACTAAAAACTTTAAAAAACGCTCTTGATGCGGCTCAAGAAGCAGAAGATGAAGTAACAGCCGACCTTGTGATCGGCCGCATGACAACGCACGAGAAAAACGCATGGATGCTAAAAAGCTCCGCTGAGTAACTTACGGAAAAACTCTGATTTCATAGTCATCACCTGCATTTTAACGCATAAAATTAAGGTGATGACGAATGAAACAAATAATTAATATTAAATATCATGATAAAAATATACCCCTATAAAGAACTGGGCAGAATGGATATTTCGTGGCTTAAAGCCAAATATCATTTCAGCTTTAGTCGTTACTATAACCCAGACAGGCTTGGCTTTGGCAAGCTTAAGGTAATAAATGACGACATAGTAAAGGCTCATTCAGGCTTTGACACCCACCCTCACAGGGATATGGAAATAATAACCTACGTTAGAAAAGGCGCCATAACTCATGAAGATAGCGAGGGCAACAAAGGAAAAACCGAGGCAGGCGACGTTCAGGTAATGAGCGCAGGTTCAGGCATTGCCCATTCTGAGCATAATATTGAGGATGAAGACACCTTGCTTTATCAGATATGGATCGAGCCACATACAGAAAATATAAAACCAGCATGGTCAGCGGCCAAATTCCCCAAACAGCTAAACGATAATAGCCTACCGCTTCTAGTATCTGGTCGCCCTGAGGATGAGACAAATGATGTGCTGCATATAAATCAGTTCGCATCAATATATGGCGGTAGAATTAAAAAAGGCTCAACAATCGAACATTCGATAAAAGACCAGCTTTACATCTTATTATCAGAAGGCACGGCTGAAATAGAAGGTGAACTTATTAATAAAGGTGATGGCTGTGAAGTCACCGAGCAAAAATCCATAAACATAAAAGCACTGGAAGAATGCGAGATTGTCATTATTGACACGCCATAAAGACGAATCATAAAATAAATGGCGTTACTAACTTAATGTTTATCCATATTAATTGTCATGCCGCACTTGTTGCGGCATCCGGGTTGAAAATCTTTGATTATCAATAGATTGCAAAGCAATCTATACAGACCCCGTCATAAAGACTGAGTGACAAACTTTATTATATGAACACTTAAGTTAGCGATGCCAAATAAATGAAGGATGACAAGTCTAAAAAACTAAGCAACTTTCTCAGTTTTCTTCTCTTTATATTTTTCGGCAAGATAAGGTTTTAGATACTCACCGGTAATACTGTTTTTATTTTCCGCCACTTCTTCAGGAGTGCCCGTTGCTACAAGATTACCACCCTTATCACCACCACCGGGGCCAATATCTACTATATGGTCGGCAGTTTTGATAACATCAAGATTATGCTCAATAACTACGATTGTATTTCCGGCGTCAACCAACTTATGCAACACTCTTAAAAGCTTACCCACATCCTCTACATGAAGCCCGGTAGTCGGCTCATCCAGGATATAAAGCGTACGGCCTGTTGAGCGCTTTGAAAGCTCTTTTGCAAGTTTTACACGCTGCGCCTCACCACCTGATAGTGTCGTTGCCGATTGCCCCAGTTTTATATAACCAAGCCCCACTTCTTTTAGAGCTTCCATTTTTTCTTTAATAACAGGGATTTTTGCGAAAAACTCATCAGCCTGCTCAACATTCATATTAAGCACATCAGATATTGATTTACCCTTATACTTAACTTCCAGAGTTTCACGGTTATAGCGATGACCTTCACAAGCCTCACAATTTACATAAACATCAGGCAAGAAGTGCATTTCAATTTTGATAAGGCCGTCACCCTGACAAACCTCACAACGTCCGCCTTTCACGTTAAACGAGAAACGCCCGGGTTTATAGCCACGTGCTTTTGATTCAGGCAGGTTAGTAAACCAGTCACGAATAGGCCCGAAAGCGCCGGTATAAGTAGCCGGGTTTGAGCGCGGAGTCCTACCGATAGGCGATTGGTCAATTTCAATAATCTTATCAATTGTCTCAAGCCCCGTAATGCTATCATGCATACCCGGAGTAACTTTAGTGCCGTTTAATTTTTTGGTAACTGCTTTATAAAGAGTCTGGATTACAAGGCTGGATTTACCACCACCTGATACACCGGTTACACATGTAAAAACCGCCATAGGAAGAGTAACATCTATGTTCTTCAAGTTGTTAGCGCGCGCACCGTTAATTTTTATAGAGCGATTGTCCACCCATGGCCTTCTTTGCGAAGGCACAGGAATAAATTTTTTGCCGGACAAATACTGTCCGGTAATACTCTCTTTACTCTTCATTACTTCTTCAGGAGTGCCTTGTGCGATTATTTTACCACCATGCACACCTGCTCCGGGGCCTACGTCAATCAGCCAGTCAGCCTGACGCATAGTATCCTCATCATGTTCAACCACGATAACGCTATTGCCCAATGCTTTAAGACCCTGAAGTGTATTAAGCAGCTTCTGGTTATCACATTGGTGCAGGCCGATTGATGGCTCATCTAACACATATAAAACACCACTTAGCCCCGATCCGATCTGAGATGCAAGGCGTATACGCTGGCTTTCACCACCGGACAACGTTCCCGACTCACGGTTTAAAGTAAGGTAATTTAGTCCAACATTATTTAAAAATTCCAAACGCTTATTAAGCTCTTTTAAAACTCGTTCAGCAATAGCGTTGCGTGTTTTATCGAGCCTTTGGTCAAGCGAACCGAACCATTCCACCGCTTCGCTTATAGTAAGATCAGCGGCTTCACCGATATTTTTATCTTCAACTTTAACGCATAAGGCTTCAGGATTTAAGCGGTGCCCATTACATACATGACACTTCGTAAGATCCTGATATTTCTCAAGTTCTTCACGAATCCACGAGCTGTCCGTATCTCTCCATCTGCGGCTTAGATTATGTATAACACCTTCAAACGGCTTATTAACCGTTACGCTGCGTGATCCTTCATCATATTCGACTTTGATGCACTCTTCGCCCGAGCCATATAAAATCACATTACGCACCTCTTCAGGCAATTCCCTAAAAGGAGTGCTAAGTCCGAAATTATAATGTTTTGCAAGGGCAGAAAGTGTCTGATCCGCCTGACGTGAGCGCGTTGCCGCCCATGGAGCGATAGCTCCTTGTGCAAGCGATAAATTATCATGCGGAACAACCAGTAACGGGTCAAAATACACCTCTGTTCCAAGGCCGTCACATTCAGTACAAGCACCATAAGGGCTGTTAAAAGAGAACATACGCGGTTCAATTTCTTCTAATGTAAAACCGGATACAGGGCATGCGAATTTTTCAGAAAAAATAAGGCGCTCACCTTTTTTGTACGTGTCATCTTCTTTTATCGGCGTTGCTATTTCAACATATAAAATACCGCCGGAAATCTGCATAGCCGTTTCAATTGAGCTAGGCAAGCGGTTGCCAAGATCGCTGGCAATAGCAAGGCGATCAACCACAACTTCCATATTATGGGTTTTGTTTTTATCAATTTGCGGCAAGTTAGAAACCTCACACATTTCACCATCAATCATGAAGCGTGTAAAACCCTGTTTTTTAAGCTCGACAATGTCGCGGCTATGTTCGCCTTTTCTGCCGCGAACAAATGGCGCAAGCAGATAAACTTTAGTGCCGGCAGGCAAATTAAGTATCTGGTCAACAATCTCAGATACTGTCTGGCTTTTTATAGGCTCACCGGTAGCAGGTGAATAAGGGATACCGATACGCGCGTATAAAAGGCGCATATAGTCATAAATCTCTGTAACCGTAGCAACGGTAGAGCGCGGATTTTTAGAAACTGTTTTCTGGTCAATAGCAATAGCAGGAGAAAGGCCGCTGATAGATTCAACATCAGGCTTGCCCTGCAATTGCAGGAACTGACGCGCATAGGAAGAAAGACTTTCCACATAACGGCGCTGACCTTCTGCATATACGGTATCAAATGCGAGGGATGATTTACCCGATCCACTAAGACCCGTTATAACAACAAGTTGATTTCTGGGAATATCAACACTTACATTTTTAAGATTATGCTCTTTTGCCCCGACAACCCTTATATAATCGTCCATTTGTATCCTTTTGCTAAATTACTTGTACAAGATCAGCAATATTACAGACTTACTCCACATTTATCAAGGGGATATGTAGGAAAATAGAGTTTATAGTTAGTGGCAAGTGATCAGAAAAATAAATTTAATTTTACACATGGCAGTTGCATTTAGATGCAAACCTTTCATTGTCACCCCGCACTCGTTGCGGGGTCTGGATTGATTGTACAATAATCAATTGAAAATCTATGATTTTCAATCCGGATCCCGTTATAAAAACGGGATGACAGTTGAGAAAATAGTCTAAGTGCGTTCTCCATTATTATAAACAACACATATTGTATGTATTATTATACAAAAAAGCAAGAAAAACAAAGCCCAATCAAACCAATTCTTTAACAGAATCAAAACCTACAGCAATCTTGCCATCATTTTCCACAACAGGTCTTTTAATAACAGAAAGATTATCAAGCATAACGCAAATAGCAGAATTGCTGTCTACCACAGATTCCTTCACTTCATCAGGCAGTTTCCGCCACGTAGTGCCACGCTTATTTAAAAGCGGCTCCCACCCGATAACATCAACCCAATTTTGCAGAACATTCCGTTCAAGACCGTCTTTTTTAAAATCGTGGAATTTATATTCTATACCGCTATCTTCCAGATATTTTCCTGCCTTTTTAACGCTATCACAATTTTTTATGCCGTAGAGTTTTATCATAACAAATTATACTATAGCCGGAGTAACAGCGGTTGGATTTTGCAAATGTCTCCTCTGAATTTTTTCAACCATATTAAGCTTTTCATCAGAAGCATCACTATATATTTTAAGACCGCTTTTTCCAATTGCGTAAGCCGCGGCCGATTTAACATTTCCCAGTGGGGTTTTGCGAATAGAACTATCTATTTCTTCACTACTAGCTAACATAAATACTGAGGAGAAAACAGCCATACCACATGATTGAATCGCCGCCGGAACAAGATTTGCCGCAGCAACAGCGGCAATCTTAGCTCCAACTTTCACTTTGTCAGAAAGAGTAACATCTTCGGGTTTTTTATTAGTATAATCAGGCATAACAGACCTCAAATCTATAATTTTAGAAAACTAGAATTATAGCATAATTATGCTAAATAAGATTTATGTCAACCTAAAATTATTCATGCACTAATAGAGAGTGTTCATTAGATTTTTAGTAGCACTTAACTTCCGTCATACTTCGGATGAAATTTATTTCAAATTGCTACAATTAACCGCAACCAATAATTAAAAATATCAAATTATTCTAATGATTCTGACTCCTCAGCCCTGAATTTCTCAACCTCGGCTATCAGCTCCCTTAAAACGGGCTTGATACCTACATTTGTTGCCGCAGATATAACAAAAATATTTTCGCCGCTTACCTTTTCCAAAGCTGCTTTTTTATCGGCAATATCATCATCGCTCATAGCATCACACTTATTAAGTGCGATTACCTCACGTTTTTGTGCAAGTTTTAGACTATATTTTTCAAGCTCACCTCTTATTGTCGTATATGCCGACACCACATCCTCTTGCAATCCGTCAACCAGATGCAGCAGCACCCCACAACGCTCAACATGCTTTAAAAACTGAATACCCAGTCCGACTCCCTCATGCGCCCCTTCAATAAGGCCGGGAATATCAGCCATGCAGAATTCTTTGTCATCAATATAAACAACTCCCAGTTTCGGCTTCAAAGTTGTAAAAGGATAGTCCGCAATTTTAGGCTTAGCGCGTGATACAACACTTAAGAAAGTAGATTTCCCGGCATTGGGCATTCCCAAAAGCCCGGCATCGGACATAAGCTTTAGCTTAAGCCAAACCCACATTTCCTCACCGGCTTCGCCCTTGGTTATCTTGCGTGGAGCCTGATTTGTCGAAGATTTAAAATGGGCATTACCAAAACCACCGCCACCACCTTTTGCCAGTACGATTTCTTGCCCTATTTGCGTCATATCCGCAATTACAAGATCAGATTCCTCAGCGATAACTTGCGTTCCGACAGGCACATTAATAACCAGATTATCCGCAGACTTGCCGTTGCAGTCGCGGCCTCGGCCACCCTCACCTCTCTTTGCTTTAAAATGCTGAGAGTATCTAAAGTCGATAAGTGTATTTAAATTTCCGACACATCGGACAATAACATCACCACCTCGGCCACCGTTACCACCATCAGGGCCACCCTTGGGAACATTAGCCTCACGCCGAAAACTCAAGCACCCGTCACCACCGTGACCACTTTTTATGAATATTTTCGCTTCGTCAATAAATTGCATTTTTTACTAGAGCTAAGGGAAAAGAGCTAAAGGAAAAGGGAATAAAAAAACTTCCCCCGACCCCTTCGCCCTAAACCCTTCGCCCTGCTCCATTTATGAAAAAGGCACGTAACCCAAAATGAGTGACGTGCCTTCTGATATTTTTATTCTATCTACCTAAGCAGCGTTTGCCGCCTCAACAGTAACAAACTGCTTGTCACCTGACTTGTAGAATAAAACATTTCCCTCAGCCGTAGCAAAAAGAGTGTGATCTTTACCCATACCTACATTAGTGCCCGGGTAACATTTAGTACCACGTTGACGAATGATGATATTACCCGGAATAACAAGTTCGCCACCATATTTTTTAACACCTAATCTACGACCTGCCGAGTCGCGTCCGTTCTTAGAACTACCACCTGCTTTTTTATGTGCCATCTAACTAATCCTCTTTTTTAGTAGTTGATTTTTTAGCTGCTGCTTCTTTTTTAGGAGCTGCTTTCTTTGCAGTTTCTTTTTTAGGAGCCTCTGTCTTAGCTTCTGCTTTAGGAGCTGCTTCTTTTTTAGGAGCCGCTTCTTTTTTAGGAGCCGCAGCCTGAGCCTCGACCTTAGGAGCCTCCTCTTTTTTCTTAGGAGCTACTTTTTTATTTTCACCTTTACCGCTAACATCTAAAATGCGAACTACGGTAACCTGCTGGCGATGTCCGTTTTTTCTGCGTGAATTCTGACGACGACGTTTTTTAAAGATAATAACTTTCTCATCTTTTTTCTGCTCAAGAACTTCAGCGCTTACAACAGCGCCTTTAACCGTAGGAGCGCCAAGCTCAACAGTTTTGTCTGAACCCAAAGCAAGAACTTCTTCAAACTTAACGTTCTTTCCTACTTCACCATCGATTTTCTCGATCTTAATTACTTCGTTTTCGGCAACTTTATATTGCTTGCCACCTGTTTTAATAACTGCGTACATTATTACATATCCTATAATATTCGGCCAAAAATGGATTGCGCAGTATAATGCCGACGGGCATTTTGTCAACATATTATTTTAAAAAATAGAATCAGGAACATTATTCTAAACAAAAACGCTCTAAGCCACCAAAATCTCACGTTTTCCGGCATGGTTAGCTTGCCCGACCACGCCCTCTTCTTCCATCTTCTCAATAAGGTTGGCGGCTCTGTTATAGCCGATCTTTAATTGACGCTGAATATAACTTGTAGACGCTTTTTTATCGCGCAAAACTATTGCCACCGCCTTATCATAAAGCTCATCACCCGAATTTGCGGCATCACCACCTGCATCAAAAGACTCATCATCTTTCGTCACATCCTCCACATAAGAAGGCTTACCTTGTTTTTTAAGATGATTCACAACTTTTTCAACTTCCTTATCATCAACAAAGGGCCCATGCACACGCGTCACGCGTGTTCCACCGGCCATATAAAGCATATCACCCATACCAAGCAACTGCTCGGCTCCCATTTCACCCAATATAGTTCGACTATCAATACGCGAGGTAACCTGAAAGCTTATACGAGTCGGGAAGTTTGCCTTAATAACGCCGGTAATAACATCAACAGAGGGCCTTTGCGTCGCCATCACCATATGAATACCGGCGGCACGCGCCATCTGCGCCAAACGTTGAATAGAAGACTCTATATCCTTTCCGGCCGTTAGCATAAGATCGGCCATTTCATCGACTATAATTACGATAAACGGCATTTTCTCCATTTTAATTTCCTGCTTTTCATAGATAGGGTCTCCGGTTTCAGGGTCAAAGCCTGTTTGAACAGTTCTATCGAGAGTTTCGCCTTTTTTAACAGCATCCTCAATACGCTTATTATAACCGGTAATATTTCGCACACCCAAATGCGACATTAAGCGATAACGATCCTCCATCTCACGCACCGCCCATTTAAGAGCAACAACAGCCTTCTTCGGATCAGTAACCACAGGGCTAAGCAGATGCGGAATACCATCATAAACCGATAGCTCCAACATTTTCGGATCAATCATAATAAATTTGCATTCATCAGGCGAGAGCCTGTAAAGATAAGACAAAATCATCGCGTTTACCGCAACAGACTTACCCGAACCCGTCGTACCCGCAATAAGCAGGTGCGGCATACGTGACAAATCCGCCATAACAGGCTCACCGCCAATATCCTTGCCAAGCGCTATAGGCAGTTTTATTCTCTGGTCACGATACTCTTCGGTTTCCATCAGCTCACGCAAATAGACAGTCTCACGGTCGGCATTAGGCAACTCAACACCCAAAACATTGCGCCCGGGAACAACCGAAATACGAGCGGATATAGAGCTCATAGAACGGGCAATATCATCAGAAAGCCCTATCACGCGCGAAGATTTAGTTCCAGCCGCAGGCTCAAGCTCATATAAAGTAACTACAGGCCCCGGCCTTACTTTTAAAATCTCACCCTTAACCCCGAAATCTTCCAGAACTTTTTTAAGCAACTTAGCATTTTGCTCCAAAGCTTTAGAGTTAAGATTATTATTTTTCGCTGAAGGAGCGTCCGTTAAAAGGTCGAAGTCAGGAAGCTCAAACTCGCTAGGGTCAAGCTTCAATGCGGCCTGACGCACTACACGTTTCTTTTTCTTTTCTGCTTTTGGCTCTTTAAATTCAACCACATCATCATCGCCGGAGTTAAGAGAAATTTTCTTAGGAGCTTCCTCAAGCTCGATAAGCTCTTTTTTCTGCAACTTACGAACTACATTTAACGACATCTTATATAAGCGCAAAATCCAGTGCCCGACAAACAGTGTCAACGCTTTCGCAAATCTATAAGCCGCCCTAACCTCAGAAAAACGCAACGCAGCGGCGATATAAAAAGAGGCGAAAAATAACAAAGCAGAGGCGGCAATATGGCCGTAAAA
>Ga0066640_10001054_pt1 | contig 16502 bp, 16 predicted proteins | sample CryGeyCG2114_020_2_FD_59505 | JGI IMG/M metagenome (GOLD analysis project Ga0066640, IMG submission 59505) | Groundwater microbial communities from aquifer - Crystal Geyser CG11_big_fil_rev_8/21/14_0.20 | ecosystem: Environmental > Aquatic > Deep subsurface > Groundwater | place: USA: Utah... | reverse complement strand
TTTAGCTAAATGAAAAGAAAAAACAGAGCTTTTGGCTTTGTTCACTCTGTTTTGCTCCCATACTGGGACGAGTTTCGAACGGTTTTAGCTAATTCTACACTATGTGTGTTTATCTAACAATATATTCTCTATATAAAATAAAGACGGGCATAAGCCCATCTTTACTATTCTTTTATTTGAAAATTTCTTATTAGGGCAATATCTAGCTGTTTAGTGTATTCGATTTCACTTACTATACCCTTTGCAATAAGAATGTCCCTGATTGTCTCAACCATCGAATATACCATTCCACGATTGATCTCTTCTTGGCTTCGTCCAGAGGAGAATATCTTTTCTCTTATAGCTCTATGATCATCTGTCATATTATTTTTTACGATTATAAGGTGATTGATTTGTTGGTCTGAGTGAGATGTTTTCTTGACTTGACTTCTGTTGTACAGCACCCTCACTTCTTCCTAATTTAAGCCCAATCACACGTGTTGGTGTATTTTCCTTTGCGAGCTGTTTAAGCGTCTTAACTTCACTGTTACTCCACTGTTTACCTGAATTTCTCAAATATTTTGGCATATTTTTGAATTAGAATTAAGAAAGGGGTGAGAGGTTATCTTACCCCTTTCGTCTATTAAACGCATTCACGCAGTTCAAGAAGATTGTTTGTTTCTCTCCCATCTGCGACTGTTTTTAGGTATTTATTATTGTACCTAGATATACGGATTACTAGATAGGCTTTTCGATTGTACATATCTTTGACGTAAGCATTATGCCCGTCTTCAAGATACTTAATCATACCTGCTTTATCTGTTTTTCCAGTCTTACCATTTGACTCATTTGTCCATCCGAGGTGTGTGATGGCTTCATGTGGGTCATAATGGTCACCGTTATCTTTGTTTATACATGTGATTCGAACTTCTGCCATACTTTTTGTATGTGTATAATTCTTTTTTTTAAATTAGCATTATCGAGTTTTTTTTGTTATACTACGATTACTTGTATTCTTGACAAAAATGTCTTCGGCCTTTATAATAGTGCGTCATGTCTTCTGATGACTATAGACTTATCTGTCACGATCTTCGCAGGTGTAAAAAGATAAACTCACTGCGGAGGATCTATCTAAGCGGTGTCAGCCGCTTTTTTAGAACTTGCATTCAGTATAGCAAACATCACTCACTCTTGACAAGTTTTGAATAGTATGGTACATTTTTGGCTTAAATAAGCTAATTTGACACTATTCAATCCTTTTTATATACTACATATACACAAGTAATCCACACACATCTATGTATGGAGACATCATTCGACAACTAAGAAAGCAAAAAGGTGTCACTCAAAAGGAATTGGGGGCATATTTGGGTTATACAGAAGCCCACATTTCTAATATCGAAAATAATAACCGTGCTGTATCGTCAAATGATTTGTTAAAAATATCGCACTTTTTAAAAACCAATGTTTCTTTTTTTGATAACGCACCAGTAGCACATGTCAATTTTCGTTCACGAGATCCAAAAAATTACACAGATGATCTAGATCCTATAATTGTTGATGATTTTAAAAAGTATGCAAAGAAAATTCTAGAAAATCCTGTATGAGCCTAGAGATGGATAAAGAAATTCGTGAGATAGCCCAATCTCTATTAAACTCTATTGCGTTTGAAGAACCTCCTGTTGATATTGAGAAAATCGTTAAATCACTTTCAATACCTGTAATAGATTACCCTTTCTTTTCTGATGATACATCAGGTATCATTGTTAATGATAAAGATTTACTTGCAATAGGGGTTAATCAAAATCATCCGCTTGTTCGAAAAAGGTTTACAATAGCTCATGAGTTAGGGCATTTTATTTTGGGACACGATAGTGCAAGTTTTGTTGATCATAAATTTGACGCTACAACCTTGAAAGAAAGACAGGCAAATTTATTTGCAGCTGAAATTTTAATGCCAATTCAGTTACTAGAAAAAGATCTTAATGAAAAAAAATGGAATATACCCTCTTTAGCTCAACGCTACATGGTTAGTGAGCAAGCTATGAGTATTAGGCTTGTTGAAAACAAACTCATCTCACATCAAAATTTTAATTGACGAATTTAATACCTCCCAAATCCGAACCATCGCCATCGTATCAAGTTTACAATATTCAAGGAGGTCTTCTTTGATAGCTTGTTTTTCTTCTTTCGTAGCCTTGTCTCCAATCATGTACTCCCATCGTTCACTGGCTTGGTCACCTTTTTGGATATTTAGGCTCTTATACGTCAAATCCGGCACCAATACGGGTAATATTTTTTTGATACTGGCACTTCCTACAAACTTTGCGTCTACATAGTATTGATTCGAGAATATCTCCATGAGGTCAAAGATATTGTCTACCAAACTCATAAGAAAATCAGTGTGTTCAGGATGAAGCTCTAAAAGTTTTTCAATACGTTGTTTCTCGTAATTTTTGTACCACACGATGAGTGTCCCATTAGGGTCAAGATCCTCACGCATTCTGTCGACGAGTGCTTTAGTCATATCACGACTAGACTCGGTAATCAAGAACTCTTTATGCTCTTTTGTGCCGTCTTCCTGTACGATATGGAGCGAGTATTGAAACGGAATCTGCTCATACGCACCAAAGCCATTAGCAAGAGGAATAACGCTCGTATAACCCTCAAAATCAAAGAATTGGAGGGGATATTGAAGTCCACCAAGTAACTCTTGTATTTTGTCATGGTCTATTGCAGTCTTTCCTGTAATATACGCCTCGTATTGAGCCTTTTTCGCACCTTTCAAGGCTTCAGGATTGTCTATGTCTTCCAAAGCGTAGATACCCCGATCTATCCAGTCTTCAAGCAGTTTTTTACTTCCACCGATACGGTTTATGTCGTGTACAGAGTATTCGGGTACTTGTGGGTTTGAGTGAGTAAAGGTAGTACATTGGTTGCTTCGCCCTTGATAGATACAGAGACAGCCCTTTTCTTCGGGCATAGTGAGATACTGCTTCATGTCTTCCATTTGTTTTCGTACTTCATCCTCAAGAGCTGTTACTTCTCCTGAAACATCTTCGGTAACAAATAATTCGTAATAATTAATTGCACCATTTCGTCTATACTCTCTATTGAGATGAATGACACCCGTTTTCACAATCTTTATACCACTTTTTTCAATAACAATCTTCTGAAACGAAAGATCCTTGATATAGTGCATGGGTTCTTTTCGTTTTATTTCATTCGCCGCCTTTACCTCATAGAGTTCATATCCACCAAGATCATCATTTTTTACCAGTACATCGGCTCGGATAAAGAATACATCTTCTTGAAAAGTTGCCTGAAATAATATCTGTGTACCTGTTTCAATGTATTGCTTTGTATCATTTACAGCGTCTACTCCATGACTATCTACGAAAACGCCACCGTTAAATAGGTGACGTGCTTCGGTATCAGCAAGATTTCCTTCCTCAATAATCTTACGTTCAAATTCCGACAACTCGACACCTTCAAAAAGCTCAGGCTTATGTTTTTTGAGCCAGAGATTTTTTCTGCAAAAGGTATATTCGAGATAGTCGGTTTTGGTTAAGATCATACAATAATCAAACTTTGCCAGCCTTTCATCGCATGAGTATAAGAGTATTCTTTGTTTGAGTTAATCTTCCATCCATTTTCATCTTTTACAACAATTCCACCCACAAAACCTTTTCTATTCTTTAACCATTCTTGTAATGCTTCGGCTTTATATTTAGTGTCATTTGATTCTGCCGTAAAGCCAGCTTTGGTATCAACGATCCAAATCTTATTTTTGGTTTTGATTATCCAGTCGGGATAGAAGAGCTTTTCTTTGTTTTCATCGGGGTTGTAGTAGGAGATTGAAAAAAATTCACTACCAGAATCACCATTTTTATACCACCATTCAACTTTGTTTTCTTTTTCTTCTAGGAATTTGATAAATCCTTTTTCATTATCAACAACTTCTTTGGAAATATAAAATGGTTCCAGTGCCGATTTTTTTACTTTCATTTCCTCGTAATTATCCGTAAAGAAGAGAGACGCTCGTGGTACTTCAATAATTTCAGTTCTCTTTGAGCGAACGGATTTTTTGTTTACCTCTTGATCACGAATAGGACGATACGAGAATAGTGCCTCGCCGATGATTGGTCTCAAAACACCACCTTCTCTCAATAAATCATTGAGAATAACTTTGTATGCTTGCGTTCGGTCGTCTCCAAGCATTGGGAGAAGCCACACGTTAAGAGCTGTTTTGAGTTTTCCCCACGAACGTTCGGGAGCAAACTTTTTATCTTCATCCGTCTGTTTACTGATAATGTTGAAACAAACTAAGTTATACAGCCTTTCAATGTCGTGTTGAGACATGTCTTGATCGCGGCTGTCACCCTCGGCGAGTAGTTCTTTGGTAAAATTGTCATAATCATCAATCTCTACACCAACGATAATGCCGTTTGTCACTTGAGGTTTAAGTTCAAGACCCTTTGCGGACAGTTTCTTTTTTGCTTCACTATCATTCTCTTTCAGAGAAAAAGCCTTGTTTGCAATTTTCTTGAACGTGCTTTGAAAAGAGTCACCTAGATCGTTATAGTCTGTACGGCTCATGAAGATAGATTCAATTTGAATTGGTTCAATATCTTCTTTGCGATAACTTCCGTAAATAGCGGGTTTATTTTCTGATTTGTTTTTATCGTACTCACTAATGACTTCGTTTCTCTTATAGTTTGTATAAAGATACCCAAGATTCAATTCTGGCTTACCAAAATGAGTACCGTGTGGCATACGGAGAATACGTCCCACAGTTTGAATAGCGAACGTAGGATTCTTGATTTCACGGAACATTACAAGTACGCCAGCACGAGGACAGTCCCAACCCGTAGCAACAGCTTGTTTAAACAAAAGAAATGAAATAGATGAATTATTTCTTTCTACATCTTCGAGATTCACCTTGTCTTCTGAAAGCCAAATTGCAATATCATTTTCTGAAATACCTTTTTTCTTAAGATAGCTTACCACTATCTCTTGCTTATTTATATTACTCGTTTCATTTGTTGCCTTATCATCATTAGGGAGCTGTATCAAGACAAGTGGATTTATTTCAATACCAAGTGCCTGATAATACGAAAGAAGTTCTGCTCTTTTTTGATAGGCAAGCTCAAGAAGAATTTCGTCCTGATCCATTCCTTTAAATTGTTTTTGGTTCAAGTCTTCTTCTGTTTGGAATATAATTTTTTCTTTAATTAAGCCTTCTCTTACGACATCCTCACGTTTGACACGAACAAACCCTGCTATTTTATCTTCGAGGTCGCTCAATGTCGGCTCATATTTCGGAGTAGCAGACGCTCGAATAATTATTTTTGGTTTAATAAGACCGTCAATAAGCTCCAAGGCTTTTTCAGTGTCAGCACCAAGGTGTTCTTCATCGATAATGACAACAATTTTTCTGTTTTCTTCATGAGTGGATTCTATCATTCCGTCAAAAGAAATATCCTGCTCATTATCTTTACGAATTTTGAGCACTTCTTTTGATTGCCCTTTGAGCTTTTCCCAGTTGATGAAAAAAACGCTATTGCGTGTCATGACTTTTCTGTTTAAGTCATTTATATCAAGAAGCTCTAATTCAGACGCACCACCATAGTACTCAAAAAGTTTGTTTTTACTTTGTTCTACTAGGTTAGGGCCTTTGGACATCCACAAAAATGCTATGTCGTTACCGATAAAACGAGGGTCAGCAATAATATCTCGCAAAAATTGAGCGAGCATGACGGTTTTTCCTGATCCCGTCGGAGACTTGAAGACTAAAGGAAGTTGATTATTTTGTGATTTCCAAAGGTCAAGGAATTGATCCTTTAGTTTCGCAATAGCAATTTCTTGAAAAGGTTTAAGTGGAAACATAATTATAGGCGGTTAATTTCCTTGTATACCTCAAGTATTGGCTCTGGAATATCTTCGACACGGATATTCTGTGAACTATATTCACTCTTATATTCATTTTTACCCCAGCTAAAGATATACAAAACGGATGGAGTTTTTTTCTTCTCAAGAATATCAACAAGTTTTTGCAACTGTTCTTTATCTTCTTTGAAATAAATAGCTGTATTTTTTCCGTGTCCTTCAAAAATTTGCCACCACTCATTTTTTTCAACTTCGTTAAGTGTATTTTCGCGCAGACCAATCATTTCTCCTGCTTGGTAGGTAAGTTTTACTTTTGCTTGGTCGGGAGTATCGTGAAGTTTTTCAATATCAACAAGGTCTGTTTTATAGTAGTGCAGATTACCTCCAAGAGCTTCTACTTTTTCATCTTTCTTATTTTTGTAACCTTTCATTACTCTTTTTAATCTTTCGTAAGTGACATCCTCACAAATGTTATTCTCATTGTTTGTGCAAACTATAAATTTCCTTTCACCACCATCTTCTTTATTTAAAGATAAAACAGCATGACCTAATGTTCCAGTTCCTGCAAAAAAATCTAAAACGGTAGCATTCTTGGCTGTACTATATCGTAGCAAAAATTTAATCAATTCTGTTGGTTTTGGATTCTCAAAAACGTCTTTTTTACCAAAAATATCTGTTAATTCATTTGTTCCATCAGCTGTAGTTGCAAGTTCATACAAAATACTTCTTTCTTTAATTTTTTTTACATCACCTTCTTCAAAATATATTTTTTCATAGGGTACCCATTGTTCGTCTTTTTTTTGCCAAAAAATGTAATTATTCTCAATTAAAAAATCCATTCTTTTCTTGCCAACACGCCACCTACCATCACCGCCGTCAGGTGCTATTGGAAATACATTAGTTTCATCTGGTGACTTAATGGAAAAATACATTTTAGGACGATCTTCTTTTCTTGCAGTGTTGCCCCATTTTGCTAATTTAACAGCATTAAACTTTCCACCATCGTCTTCTTTGTTAAACTGTGTATCTTCTAACAGAATTTCTTCATCTAACCATTTAAAATCAGGTGTATTTCTATAGACTAAAATATATTCATGTTCTGTTACAAAATGATCATCAGCCTGACCACCTCCTTCTTTCTTTTTCCAAATTAAAACACCTACAAAATTTTTCTCACCAAATATACCATCACACAATAATTTTAAAGTTGACTGTTCATTATTATCGATACTTATAAAAATTGCACCGTTTTTCTTAAGTAAACTACTTGCCAGAACAAGTCGTTTTTCCATTAAAGAAATCCATTTACTGTGCCTATAGGAGTCATTCTCGTCAACAAACTTATCGTTATATTTCCACTCTTTCGCTTTACCAGTATTATAAGGTGGATCTATGTAGATAACATCAACTTTCCCTTTATGGGTGTAATTCAAAACTGAAAGTGCATGGTAGTTGTCACCCTCAATCAAAATGTTTTCATCTTTTGATTCATCTGTCATTACAACAGGATTGATTCCTTTTTTCTTCTCTTTCAAACGCAAAATAGGAACATTGCGTTTGCAATCTTCCACAATCTGCTCAGGCTTATCTTCCCAGACTAAGCCATACTTCTTTTGTTTTTTAATTTTCTTTAATTCTTTCTCAAGTTCTTCAATTTTTTTGAGAAGCACTTTTTCGCTTAATTTATCTTGTGTACTCATAACTAGCTTCTTTAGACCATGTATAATAACACTGTATAGATTTTATACTTTTTTCAAGCATTTGTCCACACTTTTAGATATTTGTTCTTCGGTTTAAGTTCGGGTATACTGATCATATATGAACAGATTGACCAAACGACAAAAGGAAATATTCGACTACATCTGCACATATCTTGAAGAAAACGAGGTTTCTCCCTCGTTAGAGGAAATAAAGGAGAAGTTCGGTCTTTCCGCTCTCTCTACCGTTCATGAACATATTACCGAGCTAGTAGATAAAGGGTATTTACGCCGAGATGAGCGAAAAGAACGAGGGCTGTACTTGCCAGCAAAACGCCAGCAGTACATAGAAGTACCTCTACTAGGGACGATTGCTTGCGGTAAACCACTGGAAGCCATCGAGACCCCCGAAGAATTTATCAGAGTAGTTCGAGAAGATCCCTTGCGAGGCAATCTATATGCCCTCAAAGCAAAGGGTAATTCAATGATACAAGAAGGTATTTTTGATGGTGATTTTATTATCGTCAAAAAACAGCAGACAGCAGAAAATGGCGATACAGTTGTCGCAATCATAGATGACAACGAGGCAACACTAAAAAAATACTATCAAGAAAAGGATAGGATTCGATTACAGCCAGCAAATCCGACCTTTAGCCCAACGTACAGACAAGAGGTGGAAATTCGTGGCGTTGTGGTGAAGATTATTCGGAATTTAAAATAAATATGAGCGATTATCTTTCGCATTCACTATTCGCTATTCAGTTTCTTAACCCACATGAAACTTTCCGCCGACACCATCAAGAAGCGCATGCTCGAGTTCACGCAACTCTTCTCGATAGAGCGGAATGTTTTTCAGCGTTTCGTGATTGTATATAAATACATCTACTTCCTAAACACCGACCCAGTAGCCAAAAGCGTCCTCCAAAAGATATTCGACGAGACCTCCAAAGTCATGGGAGAACACAGTGAAGACTGCCTCGACGAGGATCAATTTCTCGACGTAAAGGGACAAGCCATTTTTTCACGCCAGTTTTGGATATATTACAGCAATCTTGAGATTATCTACGGCAAGATGAAGAAGCTCAAAAAATGCGGAGTTGATGATAGACTTGAGTTTGAGACCCTTTGTCAGCTTTTCTCAAAGCCCTACTCTCGGGACATGCTTTCGCTTTCGTTCAAGGTGGTCAATAGCGAAATATTCAATCAGCTGGATAAGGAATCATTTTTTGAAGCTGAGAAAGAAGAAACATGGTTTGATGACAAACTAAGCGTACTCTACGTTCGGGGTAAGAAAGTGCTTATCAATAAGCAAGATAAGATCACGAACGCTCACAAGCTCCTGCACCATATTTTCATCACGAATAAAAGTAATATCGAAGATGAGTTTTTCTACTCGGAAATAGCCGATGATGAGTTCGGAGATATGGACTACACCAAAGATCAAGACGGGTGGAAACGCTATCATCGGGCATGCGAATATATAAACGAGAAAATATGCGAACAGACAGATAACGAAATACGAGATTTCCTTGTGTATAACACAGGCAAACAAGGACGAGTCCGAATCAACAAAACATACCTCTAGTTCCGCAAAATTCAATACAAAACAGCTCTCAACCGAGGGCTTTTTTGTTATTCCTGTAAATCTTCCCCGAAATTTTTGGGAACATGAAAATTTTATGATGAGAACATCGCAAAATCAAAGGTCGATTGCGAAGCAATGTAATTCATTACTTATGAAAGAAACAATACAAGTATATGTTCAAATTAAGCGGAGTTCTCAAAAAAGAAGAAGTACGGGAGTTCACCCGAAAGGACGGAAGTCAGGGTCAAAGTCGAACACTGTTCATCGAGCCGGAGGGAAGTATTTACCCAGTAAAAGTAAATGTGTCCGACATGGATCTCAAAGTCGGAAAACAAGGCGAAAAAATAACAGTGGACGTGGCAATATTTCCGTATTATATCGAGGGCGGTAAACGCAAGCGAGCGTTCACGGATTATTACATCCCTAACAAGAAATAAGTATGGATTTCTTTACCGTAACAACCACCACCATGAGCTTGACCGACGACGCATTGGATCTGATTAATTTTTTCAGCCAACTCTTTACCGTGTCGTTCGCGCTGGTATTTGGTCTGCTTGCGGTGATCATCCTTTTACTCATCTTTAAAACATAAGCTATGGCTGGTCTCATAAATAATTTATTCGAGGGATTCGGTCTAAGCCTTATGTTTCCTCTCGTTCTATTCATAGTCGTCAGTGTCTTCTTGGCGATAACTTCGGGCAAATAGTATGTGTTCCGTATATATCTTACTAAACAACTCGTGCTACGTAGATGATTTCCTAATGATAGGACAGGTCTACGCTAAAGCGATTGTTCTCGGTTTGGTACTTGGAACAGTGGTCGGCTTACTATTGTTATTCATAAGACACATAAAAGACTAATGGCTATGATTGAGAAAATCAAAAGCTTTGTCCTTGGTACCAAAGCCAAAGTAACCGCATTCGGGCTCGCGCTCGCTGGTGGACTCTTGGCTGGATCAAGTGCGTTCGCTGCCGTGGACGCTGATGTCGCCTCTACGACCGCAAGTGTGGTCGACACGATGAAAGAAAATGTGGTCGGTGTAATTACCGCCAACATCTCAAATATCGTGATTGTGGGTGTGATCATCTTCTCCATCGGCTTCGTTTGGCGCCTTGCTCGTCGGTTCATGCGATAGGCTTCGGCACGGCGGGGGCTTGCTCTCAATAAGCAAAAGCCCCCGCGACGGTGCCTCATGACATACAGATAAAACATCCATATGAATATAGCATTAACAAAACACAAAGCGACGCTCATGATTGCGATAGTGATAGGCATAGGAGTGTCGTTTTTCATTTCAGGACAAGCAAAAGCAGATAGCCCTGTCGGCGACGTGGTAGAGTTTTCTCCGTCCTCAAATTGGTACACATGGTTTATCCGCTCAAGCAATGAAACAGGACACGGACAATCATTCGTCACGCAAGCCGACACAGAAGCAATCAGCACCGTCGCGTTCAAACTCTGTCGTCTTGGTACGATTACCAAACCAAAAACATTAACGCTCTGTTCTTCGGCGACAAACGGCTGGTACGGCGGATGTGCAAGCCCACTTGCCACAAAACAATTTACTGCCGACGAGCTCAATGAAATGATTAACTATGACGCAAGTTGTAATGCAAATGCGGAGGGTGGAGCAAACGACGGAACATATTATCACTGGTCGTACTTTACCTTTGATGAGCCAGTCACCGTAAGCGGTAACACCTCATACTTCGTACTTTTGAACAGTGCCTCAAGTGCAGACAATGAATCAGGTTCACTTCTTCGGACAATGTATAACAATGAAAATTATCTTGGTACTAGTGAGAACTACCCAAATGGACAAGAGTATTACTATAAAGGAGCGACACGCTATACCTACGGTGCTTCAACAGACATTTTCTTCAAAGTATTCAGTACCGACCCGATAACCGTTCCGTTTGAAATTACACACCCGCTACAGGATCAAGAAGTTATCAATGACACATGGGTCACGGTATCAGGAACATGTCCGTATGTCGGAGAAAATAGAATTGGATTTACTGATGATTGTCTTGGATTTGAAGAAATTCAGTACACGGCTGCGTGTACTGAAGATCATACATTTTCAGCAGAATTTTATCACACCAGTTTATCCGACAGAGTGATTGCAAGAGAAGTAGATAGTATATCGGGCGATTGCGTTGATTACGACAACTTAATGGATTTCGTAACAGTCGACGGTATTGAGTTTGTCGATGGCTATCCCGAAGATTGGTATTTCAATTTTGGGATATATGACGATTATGACATTACGATAAAAAGCCCCGTGTTCGATGTTGCCCTCACGCTTCCACGAGGTTCTACGTCAAAAGAATTTACGTTTTCATTCACATACCCCGAAGAAGCACTCGAAGACCTCACCTTTGTGATTGCACAGTATGACAGCGAGGGAAACTTGATTACCGACAATTTCCACACGAGAACACTCGAAAGCATGGCGGACACGAGTGATTATCAGGTAACACTATCCGCAACTACGACAGCCTATCACTATGTAGTACAACTCATAGAGGACGCAACACTCAAGCGACAATATCCATTTGGTATCTTTGTTTCCGATCTCGACTTTGTGGCAAATCCCGATGAAACAAATTATTTCTTTCCTCGCATTGTGACGGAACTCCGAAAAAAGATTGTCTTCAATTACTACTTTGCGTTTCATGATGGCTTCTATAATATGTTCAACGGACAATACTCAAGTCCGTCGTCGAACGCATTAGATATTACATTCAAAAGTATGTCAGGAGATGGACAATATAATCTTGATGTAAAAGTATTTTCTGCAAGCGACCCGAGAGTAAAATCATTCACGAGCGCCATGCGCCCCTATATTGTTGCACTCCTTTGGCTATCGTTCGCCTTGTATGTGGTCTTTCGTATAACACATCTATTTAGTGATAACGAATAGCGTATGTTTACTTTCATTGAATCAATTCTAGTAAAAATTATCTCACTCTTACCCGACGCCGATCCGAATAACAGCGTTATTACGGCCGTCACAAACGCATTTGCCACAATGGCACCGACATTCTCGCAAATCGACCTTGTCTTTCCAATATTCGTATTGTTCAAAGTATTACTCTTGGTGATGTTTGTGGAAATGACAATCTTCTTGTTTACGTTCATTTTGCAGATTGCAACATTCTTTAAACCATAACCTCTATGATTACTATTGTCACAGGAAAACCAGGAGCAGGAAAAACACTCTTCATGACTTACAAAGCACTTGAAATGTTTCTCAAAGGCTACGATGTGTACGCAAATTGGAAACTTGATTTCACGAGATACGTTCTTCGAAAACAGATTGACCTCAAAACCGTCGGGCGTGTCTACTTTTGGTCTGAAATACCCGAACTCTTACATATTAAAGGCGGACAGATATTTATTGACGAAGCACAAGGATATTTCGATTCACGAGAGTGGCTCGATATGCCACCCTCCGCCAAACAAAAGTTTTCTGCACATAGACACGATGTCAAAACAGATGAAGACGGAAATATTATTCCACTCGATATTTGGGCTGGTGTGCAACACACAGGAAATATTGACAAACGTATTCGAGACTTGGGACAGCATTATTTGGAAGTACGAAATATCTTTCGCCTCGTATTTATGGCGTCATACTTCGAACTTCATGATCTCAAAGACGATATCGTGAAACGCCGAGCCGTAAAACGAACATTCTTTCTGATGAACAAAATGAAAGCAAATTGCTACAACACACACGAAGCCGTGAACTTTATCGAGTACCCCGAGTTTCCATACCACCGAGAATATCCAAACACACTTTCAAACGACAACACAGGACTTATTCCCGACACACCTGATACTCCACCATATTCGAAACAGCAACGCAAAAAAGGGAGTGGATCCTTTTAGGAACCACTCCCGACCTGTTCTACTTGTTTGATGTAGAACAGGTGTACCCGTTTCGGGTACTTTCGGACGGTCGTACCGTCCTTGTCTTTCTTCTCAATGATAATGAAAGACTGAAGAGCTTTTTCACCCTTCTTTACTTGGTAACCCATTTCGAGCCACCGATTATACGTCAAACAATTACTTTTTGGATCGTAATTGTTCGCGTCCTCTTCGCCGAAGCGAGCGAGAATCTGCTTGCGTACAAGGTCGGAAGTAATTTCCGAACCTTTCCATGTGGAAACGATTGCGTTTTCCATAGAAATATAAAATACAGCCGAATTGATAACATCCGACGACAAGGCTGTTTATTGCCGTATCGGACAAGACAGAAACAAGCGTCTGATAGCTTGCTTTAGTCAAGGTGGAGACTTGCTACTACCTTTACCAAAGAAAAGCTGACGCTATACTGCCTCGCCCTGATACGGAATATGAGCATTGATTTACGGTATCCCGTACCGAATGGCTACCGTCCCTCTGACAAACAATCTTTTTTTGGCGGCTGCCCGACGACAAAAAAAGATTGTTTGTGAGCGGTTTGTTGGTACGAACGAAATCGCTTTCTTAACTTGATTATATCCACACATCTAACGAAAAGTGCTTATGGCATATCCCTACACCCTCAAGGTTGTGGTGTCGGGAAAGCAGGTTGAAGTGTACAAGTACACAAAAGAAGTTTGGCGGGATTTTGAATCAAAACCACAAAGTGACAAACCTCACAAAGAGCCGAAGCAATTAAACATGTTTGAACAAGAAGAGTTAAGAAAAAAGAAAGTGCAGTATTCCATAAACAGAACGAAAACCGAGATACGCCGTCTCGTAAACTCGAACCCCCACCTCAACAAATTTATGACCCTGACTTTCGCCGACAACGTAACCGATCTCAAAACTGCGAACTATTTGTTCAATCAGTTTGTTAAGCGTATCTCATATCGATACAAAGATTTTGAGTATTTCGCTGTCCCTGAATTTCAAAAGCGTGGAGCCGTTCACTACCACGTGCTTTGTAATCTCCCATACGTTGAAATGGGCGCACTTGAATACACATGGGGACATGGAATAGTAAACATCCGCAAAGTCGACGAAGTAAACAACCTCGGGGCGTATATGAGCAAGTACCTCGGCAAAGAATTATTCTCTGGTCGTATGTTCGGCAAGAAAAAATTCTTTCGGTCACAAACACTCAAAGAACCTGTTGAACTTATCTCATGGTGGGCGATGAAGTTTATTGATAAGTTTCTTTCGCTTCTCAAGCCAGTGTTTGAAAAGAAATTTGAAAGTGAATATATCGGCGAGGTGGAATATACGGCGTACACGCTTGATCGTGTCGTATTCAAGGACGGTATACTCAATCCTGCCGTGTTGATGGGAACAGTATGGTAAGCGAAGCACGTATAAAAGAGCTACAACTTATCATAAAGGAAGAATACGGCGAGGATATAAGTTACGAAGAAACAAGCATTTTAGCGAATATACTGGTTCGATATTTTAGCAATCTTGAGAAGGCATATTTATCTTGCAAAAAGAAAGAAATATGGTAAAATATCTGTGCTACCCAATATACATTTTAGACAAAAGCTTTTTATATTTGTCCCCAGTAAGGGGCGGTTCTTGCCGATAAATATAGGCTTTTGTCTTGTTTATTGGGTAGCCAAGACCGTCCCTTTTTGTTTACAAAAAATATATGCAATTTACAAAAGAACAAATTGAATCATTCAAGGCATTATACAAAAAAGAGTTTGGTGAGGAATTAACAGATGAGCAAGCTCAAGTAGAGGCTGGTGATTTAATAGACATGCTCAAGGTCGTGTGCAAACCTGTAAAAAGAGAAAGCTATGAAAAATTTGCAACAGAAAGAACAACAAATAAATAGTGGCACCAGACAATCCATTATTTTTTGTCGTGTATCCAGTAAAGAACAAGAAGAAACTGGATACTCTTTGCCTGCTCAAGAAAAATATTTGAAAGATTATTGTGGCAGAAATTCAATTCGCATTGAAAAAATATTCAAAATATCTGAAAGTGCAAGTGGCGAAAAGCAACGAAGTAAGTTTGCTGAAATGATGGGATTTGTTGAGAAGCACGATATCAAAATTATTGTATGCGAAAAAGCCGACCGTCTCACAAGAAACTTCAAAGACATGGTAGCGATAGATCAATGGCTTGAGCATGATGAAAAACGAGAAGTCCATTTGGTCAAGGACAGTCTTATCATGCACCGAGGGTCAAAATCCCAAGAAAAACTTAATTGGGGTATACGTATTTTGTTTGCAAAAAACTATATCGACAATTTAAGCGAGGAGGTAAAGAAAGGTCAGAAAGCAAAAGTTGAAGAAGGATGGTTACCAGTACGTCCACCACTAGGATATGCCACGATTGGCGAAAAAGGACACAAAACACACGTTATTGATACCACAGAGGCTCCACATATTAAAAAGATGTTTGAACTGTATTCTACGGGCAATTACTCGCTCAAAAAACTATCTGATGATTTGTACAATAATGGCTTTCGTTCAAAAAGCGGAAAAAAAGTCGGCAAAAGCACCTTGCACCGACTTTTAGGCGATCCATTCTATTATGGACGCTTCCGCTGGAAAGGTAAGGAATATACTGGCAAGCACGAGCCTATAATCACGAAAGACATATATAACAAAGTACAGGATATTATGATACGACCTATAAAGGCTCCAAGATATAGAAAACATTTACCTCTGTTTAAAGGCAAAATAAAATGTGGCGAGTGTGGTGGTACGGTTACATGGGAACAGCAAAAAGGCTCATGGTATGGACATTGCAACAAGTACAAGCCTTGTTCACAAAAGAAATACATAAAACAAGAAGACGTAGAGGAAATGCTTGTACCCCTTATTATTAAAATTTCACCCAAGACCGAGCGTGTATTGGATTGGCTGGCAGATTCGCTCAAAGATACGCATGAGGATCAAAAAGAATACTCCGAAACAAAAAACAAAGACTTGAATATCGAACTTGAGAAAATAAACAAACGACTAAGCGCAATCTATGATGACAAGGTAGACGGTATAATTTCTATCGATTTTTATAATCAGAAATTTGAGGAATACGTAGAAAAGAAAGAAAAAGTACTTGAACAAATAAACAAGCTCGAGGACGGTAAAAATGACTTCTACAAGAAAGCCGTCGCAATCCACGAACTTGCATATCGAGCACGCCATCTACTTTTAAGCCCAAATACAGAGGTAGAAGTAAAGCGAGATATATTAAGTGATATTTTTTCGAACTTTGAACTAAAAGACGGTAAGATAAGCGAAAAATATACTCCTGAATTTGAATTTTTGGAAAAATGGATGCCGAAGCTCAATGAAACTTTCGAACTGCAAGAAAATGGCTCAACAAAAGAAAAAACAGGCTCTTGCGAACCTGTTCGTTCTGTATTGCTC
>Ga0066640_10001051_pt1 | contig 16516 bp, 15 predicted proteins | sample CryGeyCG2114_020_2_FD_59505 | JGI IMG/M metagenome (GOLD analysis project Ga0066640, IMG submission 59505) | Groundwater microbial communities from aquifer - Crystal Geyser CG11_big_fil_rev_8/21/14_0.20 | ecosystem: Environmental > Aquatic > Deep subsurface > Groundwater | place: USA: Utah... | reverse complement strand
CGCCTGCATAAAAAATACCAGAAATCCGCAAACCAATATCCAGACATAATCCACCGGCGCCTGAGGATTGGCAGCCAAGGTAGCGGCTCCGCCGGGATCCTGCGCAAAAGCACTATGGGAAAATCCCCAAAAGGCCAGCGCCCCTAGAAATATATATAATAATTTTCTCATCGCTTAACTCCCCTCTAGAAATTAATATCCAATTGAAATGTGATCGTGTCCCTTAAATTCGGATTGTTGTAAATTTCATAGCCGACGATCGCGGAAATGTCCTTGGTGAAGCTCCAGGCAAAACCGTAGTTCATCGCGCCGTAGGACGACTGCGTGCCCTGATAATCCACGCAGAGCCAGAGTTTATCCGAGATCTCCGTCATAGTTCTTTCCCAGGCCAGCATCGGGCCGATATTATCGCGGTCAGCGTTTTTATCACGCAATAACTTTGCCCGGCCGTTAAAAAACCCGGCGGAAAACCTGCCTAAATTAAGCTTTCCCAAATAAAGAGTTTTTGCTCCCTTGAAGTACCAAACTTTATAGTCAGTTAAATTATGCTTGGTGCCGATATCATAACCACCCACCGCCAATGCCGGCATATATTTAAAATAAGCGTCTTCCGGTACCGCGAATTTAAAATGAAAATACCAGGGATAGGTATCGTAAACATTACCAAAGCCTTTTTTGTAGTCAAAACCGGTCTCGGCCATGATCTTGTCTAACGGGGACCAAAGCTTACCTAAAAGATTTTCCTCCGGTTTATCTGACAATAAGCTGAAAGTCAAGCCATAAACCTGCTGGACATAGGTACGCGCTCCGGTATGGTCGGTTTTTTTGGTGGCAGTATAATTATCCGCGGTAATGTGGACTTTTTTATACGGCTGGATATCGGTTGAGGGCGCCCAAATATGCGTGGAAGGCGTAGCATAAACCATGTTAAAAGTTAAAAGTAAAAAAGCAACAGCTGTTATTAATGTTTTTCCCATTTGTCCTCCTTCTGTAATTTACACCCGGCCTTATCGGATCGGCCGGTGTGTCGCTCTCTGCGACAAAAAAGCGCCTTCTCTTTCCATCGCTGGAAGAAAAGACGCCTGCGTCTTCATAGCGCCCCGCCCAATCGGTTGGGCGTGCGTGCCGCTTTTCTGCGGCAATAAAAAAGCGTTCTACGGAGTAGAACGCCTATGTCTATTACACTTCAACGTGTGTTTACACCAATACAAGTAAATAACATTAACTTCTGGTAACTTCTTTGTTAATCCTTATCCAGATATTTTTGGCACTTCTGGCGGATTTCTGCCATCCGCCTGACTACGATTACATGCGAAACGCCTAACTTGGCTCCGATCTCACGGGTAGTCAAGCCATCCCTGACAAAAGCAAGAATTAACTTCTCCTTACCGGTCAGGCCATTATTCATGATCGTATCGGCCAGCATCTGATTATTGATCACCTGGCGGTTATCCTGGCAATTTTTATCTTCCACCAAGAAAGTGCAATCCTGATTCTCTTGGTCTCCATAATTTAGTAATTCTTCCAAACTCATCAGGCCGGGGTAATTGCGGGATTTACGAATATAATTTTTTAAATGGAAATAGCAGCCCTGCAGGATATAGCTGTCGGTTTTATCCTCCAGTTTACCGCTGGAAAAATTATTCCAGAGGTGGACCAGTGATTCCTGAAACAGGTCATCGTGGTTAAAATGGGTAAAATGCCCGTTTAACCGGTAAGCGATCCTTTTTAAGGTGGGGGTAAGTTTTTTGGCCAGTATTTCAAACTGTGTATTTTCCATAGACATAATAAAAGCGTTTTGCGCCGATACACTTATCGGTACAAAACGCCATTGTTTTAAAACTAAGACCGCAAAAAAAATGCGCTCTCTGATTAGAGAACGCCTTCGTCGATCTTACGGACACCTACTTTGTGCCCTTTATTCATTAAAAGAATACCATACCGCCGTTAGATTGTCAAGCGGTTATTTTTTTGCCGTAGGTATAGCAAAACACCTCTTTGGCTAACAGATAGGCAAAATATGTCCTCTTAGCGGTATGCAGCAGGGTAAATCCCTGCCTTTGGTAAAAACGTCTGGCATTTTCGGAAAAAGTAGCCAAATGAACCCCCTTTACCTTCTGCCGCGCTAAATAACCAAAAAATGCATCCATCAGCCTGCTGCCGATACCCAGATTACGGAAGCCGTCAGCAAGATTAATATGCAAAACAGCCGGATACTCCCGGGAAAAATCCGGCGAACTTAATTCCCCGCGAAAAAAACTTCGCATTAACTTAATTATAAAAATAAAATTCTTCCTCTTTAAAAGCGCCCCCTGTAGAATAGATTTTCCCAAAAGCCGCGGCAATACTTTGCCTTGCGCCCGCTTTCCCAGGGCCAAATAATCTTTACTACCGATTAAATAACCAATCACCCTACCCTGGGACTCAGCTACAAAACATGACTCCGGCTCATGATCAAGGTAATAACTGGTGAGGAGGTCCTCCAGAAGCTCACGGCTATCAAAAAATACCTCAGCGGAATTGCCGAAAAAAGCCGTATCATAAGCGATCCGGCGCACTGCCCCCCTGTCAGTAAGCTGATAATGACGGATAACAATATCTTCCATTAGCTTTTTTTATATAAACCGATCAATTCCGCCTGATCCAGAATATGGCCCTGCATAGTTTTTTCCAAAACTCCTTTAGAGGCGCCTTCTTTTAGTTCCAGTAAAATATCCAAAGCATAAAGTTTAAAGAAATAACGGTGGGTTCCGGAAGGCGGGCAAGGTCCGTGATATTTCAATTCACCCAGCGTGTTCGCGCCCAGCGTGCCAGGCGCGCTGTTTTCTTCTATGCGGCTGGCCGGAGGGATATTAAAAACCACCCAATGCACCCAGGTCCCGGCTGGAGCGTCAGGATCATCCACAATTAAAGCCAGGGTCTTGGATTGATCAGGTATATCTTTAATTTCTAAGGGCGGGTTAATATCCAGGCCCTGACAGGTAAAACGGCCGGGGATATATTGATTATATTTAAACTCGGGGCTGGTCAACTGCATAATTAACGGCTATAAATGCCAAAGGTTTGCGCATAAGCCAGCACATGGCCTTCCATAGCGTCTAAGACATCCTGGCGCACGGCGTTGTTATCTAAAGTCAGCAGAACATCCAAAGCGTAGAGTTTAAAGAAATAACGATGCGGGCCCCCATCCGGAGGCGGGCACGGACCGGAATAACCTAAGCGGCCGTAGTCATTTAAACCCTGAAACGCGCCTGCCGGAGTTTGCGGCGTACGGAGAAAATTCATTCCAATACCAATATCAGCAGCGGGAATATTAAAGATCACCCAATGCGACCAAACCTGTTTGGGGCTGTCCACGTCTTCACAAAGTAAAACTAAAATTTTAGCATCATCCGGAACATTGCTCCATTTTAATTCCGGAGAGGTATCGTCGCCGTCGCAGGTATACCGCGACGGTACGCGCTCGCCTTCTTTGAACCCGGTAGAATGGATCTCCATGGCCCAGGCGCAAACCGGCAATAAACAGAAAATAACCGCGCGGCTGAATATTTTCCGCGTCATTTACACATTAACTTGTTGATCTTATCCGCCAGCGGCTTTAACTCGTCGTTCTTACGCAAAATGATCGGCCCCTGCCTTGTTCCCTTGATCCTCTCATCCAGGTCCTTTTCCATGCGGTAAAGCGGCCCGGCAATGCGGTGCGATAATTCTAAAGCCACCACCCAGATCAAAACCAAACTTAACGGAAGAGTGATTAAGACCACTACGTTCACGCGGTTTAAGACCGGCATCAGATTGGCGGCGATCGCCTCCGGGAACATCATCTGGCGGGCCATCATGCTGAAAATAAAATAATACATGCACAGCCCGACAATTGCCGCGGGAATGATCGCGGAGAAAAACACCAAAAACAATAGCTTGGTCTGGACCGATGTGCCTAAATATTTCCTTGCCCTGCGGTTATTTTGCATATCCCACCTCAATTTCGTCATATTGCGCCTCGGCAGTGCTGTCTGAATTATTGGCATTGGTCATGATCGCGATCGCCCCTGCTTCGGACGGAGCGCGGCCAAAGGCGCGTTTAAAATCCTCATAAATATTTCTCTCTACGGAAACCCACTGGCTTAAATTTTTCGTGCCTGACTCAACTACGATCAGCTTAAGATTACCGAAACTCTGGTTAGTGATCACTGTATTCAACGGCAAGTCCTCACTCCATATATATTCAAGGCATTGCAGCCGAAAAAAAGGGAATTTGGGAAAAATAATGTAAAACCGCGCGGCATAATCCTCTTTTTCCAGCCAACCGTTACCGGAGGAACTCGCGGAGGACTTAACGGGGAATCTAGTCACCTTCCATTTCCACCTGACCATAGGTTTTTCTTTAGGATTAAACTTGAGCCAATGGACAATACCGGAAGCTGCGCTTTTACTATAGGCATTAAGATAGCTATTATTTTTTGTTTTGTTGACCGAATAGATCACCCGGCCCTTGAAAACTTTCTCCTCCCACTTTTTTAAGGCATCCGGCTCCTCAAAGCCGAAAGAAGCCAATCCTTTTGGCCCTTCGTTAACCGGCTTTTTTGCCATTGACGGCAGAGACGTTCCGGAGAAAATAAAATAAGCCGCGGTCAAAGCGGCTAGAATAACCAATAAACTTATAATAATTATCTTCCTGCGCATAAAATTATCTTAACATATCAGCGGACTTAGTCAATAAAAATAGGTCGCTGTCCCTATTTAAACCATGGGGACGGTCCTCTTAATCAACAGATAGATAAGAGAAACGTCCCCACATTTGAAAGGACCATCCCGACCGTCTTACGGGAACCATCCACAAGTTTTATTTTATAAACAGCATTTCCCGGTATTTCGGCAGGTCCCAATGCTCATCCGAGACCACCTTTTCCAGGTCATCAACGTGCCGGCGGATATGATCCATCAACGGCTTAAGCTCTTTAAAATACAATGCCGCTTTCTTTTCCGCGTTCAGGCCGGATGCTTTGGCTAAAAGTTTATCCATTTCCGTGGTATTGCGCCGGACATAGTAAATTTTTCCCACCACATCAGCCAAATGCGTTTTCTGATCAGCCAATGCCCCAGCGTCAACTTTTAAGCCAGCGCTCTTTTTTAATGCCGCGATATTTCCCAGATTATCCGCCAGTAATTTTTCATACTCCATACCGGCAGGGACAATGCTGGCATTAACCATCTCGCTTAAAGTATTGGCCTCAATTTCCAAAACCAGGTCATACATATGCACCCAGATATGGTAACGGGCCACTAATTCTTCTTTGGAAAAAACTTTGTATTTTTCAAACAGCGCGATATTTTTCTCTTTAACCAGGTCCTTGAGCGATTCAGCCGTGGAAGCCACATTCGGCAGGCCGCGCTTGATCGCTTCTTTAATCCACTCCGGAGCGTAATTATTGCCTTCAAACCGGATATCCTTGGTCTCCTTGGCGATCTCCGAAATTACTTTCAGCACCGCGGAGTTAAAATCTTTGCCGCTGGATTCTTTTCTGATCTTTTCCGCGACATAATCCAGAGATTCGGCAATGATCGTATTGATCACTGCGATCGGCGTGGAGATGTTCTGCGAAGAACCCACAGCGCGGAACTCAAACTTGGCGCCGGTAAAGGCAAAAGGCGAAGTACGGTTGCGGTCAGTAGTATCCTTGTTAAAACGCGGCAGCCGGGCAATACCCAGGTCAATAATATCTTTTTTGGAAACCTTGCCCTTAGCGCCTTTTTCAATCATATTCAGGATTTTGGTTAACTGCTCGCCCAAAAATACGCTGATGATCGCCGGAGGAGCTTCATTGGCGCCTAAACGATGCTCATTGCCCGCTAAGGCAACTGAGGCGCGCAATAGATCAGCGTGCAGATAAACCGCGCGCAGGACCGCGGCCAAGACCACCAAAAACTGCAGATTGTCTTCCGGGGTATCTCCGGGGTTTAATAAATTATTGCCCAGGTTATCCGCCAATGACCAGTTCAAATGTTTGCCGCTGCCGTTGATGCCGGCAAAGGGCTTTTCATGCAAAAGACAGACCAGGTTATGCCTGAGGGCCACTTTTTTCATTAATTCCATTGACAGCTGATTGTGGTCAGCGGCAATATTGGATTCCTCAAAAATCGGGGCGAATTCGTATTGGTGCGGGGCCACTTCATTGTGACGGGTCATTACCGGAATGCCTAATTTATAGGCCTCTTGGGCGACCTCAAACATAAAATTCACTACCCGCTCTTTGATGGTGCCGAAATACTGGTCTTCCAGCTGCTGGCCTTTAGGAGAAGGCGCGCCCACCAGGGTGCGGCCGGTCAAAAGCAAATCCTGCCTGAGGTTATAATAATTCTTATCGATCAGAAAATATTCCTGTTCCGCCCCGCAGGTAGAAAAGACCTTTTTAACGTCCTTGCGGCCGAACAGCTTGAGCAGGTTCACCGCGGCTTTATTTAAGGCCTCATCAGAACGCAAAAGCGGAAGTTTCTTATCCAGGGCCTCGCCGTGGTAAGAAATAAAGATCGTAGGGATGCAAAGGGTCTTGCCGAGCTTGCTTTCAATAATAAAAGCCGGGCTGGAAGGATCCCAGGCAGTATAACCGCGCGCCTCAAAAGTAGCGCGGATCCCGCCGGAAGGAAAACTGGAAGCATCCGGTTCACCTTGGATAAGCTTAGAGCCGGAGAATTTCTCAACCACCTTGCCCGGCTCAACCATAGAAATAAAACTATCGTGCTTTTCCGCGGTAAGCCCGGTCATCGGCTGGAACCAGTGCGTATAATAAGTAGCCCCCTTGGAAATCGCCCATTCTTTCATCGCGTCGGCGATCTCATTGGCCTGCTTTATATCTATGGTCACACCCTCCGACAACCAGCGCTGGAAGGCCTCAAAGGTCGACTGGGAAATATACTTTTTCATTGTGGAGATACTAAAAGTGTTCTCCCCGAAATAACTAGAGACCTTTTTCGGTAAATCAACTTTGTTGAATTCCACGCTTTTAATCTTAAATAATAACTCTTGCCTTATCCCCATGTCTCCTCCTCGTTATCTTGTTTTATTAAATGAGCAGACGGCTTATGGATCCGCCGAAGGCGGAGAACATAAGTCGTAGGCCGCAGGCCGTCTGCGAATTTGAGCACCAAAATGCGCCGAATGCGCAATTTAGCGAAATCCCGCCGCAGGCGGGACTATTCATCGCCTAAGAAAAAAATCCTATTTTCTCTTCTGGGATTTTTTTCGCGATTAGGCGAGGAACTAAAACAAAAGGCGCCCAAGCCAAGCGGACAAACCGCCTTTTTTTGAACGCCTCTGTTCTTACCTTAATACAAGTAATAAAGCCGGTTTACTGGTAACCCTATTTTAAAATTTATTCCACAAGCTGTATTTGCCGGCTCCGGCAATAATTAAGGCGATACAGGCGCAGGCAATCACAAAATTATATTCAAATCCGCCGCCCTGAATGAAAAACCCCCTGCTTAAATGAACCTTATAAGCGGCAACCGCAATGAAGATCAGCAGAGAAAACCCGGATAATCTCGGGCTGACCCCTAAGATCAAAAATAATCCAGCGATCAAAGTAGTGTACCCGGCAAGGTATGACCAGAATATGGCCGGGACAAATCTCAGCCCCTCCAGCATTTTAGCGAAACCAACTATACCTGGGCCGCCGAGCTTGCCTAATGCCAGCTGTAAACCGTGGCCAAAAAACATTATTCCTATTCCCAGCCGTAAGGCCAAAAGAGCTAAATCCATCATCAGGCGCTCCTTTCTTATCCTATCTGCGGGCCGTTACCAAATCTTTTACTATCCCGAACTTATTGCGCCAGCCGCAGCTGCGATAAACACACATCATAAAATGCAGCAAAGTGGCTAATTTACCTTTGGCCCTTATGCCCATAATTATACCGCAAGAATGGTTATTTGCCATAGGAATAATCATTCCCATATCCAGCGGCCGGTAGGTAATTAACGGCCCGCCTTTGACGCTGCGCAGGATATTCCCTGCCGCGGCAATGGCCTGATAAATGGAGAACTGCACTGCCATGCGCAAAAAGATATTTTTATACGCTACCAAAGCGGCATCCCCCACCGCGAAGCAATTATCTCTAAAACACAAAGACGCGTCAACCTTGATCCGGCCCTGAGGATTCTTTTCCACGTTTAAATTCTGGATAAATTCCGCGGCCCTGACCCCAGTCACCCAAATCACCAATGCCTGAGCAAAATTTCTTCCGCCGGACAAAACAACATCCCTTCCGTCAAAATTCTCCAGGACGGTATTAGTTAAAACCTCTACCCCAAGCAAACGCAAATTATTGACGGTATATTGCTTCATCCATTCCGGCAGGGGCCCGAGAATTTCCGGCGCCCTTTCTACGATCACGACTTTTTTTTGGGGCAAGCGGACTTTTAAATTTGTGGCGATCTCTATGCCGGTATACCCTCCTCCGCAGACCACGAAATTAGCGAAGTCCTTTTCTTGTATTGCCCCAAGCAGCTGTCTGACATCCGCCACGCTGTTCAGCTTATAAACGTGTTTTGCTAACTCGTTATTACCGTAAAAATTGGTCTGGCTGCCGGAGGCAATCAGCAAATAGTCATAACTAACGCGGCTAGAGACACAGGCAAGTTCATTTTTCTCCAAGTCCAGGGAAACCACTTCGTCTTTGATCAGCTGAAAACTAAAAAACTTGGCCAGGCGGCTGAGCGGATAGGTTAAATATTGCGGCTTGATCCCTCTACCTACGGAATCCGGTAAAAGCGGCAAAAAATCAAAAGTATCTTTCTTGTCAATTACCGTAACGTCAACCAAATCTTTATAGCGCGACAAATACCGTGCCGCATATACCCCGCTGAAACCGCAACCAATAATCACTATTCTTTTTTTTGTCATTTGTTTATATACATCGGCTGCCGTGTGCTGCTCAGCTCTTAACTTAGCCTTGGGTAAATTTTAGCTTTTGCGCTAAGCGAACATTGAAAATTCCGCCAATTTGTTAAGATTGGTGCGCATAGGTTTACGACGAAGCGAAGGTCAGGCGCTTTTTTGGCCTGCCGTAGCGAGGAGTAAACCGTAGCGCACGGCCAGGAATTTTCAGTGAGCGTGCGCAAAAGCTAAAATAAGCAAAATCTAACCCGCTGCCATTCAGTGAGCGTGCGCAAAAGCTAAAATTACAACAAAATAGCGATAATTAATATTACGCTTACCAAAGTATGCACAGCAATGGTAAGCTTGGAAGAATTGATCAGTTTAAGTTTATCTTTATAATCTTGCTTTAAAATTATCCCGGCCTTAAGAGCCGGAATGGCCGCGATTAAAGTAAGTAAAGCGAACTTACTTAAATTCCCGATGCTGATATTTAAGATTATCGCGCCAAACCCCAAGATGCATAATATGAAGTACAAGATGTAGGCCTTGGACTGGCCGCAGCAGGAAACCCAGTTTAGCTTCTTGCACTTACTGTCATCCGGGTAATCAGGAATTTCATTGGCAAAAAGGATGTTCACGGTGAAAATTCCCGCTGGCAAGGAAAGTAAAAAGCTTGTTAGATCAGGGAAGATCCCGGTCTGGATAAAATATCCGCCCATGACCAGGGCCGGGCCAAAAAGCAGAAAAATCACCAGCTCACCCAGCCGGCAGTAAGATAAGGCCAGTGGTTTTTGCGAATAAGACCAACCCAGGAAAAGTATAATCAGATAATAAAACAGGCAGGAAATTTTACCTAAGCGCAGCCAAAGCGCTAAAACGCAAAACAGCGCCAGCGCGGAAAATACCAACGAGGTTTTAAAATAAAAACCTTCACTGAGTTTGCCTTCCTGGATAAGTTTTGAGCCGCCGAAGAAATTATAGGAATTTTTATCCTGCCAGTCCGCTCCGGACCGGGAATCGGCAAAATCATTGATCAGGTTAGCGGCTAAATGCGTACTGACAGCTGCCAATAAACCCAACAAAAAATTCAGGAAATCAAATTTCTCCCGCTGAATAAACGAGCCAAAGATAAAACCCAAGGCGCTGGCGCTGGCAAACGGCAGCCGTAAGGCGCGGATAAAAATTGGCATCTTAAATTTTCTCCTCTCGTTTTTGTCCACTTGTTTTTTTAACCTCCCTATGTTATCATAAAAATATGATCGACGGAATAAAAAAGAAAATCAACCAGGAATTGCTTAAGCTCGGACAAAACTTAGGCCGGGAGTACCATTTCCAGCAAATCTCCCCCCTACTCTCTGGAATAATCAAGGACTACATCTTGCGCGACGGTAAAAGGGCCAGGCCCATACTTCTGGTGATCGGCTATCTGGGCTTCGCCAAATCGATACGGCCCGGGCTTTTCCGCTGCGCGCTTTCCGCTGAGCTCCTGCACGACTTTATGCTGATCCATGATGATATTATTGATAAATCAGATACCCGGCGCGGCCTACCCTCAATGCATTGTTTATTAAATAATCACCTGCGCCGATTTAAAAATTTAAAATTCAACGGCCAGGACCTGGCGATCATTGTCGGGGATATTCTATACGCCCTGGCGATTGACGCGTTCCTGGCGATCAAAGAAGAGCCGCGGCGTAAAGAAATGGCCCTGAAAAAATTCATCGAGGCGGCAAGTTTTACCGGCAGCGGGGAATTTATTGAACTGATCTACGGGGCAAAAGATATCAGCCGGATCAAGAAAGCTGATATCTATAAGATCTATAATTACAAAACCGCTTTTTACACTTTTGCCTGCCCGCTCTCCATTGGCGCGATCCTAGCCGGCGCGAATGAAAGGCAGATCAGTTTAATCACCCAATTTGGCCTGGATTTAGGAACCGCCTTTCAGATCAAAGACGATATCCTGGGTATTTTTAGCGAAGAACAGCTTACCGGAAAATCACAGCTGGCTGACCTGCAGGAAGCCAAAAAAACCATCCTGATCTGGTATGCCTATAATCACGCCGCTTCGCCAGAGAAAAAAGTTATCCATGAAATTTTGTCCAAAAAAAAGATCGCACGGATTGACTTAATAAAAATGCGCCGGATCATTATAGATACCGGCGCGTTGCGATTTGCCAAACACGAGATAAATTATTTACTGAAACAGGCGCAAGAAATAATCAATTCCTCTAATATCAAGCCGCGCTATAAAAAGTTCCTGGCTGATTATTCGCGCCAGATCATTTCCTAGGGCCCGCAGGCGTACTTACACTTCTGGCTTTGCGTATCCAAAGCAAGTTCATTTCCCGGATCAATTTCCAGCGCCTTATTTAAATACTCCATGTATTTGGCCGGGTCGCCTTTGATTTTATAGGCCTGGGCCAGCCGCGCATAAGCATCAGCCAGTTTGGGATCAACTTTAATCGCTTTTTGTAAAAGTTCCATCCCCTTATCCAAATCGCCTCCGCCAAACCCCGGAGCTAAAACATAAAAACTTCCCAATCCTAAAAGTACGGCTGCCGAATCCGGCTGCAGCTTTTGCGCTTTTTTTAAAGCCGGCAATACCGCGGTGCCGTTAAGTATTTTGGACAATGGCCCTCCGCGATGGGCGATCAACCCTTTGGCTCCGCCGTAAATTAAAAAAGCCCGGCTAAAATTAGACAGATCAACGTTCTTTCTTCCTTGTTCAATTACTACCCCAGCCAGGTTAACCGCTTGGTTAAGATTTAATTTCAGGTATTCTAAATAAGCCAAAGTAATATAGGCAGGAGAAAAATCCGGATGGCCTTTGATAACCTCTTCCGATAATATTTGCGCTTCCTTGAGCTGATGCTGCCTGCGCATTACTTCGGCAATACCCCATTTGGGCGGATAATACTGCGGGTCAAATTCAATAATTTTATTAAAAATATTTTCCGCTTCATCATTGCGGTGTTGATTAAGGCAAACCAATGCCGCTTCGTAGAGGTCATCCAAATTTCCGCTGCCGTCTGCCTCAAATTTTGCCTGCGCCAGGTTCAAATTCTCTTTATCCGCGGCTTCATGCATCGCCTTCCAATCCAGGCAATAGCCATTAACTGCTAGCACCAGGCAAAAAATCAAAAATATTATCACTTTTTTCTTCATAGTTATATTTTATTGCAAAAAAATACTTTTACAACAGATTATCTCTTGCGGCTGGCTTGTCTATAGTTTCTCGGGAGCGCTTGGGTGCGCCCGGCGTGCGCACCGGCATCCTGCGGATGCCGCCCGCAACACTTTAAATCCAGGGGCCTGCGCTCGCATCGGCTTCGTCGCTCTCGCGCATCCGGGCCGTGTTATAAAATATTTTGCCTAAGGAGCCGGATGCGCAAACCATGCCCGCTCCTTGCCTTTACGTCCCTCGAAACCATAGCTAAGCTAGCCGCTACTTAATTCCTGGATTAGCTTCAAGTAAATTTTAGCTTTTGCTCGGAAGCGAGCAATCAGAAAATTTTTGGCACGCTTGTTTTGCGCGCCGGCGCGCAAGGGTTTATGACGAGCGAAGGCAGACAAAGCAACTATGTCTGCCGAAAGCGAGGAGTAAACCGTAGCGCGCGGCAAAAATTTTCGCGAGCGAGAGCAAAAGCTAAAATTGATTTAAGACCAGCCGCAAGAAGTTTCTGCTTGGACAAACCGGATTGTGGTTGTAGAATAATGGCATGAAGATCAATCTGGCCAAATCAGCGGGATTCTGTTTCGGAGTAAAGCGCGCTTTGGAGATCGCCTTTGGCGCCGCGGGCTCCCAGGCAGGAGTTTATATGCTGGGAGATATTGTCCATAATGAAGAGGTGATCAAAGAGATCAAGAAAGCCGGAGTGAAAAAGATCAAAGGCCTGGCCAGCGGCTCTGGCAAGGCCCTGCTCATCCGCGCCCATGGCGAAGGCCTGAAGATCTATCAAAGGGCCGGAGCGCTCGGCTATAAGATCGTTGACGCTACCTGCCCGATGGTCAAAGAGATCCACCAGATCGCCAAAGAAATGGAAAACCAGGGCTACAAAATTATAGTAATCGGCGATAAAAAACATGATGAAGTGCGCGGGATCATCGGCCAGTTAAAAAATAAAGCGCTGATCATTGATGCCAAAGCCAAATTACCGCTTGGCCAGCTGAAAAAAATAAAAAAAGCCGCCGTAGTCTGCCAATCCACGCAAAATTTCCAAAAAACGCAAGTAATCGTGGATAAACTTAAAAAACATATTCAACAGCTTAAATTTTTTAATACCATTTGCCGGCCGACCCGGGCAAAGCAGGAAGAGATCAAGGCCCTGCCCCGTGAAAATGATGTAGTCATTATCATCGGCTCCAAAACCAGCGCCAATACTCAGCGGCTTTTTGAGATCGCTAAATCGCTAAATCCCCGCAGCTATTGGGTGCAGTCGGCTCACGACCTAAATAAAAATTGGTTTAAAGGAATTAACTCGGTAGGAATTACTGCCGGAGCATCCACTCCTGATAGAACGACTCAAGAAGTAATCAAAAAAATCCGCGCTTTTGCCTAAACAAAAGTGCCCCCTTCTCTGGGGGCACTTTTATCTAACCTTAAAAATCGTCCTGATTTATTACAATTTGCCTGACTTTAACAACAGAAATGCCAGAAATTCCGGGCTGACCGGATTAACTGACTCTTCCTGTAAACGCAGATAATTTATCAGGCAGCGATTACCATCTTGAGTTTTCTGCTGCGCGTAACAGGCCGCCAGATATTCCATGACCCGCTGGCTGGAAGGATTCACCCCGGATTGCATCATTTTTTCTAAGGCTGTTCTTTCTTTGTTAATATCCACTTTTTTCAGATGAGTTAAATCCGGCATTTTAATGCCTGCCTTAAGCGTATCAAATTTCGGCATGGCCATGATATTGATAAAACGGAAATCAATACCGCCGGCAGCAGCAGGAGCGCCTGATCCGGGAACAGCTGGCGAAGATGGACCAAGCGGAACAGGAGCATCATCATCTTCACCCTGCTGACGGTCATGGCTTTCTTTGGCCAACAGATCGATCAATTGCGCAAGTGTTCCTTCAAAAGCAGCAATCCCTTCGCTAGCCTCCACTCGCACTTGTATTTGCGTTCTATTTTCAGGAGTAAGGACGGTTTCGCTTAACTTATCCAGCAAACCCCTTACTTCTAGCCCGCGGATAACATCATTCCTCTCGGTTAACTCATGTTTGATCCTTCTACCTATCGCAAGTTCAGCGTCATTAAGGTTACTGTACTGTCCTTGAATCACATTAGCGCGAGAACCACTAGATAAATTAAAACTAGAACCAGGTATAGTATTTAGTAACGATATATCCAGGAAAATATGGTTACGGCCTAAACTATAATGCGCAGTCCGGCCGTCTTTAAAATTAACCAGAACTAAGTCCATACCCTCCATCTGTTCAGTTAATCCCATGGCCTGAATTATTGCTTGCAGCCATTCTGCATACGGGCTGGAAAAAAGGATCTGCTGCGTAACAGGAATAGTCTGGCTGTAGATTTGCCCAGACGGAAGCGGCCTTTCAAAAAGAAAATCATGTTGGGCAAAAGTACCACCTTGCATACGAAATGCAGCAAACTGGCGCTGGGCATTAGGATTTCTTATTCCTGAAAGCCAGATGTTTTGAAATGCTCCACCAAGCATGCTGGAAAGATGGCCCTGGCCGCCGGTCAACCCGTTAAATTCATCATTTTCAAGTTTTACTGCCAGGTTAAATATATCCGCCTTATTTAAGTCCGCGCCGGAAAGCATGCTGGCCGCGGCGATCAATGCCACATTAAAAGCATTGGATGACTCCATGCCGCCAGCCAAAGCCAAAGGCGATACCTTCTGACAAGTAATTTTGATCCCGGTCAAACCAAAAAGATTCTTAAAGATATACGCGGGCGCGTCCTTTTGTCCATTTCTTAGCATCATCATCCCGGCGGCGGCTTTTTGAGCATCCGCGTGAGGAACAAGTTCCACATCCCGTAAAACAGTTTGCCCGGCGAAATAATCCGGCGCTTCATAAACCACGGCATCCTCAAAACCCGCTTCTGCCGCTTCAAAGGTTATCTTTACCTCAAAATCGCTGGCAATAGTAGTAGTAGAAGGCAGATCAATAACCAGCTTGGCGCCTTCTTCAGTAAGGTCTAACTGAAATTCCGGCAGGTCCAAACTTGAACCGCAGCCATCCACCCCGCGTAAATGCGCGACAATTTCTAAATTTATTCCGTTATCTCTAACAAATTGTAAAAGCCTCCGCACTTCAGTTTGATCTAAACGAATCCTGCTTCTTATCCAAGCCGGGTCATAAGGCTTGCCCTGTTCCCAATTATGCTGCGGCTTAAACCACTTGCCTCTTATCCAAGGAACAGCCACCTGTTCACCCGTATTTAATACGCGTATTTCTCCGGTTTGCTGATTATATGCCGCGTCTAACGGATCTTCAGGTAAACGAATGTCCTCTATTCCCAACGCCTCAAGTTCATACGACCTTTCTACTAGCTGATTAAAACCATCAAAACGAATCGGTTCTCGGCCAACCTTAAAAGGCACATAACCGCGCAGGGTCCTTACCCGGCCATCCACAGTACGCATAACTTCATAGATATGGTCGTCCCTGCCTTGTAAATTAGGGATACCTTCTTCCTCTAAGAAACTTTTTAAATGCGCGATACCATGCCGGGAAACCGCGGCGATAACTGTGCCCGGGCCACCCGCGCCCAAAGCAAACAAAGCAATCCCTTGCGCCTTGGCCTTGGCCACTAAAGGACCAATAGGATCCAAGGTGTAAATACTAATATTACGTAAATTATCTCCATGTTCCGGCTGGCCATTTCTGCCGAAGTAAAGGTCGCGGATAACGTCATATTCCTTTAACGGGCTGTTAAACATTTTTTCCGCGTAATCATTGGCATATCCAGGTAACCCGGCTACCCCATTATGCGCGTCAATTGCCAAAGATAACCAGCGCATACAGAGTTGATCACGGATGGCTGAATATTCCTCTAATGTTTCGGCAACCACTACCCAATTCCTGTCTTTAATCGCCTGATTATACCGCCCAGCCAAAGCCAGTTTTCTTTTATGCAAAGCAAGGCCAATCACATCCCGGTCCCTTAATAAATCAGTCCACATCCAGTTAGTTAAAGAAGCTGCCCTTCCGACTAAAGCGCCGCCATCTTGATAATCTTTCCCTGCCTGGACTAAAAGCATATTCTCTTCTACCGCCTGCAAGTCTGCCTCGCTTAACAATTCTACAGAAAATGCGGAATAAGGATGGACGCGCTGATCAGAAGTTAACGCGTTGGAAATGTCAGGGCTGAAGGTATAATTCGGTTCGCCTCCATAGCCGCGGCCAGTATCATCATCCGCGGGGCTGACTGGCTGCCCAGGATCAACTAATTCCACCCCTTGTTCATCCGCGACAATACCAACTCTATCCGCTAAGGCCTGGCCGCCTAAACCAGCATCAGCAACAGCAGTAACGGTAGTCCCTCCTAATTCCACTCCGCCGGAAAAATAGCTGCGGATTACCTGGCCGCTGGGAGTAGATACAGATTCTTTAATGTTATACTCGCCTTCGGCAAATGACTTTTGATACTGCTTAAAATAGGC
>Ga0066640_10001042_pt1 | contig 16615 bp, 16 predicted proteins | sample CryGeyCG2114_020_2_FD_59505 | JGI IMG/M metagenome (GOLD analysis project Ga0066640, IMG submission 59505) | Groundwater microbial communities from aquifer - Crystal Geyser CG11_big_fil_rev_8/21/14_0.20 | ecosystem: Environmental > Aquatic > Deep subsurface > Groundwater | place: USA: Utah... | reverse complement strand
CGAAATATCTCCAATTTCATCAAGAAAAAGGGTTCCGCAATTGGCCATCTCAAAGCGCCCCTTTTTACTTCCTGTGGCCCCGGTAAAGGCCCCTTTCTCATAACCGAAGAGTTCGCTTTCCAAAAGGGTTTCCGGCAGCGCAGCGCAGGAAATCTTGACGAAAGGACCTTCCGCACGGTCGCTCGAATAATGAATGGCATGTGCGACCAGTTCCTTCCCCGTCCCGCTTTCTCCCCGCAGCAGCACCGTGGCCCGGCTTTGGCTCACCAGCTCAATCGAGGCATACACATCCGCCATACGCTTGCTTTCTCCGATGATATTGGAGGGGCGGAATTTTTTCTTGAGTTCACTTTTGAGGCGAAGGTTCTCGGTTGTCAGGGTCTCTTTCTCTTTGCGAACCATCTGCTGGATACGTACCGCCTGAGCAACCATCGAAGCCACGATCGCCAAAAAACGGATATCTTCTTCAAAAGCAATATCCTCTGTAAAAACCCGGTCCACACTGAGGGCCCCGATGGTTTTTTCATCGAGCTTGATCGGGACGCAGATAAAGGCAATATTGCGGCGTTCGATATCACGCGCGCCTGTTCGATTCAAAAAGAGCGGCTCTTTGCCGACATTCGGCACCACAATCGGTTCTCCCGCCTCAACCACCTTGCCGGTGATTCCTTCTCCGACCTGGTACCGGCCTTTTTCAATCTGATGCTTCTCAAGACCATGAGCCACTTCGATCATCAGCTGATGTTTCGTGCCGTCAAGGAGACTCAGCGTGCCGCGTTCCATGCCGACTTTTTCATGAAGAGTCGCCATCACCTTCTTCATTGCCAGCTCCAGATCCAGCGAAGAAGTCACGGCCTTGGAGACTTCCTGAAGCGCCGCGAGTTCCACTTCACGCATGGCTAGATCGGCATTTTCGGAACCCTGAATTTTCTTAACTTTTTGCGTCATGAAAGATTCCCCGAGGTTCCAACCAGTGAGATCCCGTGTTTATCAGCCTGTTCTATAAATTCCTTGAGCTCGAGAAAAAGAGTACTGCCGGCTTCAAAAGCAAAAGCCCGGGCATGGGCGCGGACAAGTTCTTCCATCGTCCGAAGTCCCACGGCAGGGACATCAAAGCGCATATCCTGACGCGGCTTTGCCACCTTGACGACAACCATGTCCTCGCCGCCCAGTTCCGCAGCCCGGCGGATCGCCGCATCGGTCCCCTCAATAGCTTCGACTGCAAGAACCGCCTTTTTCTTAACCACCACCGTTTGACCGATATCCAGACCTGAAATTGATTTGGCCATGGTGTAACCGAAACCAATATCCTCCAGAACCTCCCTGGAGGGTTTGCGCCGTCCAAGAACTCCTGTGCCGGGCATGTTCTGACGGCTGAAAATCGTTGAATCCAGCAGCTGAATACCTTCGGACTCCAGATAATTAGCAATCCCGCTCAGCAGGGAATCATCCTTGAAATCACGGGTTTTCATCAGCACTTTCACCATCTCTAAATCGGGTTTAACATTCTCCTGGAACAACCGGACCTTTTCAACTTTTCCGGCCATGACCGCTTCCGTAACTCCCTGCTCCCGGAAGAAATCGCGAAGTTTTTTTAGCTGTCCGATCTTTACCCAGGCGCAGGCATCCACAGCCTTCTCAAGCGAGGGATCTGCTTCCTTTTCAATCGCGCAGACCACCGTACGGTATCCGGCACGGCGGGCTTCCTCCGCGACAAGAACCGGAAAACGCCCGTTTCCTGCAATAATACCGATCGTTTTCATACTCCGCCTGAAAAGAATTTGATAACCGGGGGCAAGGGACTGAAGGCCGTTCAACTGCTTAACGGCAGATACCGCGTTCAGAGGCCTTCAAAAAGCTAAGCAAGATATCTCGGGTAGGAGTTGACGGCAGCTCCTCTTCCAGCTTCCCCATACCATTTTTCAGGGTAAGGCCGGATTTAAAAATAATACGAAACGCCTTTTTCATCAGGGTTTTCTCGTCGGCGCCGTAGCCGCCGCGATCCATCCCCACAGAATTGATGCCATAAGCGCGGGCGGGGTGCCCGTCTACCATCATAAAGGGCGGCACATCCTGAACAACCTTGGAACAGCCGCCAATGATGGAAAGCTTTCCGATGCGCACAAACTGATGAACCGCACTCAACCCTCCGACAATGGCCCCGTCTTCAACGATCACGTGCCCGGCAAGAGTTCCCTGATTGGCCAATACAGTCTGATTGCCAATCGAGCAGTCATGCGCGACATGCGAATACGCCATCAGCAGGTTGTCGTCGCCAATCACCGTCGAGGTACCGTCTTTGGTTCCGGGATTGATCGTTACGTATTCCCGGATTTTATTTCCGTTACCAATCGTCAAATAAGACGTGCCGCCGTCATACTTCTTGTCCTGAGTGATGCTGCCAATAACGGCACCCGTAAAAATTTCATTGTCCATACCCAGGGAGGTATGCCCCTCAATCGTCACTCGCGCCCCAACAATGGTTCGCTCGCCGATTTTGACAGTCGCAGCAATAATAGAGAAAGGGCCAACCTTAACCCCCTCACCCAGTTCTGCGTCCGGATGAACAATAGCAGTCGGATGGATGACTACCGATCGACCACTGCGAACTTCACTTGTGCTTCGCATACGAGCTTCTCTCCCACAAACGCACGCCCGGTACACTGACCGGTACGCGCTCGAATTTTTCCGATCTCAACTTCCATACGAAGGACATCGCCAGGAAGTACCGGCTGGCGAAATTTGGCATAATCAATACTCATAAAATACGCAATCTTGTCCAGATTCTCAGGCTTGCCCAACATGATCACACCGCCCACCTGAGCCATCGCCTCGATAATGAGGACGCCCGGCATGACCGGATGCCCCGGAAAATGCCCCTGAAAGAAATAATCGTTTATACTTACCTGCTTAAAACCCGTAGCACTGACACCCGGCTTAAAATTCTCAACTCGGTCAACAAACAGAAAAGGATAGCGGTGAGGGATGATTTTTTGAATATCCTTCACCGACAGCGAAGATGGCCATTCCGGAGCTTTTTGTAATTTGGACGACACCAAAGTCCTCACAAGTTTCAGATTCAGGGAATGGCCGCTGCGGGCCGCAATGACATGTCCCCGGATAAAGCCTCCCGCCAGGAACAAATCCCCCAATAAATCCATCATTTTATGCCGGCAGGCTTCATTTTCAAAGCGCAATGTGTTGCTGATAGGGAGATTGCGCTCAAAAACCAGGGTATTTTCAACGTTCGCACCCTTCCCAAACCCTTGTGACAAAAGGTATTCCGCTTCTTCCTTAAGACAAAAGGTCCGGGCTGGAGCAAGCTCCCTTTCAAAGATTTCAGGCATAATGGCCATCGAAAGAAACTGATCCCTAAGGTCTTCGTGACGATAGCTCAGGGTGTAGGAAACGGAAAAGGTTTTCTCCGGAAGGACGACAATGCTCTGGTCGCCCTGGTCCACAAAAACAGGAGCGTCAATCTCAATCCAGCGGCGCGGCGCCTTGAGTTCTTCAAATCCCGTCTCGAGGAACGCCGCACAAAAATCACGAGCGCTGCCGTCCATCGCCGGAATTTCGTCCCCGCTGACTTCAACGAGGGCATTGTCAATTCCCAGGCCGTGAAACGTCGCCATCAGATGCTCAATCGTCCGGACAACCCCACGGCCAACCACCAGCACTGTCTGCCGAAGTTCATCGCTTCGAACATTATCCACACAGGCCTTGACCTTGAGAGCAGGATCAAGATCCTTCCGGCAAAAAAGAATTCCCGAACTCTCAGGCGCCGGATAAACAGTAAACTCGGCATCCTGCCCGGTATGCAAGCCCTGGCCCCGGAAAGTAACAGGACGCGCGAGCGTCCTCTGCAGCACCGTCACTTCCTGGGGTTTTGCTTGTTTTTCAACAGCATTCATTGAATCCGCGATTTCCATATCACCCGTTTATTTGTTAAGACTTCTTGTACCCCTTGTTCAATTCCTTCAGAATTTCCTGCGTGACATCAAACTTTGCATTGTGATAAAGCAGCGCGCGTTCATTCAGGATGAGGTCATAGCCCTTCCGTTCACCGAAACGCTGAACCACATCGTCGATGTCCTTAAAAATTTCACGGACGAGCTTATTACGACGCTCTCCAAGCTCACGCTTTGCATCACGGTCAAAATCCTGAAGCTTGCGGATTTTCTCATCCAGCTGTTCTTGTTTCTGGGCCTTGGCATCATCATTCAACAGCACAAGTTCGTCTTTCAGACCGCGAATGTCCTTTACCAGGGTTTCACGTTCCTTTTCCTTCGATTCTCCAAGTGTTTTAAGCACTTCATCGTTATCTTTTGTCTTCTGGTACTCATCAAAAAGAACGGCCACGTCAACGTAAACGTAGCTTGCTTCGGCCGCAATAGCCGTTTTTCGGGAAACAAAAACAACCGACATAACAATAAAAATTGCGATAAACAACTTGTTCATTGTCTTCATGTCCTGCTCCTTGTTTTTAAAAGCCGCGACTCAAACTAAATTCAAACCGCCCGTTCTCATTTTCAGTATCCCGGTTGGCAATCGGGAAGCCGTAGTAGAACGCGACGGGACCAATGGGTGTCTTGATCTTGATACCGGGACCGATGCTGACGGCCGTCTTGCCAAAGAGATGATAAGCGTCAGAATCAACACGTCCCGTGTCGATAAAAAAAGCCCCGCGAAAGGACTCAAGCTTTGGAATCGGAAACGTATATTCAAGACTCGCAAGCGCAATGCTCTGACCGCCGACCGCATCCCCTGACTCAATGGGACCCACGCGGCGATAATTATAACCTCTCACGGTCCCAAGACCTCCGGCGTAAAACCGGTCAAAAACGGGAACCGATGGCGAGTCTCCGAACTCTTGAGAAACCCCCAGCTTCGCCCGGAGCTCCAGAACATGCTGTTTAAAGAAACTCCAGTAATGGGTAAAGCCCGTTTGCAAAATATAATAGTCCTGGTTCCCGCCCAGGAAGCTGCCCACGAGATCCCCCTGAAGGTTCGCGATAAACCCTTTCGTAGGATTAAAAACATTATCGCGAGTGTCGTAATTGGTAAACAATTTGATGCGGGAAAGCCAGTTGCTCCCCTCAAAATCCCTGACGGATGCAGGTGAATCCGAAGAGAGACCGTCAATTTTGACCCGCTCAAGCGTGTAGCCGCTGCCAACACTCCAGACATCCTTGAAGGTGCGGGAAAGGGTCGTTCCAAACCCCAGACGCTCTTCTTCAAAATCCACGTTTTCCGCGTCGCGCCGGATATTAAACAATTCCGAACTCCAGGAGATCGGCTTGTTGAAAATATAGGGTTCCACAAAATTCAGGGAGAAATCCTTGCTGATGGACCCGACCCGGGCCCGAAGAGAAAGGCTTTGCCCATCCCCTGTAAACCTTGGAAAATTGAAAATATCAAAGTTCTTCTGGGAGATTTCCGCAAACCCAACGAAGCGATCAATCGAACTGACACCACCGCCGAATGACAATTCTCCGGTCCGTTTCTCTTTAACCCGGAAAATAAGGTCTTTCTTGTTCGAGGCATCCGCGGAAGGCTGCGTGTCGTAGGTGATTTCTTCAAAAAAACCAAGATTCTCCAGCCGCTGCTTGGATTTCCGGATTTTTTCACCATCAAATTTTTCTCCCGGGCGAATACGAAGTTCCCGGCGAATCACGATATCCCTCGTTTTCGTATTGCCGCGGACCATCACTTTTTCAACGAAATAAAGATCTCCCTCTTCGATCTTGTAAGTGACATCCACTTTCCCGGAATCCCGGTTCAAACGAACGTCAGGAACGATCCGGGCATCGACATGCCCCTGATCCTGATAGTAATCGCGAATCTTCTCAATGTCCTTGGAAAGGTAGAACTGCGAATAGGTAAGCCCGGGAAGCATTTCCAGCTTTTGCCAGAGCTCCGATTCGGGGAAAAGCTTGTTTCCTTCAATCTTGATATCCCCGCAAACATAACGCTGCCCTTCATCAATCGCGATATGGATGACCATCATTCTCTCTTTTTCATCGTACTTGAAATCCGGCTGGATCCGCACATCCAGATAACCTTCCTGCTGGTAATAGAGAGCGAGGCGTTCAAGATCCTTGTCAAAATTCTCATCCTTAAAGACGCCGGAGCTCAAAATCCGCTTCGGTTTGGTCTTCATAAGCCTCGCCAGCTTCTTTTCTTTAAACGCGGTAACACCGTCAAATTCGATTTTCTTGATCTTGAACTTGTCGCCTTCCGTAATCCGCACCGTCACGGTGGCCTCTTTCGTCTTTTCGTTGACGTCCACCTGGGAATCAATATTCACAAACCGGTAACCTCGGTCTCCGTACAGCTTTCGAATGGCCTCAACACCTTCCTTGACGGCCCGGCGGTCCAGGATCTGGCCTTCAATGATTTTAAATTCCTTACGCAGCTTGTCTTCTTTGAAAGCCGTAAAACCATCAATGATAATTTGTCGGATTACCGGTTTTTCAAAGACCGTAATGACAACCATGTAACCGTCCGCCCCGTCTTCTACTTCCATGCGAATGTCCTGGAAGAAACCGGTCGCGTAAAGACGCTTCACGTCCTCATTAATGGTGTCCTGCTTCAGGACACCGCCCTTCTGGGTTTTGACCTTGCTCAAGATCGTGCTGGTGCTGACAATTTGATTACCCCGGACAAGCACATCCGCAATGTTCTTGGGAGCCGGGCGGGCGGCCTGTTCAGAAGCGGAGGAAGGTGCGGCAGCCTGTTCGGCCACCGTCTGGGTAGGAATCGCTTCCAGGTCCTGCTTCAGCTCTTCCAGTTCCCGGTCATCCGATGCGGGAGCCTGCGAAAAAGCAGGAACCGCAACCAAAGCCATCACCAGCGTGACACAGCCCGTAACCGCAATGAACTTTCTCACAAACCATTCTCCTCGTTACGATGAAACTCAGGGTTCTCGAAACGGGTATAGGATTTTAAAAATACAAGATCCACGGTTCCGACGGGACCATTACGCTGTTTTGCAATAATCGCTTCGGCCTTGTTTTCATTTTCTGGTTTAGGATTGTAATACTCTTCCCGGAAAAGGAAAACTACTAAATCGGCGTCCTGTTCGATGGCGCCCGATTCTCTCAGATCTGAAAGCATCGGGCGATTGCCCTGACGACTCTCAACGGCGCGCGACAACTGACTGACCGCAATCACGGGAACGCGAAGTTCCCGGGCCAATTCTTTAAGAGACCGCGAAATGGCTGAAATTTCCTGCTGGCGGCTTTCTTCCCCGCCCTGACCGCGGATCAGCTGTAGATAGTCAATCACCACGAGCTGAATATCATGTTGGCGTTTCATGCGCCGGGCTTTGGCCCTGATTTCAAGAACCGATTGCCCTGGAGTATCGTCAATAAAAATTGGCGACTCTGAAAGCTTGCCTGCGGCGCTGGTCAACTTGGGCCAATCCTGATGCGATAGGTAGCCGGTTCTCACCTGTTGGGCATCCACCCGCGCATGAGAACACAGCATGCGTTGAACGAGCTGCTCCTTGCTCATTTCGAGAGAAAAAAATGCGATCGGTTTTTTAAGCTTAATGCCGGCATTTTCACAAACACAGGAAACCCATGCCGACTTCCCCATGGAAGGACGACCTGCCGCAATGATGAGATCCGCAGGCTGAAGACCGGCGGTCTTCTGATCGAATTCGGCAAAACCCGTCGCAAGCCCTGTTACATGTTCTTTGCGCTGGTACAGCTGGTCAATCTTCTCCATGCTGTCATGAATAATCTCCCGCAAAGCAAAAAACCGGCCTTCAATCTGATTTTCGGTGATTTCAAAAATCATTCTCTCAGCAGAATCCAGCAGCTGTTTGGAGTCTTCCCCCGCCCGGTAACAGCGCTCGACGATCGACGTCGCATTTTTTATAAGACCGCGCGTCATGGCCTTTTCCTTAACAATGCGGCAATAGTGTTCGACGTGGGCTGCCGTGGGAACCCCGGCAGTTAATTGGGTCAGGTAGGCCACTCCCCCAACCGATTCCAGGTCACCGCGCTTTTTGAGCTCTTCCGAGGTGGTGATGATATCGACCGGCTGGTTTCGTTCAAAGAGGGCCTGGATGGCTGAAAAAATCTTACGGTGGCTTTCTTCGTAGAAATACTCACTGCGGAGAAGCTGAATTGCCTGGAGAAGCGCTTCAATTTCGAAGAGCGATGCCCCAAGCACGCTGATTTCGGCTTCACGGTTCTGGGGCTGAACCTTTTCGATCAAGTTTTGAGTCTCGGCACGCGCCATGACGTCCCTTCACAAAAAGGATCAGGCTTTGGCAATGACTTCCGCCGAAACAGTCGCTTTTACCTGCGGATACACCTCAACAACAACCTGACATGCTCCCAAGGTACGAATCGGTTCCTTGAGAAGGATCTGTTTCTTTTCAAATGAATACCCCTTCTGTTCCAGGGCTTCACGAACATCGTCCGCGGACACAGAGCCAAAAAGCTTTTCTTTTTCGCCCACGGCCCGCTCAAAGGAAAGTTTTACGCCGCCAAGCTTTTGAGCAAGGCCTTCCGCTTCAGCTTTCTCTTTGGCGTGGCGCTTTGCAGCCTTTGCCTTCAGCTCATCGACAAATTTTCGGTTACTTTCATCCGCGACAAGCGCGAGACTGCGCGGTAGCAGAAAATTACGCCCAAACCCATCGCGAACACGAACCACTTCGCCTTTGCGGCCCAATTTTTCCACATTTTCCAGAAGAATCAGTTCCATAAAAACTCCTTGATCAAGATGATTGGGATTGCGTTACTCAGGCGGCCTGAAAGGCGATCAGCCCCGAATGCCGAGCTTTTTTGATGGCACGGGCCAGAACACGCTGCTGTTTGGCTGTGAGCCCTGTAATACGGCGCGGCATGATCTTGCCTTTCTCCGTAAGAAACCGTCCCAGACGCTCCACATCCTTGTAATCAACCGCCTGTTGGCCTGGTGTAAAAACGGAGTTGAACCGGTTCTGCTTGCGGCGAAACCCTCCCGACTTCCCACCACGTGAAAAGCCGCCACGTCCGCCCCCCCGTGCATCAGAGCCCGGACGGCCGCGTGAGGAACCAGAATAAGGGCGTTTTTCACCGCTGTCACTGCGGGACGACTGTCTGGGACTTCTTGACTGCATCATACAAAAAAACTCCTCTTTTCAGTTTGATTCGAAACTAACTCTCTGCTGTAAACGGAATCGGTCTAGAAAGGGATTTCATCATCAGGCTGGAGATCGGCATCCGCCAGGGAGGCGGCTCCTTTGGACTTTGAGTTTGAAGCGGCGTGCTGCCCTTCAAACCCTGCCTGATCCATATCACCTGCTTCATCCGAGGGGGCCCCTTCACCACCACGGCCCCTTCCGAGAAATTGAACATTTTGGGCCTGCACTTCAATCGTCGAACGCTTCGTTCCGTCCTGAGCTTCCCAACTACGGCTCTGAAGACGGCCCTCCACAAAAACAGGGCTGCCTTTTTTGAGATACTCGTTACAAACCTCAGCGCGGCGGCCCCAGACAACACAACGGATAAAGCTGACCTCTTCCTTTTTCTCACCCGACTGCGACACATAAGCGCGGTTACAGGCAATCGTAAAAGATGTTACAGGCTGGCCTGACGGCACATACCGCAGCTACGGATCTCTCGTCAAATTCCCCATCAATAAAACTTTGTTAAAGCTGGCAGCCATAAATCCTCCGACTAACCCCTGCTGTGATGATGCGACTCAGCGCCAGCCATCTCGCTTTGGACGGGACGAGCGGAAGGAAGAGTGCTCAGCTTGGGGTTCTTTACGGTAATCATAAACTTAATGACATCTGAGTGAAGTTCCATTGCCTTGCGGAAATCCGTCATGCCGAGAGTCGGAATTTCCATTACCAAAATGAGATAATAGCCGTCCTTGAATTTCCGGACAGGATACCCCAACGGACGCCGCCCCCAATCGACACGTTCCACGATACGCCCTTCAAACTTCTTGATCACGCCCTCAAGAGCCTGTTCCTGGGTCTTGCGCTCTTCCGCTGTAGTTTGCGGGGAAAAAACAAATATACCTTCGTACAATTTCATAATGAAAACTCCTTCGTCGTCTCCCGGCCCTTATAAGGCGAGAGAATTTAGACACTCTATCACAGAGACACTATGCATGCAAGTACCGAATTAATCCATAACCCATTTAAAGCTAACGGGTTATGGCATCTGAAGCCTTTTGGAGGGATTCACAGGCCCATAAACGGCAGGCCAAGGCCGCCTTTTCATAAACCTCCCCCAACCTGATGATCTCCTCGCGGAGAAAGGGAGACAGAACATATTCTGAAACTTCCTGAGGTCCTGAACTTTCAGGATCCCGGGGATGCCCGATCCCGCAGCGAAGCCGGGCGAACACGCTGCTTCCAAGAGCTTCCTGAATGGATCGCAGTCCATTATGCCCGCCATCGCTTCCCTTGCCTCTCAGCCTGAGACGGCCCAGAGGAAGCGCCAGATCGTCCACGATCACCAGAAGGTCTTCGGGAGCCGCAATCTCATAATGGGCGACAAGCCTCGCCAGCGGATCTCCCGAAACGTTCATCGAGGCCTCCGGACTAGCGAGAATAACTTCTTGATCTTCCCAATCCAAACAACAAACCGAAGATTTCAGCGTCTTTCGAAAAACCCAACGTGCGCCTTCTGTTTCCGCCATAAACGCAACACATAATCTTCCAAGATTATGACGCGTCTTCGCATACCGGATGCCCGGATTGCCAAGCCCGACGATGAGTTTCATCAATACCCCATCCTCAAGATCCCCGGACCGCGGGGCGGAATTACTTGGGTTTCTTTTCTGCCGCCGGTTTCTTTTCTGCTGCCGGAGCTGCCTGACCTGCAACGCCTTCTTCCGGCTTCTTGCCTTTTTCAATAACTTCCGGAGCCGCTGCGGCTTCAGCCTCTTCAGCCACAGGCTCTTCCTTGCGAGGCGCATGAACCGCCACAACAACCTCATCTTCATCCAGATTGACGCTAACACCTTCAGGAATCACAAGCTCGCGAACATGAACAGCATCCCCGATCTGCATCAACTTAACATCCACGACAATGCCGTCCGGAATCTCCGTAGGAAGACAGGTCACGGATATCTCATGATGAATCAAGTCAAGCACGCCGCCCGCCTTAACCCCGGCACAGTCTTCCGAATTTTTCACAGTCAAAGGAATCTCAACCTCAATCTTCTCCGTCAGAGAAATAAGCGTAAGATCCACATGTTGAATCATGTCCGTGACGGGATTGTGCTGAATGTCCTTGATCAGGCAGGTGGATTCCTTAAGCTCCGCGCCCTCCGGCTTGAGCTGAATCACCACGTTTTCACCCGCCCGGGTATGAAGAACCTGGTCGAACGACCGGTAATTGATCTCCAGCGAAAGCGGATCCATGCCATGCCCGTAAAGAATCGCAGGAATACCCCCCGCGCGGCGAAGCCTGCGGGCATCCCGGGTGCTGCCTGGTTTTCTGATTTTTACTCCGAGTTCAATCGTGTTCATAGTTTGAAATCCTCCTCCAAAATTTTATGTTCCCGAAATCCGTCCTATGCCTCTGAGGAATACGAATCATCCTCCGGCATCAAGCCTCGACTCCCACCTTCGAGAAAAGAGAACTGACAGACTCGTTGTTATGAATACGAAAAATAGCTTCTGCCAAAAGGCCGGCCACTGAGAGCTGCTTGATCACAGAAATCTTTTTGGCATCATCCAGCGGAATGGAATTGGTCACGATAAGCTCCTTCAAATCCGACTTGCTAACCCTCTCAATAGCCGGTCCCGCGAGAATCGGATGAACCACTGCGGCATAAACATCCAGCGCGCCTGCTTCTTTAAGGGCACGCGCTGCTTCGACGATAGAGCCGCCGGTCGAAATCAAATCGTCAGTGATCACCACATTCTTGTCTTCTACCGAGCCGATGATATTCATCACATGTGTTTTGGTTGCATCTTCCCGCCGCTTGTCAACGATGGCAAGCTTTGCATTCAAAATGGAAGCGTAGGCACGCGCCATGCGGATCCCGCCAACATCAGGAGAAACAACGACCAGGTTCTTCAGATCTTTCTTCTGAAGGTACTCACTGATCACACTGATTGAGTAAAGATGATCCACCGGAATATCAAAAAAACCCTGAATCTGTCCAGCGTGAAGATCCATAGTCAGAATCCGGTCCGCTCCGGCCACGGTCAACAGATTGGCAACCAGTTTCGCCGTAATGGGAACCCGGGGCCGATCTTTACGATCCTGCCGCGCATAACCAAAGAAAGGCAGGACCGCGGTCACGCGCTTCGCCGAGGCGCGCTTCGCCGCATCGATCAGAATCAAAAGCTCCATCAGATTATCGTTAGGCGGCGTGCAGATTGACTGGACAATAAACACGTCCTTGCCGCGAACATTCTCACGAATCTGGACCTGGATCTCACCTTCAGGGAACCTGCCGCAAAGAACATCCGCAGCCTGCGAGTCGAGCATTTCAGCAATCTCATCCGTGAGTCCGGGATGAGAACGCCCTCCCAAAATTACCAGATTGGGATCCGCCTTGTGCTTCACATTTCTTTGGCTGCCGAACATAATCAATCTCCTTAAAAAATCGCGCGTTTATTTCTGCTTCCGCGTTTGTTTTTTTACAATTGGCCGGGCCGGAACCCCAACCACGACCTCACCGCGCCGAACCCGGGTCCCGGAGGTAACAACCGATCCCGCACCCGTGCGGGCACCATCGCCAACACTCACCGGCGCCACAAACACTGTATCTGATCCAACCAGAACCCTTCGCCCAATCCGGGTCAAATGTTTTTTGTTTCCATCAAAGTTGGCAGTGATGGTTCCGGCGCCAATATTCGTCTCATCTCCAATAACCGCATCCCCCAGATAAGCCAGATGTTTCGCGGAGACATCGCGCCCGAGACGGCTGCGATTTACTTCTACAAAACTGCCGACGATGCTTCCTTCACCAATAACACTTCCCTTGCGGATCTTTGCAAAGGGACCAATCTGACAACCTTTTCCGATTTTCACCCCGGTCTCAATATAACACCATGGGTAAATCACGGTATCCTGGCCGATCCTGGCCCCCGGAGCCACAAACGTTTGCTCCGGGGCCATAAAAGTGACCCCGCTGGCCTGAAGCACCCGGATCATACGCTGATTAATTTTTGATGTCGCCATCGCAAGATCTTCCCTGGAATTAACACCCTGTCCCTCTTCCGCACTGGCGAGAGGGAATGCTTCCAGTTTCTCACCACGGCGCGAAAGAATCTCTATCGTATCCGTCAGGTAATATTCGCCTTTTTGATTCTCCGGCCGGATGCTCTTGAGACTGGAAAAAAGAAAACGGCTTTGGAAAAGATAGATTCCTGTATTAACTTCCGAAATCCGGCGCTCGGCTTCTGACGCGTCAAGTTCTTCACGAATGCCGCAGAAAGCGCCGCCGGCACGAAGAATCCGTCCATACCCGGCGGAATCTTCACGAACTGCTGAAAGAACACTGACCGCACATCCTTCTTTCCGATGGGCCCGGATAAAGGTCCGAAGGGTCTCTACCTTCACAAGCGGCATGTCTCCGGGCCAGATCAGAACATCGCCGCGGGAAGAGGCCACAGCGCGGCGCGTCATCATAACCGCATGCCCCGTACCTTTTTGCTGCGCTTGCAGCACAGGGATCGCATGTTTTCCTGCAAACCGGACAACCTGATCCGCCCCCGCGCCCACAACCAGAACAGGCCGCCTGACTCCTACCTGCCCCAGAACTTCAAAAACATAATCCAGCATGGGGCGGCCAAAAATCTCATGGAGAACTTTCGGCTTTTCAGAACGCATGCGCGTTCCCTTACCAGCGGCAAGAACAATCGCCTGCATGAATTAACCCTTAATGCCGGTGAGCTTGATTCCTTCCACAAAGAACCGCTGGTTAAAAATAAAAACCAGCAGAATGGGAATGATCATCAACATGGAGGCTGCCATCAAAAGCGTCCAATCCGTGTGATGAAGGCTCTGAAAATAGGCGAGTCCGACAGGCAATGTGAATTTCTCATGGGTGTTCAAAACAATCAAAGGCCACATAAAATTCATCCAGGTGCCCATAAAAGTAAAAGTCGTCAACGTTGCAAGCGCCGGCTTGGAAAGCGGCAGAATGATCCGCCAGAAAATCCCCAGATAGGAGCACCCGTCAATTTTTGCCGCATCCTCCAGATCTTTGGGCAGCGTTAAAAAAAACTGCCGCAGCATAAAAGTTCCATAGGCTGTGAAAGCCGCGGGAAGAATCAGCGCCTTGTAGGAGTCCACCCAGCCCAGATAACGCAAAAGAATAAAAACAGGAATCATCGTGACCGCGCCGGGAACCATCATCGTGGCAAGATAGCCAAAAAAAATCTTGTCACGTCCCGGGAAAGTCAGACGCGCAAAAGGATAGGCTGCCATCGCACTCGTACCAACCTGGGCAAGGGTCACCATGATCGCGACAAAAATCGAATTAAAATAAAAACGAGCGAATGGAACAACCTTCCAGGGCTTCATGTAGTTCTGCCAGACAAAAGAAGTCGGGATCCACTCTTCCCACCAGTTCTTGCTGAATGAAAAAACCTGACTGGGCTCCTTGAGAGAAGTCGTTAACATCCACAGAAAAGGCCCCACCATGGTCAAGGCCCCCAAAATCAGGAAACCGTAAGGCCATAATTTCTTAAAAACTTCGCGCCGCTTGCGGCTGCCGCGCATTTTCGCCGCCGTTGCCCCGCGCGTGACCGCTTCGACCGCAAGAGCAACCGAAGCATCTTTCAAGGGACCATTAGCAATTTGAGATGACGATTCCATAGGATTCCCGTTCAATGGTAATAAACTTGGCGGCCAAAAAACCGCCACTGCAGCAAAGTAAACATAAAGACAATCACAAAAAGAACCCAGGCAATAGCAGCCGCTTCACCCATCTTATGCCATTCAAAGGCATTGTTGTAAATGTAGTAGATAATCGTCGTCGTTGACCCGTTGGGGCCCCCGCCCGTCATAATGTAGGCAGGATCAAAGCCGGCCTGAAACCCGCCAATGACGCTCATGATCGCAATAAAAAAGGTCGTCGGTGAAATTTGCGGCCACGTAACGGCCCAGAATTTCTGCCAGCCATTGGCACCATCCACCTCGGCCGCGTCGTAGAGGTCACGCGGCACCCCTTGCAGCGCAGCAAGATACAGGATCATGTTGTAACCGCCGACCGTCTGCCATACCCCCATAATGATCAGGGCGGGCTTGGCCCAGCTTTCATCCGTAAGCCACTGAGGACCATTCAGCGGAATTCCGATCAATTGCCCGAACCCTGAAATAAAACCATTCAAAATTCCGAATTCAGGATTGTAGATCAGGCGCCACAGCATGTAGATGGCAACCCCGGCGCACAAGGTCGGCAGAAAGTAAACCGTCCGAAAAATGACAATTCCCTTGAGCTTCTGGTTCATTCCAAGCGCAAGAATCAGGGAGCCCGCCATCCCAAGGGGGATCGCGAGCATCATATAAACCGTATTCCAGCAGTATTTCCAGAAAAAGGGATCCTGAAAGAGCTCCACAAAATTAGCAAGGCCTACAAACCGCGGAGCTGAAAGCAGATCCCATTTGACAAAGCTGAGACAGAGCGACGCCCCAACCGGTATCGAAGTAAAAATCAGAAACCCGAGAAGATTCGGGCCAAGAAAACCGTAAGCCGCCAGCGTTTCCTTGGTTGAGTTTTTCAACTTCAAGACAACCCCCTGTGAATACTAAGCAGAACGCGCCCAGTCCGCCTGGCGGACGAGTATCGGTTTTTCTTTTCCTTCAATAACCTTCCGCGTAATCAGACATTCGCTGATACCCTGCTCGGAAGGAATATCATACATCACATCCAGCATGACCGTCTCAAGAATGGAGCGCAGCGCCCGCGCGCCTGTTCCCTTGCGAATCGCACGGCGCGCCACTTCTTCCAGCGCATCCGGTGTGAATTTCAAATCAACATTTTCCATCTTGAAAAGTTTCTCATACTGGCGCACAAGGGCATTTTTGGGCTCTGTAAGAACACGAATGAGATCCTGCTCGGAAAGACCGTTCAGCGTTGTCAGCATCGCAAAACGCCCGATAAATTCCGGAATAAAGCCGGACTTCAAAAGATCTTCCGTCTCCACCAGTTCGAGCAATTCCCCCACACTCATGTCTTTCTCACCATTTGCAAGCGCCGAACCAAAACCCAGCGTCTTTTTTGAGACGCGCTTGCTGATGATCTGGTCGAGATGTGAGAAAGTACCTCCGCAGATAAAAAGGATGTTGCGTGTATTGATCTGGATATATTCCTGCTGAGGGTGCTTGCGGCCTCCCTGCGGGGGCACATTCGCAACGGTGCCTTCCAGAATTTTCAAAAGCGCCTGCTGCACGCCCTCACCGGAAACATCACGGGTGATAGAAACGTTTTCCGAGGTCTTCGCGATTTTGTCAATTTCATCGATATAAATAATCCCGAGTTCCGCCCGCTTAACATCAAAGTTCGCCGCCTGAAGCAGCCGAAGAAGGACATTCTCAACATCCTCGCCGACATAGCCCGCTTCAGTCAGCGTCGTGGCATCCGCAATCGCAAGCGGCACATCAAGAAGTTTTGCCAGGGTCCTCGCAAAAAGCGTTTT
>Ga0066640_10001041_pt1 | contig 16621 bp, 12 predicted proteins | sample CryGeyCG2114_020_2_FD_59505 | JGI IMG/M metagenome (GOLD analysis project Ga0066640, IMG submission 59505) | Groundwater microbial communities from aquifer - Crystal Geyser CG11_big_fil_rev_8/21/14_0.20 | ecosystem: Environmental > Aquatic > Deep subsurface > Groundwater | place: USA: Utah... | reverse complement strand
TAGCAAATTCTTTTAAAAGGTAAACCCTTTTTTCTACCTCGGGAACCCATTCAAGGACCTGCTGACGGTGCCCCTTGGTCATCACCAGAATCAAATCCGCTTTCTTAAGCAGGATGCTGTTGACCGGCTGGGAATGGTGCTGTGCGGCGTCGATTCCCTTGGAACGCAACACGCTGACGGTTTCAGCTGATGCTCCGGCCCGGACATAGACCCCGGTACCAGCGGAAAGAACTTCGATATTCTCCCGATGCTCCGTTTTTTTCCTCAAAAGGTATTCCGCCATGACCGAACGGCAGCTGTTACCGGTACAAATAAAAAGAACCGTCTTCTGTCTTGTGGTCCGGTCCACATCATCCTGTTTGATAATCCCTTCACGCAGGACTTTCGGCGGAATCCTGGTAAAATCCACAACCGACGACCCGATCCCCAGCTTAGAGGGGCCGCCGTCAATAGCAATGTCAACCAACCCGTCCAATTCCCTCAACGCTTCTTCGCAGGTAGACGGCGGTTCGCTTCCTTCAAAATTTGCCGACGGAGCCGCGATTGTGCATTGGGATGCCTGTACCAGGCTCAATGCAATCAGATGATCCGGCATCCGGACCCCCACCGTCGACCCCTCTTCACGGCTCGGAACGATCACAGTCAAAGGCCCGGGCCAATAACGATCAATCATTTTATAAAGTGTTGGTTCCGAAAAATACGTAAGATTGGCAATCATTCCCTTTTGCCAGGTCATGATCGAGAATGGTTTATTCTCAGAGCGCTTTTTGACTTCGCGCAACCGCGACATGGCTTTGAGGTTGGAATAATCCGCGGCTATACCATAAACGGTCTCCGTCGGAAAAACAACCAGGCCGCCCTGACGGATAACCTTGGCGCACTGGGCGATACGATCGGATTCGGGGAAATCCGGATGAATGGCGATAATTTTTGTTTTCACAGTCCAGTCACACGGTTATAACTTGATATTAAGGATCTGTTCTCTCTGCTTGCAGTGATACTCGGCAAGTTCGGCGGCAATCGTCTGATCAGACAGGCCGAGAATACGGATGGCCAGAAGAGCGGCGTTTTTCGCTCCGGGCTTACCAATAGCGACGGCAGCGACAGGCACCCCGGGCGGCATCTGAACTGTGGAAAGCAAAGAATCCAGCCCGTTAACGGCGGTTTCCTGGATAGGGATCCCGATAACCGGAAGCGGTGTGTGCGCGGCAACGACCCCGGCCAGGGCAGCGGAACCGCCCGCGCCGGCGATAACGACTTTAACGCCTCGATCTTTTAACCCCTCGGCATACTCAGCAGTTTCCTTCGGAGTCCGGTGCGCGGAGAGGACTCTCATTTCACAATGGATACGAAACGCCTTTAATATCTGTTCTGCTTCCTGCATTGTCGGTAAATCTGATTTGCTTCCCATCATAATGGCGACTTGAATGTTTTCCATAAATTATTCTCCTGTTCTTATGCCTTGCTCCGGCTGTTATACATTAATCTTCTTCCGTGCCTTGGCCCCGATATCCCGACGGAAAAAACAGCGGTCAAACTTGATTTTTCCAACCGCCTCATAAGAAGTTTTGATAGCTGCTTCCAGTGTTTCACCAAGGCCGACAACTCCCAGCACACGCCCGCCGGAAGTGACGACTTTATTTCCGTCCCGCTTCGTCCCGGCGTGAAAAACAAACACGCTTCTATCTTCAGCGGCCTGATTCAGCCCTGTTATCTCTTCTCCGGTTTCATACGGCCCCGGATACCCTCCTGAACTCATGACAACACAAACACAGCTGCGGGGATCCCATTGCAACGCCGTGTCCTTCAAACGCCCTTGGCAACTGGCAAGCATCAAGTCCACCAAATCATTTTTTAATCTGGGCAAAACAGCCTGCGCTTCCGGATCACCAAAACGCACATTGTATTCCAGGACCATCGGGCCGCTCTGGGTGACCATAACCCCGGCATATAAAATCCCTTTAAACGGAAATCCTTCTTTCGCCATTCCTTTGATAGTCGGACGGATGATTTCTTCAGAGATAATATTAAGTAATTTTTCAGAAACAATCGGCGCCGGAGAATACGCACCCATGCCGCCCGTGTTGGGGCCTTCATCCCCGTCGAATATCCTTTTATGGTCCTGCGAAGAATCCAGGATGACAAAATCTTTGCCATCGCTCACAGCGAGTATTGACGCCTCCTGCCCCTGCAAAAACTGTTCAATGACAACCCGATTGCCTGCCTCTTTAAAAATCCGTTCTTCCATGATCTGTTGCAATGTCTGAAATGATTCTTCCAGTGTATTGCAGATCACGACACCTTTGCCGGCCGCCAGGCCTTCGGCCTTAATCACGACCGGAAAATCTTTTACCTGTAAAACTTTTAAAAAATGCCGCGCCTCTTTAACATTATCAAAAATCTGAAAGTATGCCGTCGGAATGTGATATTGGTGCATAAACTGCTTGGCAAAAACCTTGCTCCCCTCCAGTTGGGCCGCGGCACGGGATGGACCGAATATTTTAAGCTCCTCTTTTTCAAATCTATCCACGATGCCTTCAACCAGAGGCGCTTCGGGTCCGACAACAGTCAGGTCAATTGATTCTTTCCGGGCAAACTCCAGCAATCCGGCAATGTCCGTTGCCTCAATATCAACGCACTCGGCTATGGAGGAAATGCCGCCGTTACCCGGCGCGCAAAAGATTCTTTTTACTTTCGGGCTCTGTTTAATTTTCCAGGCCAAGACATGTTCACGCCCACCAGAACCAATGATTAACACTTTCACAATAATATCCTCCGGTTCTTATCCGAAATAACCTCTCCAATATCCCACGACCGTACGCCATTCTTCTTTAAAACCTGAATAGTCCGGACGGCATCCCGCGCTGCTACTGCCACGACCATGCCGATTCCCATATTAAAAGTCGTGAACATCTCTTTGTCGGCAACGTGCCCGCGCTTCTGAATTTCCTGGAATATTTTTGGTACCGGCCACGCCCCTTTTTGGATATGAAAACATTTCCCCGGAGGAACGATCTTCGTTAACTTTTCATAAAACGCACCACCCGTTATATGGGCAATCCCTTTAACTTTGATCTGTCGAATCAATGCGAGAACCGGCTTCACATAAATTCTTGTTGGGGCAAGCAACTCTTTAGAAAATTTCCTGCGTTCCTGAGCCGAGAATACTTTGCGGGCCAGAGAAAATCCGTTGGAGTGCAAGCCGCTGGAAGCCAGTCCGATCAAGCGGTCGCCGGAACGGATTGCCTTGCCATCAATATTTTTAGATTTTTCCACAACCCCGACGGTAAACCCTGCCAGGTCATATTCATCGGGATTGTACATTCCCGGCATTTCCGCTGTTTCACCGCCCACGAGGCTGCATCCGGCCTGACGGCAGCCGTCGGCAATACCGCGCACTACACTTTTGAGGATATGCGGCTTTACTTTTCCGCAGGCAATATAATCCAAAAAGAAAAGCGGTTCAGCGCCGGAACAAAGGATATCATTAACGTTCATCGCCACTAAGTCAATGCCGACCGTATCATGCTTATCTAATTCCTGGGCTAAAATCAGTTTGGTGCCGACCCCATCGGTTGAAGAAACTAAAACAGGCTTTTTATATTTCGCCGGAAGGACAAAATGCCCGCCGAATCCACTTTTTGCTTTTAGGACCCCTTCCCGGGCGGTCGCCTTGACCAAGCCGGAAATGGACCGGACAAACTGATTGGCCTTATGGATATCAACACCGCTTTTTTTGTAGGTAAGGGACTTTTTCATGATTTCAAGAATTTATTCCGTATGTAATTAATCCCGTTTTCAAAAATCCGCGCTCCATCGCCGAGTTCCTTGCGGTCTGCCAATCGCGTCCAAAATGGATGTTGCGTAAAAAAGAAATGGCGCTCCGGGTGCGGCATAAGCCCCAATATCCGGCCCGTCGGGTCGCAAACCCCGGCAATATTTTCAACAGAGCCATTAGGGTTTTCAGGATAACGCACCGCTTTACCCTGAGGGCTGCTATAACAGAAAACGATCTGTCCGTTCTTTCTTAATTTCTCCATCATCGCTTCGCTTTTTGGAACAAATTTTCCTTCAGCATGCGCAACCGGCAAAAAAAGGTTTGCATCCAACCCTTCTGTCCAGGCAGAACGGCCGCTTACCTGAAGATGAATCCAACGGTCTTCAAATTTCCCGGAATCGTTAATCATCAAAGTTGCCCCCTGCGAATATCCGGCGGCTTCGCCCTCGACACCGGGAAGGATCCCCGCCTTAACCAGGATCTGAAAACCGTTACAAATCCCGATCACAAGTTTTCCGGCGGCAACAAATTTCTTAATGTCATCACCCAGGCGAATCCGCAATTCATTGCCTAAAATTCTTCCTGCCGCGACATCATCCCCGTAAGAAAAACCGCCCGGGATCGCGAGGATGTGATAATCGTGCAGGCTGACTTTTTGCGTGAACAATTGATTGATATGGACAAAGTCAACGTCAGCCCCAAAATTTTTAAACGCGAAACCCGTTTCCTGGTCGCAATTGGTCCCCGCAGTCCGAAGGACAATGACTTTAACTCCCTGTCCTTTTATTTTCTGCTCTCTCGCAACCATTCCGAACTCTTCTTTTCATGTTTAGAATAAAATTTGCGGATAATCTCGACAACTTCCTCCGGAGTATCCACGACCTGAAAAATCGCCATGTCTGCCTTGTCAATGTTCCCGTCTTTAAGAACTTTGTCCTTCAGCCAGGTAATCAACCCCTGCCAGTAATCGCTGCCGAAAAGGATAACCGGGAAGCGTTCCATCCTCTGTGTCTGAATGAGCGTTGTGCTTTCAAAAAATTCATCAAGTGTCCCAAACCCTCCGGGAAAAATAACAAACGCCCGGGCATACTTTAAAAACATGACTTTGCGGCAGAAAAAATAATGAAAATTAATCAGTGTTTTAATGTATGGGTTCGGCTTTTGTTCAAATGGCAGGTCAATATTCAAACCGATCGACTGGCCGTCAGCCGCGCTTGCCCCTTTGTTGCCCGCTTCCATAATACTCGGGCCGCCGCCGGTAATAATGGCATAACCTTCCTTGCTCAAAAGCTTGGCGGTCTTCTCCGCCATTTTATACATTTTATGCGACTTCTTTGTCCGGGCTGACCCGAAAATGCTGACCGCAGGGCCAATCTCGGCCAGGTCATGAAACCCGTCGACAAATTCCGCCATAATGCGGAATACTCTCCAGGGGTCTTCAAAGCTTGCATTCTTATCTGCAAAATTCTTTTGAGCCATATCGGTCTCCTTCTTCAAGACAAACACTTAGAATTGTAACGGTTTCTGCCAGGTCTGCTTCAAGTCCTCAATATCCGCGCTGATACACACCTCCTGGTCTAGCCCATAAACGATAAACTCAGGCGTTGTTTCAACGCGGCCGATATTGCGGAATGCTGTTCCTTTTAAAGCCTGTTCAAAATTTTTCTGATTATTGGGAGAGACTTCAACAATAAACCGGGAATTAGATTCAGAAAACAATACCGTATCAGTCCGTTGAGCTGCCCCCTTATACGGGACCTGATCAAGGCGGATCGTGACCCCCAGGCCGCCGCTGAATGCCATTTCCGCTAAAGCGACTCCCAGGCCGCCTTCCGAGCAATCGTGGGTGGATTCAACCAATCCTTTTGCAATGGCCGAAGACAACGCGGCAAAAATCCTGTTTCCTTTTAAAGGACGGACAACAGGAACCACGTTCCCGACAATTCCCAGCGTATCCAAATAAATTGATCCACCCAATTCATCAAAGGTCTCACCCAAAACATAGATAAGGTTTCCTGATTTCTTAAAATCCATGGTTACGCATTTGTTGACGTCTTTAATGATGCCGATTGCCGAAATCAAAATCGTCCCCGGAATCGCAATGGATTTTCCTTTTTCGGTGTATTCGTTATATAAACTGTCTTTCCCTGAAATGAACGGGGTTTTATAAGCCAGCGCGGTTTTGTAGCACCCTTGTGCCGCGCGCACCAGGCCGCCCAGGCGGTCTGGTTTGTCAGGGTTGCCCCAACAAAAGTTATCCAAAATAGCAATGCGAGTTGGGTCCCCACCGACGGCAACGACCTGGCGGACCGCTTCGTCAATACATGACGCCGCCATCCAGAAGGGATCAATTTTTCCATAACGGACATTGATCCCGTTGGATACGGCAATGCCTTGATGAGAATCCAGCCGAGGCCGTAACACGCTCGCATCCGAAGGGCCGTCGCACCGCGGGCCCACCAGCGGCTTGATGACACTGGCTCCCTGCACCTCATGATCATACTGGCGGATTACCCACTCTTTGGAACAAACGTTATACTGCGCGAGGACTTCTTTTAATTTTGCCGTCAGGTCCGATGGTTCGGCAAAACGCGGCTCTTTATGTTTGGGCTGTTTCCAGACGGCAGTTTTAGTGATCTTGGGGATCCCGTCATGAAGAAAATTCATATCCAGGTCACAGACCTGTGTTCCCTCATAAAACAGTTCCAGCCGCTTGCGGCCGGTAAATTCCCCGATCACGGTCGCCTCAACGTTTTCATCACGGCATACAGCCAGCAACGCAGCAATTTTTTCAGGAGGAACGGATATCACCATCCGTTCCTGCGATTCAGAAATCCAGATTTCAGTATACCGCAAGCCCTGATATTTGAGCGGCACTTTTTCCAAGTCAACCCGCGCGCCCAGATGTTGCCCCATCTCCCCGACTGCGCTCGAAAGCCCGCCGGCCCCACAATCAGTAATCGCCGAATATAAATTTTGGTCACGGGCCTGCATCAGGACATCCAGCACCTTTTTTTCCTGAATCGGATCTCCGATCTGCACCGCACCGGAAGAGACAACCTCCGATTCGTCGGTCAATTCACCGGATGAAAAAGTAGCACCATGAATCCCGTCGCGCCCGGTCCGGCCGCCCAAAACAACAACGAGGTCACCTTTGGACACGGATTTTTTCACCTTATCTTTCGGCATAATTCCGACGTTACCGCAAAAGACCAGCGGGTTGCCGACAAAGTGTTCGTCAAAAAGAATAGCCCCATTGACGGTCGGGATACCCATTTTATTTCCATAATCGCGGACACCGCTGACAACCCCTTTCATGACCCGCTTGGGGTGCAGCGTCCCGGCCGGAAGGCGGTCAAAAGGATAGTCCGGCGGGGCAAAACAAAAAATATCCGTGTTACAAATCGGTTTTGCTCCCAATCCCGTTCCTAACGAATCACGGATAACGCCCCCCACTCCCGTATTGGCTCCTCCGAATGGCTCCAGGGCAGAAGGATGGTTATGGGTTTCTACCTTAAAACACACATGATAATCTTTGTCAAATTTAATGACCCCCGCGTTATCATGAAAAACCGAAACGCACCACGGCTTATTCAGCGCCAGGGTTGTTTTCACAATAGTGGATTTCAACAAATTCTTGATGTGCTGTGTTTTTTTCTTACCGTTTTCCGTATAAGTAAAATGAATATTGCCGCGGAATGTTTTATGATGGCAATGCTCGCTCCAGGTTTGGGCAATTGTTTCGAGCTCACAATCGGTCGGGTTACGGCCGATCTTACGAAAATGTTTTTGAATCGCCTTCATTTCATCCGTGTTCAGGAACAGTTGTCCCTGGCGGCTGATTTCAAGCAGATCTTTGCCGGAAGCTTCAATGAGATTAACCAGAACAATATCAAATTTTCTGGCAGTGACCGCAGGAACCACCGGAGCCTTCCTGGAATGATGGTCAACAACATGCTGGATCAGCTTATTGGACAGGACCTTATTGACAATGAGGTCCATCTGTTGTGAAGAAATCGCGCCGTGCAGAAGGTACTTGCGGGCCGTACGGACAGACCGGACGGTACTAACCCCTAAATCTTTAATCCCTTTAAGAGTGGATTCTTCGACCGGATCCATAACCCCGGGATTGTAAGCAATTTCAACTGTTTGCCGGCCATTGTTCCCTTGGGAGGCATCAGGAAAGGCAGAACTATATGTATAATCCTGGACAACTTCATCCACAAGAAGCTCGCGGCAGATTTTTTCAACCTGGGCTTCTGAAAGATCTCCGTCAAGATTATAGACCTGGACGACTTCCACTCCGGCAACACCGGAGATTCCTAAGTCCTGGATGTCTTTTTGCGCCGCCGCTCCGGCCGCATCAAAAACACTTTTCTTGTCTTTTATTTCAACACGCCAAATCATTTGCTGCAATCGATGGTTCGGTTATCGTGGGTTGTGTAAGTTGCGAGCGGCTTAATGGCTGACTCGGCTTAAAACTTCCTGGTAGGCTTCCTCGACATTATCCAGATCACTTCTAAATCTATCTTTATCAAACTTTGTTCCCGTGCCGACTTCCCACAATCTGCAGGTATCTGGAGAGATCTCGTCTGCCAAAACAATTTTTCCGTTAATTTTCCCGAATTCAAGCTTGAAATCAATCAGCTCAAGTTTGATCGCAAGAAAAAATTCACGGAGGTAATCGTTGATTTGAAACGTATATTCTTTAATGACTTTCAGGTCTGCCTCATCCACCAAACGGAGCGCCCGAATATGATATTCGTTGATCAGAGGGTCTTTCAGGGCATCGTCTTTATAACAAAGCTCAAGGATCGGGCAGAGAAACGTTTGTCCTTCAGCCAGGCCAAGGTTGCGGCACAGTGAGCCTGCCGCACGGTTACGAATCACCACTTCGATCGGAATAATTTCGACCCGTTTGACCAGGACTTCGCGGTCATTGAGAACTTCAACGTAATGAGTCGGGATACCTTTGGATGCAAGGAACTCAAAAATCTTTGAGGAGATCTTGTTGTTCATGACCCCCTTCTGGTCTATCGTTCCCCTTTTTCCTGCGTTGAAAGCGGTTGCCTCGTCCTTAAAATACTGAATGATATAATCCTGGGAATCTGTTGCGTAGAGAATTTTTGCTTTGCCCTCGTAAATCTTTTGGGTCTTTTTATTCATAGTGGCCTTTGAAAGACTTACAATCCGGGAATTGAAAGATGAACGACTATATCTTTACAAAGATTTCGGATTTTGGCAAGAACTAAAATACGCGCTCGACAAATTTCAAAGACAAAACTTATACCCGACGGGAAAAAACGTTTCTTACTTACGCTTGGGCCCGCCCTTCTTCACCGATTTTTTAGCAGATTTTTTTTGTTTGCTCTTTTTCGCAAGGCTCTTGCGAATTGTCGCTTTTATGGCGCTGATCTTTGCGCTTTCATCTTTGCTGTCAGATTCAGAATCATGACTTTCAATATCAACAGCGTTATAACGGCTGGAGGCTTCTTCATCCTTGCCGCTGCCACCGCTTAACCCCACTTTGCGGAAAATCCGGTCGCGGTGCCGGGTGTAATACTTGATATCAAAACAGGCGTTAATTTCATATTCATTAAGATATTTGCGAACCCTGCGGTCGCGAAGGAGGACGTCTTTAAAGTCTGAAGTCTCCTGCCAGACCTGCATGGCGCAATGCTGGATCATTTCGTAGGCGGCATCACGGGTAAGCCCCTTTTTCATCAATTCCAGCAGAATTCTTTGGGAATAGATAAGCCCCCGTGTTTTGGTAAGGCTGGCAATCATGTTTTTCGGATAAACCAATAACCCCTCAAGGATCGGGATAAATTTATTAAGCATGTAATCCAGAATAATCGTCGAGTCCGGAAGAATAATCCGCTCAACGGAAGAATGGCTGATATCTCTCTCGTGCCAAAGGCTGATATTTTCAAATCCTGCGATGGCGTTTGCCCGTAACAAGCGGGACAAACCACAAACCCGTTCGCATGTGATCGGGTTGCGTTTGTGCGGCATCGCGGAAGAACCGATCTGCCCCTTGAAAAACGGCTCTTCAACTTCCAAAACTTCAGTCTTCTGGAGGAGGCGTATCTCAGTCGCAAATTTATTGATCGAAGACCCGATAAGTGCCAGGGTGTTTAGAAAATGGCAATGATGATCCCTCTGGATGATCTGGGTAGCGACATTCGCGGGTTTTAAATCCAGCTTTTCGCAAACATATTCTTCAACATAAGGATCAATATTCGCATATGTACCGACCGCTCCTGAAAGCTTTCCGATCCGGATACTTTCCCTGGCCTGCTCGAGACGCTCCAGGTTTCGCTGCATTTCGTCATACCAGACCGCCAGCTTCAAACCAAAAGTCGTCGGCTCGGCATGAACGCCGTGAGTTCTGGCCACGCATACCGTATCCCGATATTTTTTCGCTTTTGCTTTAAGGACAATCAAAAGTTTTTTCACATCAGCAATCAAAAGGTCGCTGGCCTCCACGCATTGCACGGAAAGAGATGTATCAAGAAGATCAGACGATGTCAATCCCATGTGCAGATAACGCGACTCCGGCCCGATATTTTGACCGACGTTAACAATAAAAGCAACCACGTCATGCTTGGTTTTTTCTTCAATCCTTTTCACTTCATCAATATCAAATTTGGCGTTTTTCTTGATTTTTTCAAGAGATTTGGCAGGAATAATGCCCATCTTACACATGGCTTCGCAGGCAAGAATTTCAATTTTCAAAAAAATGTCCAGCTTGTGTTTTTCAGACCAGACATTGCCCATCTTGGATAAGGTATAACGATCAATCATGAGTTTGACTCCTTTAAAAATTGAGGTAACTAGAGGGGAAAACCAAAGTAGTAATATAGCAAAATAAAAAATTACGGTCAAACAAAATTATAAAATAGATGAAAAAACAGGGCTTATTTTATAAAGCCTTGCAAAATAGCGGGATACATCCCTGCTAGAATCGTAGTTTAGGCAAAAAAATTGTAATAAATTCTTAAACTATTGATAGTAAATAACTTAAGAAATTTTATGCTGAAACCGGCTACCTGGCAGGTGGGGGCAACTTTGCCTGAAAATACTGCAAAGAGGCATTTAAGGCATCTTCCATAAGGGGCGGGGTTACTTCTTGCAGCTTCCGCGCAGCTGGGCTTTGATAAAATTCGATCAACTTCTGAAAGTCTTCCTGAGTCAAATATTTCTGATAAATCGGAACTAAAATTTCCATGATTTCCTCTATATTATAGCCGGCACGAAGCCTTTGGGCATCTTCCGGCTTGGCATCGTCCATCATCTGCTTAAATGTTTGATCTAAGCTTTCTTTGGTCCCGCTAAGTTCAAGGTACTGCAAAACCGTCCGTTTATTGGCAATCCCACCGGTTGCGCTAGGCGCAGAAACCGGTGCCAGGGATTGGGAGGAACCTGATACGGCAGGAGCAACAGGCGGAGTAGGCACAGCAGGCACAGGTATACCAGCCGGGGCAGCCGGAACCGGAGCGGAAGAAACCTTAGCAGCCGGTGATACCGCAACATCCCCGCCTCCTTCAATCCGGTCAATTTCATCCATATAATAGGTAATTGTCACTCCGCCGACATTAACCTTAACCATCCCCCCGGTTTTTTGGACGAGTTCTCCCTCAATCTTGCTTCCGTTCTTCAAATAAACCGTTGCGGCAAATACACCGGATACGGTTGAAAAAATAAAAACCATCAATAAAACAATTATTTTCTTTTTCATAATATGTACCCCCATTAATCCTGCGTTGAGAAGTTCTTTCCCTCGTACCTTGCTATTGTACAGAAAGAAGTTGTTAAAGTAAATATACTCCTCGAATATTATTGACTTTTTATCGCTATCCGCGACCCCGAAACACGAAAGAACAAAACACGCCCCCCCCTTGACTGTGAAGCGCCATCTTTGCATGCTGGGCCTAATTTCATTGAACACAAATATTTTGTATGCTAGGATATGGCACATTAATTCAAAAATAAAAAATTAAACCAATAACATGATCTCCCAGATAAAGAAAAAAGTTGATACGAGCCTTTCTGCTTTTTTAAAAAAAATTAAGGTTGAATACAAACTGCATTTGGTCAACCCGATTCTTTTTGAAAGCATCAAGGATTTCACTTTACGCGAAGGCAAACGCCTTCGGCCCATCCTGCTTATCCTAAGCTACAAGGCATACCGCCGGAATCCCAAACCGCTGCCTGATTCCTTTTATAATGCCGCGACGTGCATTGAATTCCTGCACAATTTTATGCTGATCCATGATGACATTATTGATCGCTCCAACTTACGCCGCGGGAAGCCGACCCTTCATAAACTATTACAAAAAGCCGCAAAAACTCCCGAGCAGGAAAAACTCGGCTACGACTTAAGCATTATTGCCGGGGACATCGTCTACGCATTGGCAATTGACGCTTTTCTTTCAATACAGGAAAGCCCGGACCGCAAAGAACGCGCCTTAAAATATTTTATTCAAACCGCCGCGTTTACAGCGATGGGAGAATTTATCGACATCCTTTATGGCGTTGAGAAAATCCAGAAGATAACCGAGCGCGATGTCCTGCTCAACTACACGCTTAAAACCGCGCGCTATACTTTTGAATGCCCGCTTGTTGTGGGCGCCATCTTAGCCGGTGCCAGCAAAGGAGATATCAAAAAATTGTCCACGCTGGGGATATTGATCGGACAGGCGTTTCAGATCCAGGATGATATTCTCGGGATTTTCGACTCACAAAAAAATATCGGCAAGTCCATTTTAAGCGACCTTGCCGAATCCAAAAAAACAATCCTGGTCTACCACGCTTATAAAAAATTATCCGCCGGGAGGCGAAGGGAATTTTTACGTTACTTCAGCAAACCCAAAAAAACCTATCAGGATCTCATTGCCGTCCGTAAGATTTTTATTGACGCCGGAAGCCTTGAATACAGCCTGGAAGAAATCCAGTCACGGCTTAAAAAATCACAAAAAATCCTTAAGACCCTTAAGATGAAGAATTCTTACCGCCTCTTCATTGAAGAATTATTTTTGATACTTTTTAAACACAGCAACAAGATTGCCGAAACCTACCAGTCCAAGACCCGTATCGGTTAAAATCCTTTTAATTAAGGCGCCCCTTTCATCTGCTGCGCCTGGAGTATGAGCTGATTAAATCGTTCATCTCCGGGAGCATACCGCAAGCCGTCCCGCCACACTGAAACAGCTTTATTTAAATCACCCAAATTTCCGTAAAGCTTTCCTAACTCCAGATGCGCTTCAACATCTTTTGAATTCAACTGCATTGCCCTGGAATAAAATGCTAAGGCTACTTTTGTAAAACCGTTTTGAGCAAAGATACTGCCGATATTAACCAGTTGATCCTGATGCTTAACCGATGCCAGAGCATTCTCGGCAAGATTCAGCGCCTCCTGTCTTTGTCCGGCGGCAAAATACAAGCTAATCAAAGCCATGGCTTCCCCATTCGCCCCGCCGGAAATCTCCATTGACTGGCGATACATTTTGATCGCGCCATCAAAATTATTTTCGTTCTGATAGATTCCGGCAAGGTTTAGCCTCGGTTCAGCCAAAAGCGGGCCCAATTCTACTGCTTTTAAAAAAGATTGCCGGGCGCCCTCAACATTAGCATCATAAAGATACGCCAACCCCAAATTATTATAAGCAATCGCTGAATCCGGGTTGATGGCCAGGGCTTCGTCAAATCGAGTCAGGGCGGCCGGTGAATCCCCTTCATTCAACAAAATTACTCCCAGGTTAACGTACGTTTCATCATTCCCCGGATCCAGCGCCAACGCACGCTCCAGGTTTTCTCTGGCCTCATCATATCGCCCGGCACGCAAATATGCCTCCCCCAGGTTATCGTAAGGACGGGATTTTTCCGGAGACTTACTAACGGCATCTTCCCATAATGTAATATCGTTTTGCCAAACCTGATTTCTCTGAAAAGTCAGTATCCCCCAACAGCCAATAATTCCGACTAACAAAATTGAATAAATTTTGGTATTGCGTGCTATTCGCGACAAAAAAACAGGTAGCGCCACCGCAAATCCGGCCATGGGCAAGTAGAGGCGGTGTTCGGCCATCACATCACGGATAGGAATAATGCTCGACTCCACACTTATGGTAAGAAAGAACCAGAATATCCCGAATGTGAGCAAGCGGTTTTTCTTAACCGCTTTTAAAGCCCAAATTAATATTCCACTAAGCAGGGCACCGGCCAGCAGGGTATGAATGCCGGGAAAGCTAACAATCCGGTAATCATGGTCGACATTTTGCCCTAACGGGACAAATACCATCCGCAGGTATGTACACAACACATTCAGCTGGGTCAGAAAATACTCTCCCCTCGAAATCTGATTTGATTCCATTGTAATCCCGCTGATACGCCCATCCCGGGAAAAACTGAAAATAAGAAACAGGGGGATCAATGCTGCGGCACAAAAAAACGGCCATAGTTTACGCGTCGCTGCTTTAAAATTCTGCCAGCCGCCGCCCCAGAAAATCAATTCACATAACAATAACGCAAAAGGTAATGTGAAAGAAATTTCCTTGCACATGACAGCCGCCAGCGCGCTGAATAATGCCCAACCGTAATACGGTTTCTCTCCGGTAATTTTAAATTTAAGATAAAAAATGACAGTCAGGATATAAAATAACGCCGCCATAACGGTAATTCGCTGGACAATGTATGTCACCGCCTGAGTCTGCAACGGATGGCATAAAAAGATCAGGGCACTCCAGAATGCAACGGCTTCAGTATCGACAGCCTTATGTTCAACCCGCATACGAGGCGTTTTCAAAAGAAGCACTACTAATCCATAGACCAGGAAAGAGGTGATAAGATGAACCGTAAAATTGAATACATGAAACCCAAAAACAGTGTCCCCTCCAAAAGCATGATTCCACGCAAACGTCCAGAAAGGTAAAAAGCGTGTTTTATAATCTTTCCAAATTCCTGCCACATTGACAAAATCACGGACCTCATGGTTGTAAAGAATGGCGTCCTTGGAATCAAAACTGAATTGGCCGTAAAAAGAATTGGCATATACCAATACTCCTATGACGGCTATCAACAATAGGGCCGCGGCAGCCCTGATGTTTTTCTTCAAAGAAATATCCATATGCATTCAGACATCCTTTCAAAAATCCTCCCGGGACTTTTCACTATATCAACCTTGCAGAAAGTTCTTCCAGGACAAGGCGGCCTTTCTGCGTTACAGACAATATGTCCCCCTCACGATTCAAAAAACCTTCCTTAACAAAAGAAATTATCGTTTCATATTTCTGCGGAAGGATACCGCACCCAAACCTTTCTTCCATTTCGCGAAGATTAACACCCCGGTTCATTCGCAATCCAATCAACACGGCTTCCATCAATCGCTGGGACGCAGAAAGCTCTTCGCGGTCTTCGACAATATCCATCCCTTGAGGCATTTTAAGGAGATATTCCTGCAATCGGGGAGTATTCCAAAAACGCCTTCCATCGATATGCGAATGCGCCCCTATCCCCAGCCCAATATAATTTTTTCCCTGCCAATAGGAAAGGTTATGACGGGATTCGTATCCCGGTTTTGCAAAATTACTCACTTCATACTGCCTGAATCCGGCTGAAGGATTTTGCAGCAAATCAACGATCATCGCATAATCATCCGCGCGACGATGATCATCATCAAGTTTGACATCGCGCACATAAAACTTGCTGTTTGGTTCAATTGTCAACGCATATAAAGAAAGGTGCTCACTGCCGAGATCAATAATCTCCTCAACGTCTTTTTTAATTTCAGCGGTACTTTGCCCCGGAAATGAATACATCAAATCAAGGTTGATATTATTAAAGCCTGCCGACCTTAAATAATCAAAAGCATGCAACGCGAGGCGGCTGTCGTGACACCTTCCTAAATATTTTAAATACCGGTCATTCAAAGATTGAATCCCGAGGCTAATTCGCGAGACCCCCAATAATTTCAATCGTTTAGCTTTAAGCGCGTCAAGCCCTTCGGGATTTGCTTCAACGGTCATCTCACAATTCTCGTTGAGATGAAAATTCTCAGAAACAATTTTAAACAACGTCTCCAGCTGCCGTTCATCCAGCAAGGCCGGCGTTCCGCCACCAAAATAAACAGTATCAACACTCATCCCCGTATATTGCCGGGCTTCACGTCGCAACGCATTCAAGTACTCGTTAATTTTATGTTTTTGGCCAACGGACACGACAAAAGAACAATAAAAGCATTTTCGTTCACAAAATGGGATATGGATGTATAAAGATTGGGCGGCGGGTATCATCGGATTTTATAATTCCAAACAACCTCTTATTCTTCGCATGGATATTCCTATTCTACATGGGGCTGCGGCCCAAAACAAACTGAAAGTATTTTTTAAAAAACAAAATAATAATAAAAAAATTAAAAATTCTTTTGCATCTCAAACCCAGTGTGTTATTATTTAATTTAGATGGTTAAGGAAATCCTTTACGAAAGGAGAACTGAAATGCCAGCAAAAAAGAAAAAGAAGACAGCTAAGAAGAAGACAGCTAAGAGAAAGACAGCTAAGAGAAAATAAGCAGCTTAGCAAGCGTCTTACATAAAAAACCCTCCGAATTTTCGGAGGGTTTTTTATGTGTCCGCGCGAATATGAAAATTTATTTGCGTCGTGTTGTCTTTTTTGATTTTCCGGCGGGCTTCTTTACCATCGAGGATTTTCTTGCAGGCTTTTTTGCCGCAGCCTTGCTGTTTTCGGTTATCTTTTTATATTTCTCGGGCATATAGTACTTCATCCACCCTTCCGCATAAAGCCGCAACCATTCATCCGTTGCTTTCTCAATCCCGATGCTGTA
>Ga0066640_10001039_pt1 | contig 16637 bp, 14 predicted proteins | sample CryGeyCG2114_020_2_FD_59505 | JGI IMG/M metagenome (GOLD analysis project Ga0066640, IMG submission 59505) | Groundwater microbial communities from aquifer - Crystal Geyser CG11_big_fil_rev_8/21/14_0.20 | ecosystem: Environmental > Aquatic > Deep subsurface > Groundwater | place: USA: Utah... | reverse complement strand
GAATTTTCCCGCAAACTTCGGAGCAAGGAAATAAAAAACATCAATAAGGCAGGAATCCGTAAGGGAAATAATGGCGGATGAATCGCAAATTATGTCATCTTTCATAAACACACCCAAGGCATTTGTATTACTTTGCAAAAATCTTCCTTGCATCGTTCAGCCTATCCAGCAATGTTTTTTTCCCCTTAAACCTGTCAAACATCATCGTGCCGCCGGCATACTTCAATATTTCCCTCTCCTCCACGCCGGTTATTTCCGATGCCCTTCCCAGTGAAAAGCCCTGCGCGTAAAGGGTTGCGGCTATTTTAAGAAGCGCCTTCTGCTGCAATCCTAGGAAAAACCTCCTGTCCGAGCCGCTTATCTTATCCACTGTTTTTAGCATCCCCTCTATGCAATAACCCATCTTCTCCTCGTCATCCCCTTTTGAAACCGCTGCGCATTTCTGCATCTGCTCCTTCATCCTTCCCAAATATTCCTTATTCGCCCTTCTCTCAAAATACCTCGGCTTTGAGAGTATTTTTGAGAGCACGTAAGAGATTACTGCCAGGGAGAGCATATTCTTTTCAGGCGTCATTCCAAGGCATTCTATGCACTTGTCATTGATTTTCCTTAGCGCCCTCGCGTCGCCCTTTGAAAACTCCCGATAAATCTCCTCCAAAAGCAAAGAAGCATTTCCGTTCATGCACTCATTCCTGCAATCTGAATTATAAGTTTAACCCTTTTCCCATTTTTTCAGAGGGGGAGAAAATAGCTTTATAAACCTTTCCTGAATAAATCATGATACAATCATGACACATCCTGAAAGAAGCGTGATTCCAATGGAAGAGAAAAAAGGAAATGAAACTTATAAAGCTTTGCAAGGCGACCAACCGCAGTACCTGTTTGCGGATATAAATAAGCAGGAAATAGAGAGGGAGTTGGAAGAGGTAAAACGCACGGTGAAAGACCCCTTCCTCCTTTCCTCGCTAATGCTCCGCACGGTGCGTGAAAAAGAGTCAACGAACCTCATACTCAAGAACATAATGGAAAAGATAGAGGGGCTTGAAAAGAAGATAGGGCAGGCAAAGGCGGTTTTCCCGCCTTCCTCCCCCACTCCTAATACTCTTCTTCCGCAGACGGATGAAGAGATACTATCATTCATAGAAGAGAAAGGCGCCGCCTGCGCGGCAGACATACAGAAGAAATTCAATTACAAGGGAAAGAACGCCGCCTGCGCGCGCTTAAGCCGGCTTTCCGAGCTTGGGCACCTTGTGAAAAAGCAGGTGGGAAAGCAGGTATTCTACCATCTTAAAGCTCATTTTGGGGGGAGCGGCCGCTGATTCAGATTATTCACCTCCCACAAAGTATTTTTGTCAGCCGCCCTCCCTCACATGCTTCTGAGGCTCTTGGGGCTTTCCGAAAGGGAAGCCCCGACCTCCCACTCTACATTAACCTGAAGAGAAGGAGCGCCCACTCCATTCAAGCAGAGCAAATATCGCCGCTTTTAATCAGCCCGCTTTAAGTGCTTACGGTATAACGTAAGCATACAAAACCCGCGGGCGGGTGCCTGAAAAAGAAAAAACACGAAGATTTTTCCCCAAAGAAAATGATTGGTGGCGCACCAACCATTTAAATAATTTCTCCCCGTATTCCCCTGCATGAAACGCGGCCAGGCGGCAATGGAATACCTCTTCACATACGGATGGGCAATTTTAGCGGTAGTTTCGGCAATCGCGGTGCTCTCGTGGATGGGAGTGTTTTCCGCATCGCAGTTCATCTCCGAGCAGTGCACCTTCCAGCCGGATTTCCCCTGCACAAATCACATATTATCAACTCAACAAGGAGAAAGCACCGCAACATTGAAATTCCGCATTTCAAACGGCTTCGGCTCGCAGGTAAGATACACTGATTTCAATGCAACGATTGACGAAGATTTTTTTGTAGGGACAACACCAATCACCCCCACAGATATTATAGGGCAAGGAGAGCAGACGGATTTTGAAATAAGCGGAATCGGCGTGCAGAAAGGCTCTGTAAAAGAAATATTAATCAATTTAGAATATGCAAACTGCCAAACCGCTTCTGATGAAACCTGCACGGACGCAAGCAAGCACGCAATTGCAGGGAAAATAGTCGCAAAAGCGGAATAAGCACAGAAATGGCAAAAGCAGAATAATAAAAAACAAGAATGGCAAAATCAGAAATAGCAAACACACAGTGATGGCGAAAACAGAAATAGTTGCAAAAGCAGATTAATAAAAAACAAGAATGGCGAAAGCAGGACAATCAAAAACAAGAATGGCAAAAGCAGAATAATCAAATACGGAATAGCAAAAAGCAGAATAAACACAAGGATGATTTGAATGGGCGGCATCTACATCTCACGAATTAAACTTCGCTCCTTCAAATCCTTCAAGCACGCGGACATAGAACTCTCAAACGGATTTGTGTGCGTCGCCGGCCCCAACGGAAGCGGCAAGAGCAACATCTGCGACGCGATACGCTTTTCATTGGGGGAAATGAGTCTAAAATCTTTAAGAGTGAAAAAAATACGCGAGCTTATACACTTCTCCTCTTCAAAGGCAGAGGTGCTCCTTGAGTTTGGCGGGGACAGGAAGTTAGAGGCAAGAAGGGCAATAAGAGAGGATGGAAAGGTAAAATACCGCCTTGACGGGAACCGCACCACACGAACAGCGCTTTTGGAGGCACTCTCCCCCTATGGGCAGGAATCTACCGCGCACAACATAATAGCGCAGGGGCAGATACAGCACATTGTGGAGATGAACTCAAAGCAGAGAAGGGAAATAATAGATTCCGTTTCAGGAGTGCATGAGTTTGAGCAGAAAAAAGAGGAGGCAATAAGCGAGCTTGGGAAGGTAGAGGCGAAAATAAACGATTCAAAGATAGTTTTGGGGGAGCGCGAAGGATTTTTGCGCGAATTGGAAAAGGAAAAGGATGATGCGCTCTCCTACCTGGAAGCGTCCGACACGCAGAAGCGCTCAAAGGCAACGATGCTTGGAATTGAGCTTGACAAATTCTCCCGCGCGCATGAAGAAGCGGTAAAGGAATACAATAAACTGCAGGATGCAAAAAAGGAAACAGAAGGGAAAATTGCCCTGCTTGAGCAGGAAATAAAAAAGCTTGAAGGGGAAAAAAGCGAATACATAGCAAAAATAAACAAAAAGAGCCAGCGCGAGGATGCAATAAGGGAAATAGCAGAGCTAAAGGCGGGCATAAGCGCGGCAAATGCCGCAATCATGGAGAAAAATTCCTCGCTAAAGCAGTTGGCGGAGCGGCTTTCTTCCTTTGAGGGTGAGAAAAAGGAGGCAGAAGATAAAATTTCAGGGTTGCAGGCGCAGGTTAAGGCGCTTTCCGGGCAGGCAAAGGAAAAGGAAGCGCAAATACAAAAGCTCGGGGGAAAGAACGCCTTTTCCGAACACGTTGCAGAGGCAAAGAGGCTGCACGAAGAGGCGCAATCCTCCCTATCATCACTTCTGCAGGAGAAGTCAAAATCGGAATCAGAGCTATCATCTGCACAGGATATGTACAATTTCCGTCTTGAGGAGAAGAAAAGGCTCTCGCAAAGCGGTGCGCAGGCACTGCCCGAATCCGAATCCTTAAGGAACAAGGAGAAATCCCTTTCAGCAGAGGTTGGCGCGCTTGAGGAGGAGATAGGAAAGCTGTTTTCCCGTGAAAAAGAGCTCAATAAAAAAATCCCGGACCTGGATAAGGAGCGCCTTGAGCTTGCAGAAAAGGCGGCAAACTTCCGCGCAATCGCAAAGCCGGCATCGGCAAATCCCGCGCTCCAGCTCATAGCGCAGATGAAGGGGAAAATTCCCGGAATATATGGGACGGTTTCAGAGCTGATTTCGTTTGAGGGGGAATATGCGACTGCAGTGGAAGCATCATGCTCCCAAAGGCTGAATTACGTTATTGTGGAGGATTTGGATACCGCTTCAAAAGCAATAGACGTGCTAAAGAAGCAGAAGGCGGGAAGGTGCACCTTCATCCCCTTAAACAGGAAGCTCTCATTTTCAGATGAGGAAACCGCAAGGCTTGCAAAGAGCGCAAATTCCCTCGGATTTTTATCCGATTTCATAAAATATGACAGGAAATTTGAGCCTGCAATGAATTATGTTTTTTCAGACACACTGCTCGTAAATACTATTGAAAACGCAAAGAAAATAGGCTTTCAAAAAGCAAGAATGATAACGATGCAGGGGGAGCTTCTTGAGAAAAGCGGCATAATAACAGGGGGCATCATCTCCAGGGGAATCTCCGCAGGGGTGCAGCTCTCAAAAGTTGAGGAGGAGATTTCGCGCGTGAAGGCACAGAGGGATTCCTTTTATGCAGAGCTTGACTCCATACGCGAGGAGATGGGAAAGAAGAGGAGGAAAAAGGCGGAAGGGGAGGTTGAGCTAAAATCAATACAGCTCAAATTCGATTCGCTAAAGGAGAAGGAAAAAGGCGCGGCTGAATTGGCAGGGAGGATACGCCAGATTGAGGGGGAAGCTGAAAAACTATCAGGCGCGCTTGAGGAGAAAAAAAAGTTATTGGCAGATTTTGATGGGAAAATTGCGCATGCGCAGGAAGTGGAGAAAAAGGCAAGGCAGAAAATAGAGGAAGAGGAAAAGAGGGCGCGCGAGCACGAATCAGCGGGGCAGAAAAAGCTAAACGAGCTTATCGCGCAATTCACAAAGCTTGAGGAGGAGCAGCGGGGCCGCGATAATGAAATCATGCTTCACAAGAAAAGGGAAGAGGAAATTATTACGGAGGCAAAAAAGGCGCGCGAGGAGGAGAAAAAGCAGAAAGGGGAAATAACCGCGCTCAAAAATGAGAGCGCCTCTTCGCAGAGGCTGGTAGACGCAAAGGAGGAGGAACTGCGCGAGACTGGAAAGCAGGTGCAAAAATGGTTTGACGCCTCAAAGAAAATAGATGGGGAGATTGCAAAACTTGCTGAAGAGAAGGGGAAGTTTTTGCACTCCAATGAGGGAATTTTCCGAAAGCTGGGGGAGCTTGACGTAAAGCGCGCAACGACAGAAACAAGGCTTATAGACCTGAAGGCGGAGTTTGAGGAATACAAGCAGTATGCGAGAATAGAGGCATCGCGCGAAAAGCTGCTCGAGATGATTAGGGAGAGCGAAGGGGTGCTAAGCGCGCTTGGGAATGTGAATTTAAAAGCGCCGGAGCTCTACGAGCAGAAGAAAAAGGACATCGCCGAGATAAAGGAAAAGGTTGAGAAGCTCGCAGATGAGCGCTCAGCAGTGCTTGCAATGATTTCTGAAATAGAAAAAAGAAAGCACGCAGTTTTCATGGAAACATACAATTCCATAGCTGAAAATTTCAAGAAGCTCTTTTTGAAAATATTCAAGGAGGGGGAAGAAGGGATGCTTGTGCTCGAGCAGCCAGCCAACCCATTTGAGGGAGGCCTTTCAATAAAGGTGAAATCAGGAGGAAGGGAAAAGCACATAGAATCCATGTCAGGAGGGGAAAAATCCCTGATGGCAATCGTATTCATATTTGCAATACAAATGCACAAGCCCGCGCCCTTCTACGTGCTTGATGAGGTGGATGCGGCGCTGGATAAGGAAAACTCAAAGAAGCTTGCCATGCTCGTCTCCTCCCTGTCTGAACACACGCAGATAATAGCCGTAACGCACAACGATGCCATCCTCTCATCGGCTGACACCGCAGTGGGCGTGACAATGACAAGCGACGGCTCAAGGGTGGTGGGCTTGCAGCTCAAAAATTTGGCGAAGCAGGGGAAGCTTCCCGCCCCCGCTCCGCAGAAATAGGAAGACTTATTTAATTGCGCATGCAAATGCTTTTCCATGCCTTCCCAAATATTCGGCCCTACCAGCCAGCCGAGCCCGCCGCAGTCCATTACCGGGAATAACAGCCTGAACAATTCGGTTTGGCTTCTTTTCGGCAATTATGCGCCCTCATATCTTGACCCGAAAATTGAATTCACCATATACGAGTCACTATACGGGCCGCAACTCGGAAGCCCTCTCCCCTCCTTTCGCATATCCCTGCTTGCCAGTTTTCTGGATCCCTCCACCAGACTGTATGTTGAGTCCTCAAAACTCAATTCATCCGGAGGGAGCTACAGCCTGTTGTCTTGGTTTTCCGTATTTCCCTTTACCGATTTTCAGCCTTTCCTTGCGAAACTTGACTCCCTGAAGGGCTTTCTTGACGAGAATTCCTACAACGCGCTTAACCAATACAAAAAATACCTAAATAATGAGATAAGCCAGGAGGATTTTTTAGCATATGTTTCCAATGCCGTAAATACTTGCGGCGATTTCGAAATCTCGCTTAACATAAGCAACGTGAATGACTTTCTGGAGCTGAATAAAATACTCGCCAGCGGGGCATCCGAACAGGAAAGGGTGGGCCTGCTTGCACTGTGGCTGGGGAGGATGTATGACTATTACAATCATGACTTGAAAGGCTATGGCGCCGGGATTTCGTTCTCAAGCCATCCGGGCCAGGAGGTTATTGACGGCTTCCTCTCGCAATCGGGTCCAATCGGCATCTGCGGGGACATAAACGGAAGCGCAGCATACCTGATAGCGCAGTCGCTCGGGCTTGAGCAGGCGACTATAATGGCGGGAGTTGCCGACAAATCGCTCCAGAACAGCGCATTCGGGCACACAATTTCATTCATAAAGGGGAAGGAAGGCTTCTATGCAGTGGATGCCGGCAGCGCCTATTATCTTGACAAGGATCCGAATGCAGCGCTTGACAAAATCTTTTTACTGGAGCAGTATTCCTTTACCCCCTTTCCGGCATCACGCAGCGCAAAAACATTCTTCTTGGAATCGCCAACGCAGAAAATCCTGTTTGAAACCCTGAAGCTGAAGCCGGAAGAGCTCCTAAAGGAGCTGCCAGAAGGCATCAACTCAAGCTTTCATGCGGGAGAGCACGGGCAGTTCGGCTTTTCGCTTGGCTACAAGCTGAAAAAAGTGAATCTCGGGCTTTTCTATGCCGAATCCCCAACCTCCGCATCCAGCTTCACGGGCGCCTATGTTGACTGGAGGAATTTTGAGGGCAGGAAGGATTCCATCTTTCTTCCGAGAATTCAGATAAGCCTGATGGACGTCAATAGCTTAAGCAGCGACTTTCCCTTATACCTGGCTCAATTGATACCTTATTCGCTGACTCTGGGCTTGGACAAGAAGACACGGCTGGAATTCTTCAGAAAACACAAGCTTCGGCTGACCCCGCTGACAGCCGACCTGTCGTTGACATCGCAGCGCTTTGCAAGCACAATAGGCTACTTCAGGAATTTCTCGCCAGACTCAAAAGGCACGGGCTTCTATGTCCAGGCAAATGTAGGCTGGGTGGCCGCCCCTGCCGATTTTTACGACCTGAAGGACATCAGGCCCGTTCCTCAACTTAAAGCAGGCGTGAAGAATGAAAAAGGCTTGCTTGGGGCAAGCATTACCCCCGAAACATGGGGGGACAAGCTGGAGCTGGACGCCGTTTATAAGCTCATTGACGGCAACAGGCTTTGCCTGCTCGGAACCTTAAGCGTGGATGCCTTGGGGCCCGACGGCAAACTCATTCACGGCGGGATGGTGGGCTTCCAGATATTCCTAAAAAATGCGCCCTACTTCCCCCGTATACATTAGGCTTTCAATCAGGCATCCCAAAGCACATCAACTGACGGTATAATTCTTCCCGTCGCTTTCTACCGTTATGCCCCCATCCCGGTCAGTTCTCTTAAGCGCTATTCCCAATACCCTCATCCTCTCAAGAATAGCGGAGTTGGGATTCCCCTGCGAATTCTGCCCAACGCTCAAGATTGCATCTTTCGGTTTTACGACCGCCAGAAATTCCGAAGAAGTCGCGCTTCCGGAGCCGTATTTTGCGACTTTGAGCACAGGGCAGGTTATATTTCCCTTCCCCATCATCATGCTTTCAATTCCGGTTTCGGCATTTGAGGTCAAAAGGGCGCAGAAATTCCCATAAGCGACTTTCGCGACAATGCTGTTTGTTTCAGGGCTTCCAACAGGCTTTTTTTCCTGCGGGTTCAGGAACCTAAAAAGCACCCCGCTGAAAACAGGCGCGTCCCCTGCCTGGGGATGCCTAATCGGAATTCCGCTTTGCGCGGCATTATAATCAACAGCTTCCGTGAAAGCATCGCTGTGTTCTGCCCCATCCGTCCATATCTCGCTTACTGCAAAATTCCTAAGCACCTCCTCAATTCCCCCCCACCTCTTCTCATCATCGGCAGTTATCACAACAGCCTCAATCCTATTCACGCCCAACCCCATCAATTGCTGTACTACTTTCCCTCCTCCCTCCTCATCTCCGCAGTCAAAGAGCATTTCAAACTCCCCCTTCTTCAAAAGAATGGATTCGCCATAGCCGACATCAAAAGCATATACATACAGCTTCTCATTCTCACGCTGGGAGAACACAAACGCATCTCCCAAATCCCTAAAGCCGCTGATGTTTCTTGCAGGGCTGCTCTCATTTGTCACATACTCGGGTTGTGTAGCATTGAGTGTGGGGACAACTCCAGGAGTTATTCCGCCTTTTGCAGGCTCATACTCCGAGCCGTAAACGATAAGCTGCCCGCTGGCATTTTCCTTTCCATTCCCCCCGCTAATTCCGGCAGGCGCCTGCTCTCCTCCGCCAGTGCTTCCGGCACATCCAAGAATAAGCTCAAAAACAACAAGCAACGCAATCAGCCGTTTCATTTCATTCTCTCCTCACTTCGGGGCGCATTTCACCGCCCAGACTATTTCGCTTCTTGCGCGCTCAAGCTGCCCCCGCACAACATCCTGCTTTGCGCGGAAATTCGGCAAGAGGGAGTTTGAAAAGCGCAAAGCGGACATCTCCTCATTGAGCGCTTCCATTATCTCAAAATAATATAATGCCTCCTTTACCTTTCCCTTTCTCAACTCCTCGAGCATCTGCCTTCTTAGCTCCCCTATGCAGTCGCATATTCCGGTTAAGTAATTTGGCTCTTCAACTCCCAAATCCCCTGCCTTTGGGATGCTTTTTTTCTCCATTATCGCAAAAAGCACCTCTGCCTCAACCACTTCCTGCTCGCTCTGCCGGAGAAGATACGAAAGCTCTCCTGTCCCTTCCCTTGCCTTTTTCAGCCCGTCTTTCGCCATTTTCAAAAACTCGCCCGCTTTCCCCTTCTCCCCGTTGTGCATGCACTTTATGGAGTTTGCGCAGTTCCTTATTATCTCGCGGGATTTTACGAGCAGCCCGTCCTGTATCCTCTCAAGCGAGGACAGCCTTTTCACCATTCCCTCTATTCCTATGTCAATTCTTTTTTTTGCCATGCACACATTAGGCAGGGGAGGGCTTATAAATTATTTTGGCGCATCTACCCTTTGGTGCGGCAATGATAATCATACTTTCAGTTGGCGGAAGCATGGTAAACCCGGGCAAGCCGGACCAGGCATATATCTCCTCCCTATCGCAGATTTTCAAAAATTCTCCGCATTCCTTCGGGATAGTTGTCGGGGGAGGGAAACTTGCAAGGGAATACGCGGAAGGGGAAAGAAAAAAAGGGAAAGGGGAATTCTGGGCGGATTTGGCTGCAATACGCGCAACGAAGGAGAATGCAGGACTTTTTTTATCCCATCTTCGCGGAATTTGCTGCCTGAATATCTGCGACGACTTCATTCAGGCGCACGATGCCCTGCAAAAACACAGAATAGTGCTCATGGGAGGCACGATTCCCGGCATCACCACTGATGCGGATGCCGCTTTGCTTGCGGAATGCATCGGCGCAAAGAGGCTTGTGAATGTAAGCAACGTGGACGGGATTTATGACAAAAATCCTGCTGCGCACAAGGATGCGAAAAAATTCGGCACGCTTTCATTTGAGAAGCTCGTTTCCCTTGCGCAGGTGCAGGATACGCGCCATGCAGGGGGGCATTTTATTTTTGACATGCTTGCCTGCAAGCTGATTGCGCGCAGTAAAATAGAATCCCATTTCGTTTCCGGGAAGAATCTTGAAGATGTGAAGAATGCGATTGAGGGAACAAGGCATAATGGAACGGTTGTGAGGTGAAATTAACATGGCAAAGGAAAAAAGAGAGAAAAAGAAGATGAAAAAAAAGCAGAAGATAAGCATCGGCGAGATATCATTCCCATCTGCAAAAGAACTCAAAGAAGAAGGAAAAAAACGCTCTAAACAGAAGAAAAGCCCTGACGAGCGCATGCTGGACGAGCTCTTTTCCGAGCGGAAGAAGATAAGCTACTGATTTTCAGCAGCTGCAGCAGCATCCGCCTTTCTTCTTCTTTTCAGCCTTTTTTTTGTCCATTCTCTTCACCTCCTTACTCCATTCTTACTATCTTTTGCCCATCTTCCTAATCTATCTTTTAATTTCTCATCAATCTTTACTTCTCTTCCGCTTCCTTCCATCCGCTTAATCTATCTTTACTCTTCTCCTTCGTTTTCTTCTTCTATCTCATCCGCTTAATCTATTTTTACTTCTTTCCTTTGTTTCTTTCTTCTCATCCGCTTAATCTATTTTTACTTCTTTCCCTTCCGGCTTCTTTTCCTCTTTTGCCTTCTTCAGCCTGACTTCCAGCACCCCGTTCTTATAAGCCGCTTTCGCGCTTTCCGGAAGCACCCTTTTTGGCAATTCCACTTCGCGCGAGTATTTCCTTTTGGGGTTTTCCACCCTTATTGAAAGCTTTTGCGAAGCCGCATTCAGCTCTATCTCCTTTTTCTCAACGCCGGGAAGTTCGGCAATCACAACTATTTCATCCTTGTCATCAATAACATCCACAAGAGGGGCGCGCTCATTCCCTTCAATCTGCGTCTGCTGCGCAGATGGGCGTATGTTTCCAAACTCATGTATGACCGGCTTTCCATCCTGTCCCATCCTCATTGAAAACCCATACACTTTTGCCCCCGGCTGTTTGGACAGCTTCTCCAATCCCCTCTCGTCAAACTGCATTCTTGAAACATTTTCCATCATGGAGCGCATCTCCTCATTCATCCTCTCAAAAATACCCTCAAAATCCCCTTCAAACGGGTTGAAATTTCCCTTTCTTCTCAAAGGCAACGGCATATCAATCACCTCTTCAGAAACATCACGCAGAACAGATATTTAATATTTTACTTAATGGCACTCCAAATATTCAATATTTACTTAATGGCACACCAGATATTTATTATTTACTTCATGGCGCGCACGATTTTCAAAAGTTCTCCAATTTCCCTTAAATTCACAATCGGCTTTCCGTATAACTCAACATCATCCGCAATTCTCGGGCAGGCAGTGTTTATGTACGCGCCAAAAATATTGAAATTGGAAAGTGCTGAAGGGCTTATCTCATTTGAAACAAGTACAAGCACCTTCTTCCCCTCCTTTTCCAGCCTCCTTTTTGCTTCCAGCGCGCCTTTCAGATTAAACTGCCCAATCTTCGTACTTACAAATATGCCAAATGTTTTTGCATTTGCAGCAGAAATAAGCGCGCCTTTCTTTTTCCTTGCGAATTTTTCAATCTCTTCATTCAGCCTTCTTACTTCGCCTGAATACGGATTCGCTCCAAAAATCGGCAAATCAGCCCTAATCGCGCTTGGGTGAAACAATCCGCTTCCAATATACAATACACAATCCGCTTTTTTTGCCCCTTTCTCTGCGGAAAGCGCATCACACCCCAATATCTGCCCCATATACTTCGTGTGCGCCCCTCCCCGTTTCACAAACACGCGATGCCCTGCCCTCTCAAGCGCTTCCTTTACCCTTCCGATTTCATGCGCATGCTGAACAGTTGAAACAATTGCAACCTTCCCATACTTCACAAGTGCCTTTTCTATCCTCTCAATCAGCTCCTTTCCGACATCCACCCTAACCTCCCTATACTCAACCTCAATTCCCTCTACTTTTCTTTTCCCCAAAAAATCTGCATGTCCAAAATGAATTATTTTTTTCGCGCCTGTTTTTTTTGCCTCCTCCACGCACAAGTCGCACGCCCCAAAGCAGGCAGAAGAGGAAACGAACACTTCATGCCCTTCCCTTTGCAGCTTCTCTGCTTCGCTGGCGGCATCCTTTTTCAGCCCTTCGGGAAACTGGAGGAGGATTCTCATTTCAATCAGTCGCTGTGCTCCAGATTTCCGTGCTCAAGCCCTTCAGAGAGCTTTGCAAGCCTCCTCATCATTATCTTTTTTTCAGCGCTTGCCACATTCCTCCTTGTGCTTTCTATTGCATCAGGGTTCACGGAAATGCTCGTCACCCCAAACTCCACAAGCTTCTCCGCAAACTCCGGGTACACTGATGGCGCCTGCCCGCATATGGAGCAGGTCACGCCGTGCTTTGCGCAGGTTTTCACCACCGTCTCAATTGCCTTGAGCACCGCGTGGTTTCTCTCATCAAACGCGTCAGCCATAGTTGAATTGTCCCGGTCTATTCCGAGTATGAGCTGCGTCAGGTCGTTGGAGCCTATAGAAACCCCATCAATCCCCTCCCCGCATATTTCATCTATCAGGAGCACTGTTGAGGGCACTTCCACCATAATCCAAAGCTTGAAATCTCGTGTCCGGTGTATTTCAACATCGTGCAGCATGTCCCTTATTGCGCGTATCTCCCCAATCCTGCGCACAAACGGAATCATCAGCCAGAGGTTTTTCATGCCGAACTCCTCGCGCACTTTCCTTATTGCCATCAATTCCATCTTGAAAACTTCAGGCTCCCTTATGTAGCGCGCGCACCCGCGGTAACCCATCATGGGGTTTGCTTCCGCCGGCTCGTATTTCTCCCCGCCTTTCAAATTCCGATACTCGTTTGTCTTGAAATCATTCGCGCGGTAAACTACAGGGCGCGGATAGAATGCGGCGCACATCTCCCTAATTTTTCCAGCCAGTTTGTCTATGAACTCCTGCTGCCTTCCCTCATCAATCATCTTCCTTGGGTGCTCCCCGATGTCTGCCATCATAAACTCGGCGCGGAACAGCCCCACCCCGTCGCAGGGTTTTGCCGCTGTTTTCTGCGCAAAATCCACTTCCGCCAGGTTCACGTATATTTTCGTTCCGGTTATCGGAACAAGGAATGCCGCGCCTCCAATCCCGCCAGCCTCTTTTGCTTCAGTTTGCCCTGCCTGCGCAATTTCCACTTTCCCTTCATAAACCATCCCGTGCGTCGCATCCACTGTAACCATCTGCCCTTCCTTCAGCTCCTTCGTTGCGGTTTTGCTCCCTACAATACAGGGGATTCCCATCTCGCGCGAAACTATTGCCGCATGGCAGGTCATCCCGCCGGTATCAGTAACAATTGCACTTGCCTTCTTCATCGCAGGCACGAAATCAGGCGTGGTCATTTCCGTTACCAGCACCTCCCCCTTCTCCATCTTTTCAGTGTCGCGCGGCGAGGGAACAAGCCTGACCTTTCCGCTGCCAACTCCCGGCGCAGCCCCAAGCCCCCTTAAAATCATCTTGGCATTCTCAATATTCATTGCACCACCCTGCGTTTTTGTTTGCACTTTCCCCTCTTCACTGCTTTTCATCCCCTGCGCTCCTTTCCCCTCACTCACCATCGCCGTGTTTCCCTCCCCTTCCTCTTCAATTATTTTCTTTAGCGTGGTAATCGGCCTTGACTGCACTATGTACAATTTTTCTTCTACATACGCCCATTCAATATCCTGCGGCTTTTTGTAATGCTCTTCTATTTTCATTCCCATCCTTGCAAGCTCCATTATCTGCCCATCGCTTAATTTCTGCTTTCCTCCTCGTTCCTTCTCCAAATCAGTATGCACATTCTTCCCATCCACCTTCTCAATCATCCAGTCCTGCACAGCCACGTCCTTTTTCACTATCCTTCCCGCTTTTTTGCTTACTACATAATTATCCGGAGTAGTGGAGCCGGATACAACTATCTCGCCAAGGCCGAATGCCGCCTCTATGGAAATCAAATCCCGCCGGCAGCTTATCGGATCAACTGAAAACATCACGCCTGCAATTTCCGACTGCACCATCTCCTGCACAACCGCGCACAATCCGACTTTCATATGGTCAAAGCCATTTTCCTGCCGGTAATAAATCGCGCGCGCTTCAAACAGCGACGCCCAGCACTCCTTCACCGCCTGCACCACTTCCCCCTCCCCTATGATATTCAAAAAAGACGCCTGCTGCCCTGCAAAAGACGCCTCGGGCAAATCCTCCGCAGTAGCGGAGCTTCTTACCGCAACGTAAATGTCTTTTCCTTCCCCTTTCAACTTTCCATACGATTCCTTAATGGTTTTTCTTATCTCCTCGGGTATTTCACCTGCCAATATCCTTCCCTTTATTATTTCCGAAACCTCGTTCAGCTCGCGGTTGTTGGTTACATCAAGCCCCTGTGCGTGCTCTCTTATTACCTTGTCAATTCGGTTATGCTTTATGAACTCAAAATAAACCCCGCTCGTCACGCAAAATCCGTTTGGCACCGGCAATCCTGCGCCAGTCATTTCCCCTAAATTCGCGCCCTTTCCCCCAACTTCCGCAATCCTGCTTTTATCCAGCTGGTCAAACCAAAGGATTCTTTCCAAGAAAATCACCCGTAAATATTGAATGCAAACAGAACGCTCCTGATGTTTTTAAAGCTATTTTCCCTAACTGACTCATGACGGAGAAGCTTTCCGAACGCGCTGCCATTTTCATAGACGGCAGCAATTTCTATCATAGTGTCAAGGATACTCTTGATGTGCACGACAATGAAGTTGATTTCCGCAAACTGATAGAAGAACTCAAACGCGGCAGGCTCCTCATAAGCGTCTATTATTACAATGCCTCGCTGGACAGGAGCTATAATGAGGAAATCTATTGGAAACAGCAAAAATTCTTTTCAGAGTTAAGAGGGATACCAGGTTTTCACGTAATTCTATGCCATATGAGAAAAATACTGAAGGCAGGAAAAGAGCCGGAGTTTAAAGTAAAAGGAGACGACATACACTTAGCTACCGACATGCTTTCAATGGCTTATGAACACCTTTATGACACTGCCATTTTGGTTAGCGGAGACGGCGATTTCGTTCCGCTTGTCAGAAAAATCCGCAAGCTGGACAAGAAAGTTGAAAATGCCTATTTTCTCATAAGTTGCTCAAATTTCCTGAAAAAAGAATGCGATTTCTCAATCCTTCTTGATGAAGTTATAACCGAGAAATGCCTGAAGCAAAGCAAGGATTAAGCCCGGTGTCGCCCCAAGGGAAACCCTCAAGGCAAGACCGGGGAGCATATGATATGTTTTTTATCCTCCTCTTTTAAAAGGATTTCCATGACAGGCCTTTTCATCGGTCGCTTCCAGCCGTTTCACCTTGGGCATCTAAATGCGATAAAATATGCCCTCTCAAAATGCTCCTCGCTCATAATACTCGTGGGCAGCGCGCAGAAGTCCCGCACAAGGGAAAATCCCTTCACCGCCAAAGAGAGAATGGAAATGATTTCGCGCACGCTTAAAGCAGAAGGGCTTCTTTCCCGCTGCAAAATACTCCCGATTACGGATATAGAATGCGACGGAAACTGGGTTTCCCACGTAGTGAAAACAGCGCCGAAATTCGATGCGCTCTATACGAACAACCCGCTTGCGATAAAGCTTTTTTCCTCCGCAGGTTTTGCAGTCAAGAAAATTCCTTTTTTTTCGCGCAAATCGCTTGAGGCGACCAAAATAAGAAAGCTGATGGCAGAGGGAAAGGATTGGGAAAAGCTCGTTCCAAAAGAAGTTGCAAAATTCATAGGTGAGATAAACGGAATTGGAAGAATGATGAGTTTGGAAATATGAATGCAACTGCACGCATCTATCTCTTCTTCACATAATCCACCGAACTGACTACTCCTCCAAGCGCCCTCATTTCAAGCAGAACATCAATCTCTTCCCCGGCAGAATATTCCCCTTCAAAATAAGCCGTACCAGTAGTGCTTTTCAGAGTGTAATTCTTCCCTTCATGCGAGAGCGTGTTCGGGAATTCAAGCGAAAGGAGGGAATAAACCTTTGCGGAATAATTGCCTTTGAAAATCCCGCCCACTTTATTCTCAATCTCTGCAGTGCTGAAATTTGTTCCTTCCCCTGCCATCACTCTGAGCTTTGAAGGCGGGAATGAAACGGCATAATCCGTCAAATCCGCCTCAACCTGCGCCCTATCTGTGAAATTCGGCGCAACGCTTATCGCATCCGCGGAAACCGCGCTGACATAAGAAAGGTTCTTCCCCCATATTTCTGCCTGCCGCTCCTGTGTGATTGCTTCCTTAGGCACAATATAAGAGAGGGGCACATACTCAAGTGAGGGGAATTCCACTTTCAGCTCTCCAATATCTGCATTTCTCTTTTCCCATTCAATCTCAAACTCATATGCCTTTGAAACAACTTCTGCAACATTCACCCTCGCTTCAACCTTTGAAACCATCTTCGGCACGAACGAAATTCTTCCCGCTCCGTCAATTGAAAAGGGCTTTCCCGCAATGCCGGTTATTTGCGCGTCAAACTGCCCTGCCACTTCCTCACCTGCTTCAAAGAGCGGCACCACTTCCTCCTTAATCGTTCTTCCAATCGTTTCCACATTCCCTACAGTTTCAATGGAAACATTCACCAATGCGGGCATTCCGAAAGAGCCGCGTGCAAAAACACTGGCATTCATTCCCTCAAATCTCGCTGCAGCCGCAACCACGTCAGAGCCCCGCTTTAAATTTAGTATAATCATATTCT
>Ga0066640_10001030_pt1 | contig 16684 bp, 16 predicted proteins | sample CryGeyCG2114_020_2_FD_59505 | JGI IMG/M metagenome (GOLD analysis project Ga0066640, IMG submission 59505) | Groundwater microbial communities from aquifer - Crystal Geyser CG11_big_fil_rev_8/21/14_0.20 | ecosystem: Environmental > Aquatic > Deep subsurface > Groundwater | place: USA: Utah... | reverse complement strand
CTTTAAGATTCCTGATACCCCGGAAGAACTTTTCCGCCAAGGCAGAAGCGGGATCAACCATGTCAACCGCTGGCTTCCCGTCATCGCGATCGCCCTGGTGGCTGTCTGGGCGGTCCTCTCGAGCTTTTATTCCATTGAGACCGATGAGGTCGGCGTCATCCGCCGTTTCGGCCGCTACGTGCGCACCACCGAGCCTGGCCTGCACTGGAAACTGCCTCTTAACATCGAGAAACTCGATAAGGTCAAGGTGCGCCGGATATTTAAAGAGGAATTCGGTTTTCGCACCACACGCGCTGACGTACGCACGCAGTACTCGTCCAAGTCCTACAACGATGAGGCTCAAATGCTGACGGGTGACCTTAATGTCCTGGATGTGACCTGGATTGTGCAGTTTCGTATCCAGGATCCCGTCAAGCTGCTGTTTAACATCCGGGACCCGCGTAGCACGGTCCGGGATGTTTCCGAGTCGGTCATGCGGGAAGTGATCGGTGACAGTTCGGTCTCGGAGGCGCTGACGACCCGCCGTATTGAGATCAACCTTGCCGTACAGGACAAGATGCAGGATGTTTTGGATCACTATGAAAGCGGCATCTATATCGAAACCGTCAAGTTGCAAGACGTCAATCCTCCCGATCAGGTCAAGCCGTCCTTTAACGCGGTCAATGAGGCCAAACAGGAGAAGGAAAAGGTCATCAACGAATCATGGGAAGCGTATAACAAGGCGGTCCCGATGGCCCGGGGGGTAGCGGAAAGGACGATCCGGGAAGCCGAAGGGTATGCCCTGCGCCGGGTCAATGAAGCGCAAGGGGACGCGGCGAAATTCCTGGCGACCTGGGAAGCATACACCAAGGCCAAGGATGTGACGCGCAAGCGGTTATATTTAGAAACACTGGGAGAAATATTACCGCAGGCGGGGAAGAAATATGTGCTGGACCCGGAAGGGAACAGGATCCTCCCGCTGCTGAATTTGAATGAAGGGATACAATAACATGGCTAAATACTTGAGCGGTTTTCTGGGGGTGCTTTTGGTGGCGGCCGTTGTCATCGGCGGCAACTGTGTCTACACGGTCGATGAGACCAAACAGGTCGTGCTGACCCAGTTCGGTGAGCCGATTGGCGGACCGATCACCAAAGCTGGACTGTATTTTAAACTGCCGGTCATTCAGACCGCGAACTATTTTGAGAAGCGGATCCTGCCGTGGGACGGGGACCCGAATCAGATCCCGACTCTGGACAAGCGTTATATCTGGGTCGATACGATGGCCCGCTGGCGGATCGTCGATCCTTTAAAGTTCATGCAGTCGATGGGTAATGAATCCGCGGCTCTGGGGCGGCTGGATGACATCGTTGACTCCGCGGCACGGGACGCCATTTCCAACGCGAATTTGGTCGAGGCCATCCGGGATTCCAACCGATTGGTAGAAAAGTATGAGCAGGGCGGGGATAAGGATGAGGACATCTTCCTGGATGTGGGGGAAACCGGCCTTGAGAAGATCAAGATCGGCCGTGAAGAATTAATGAAAAGCATACAGAAGCAGGCGTCCCTGATCGCGCCGCGCTACGGCATTGAACTCATTGATGTCCGGATCAAACGGATCAATTATGTTCAGGAAGTGCAGAAGAAGGTTTATGAACGGATGATCTCGGAGCGTAAACGGGCGGCGGAAAAATACCGTTCGGAAGGGCAGGGGAAAAAAGCGGAGATCGAGGGGCAGATGACCAAGGAACTGCAGGATATCCGTTCCCAGGCCTATAAAGCGGCCCAGGAGCTCATGGGGGAGGCCGACGCTGAGGCGATCAAGATCTACGCGGACGCCTACAACAAGGACCCGGGGTTTTATTCTTTTCTCAAAACGATGGATACCTACAAGAAAACGATCGATAAGGATACGACGCTTATCTTGAGCACGGATAACGATTTTTATCAATATCTGAAGTCTCTCGAAGTTGAGGCCTTGCCCTGAAACAAGCCGTCACGAGCAGCCGGCCGGACAAGCTTATGCTTTTAGGGAAGTCTAAAGAGAAGTTGATGCCACTGGGGAACACGTCGTTTCCCAGTGGTTTTTTGTTTTTTTTACTGCGGGATCTGTTCCCAGGCAGCTGTTGACGCGGGGGACCATTAGCGATAAGCTGAATAAAACCATGACGACAATGCGGCGGTCCGATGAGCTCTTTGAGATCAACCTTGTTACACGGCGGCAGAACGCCGTGGGTGAAATCCTTTTTTGTCTGCTGACAGGCCTGGGGATCAAGCCGGAAAAGATCGCGGAAACGGTCCGGGGCGACCGGGACATCCTTTCTGTTTACGCTACTCGCCGGCAGGCCGGGCGGCTGAAGGCAAAAATAGGCACGTTGAAGTTGAAGCACGTGCGCTTAAACGTCCGCCGATTGAAGAAAACGGCATGGCGCGACCGCTGGCTCAAAGACCTTAAGCCCTTCGCGCTGACAAAAAGATTTGAGATGGTCCCGCTGGGTTACAAAAAAGAGTATCGTCCCCGGAAACTTCCGATTTATCTGGAGATCGGGGCGGCCTTCGGGTCGGGGTTGCACGAGACCACGCGTTTTATGGCTCAATTTATCGAAGAGTGTGCCGGGGGTTTTGAGACCTTCCTGGATGTAGGGACCGGGACCGGTGTGTTGTCGATCATCGCCGGACGAAGCGGCGCCAAAGATATTGACGCTTTGGATATCAGCCGGGAGAGCGTTGAGATCGCCCGAAGGAACTTAAAGATCAATCAGGTCGCGCAGGCGAAGGTCGCGCGCCGCGATTTTAAGAAGTTCACGAAAAAGAAGAAATATGACCTCCTGGCCGCGAACCTGTTCACCAGGGACCTGATCGAGTTAAAGCGCAAGTTGTGCGCGCGTGTCAAGCCGGGCGCCTATCTGGCTGTCTCAGGGATCGCCTTGGAGCATTTAAGGATGCTGCGTGCGGCTTACCGGGTCTTACCGTTACGCTGCCTGCGTGTCCGCAAGGGGCGAAAATGGGTGGCGGTCCTTTACAAAAAGGCGGATTGATATGGACGCTTATGGTGTCTCCGACGGTCAAGAAAAAGAACTGAAGCAGAAAATGCGGCAGGCTGACCTAAGGGAGCAGGATATCACCGAGCAGTTCATCCGCTCCTCGGGAAAAGGTGGGCAGAACGTCAACAAGGTCGCCACCTGCGTTTATCTGCTGCACAGGCCGACCGGGATGTCGGTCAAGTGCCAGGACGAGCGTAGCCAGGGCCGTAACCGTTATATCGCGCGCTGCCGTTTGGTCGAAAAGATCCAGAAACTGCGCGACAAGGAAGAACGCGCGCGTATTTACGAGCAGGAAAAAAAGCGCCGTCAGGAGCGCCGGCGGAATAAAAAGGCCAAGGAAACGATCCTGGAGAATAAACGGCATAAGTCCCAGAAAAAAGAGAACCGGCGGCGCATCCGGCCGCAGGAAATGGATAAATACTCTTAAGATGAACCCCCTTGTTCTTTCTTGTTTTCGAAGCACCGCGTTACGGGTCCTGGTCGGGGTTCTCCTGATGGGCATAACAGGGCACGTGCGCCCGGCGGCGGCCCAGATCGCGGAAGAACTGGATGTGTGTGCTGCGGCCAGCCTGACGGACGCCGTTACAGATATCGCCCGTGTTTTTAAGTCGCGCTACGGCACGGCGGTCCGTCTGAACCTCGCGGGGTCCAACACCTTAAGGATACAGATCGAAAAGGGCGCGCCGTGCGATGTCTTTTTGTCCGCTGACGAGGAAAATGTCCAGCAACTTGTCGGACAGGGTCTTATTGATGCGCAAGACACACAGGCATTTCTGAGAAATCAGCTTGTCGTTGTTGTGTCGGCGCAGGCCGAAGGGGCCCTTCATGATCTTGCGGACCTCGAACATATGGCAGGTTATTTATCGTTGGCTGACCCGCAGACCGTTCCGGCGGGGATCTACGCGAAACAGGCCTTGCAGGCCGCCGGCTTATGGCCCGCCTTGCAGGGGAGGATCGCGCCGGCGCTGGATGTCCGGGCAGCACTCGCCCAGGTTGAGCAGGGTGTCACACCCGGCGGGATCGTTTATGCCACCGATGCCGCGGCAGCAAAGAACGTGACGATTGCGTTTGTTATTCCGGCGGATTTTCAGCCGGACATCGTTTATGTAGCCGGCGTCTTGAGATCATCGCCGCGCCGGTGGACCGCTCAAGAGTTTCTTGGATTTCTGACGTCGGAGCAGGGGAGAACGGTTTTGAAACAAAACGGTTTTACGCCATTATGAACAACGAATATATGTTCCCTATCATTTTATCTTTGAAGTGCGGGTTCTTGAGTGCTTTGCTCAATCTGCCCTGGGGTATTTTCTGGGGCTGGCTGCTGGGACGCAAGGAATTCCCCGGGAAAATATTCTTACAGACTTTGCTGTATATCCCCTTGGTGTTACCGCCGGTCCTGACAGGATATTTCCTGCTTGTTGTATTGAGCCCGCGTTCCGGTCTGGGAAAATTCTTGCTGGACGTGTTCGCCGTCCGGTTCGTGCTCGACTGGAAAGGGGCGGTCGCGGCCGCGGCCATCGTTTCGGGCCCGTTCATGATCCTGATGGTCAAGCAGGCCATTGAGCAGAGCGATAACCGGCTGGAATTCGTCGCGCGGAACCTGGGCGCCGGCCGCTGGAGAACGTTCTGGACCGTGACCCTGCCCTTGGCGTGGCCAGGGATCGTGGCCGGGTTCTTTCTGGCGTTTGCCCGCAGTATCGGCGAGTTCGGGGCTACCATCATGCTGGCCGGGAACATCCCCGAAAAAACGCAAACGATCCCGCTGGCCATTTACAGCCATGTTTATTTGGGGCATGAAGCGGCGATCTTGCCGCTGATCGCCGCGGCGGTCTTTTTATCTTATTTAGGTTTGGGATTTAGCAACATGTTCATGCGGACAAAGAAAATCGGGAATCACCGGTAATGCCGACAATATTGGAATTTGATCTTAAAAAGAAATTAGGGACTTTCCAGCTGGACGTTCAGGCCAGCCTTGACGGAGGATTGGCCGGTGTCTTCGGGCGTTCGGGCAGCGGGAAGACGACCCTGCTCAATTGCCTGACGGGGTTCCTGAAACCGGACGCGGGCCGGATCGTTTTTAACGGGACGACGGTTTTTTCATCAGCCGACCGGGTGGATATTTCCACGCAGGGCCGGAAGTTCGGCATGGTGTTCCAGGAGGACCTGCTGTTTCCCCACCTGACGGTCAAGCAGAACATATTCTACGGCCGGCGCCGGCGGGACAATAAAAAATATGTCAAGGAGGTCATTGACCTGCTGGCTCTTTACAAACTGGTCGACCGATATCCGTCCCGGCTTTCAGGCGGGGAAAGGCAGCGCGTGGCCTTGGCGCGCGTTCTTTTGTATGAACCCGATGTGATCCTGATGGACGAGCCGGTCTCCAGCCTGGACGTGAGCACGCGTTACCAGGTCCTTGCCTACATCAAGAAAACACAGCGGGCCTTCAAGGTCCCGATGATCTATGTCAGCCATTCACTTTCGGAACTGCTCTTTCTGGCCGATAATGTCCTGGTCCTGGAAGACGGCAGGAGCACGGATTTTGGGCCGGCCGCGAAGGTTTTGTTGCCGCGGCATGAGGGAGCCGAGAGCGGCGAGGAGGTGGAGAATATTTATGAACTGCCGGTCCTGGGGATCAAAGCCGGCAATGCGGCCCTGGCGTTCGGCCCCAGCCAATTGATGATAGGCTACGGCCAGCGGCCGATCAAGCCGCGGGTCAAGGTCGGGATCAAGGCCAGGGACATCATCGTGTCCACGCAGGCGATCGACTATATCAGTGCCCGGAACATCATCCCGGCGCGGTTGGAACAGGCGATCGAGCACAAAGATCACTACTTGTTAAGCACCGTGGTGGGGACGTATACTTGTTTGGTGGAGATCACGCGCGCCGCCTATGAAGATTTGCAGCTGGATAAAGCAAAAGAGGTTTATCTGATCATCAAATCCCGTTCGATCATCGTTTGGGAGGAGGTCCTTTCGTGAACAAGAAACGCAGTCGGCAGGGGGCGGGGATGGTGGATGTCAGTTCTAAAAAGGTGACCAAGCGGACCGCGGTCGCGTCCGCGTCCATTCGTATGGGGCCCCGGGCCTTTAGGGCTTTTCGGCGGGGGGAATCGCCCAAAGGCGATATCCTGGAGACCGCGCGGGTCGCCGGGGTCATGGCGGCCAAGGCAACCCCGCGGATCATCCCGTTCTGCCATCCTCTTGAGCTTAATAAAGTAAATATTCGCTTTCAAATCGCGACTAAAGATTCTATGATAACAATAATCGCCGAGACCGTTTATCGCGGCCGGACCGGGGTGGAGATGGAGGCCTTGAGTGCCGTCACGGCCGCGGCCCTGACCGTTTATGACATGATGAAGTGGGCCGATAAGGGGATGGTCATCAGCGATATCAAACTGCTGGCGAAGCGCGGAGGCAAGAGCGGGGATTACCAGCGCCGGTAAACGGATTTTGTTCTTACAGAAAAACCCTTGATGAAAAAATATCTTATCGGCATATGCGCGTTCAATGAAGGGGATAAGATCCGGCGGGTCGTTGCGAAGTTCAGCGATTACAGCACGTATGACGTCGTGATCGTGGATGACGGGTCCAGCGACGGGTCTCTGGACCAGATCAAGGTGACATTTCCCGTCACGGTCATCCGCAATGAAACAACGCGCGGCGCGGGGTTCGGGGTCCGTCAGATCCTTGAATACGGCCGCAAGAGCGGGTACACGGCCGTATTCTTTGTTTCCGGCAATGACAAGGACCTGCCGGATGACATCCGTAAGCTGCAGCAGGCGATCGAGGAGGGCTATGATCTCGTTCAGGGCTCCCGTTATCTGCCCGGCGGCCGGCACGGCCGCATGCCGTTTTACCGCCAGTTGGCCACGCGCGTGATCCACCCGATCCTGTTCTCTCTGATCGCCGGAAAGAGGATCACCGATAGCACGAACGGGTTTCGGGCCGTGCGGCTTTCGTTGCTGGATGATCCCAAGATCGATGTTGCGCAGGCGTGGCTGGACGCGTATGAATTGGAGCCGTACCTGTTCTATAAGGCGATCAAGCTTGGTTACAGGGTCACCGAGGTTCCGGTCACGAAGATCTATCCTCCCAAGGCCCAGGGGTATACGAAAATGAAGCCGTTCTCCGGCTGGTGGAGTATTTTAAGGCCGCTTGTTTACCTCGGTTTGGGGATCAAGCGTTAATCAAAAGAGAACGTCCATCCTATGTCTTTTTCCCTGGAAACATCCCAATCGCATAAAACACTGATCGGCGCTCTGCTGGCCCTGGTCTTTCTGGGGATATGCCTGCGGTTCAACCATATCGCCGACAATGATTTCGTCTTTTATGACGAGGGATTCTACCTGAATTACAACCGGAACTTCGGGGAGTTTATCGACGGGTTTCACGCTTCGGACATGGGGGAGATGATGAAGGCGGTCCAGACCCACATCAAGCTGTCGCTCAACAGTGGCAAGGCCCTGTGGTTCATGATCGTCGACGCGCGTAATTTCTTTGGGCTGCATGAATTCTGGGCGTTTTCCCGCGTGGCCTCGGCCATTTTTGGATGCCTGACGATCGGGTTGACCTATCAGTTCGCCCAACGGTATTTTGATTCCCGGTTGATGGGGTTGTTGTCGGCCGCCATTCTGGCGGTCATGCCGTCCCATGTGTTTTATTCGCGGATTGGGCTGCAGGAGGCCTGCAGTACGTTCCTGGTCCTGGCCGGATTTTATTTTTACCTGTTCCCGCGCAAGTTCACCTGGAGGACGTTCTTGGGCGGGGTCCTGATGGGCGCGGCTTTTTTTGCCAATTACCGGCTCATTATCCTGCCCGGACTGGTCCTGTTTACCGAACTGGTCTTAAGCGTTGCCGCTGACCGCTGGCCCAATATCCGCAAATATATCTGGTTCTCGCTGGCATTCTTCAGCTGCGTTTTTCTGATCGGGAACATTGACGACGGCCGCAACACCCGCATCATTTTCGCCTGGATCCTGCATCAGGAAAACCTGGCCCATGCCCAGTTCTCGCCGGTCAACCTGCTGTCGTACCCGTATTATCTTTTTCGCCTGGAAAACCTGTTTCTCGGGTTGTTCTTTTTGGGGAACATCTTTCTCGCGGTGAGGGGGAAGTGGTATTACCTGCTGCCGTTCTTGCTGGTCTGCGTGCAGATGGGGATCTTTTCGTTCACCAGCGACAAGGCTGCCCGTTACTTGTGCGCGGTCACACCGTTCATTGCCATGGCGACCGCGTTTTTCATCGGATATCTTTATGCGTTCTTTTCAGCGGAGAGATGGCGGGCCGGATTTATCGCGGTGGCGGTCATCATGGCCTTGGGGTTAACGGGCAAGTCCTACGCCTTGAGCCGTTCCCACACTAATTACCGCCAGGCCACCGAATTCCTGATGTCCCAAAACGCCAATGTCCGCTTTTTATCAACCCAGAATTTCATCCAGAACCTTTACACGCCGAAGACCAAGAACGTTTTGCCGTGCCCGGTGAACTTTTCCGCGTTGGCCGTGTGGCGGTCCCGGGGTTACGAATATCTGGTCCTTGATCCCCAGGCGTATGTTTCCATGACGGACCAGGACCTTCGTTTTAATCCCCACTTGATCGGATATTTGGAATTCCTGAAGAATAATGTCAAGCCCGTCAAGACGTTCCCGCACTTTAACCAGTTGCTGCTGGAGCGTTTTGTGTTCGAGCACAGCGCGAACCTTGTGCAGTCGGTGAAATTCCTGAATATTGCACGCCAAGAGGATTTAGGACAGCTGCGGATCTATGACCTTTCACAGGCGATCAATAGGATGATGTCCGCAGCCGCCCAGTATCAATCCGTCAAAGAGTGATCCTATGGTAAAGACATTGCCTTTTCATCAGGCCCTGACGCAACTTGACCTGCCCGGTCTTGAGCGGAATTTGTTCTCGTCGCCCGCGTGGATGGAGGTCATCTATCGGACCTACGGGTCGGCCCTGTTCGTCAAATATATCGAGCGAGATGGCCGCGTGGCCAGCTATATCCTTTATTCGGCGGTCAGGAATTTCCTCGAATGGAAGATCTGCATTAGTTCCTACTGTGATTATTGTGATTGCTACGTTAATTCAGCGGACGACTGGCGGCTGTTCTTTGCGTCGTTGCGCGAGGACTATCCAGCCTACCGCATCGCCATCCGGAACTTGCGGGATGAATACGTGCGGCAGGTCCCGGAATTAAGCGTTCTCAGTAAGGAGAAATATCATTACCTGGACGTGCGCGACGATATTGAGGCGGTCTGGAAGCGAGCGCATGATTCTTTTAAAGCTGCGGTCCGGCAGGGAGAGCGTAACGGGGTCGTGGTCCGGGCCTGCCCTAAGGAAGATTTGCGGAAATTTTATGACCTGCATCTGAAGGTCCGCAAGAACAAGTACCATATCTTCCCGCAGCCGTACCGGTTCTTTGATATCATCTGGCAGGAGTATATGGAAAAGGATAAGGGCGTTCTACTGGGTGCTTTCTCCCCGACGGGCGAGTTCATCGCGGGCAATGTTTATTTGGAGTGCGGCAACACGCTTTATTATAAGTTCAACACCTCCAGTGTCGGCGGCCTGAAGTTCCGGCCCAACAACCTTTTGTTCTGGGAAGGGATCAAACTGGCCAAGTCGCGCGGGCTGGAGTACGTGGACTTGGGCTCCAGCGGCAATCACCAGAAGGGTTTGATCATGTTCAAGGACCATACGGGGGCCGCGAACCTGGATATCACGCATTTAGGATACACGCCGGCAGGATACAAGTTCAGCGAAAAGAAAATCCTGCGGGTGATGACCAGGCTGTTCACGTTGCCGGTCATGCCGAATTTTATGGTGCGCTGGGGCAGCGGCCTGATCTATCCGTACCTGGCTTAACAAGGACGAGTATGGAACTTAAAAAATTATTTGAAGAATGGGCCCAGAAGGTCCACCGGGATTATGTCGACCGGCAGTGGATGCTCAGCAAATGGGAGGTCGTTGAGGGGATCGAATGGCCCGAGGAGAAGATCGATACCATGGTCGAGACCATCGTGGCCGGCCTGGACCTTCAGGAAACGCATTTGGCCGTGGACTTGGGGTGCGGCGGGGGATGGATCACGAAATTGCTTAAAGGGAACGCGGGGCGCATCATCGGCCTGGATTTCTCCCGGCAGATGCTGGCCAACGCGCGCGTTCTGATGCCGCGCGGCGAATTCCTCTGCGGGGAGATCGGGAGATTGCCTTTTAAGGACAAGACGGTTGACCGCGCGCTCAGTTATTTTGTTTTTCTGAATTTTATGGACGACAGTTTCGTCGAGCAGGCGCTCGGTGATGTCCTGCGGATCTTGAAAAAGGGAGGCAAGGCCCTGATCGGACAACTCCCGGACCAGGGCAAAGCCAGGGAATACGATGCGGCCAAGGCCGCTTACCTGGATTATTGCCAGAAAGTCTACCGGATGGGGAAAAGCACGCGGCACATCTGTCAGGCCCCGCAGAAGCTCTTTCGGAAAGAAAAACTGGAAGATTTTCTGAAAGGGGAGGGCATCCCATATCATTTCCGTGACTCGTTCAATCCCTTTTATCGTCCGGGGGAACCGAAGACCATCAACTGGCGGTTTGATCTCATTTTAGAAAAATCCTGATCATCGTGAATACAATGAAAGAACATTCTTCTTACGCGGCCGGTTTGCTGGCGACGGTTTTCCTGGCCGGCTGTTTTTTTTCTCCGGCCCCGCAACTGGAACGTTACCGGGAAGTCAAGTCCCTGATGGGGACGATCGTCCAGGTCGATGTCTGCCATCCGCCGCAGGATACGGTTCAGCGGGAAGCCGCTTACGCCGCGGTCTGGGAACGGCTGGAAGACATCTCTTGGCGTATGAACGTTTTCGACGAGCGCAGTGATGTCGCCAAGATCAACCGTTCCCATCGGCGTCCGGTGCGCGTCGGCGCGGATACGGTTTATGTGATCAGCCGGGCCCGGTATTTTTCCCAACTGACCCAAGGGGTTTTTGATATTACGGTCTGGCCGCTCATTGACCTGTGGAAGCAGGCGGCCGCCGACGGACGGCTGCCGGCCCAGGATACGATCGTCCGCACCCGTCAGGCCGTGGGGGTCGATAAGATCATAATAAGGGACGACGGCCTGGTCGAGACGACTGATCCGCGCACACAAGTTGACTTGGGGGGCATTGCCAAAGGCTATGCGATCGATGAGGCGGCCCGCCTGCTGCGGGAACACGGTTACACGCAGTTTTTCATTGACGCCGGAGGGGATAATTACGTCGGGGGCCGGAATTGTCAGGGCCGCCTTTGGCGTATCGGGATCCGTGACCCGCTGGACCGTTCCCGAATCATCGATGTGGTTGAGCTGCAGGACGCGGCGGTCGCGACCTCGGGGGACTATGCGCAGTTTTTTGAGATCAACGGCAAGCACTGGTCGCATATCATCAATCCTATTACCGGATACCCGCAGGAGAGGATCGTCAGCGCCAGTGTGATCGCCCCGGACGCCACCAGCGCCGATGCTTTGGCGACGGCCTCGACCATTCTTGACCCGCAGCAGAGCCAGGCCTTGGTCGATTCGCTGGGCGAGCAGTACGGGAGTTTCGTCGTCCGCCTGGAAGGGGAGAGCCCCCGGCATTACCGGAGCCGGTATTACCGCCAACGGGAAACGGGCCGCTGAGAGTAACCGTATAAAGCGGCAAAATATTTTTCTCTTTTCTGATTTTTGCTATAATATCAACGCTATGAAACAATATCTGGACATGCTGCAATACATTCTCGATCACGGGAAAAAAAAGGAAGACCGCACCGGGACCGGTACGGTCTCGGTCTTTGGGTACCAGGCCAAATACGACCTGCGGGACGGGTTTCCCATTCTGACGACGAAAAAAGTTTTGTTCCCGGCTGTGGTGTGGGAGCTTCTCTGGTTCCTGCGGGGGTCGACCAATATCAACGATGATCTTAAGGACCATACGCCGATCTGGAACGCCTGGGCGGACGCCGATGGGGAGCTGGGACCGGTTTACGGTTACCAGTGGCGCAAGTGGGAGCGTTTTGTCTGGGACGAGCAGGCGCAGGCCTACCGGAAGGAACACATCGACCAGATCCAGAACGCGATCGACATGATCAAGAAGAACCCGGATTCCCGGCGGATCATCGTGAGTGCATGGAACGTGGCGGACCTTGAGAGAATGGCCTTGCCGCCGTGCCATGCCTTTTTTCAGTTCTATGTCATCAACGGCCGTCTGGACTGCCAGCTTTACCAGCGTTCTGCCGACGTGGCCTTAGGCGTACCGTTTAACATCGCCAGTTATGCCTTGCTGATGAGCATGATCGCGCAGGAATGCCGCCTGCAGCCCGGCATTTTTGTCCACACCCTGGGTGACGCCCACATTTACCTGAACCACCTTGAAGGAGTCAAGCTGCAGTTAACGCGCACCTGCAAACCGCTGCCGAAACTCCAGCTGGCGCCGAGACCATTCTTTGAGCTTGCCTTTGACGATATCCAGCTGCTCAATTATGAGCACGATGCTTTTATCAAATTTCCCATCGCAGTTTAACCCGGAAAAGAAGAGATCTTGTCATGCCGCAATTGTTTGATATTGTTGTTGCCGTTGATGAAAAATCAGGCATTGGGAAAAGCGGCTCTCTGCCGTGGCACCTGCCGGCAGATCTCAAGCATTTTAAAGAGGTCACGAGCCGACCGAATTCGTCGGGGCAGCCCAATGCCGTTATCATGGGGCGCAAGACCTGGGAGTCCATCCCGGAGAAGTTCCAGCCGCTTCCCGGACGGCAGAATATCGTTCTGACCCGGCAGCTCCAATATGAGCTGCCCAAAGATGTCCTGCGGGCGCAAGGCCTTGATGAGGCCCTGCAGGCCGTCCAGGGAGCAGAAATCGGCATCTTTATTATCGGCGGAGCAGAGGTTTTCGCGCAGGCTCTTGGGCACCCGGGTTGCCGGAAGATCTACCTGACCAGGATCCGTAAGGATTTTCAGTGCGATGTGTTCTTCCCCCAGGACCTATCCTTGTACCGGAAGGTCTCCGAATCAGTCCTCCAGCAAGAGGAAGGGCTGTCCTTTGTTTTTGTCGAGTATGAACGCCTTCTTTTTCCTTCCGGGGCGTGATTCTTCTAACTTGCTGGGAAGCATAGCTTTAAATATTGGGGGAGGCTTGTCCCCCGGTATATATTAATATTTTTACTCGAATTTTTTCAAATATAGGGTATACTTTTAGTAGTGCCAAATAAGCCAGCCACGGCGCCAGGGGTGTTTGTCAGCAAAGAGGTGCCAATGATAAATGGAAATGGAATAAAAAGACGTGTTTTGCTGATTGATGATGAGGTCAATCTGGCCAAAATGCTCTCTATGCTGCTGGAAACGAGGGGTTATGAGGTCAAGGTCGCGTATACGGCCGCCGAGGCCCTGGAGCAGATCTCTTCGGAGGTCGATCTTATCATTTTGGACCTGGTCCTGCCCGATTCCCACGGATTTGAGCTTTGCCGTCAATTTAAAACGACTGAAAAGACCCGTCACATTCCGATCATCATGCTTAGTGCGCATTCGTTGTATGAGGACAAGGTTCAGGGCCTTTATCTGGGGGCGGATGACTTTCTGCCCAAGCCCTGTGAACATGAGGAATTGGTCGCGCGGATGGAAGCGGTGCTGCGCCGTCATTCCAAGGAAAGGGTGGCCCCGTACCAAAGCAATGAAAAAGAGATCATCAATGAACTGCGGATGATCCTGGATGAGAGCAAGATCACGCCGCATTTTCAGCCGATCTATCTGTTGGAGGACAAAAAGTTTTTCGGCGTCGAGATCCTGACGCGTCCGGACACCAATACTGTACTGCGTGATCCCGAAATATTTTTTCGGGCGGCCATGCAGTACGGCCTCTATAATGAACTCGAGATCCTGGCCTGGACGCTGGCCATCATCGGCATGGCGAAAAGCCCTCAGGAAGAGAAATTGTTTTTTAATTGCACCCCGTATTTTATCGAATCTTCGCAGTTCCGCAAGGTCAAGACGCTTTTTGAAAGACATCATATCGATCCTGCCAGGGTCGTCATGGAGATCACGGAGCGGTCGGCCGTCGCCGATTTTAAAATGTTTTTTGAACATTTACAGGATTACCGCAGCTGCGGTTTTCAGTTCGCCGTCGATGACGTCGGCGGAGGATATGCCAGCCTGGAGTCTTTGGTCGAGATCCAGCCAGGGATCGTCAAGATCGACCGCCACATCATTAAGGATCTAGCGAACAATAAATACAAGCAAAGTATCGTAAAATTCATCGTCGCGTTCAGCCAGGAGAACGGGATTCTTTCGATCGCTGAGGGAATTGAGTCGCCTGAGGAACTGGCGGCGGTCAAGGAGCTCGGGGTCACGGCCGGCCAGGGCTTCTATCTTGGCCGCCCGACATCGGATGTCGATTGGCAGAAGTTCCTGACGCCTGATTTCTAATACCCATTATGCTCCATCTCATTATTTTATTTTTAGGAGTTGTGCTCGCTTCCGCGCTCTGTTCCATGACCGAGGCAGCGATCTTAAGCCTTCCGTTGGTCCGCGCCCGGATCCTGCAGGAACAAGGTCGGCCGAATTCCAAGGACGCCCTTTTTCTAAAAGAGAACATTTCCATCACGGTCGCCACGATCGTCATCATTAACAATGCCATTAATATCGTCGGGTCGATTTTTATCGGCCAGCTGGTCGCCGTCCGCTACGGCAATCAATGGCTGGGGATCGCGTCGACCATCTTGACCCTGACGATCATCGTCGCTTCCGAGATCATCCCCAAAACCTTCGGAGAACGTCATAAGATCGGGATATCGCTTTACCTGGCCAAGCCGCTGAAGTGGTCCGTCATTATCGTCCGGCCGCTGGTGGAATCGATCGTGCAGCTGACCCGGCCGTTCATGAAAGGCTCGCAGCTGCCCAAGGTCACGGAAGACGAGATCCGGATGATGCTCAAACTGGGCAGGGACTCCGGGACCGTTGAGATGGACGAGGAGGTGCTCTGCAACCGGGTTTTTAAGCTCAATGACATGCGGGCCTTCCAGATCATGAAGCCGATCGACCAGATCTACGCCTTGCCGGCGGGACAAACGCTCGGGGAATTGCGCGAGAAGATCATCCAGTCCCGGTACAGCCGGATCGCCGTTTACGACAAGGACCCCAAGGATTTTGTCGGGATCGTCCAGCACCGCGTGCTTTTGCGCGAGATCGCCCAGGACAATTACAATGCCTGTGTCCGGGAGTTCATGACCGACCCCATTTTTGTTAACTGGTTCACCAAGGCCGATGAACTGCTGGAAAAGTTCCAGGTCTACAATCAGCATCTTTTTATCGTTCAGGACACGGACGGCAAGGATGTCGGGCTGGTCACGATGGAGGACGTCCTGGAAGAGCTTTTCGGCGAGATTTACGATGAGAAGGATGTACGCTTTCGGATGGCCGCCGGCGACAGCAAATTCATTCCCAAAGACACCGCCCAACAAAATTAAGGAATTGCCCTGCGTTGCCATCGGGCCTCCGGGAAAGGCCGATGGCAAATTCTTTCCCTGGTCTGGAAAGGGCACGAGAGGACAGGAAGCGCGGCGACTCCCGGACTCAGGCAGAAAGTGTAAATTAATTGAATAGTTGCGAATTTCAGGTATAATTTCAAAGAATAAGAGCCTTTTACCCGGTCCTGCTATGAAAAAATTTGTTTGCATCCACGGCCATTTTTATCAGCCTCCCAGAGAAAATCCCTGGATCGAGGCGATTGAACTACAGGACTCCGCATATCCTTACCCCGACTGGAACGAGCGTGTCACCGCGGAATGCTACGCGCCCAACGCGTTCTCCCGTATCCTCGACCCTCACGAATACATCTGCGACATCGTTAACAATTACGCCAAGATAAGTTTTAATTTCGGGCCGACGCTATTGACCTGGATGGAAAAGAACCAGCCCGATGTTTACGCCAAGATCCTCGATGCCGACCGGACAGGTCAAAAGCATTTTTCCGGACACGGCGGGGCGATAGCCCAGGCGTATAACCACATGATCCTTCCGCTGGCCAACGAGAGGGATAAGAGGACCCAGGTTATATGGGGTATCCGGGATTTTGAGTTTCGTTTTAAGCGTTTTCCCGAGGGGATGTGGCTTCCGGAAACGGCTGTTGACCTGCCGACATTGGAGATTCTCGCCGAGCAGGGGATCAAGTTCACGGTCCTGGCACCTGCCCAGGCCCAAAAGGTCCGCAAGATCGGAGAGGAGGCGTGGCAGGACCTGGGAGGGCCGGCCATCGATCCCCAGCGTCCGTACCTTTGCCGCCTGCCGTCGGGAAAAGCGATCGCGCTCTTTTTTTATGACGGCCCGATCTCCCACGGCGTGGCTTTTGAGGGCCTGCTCAACAACGGGGAAGGGTTTGCCCACCGCTTGGCGAGCAGTTTTCCCGCCAAGCATCAGGACTCCCGGCTGGTACACATCGCGACGGATGGGGAAACCTACGGGCATCACCACCGGTTCGGGAACATGGCGTTATCGTATTGTCTGGGGCATATCGAAGAGAACGAGGCCGTGCGCCTGACCGTTTATGGGGAGTTCCTGGAGAAACACCCGCCGGGATATGAGGTGCAGATCAACGAGAACTCCTCCTGGAGCTGCATGCACGGCGTCGAGCGCTGGCGGGCTGATTGCGGATGTCATGTCGGCGGG
>Ga0066640_10001021_pt1 | contig 16749 bp, 23 predicted proteins | sample CryGeyCG2114_020_2_FD_59505 | JGI IMG/M metagenome (GOLD analysis project Ga0066640, IMG submission 59505) | Groundwater microbial communities from aquifer - Crystal Geyser CG11_big_fil_rev_8/21/14_0.20 | ecosystem: Environmental > Aquatic > Deep subsurface > Groundwater | place: USA: Utah... | reverse complement strand
TTGCGAAAATCCTTCATATGCGTAGTCTCAATTTTGCCGACAAGGTCTTCGTGATTATAATCCACTCCAGTATCAATCACTGCAATAATTGAGTCAGCAGAACCAGTTGTCCTGTCCCAGGCGCTCGGCGCCATCATATTGACCAAGCCATATTGATTGCTATAACCAGGATCATTGGGTATCGTCTCAAAAGCTTGGACTGTAGAGACCGGAAAAGCAACTAAAACATTGGCATCTTTTTTATACTCGCGCGCCACAGCCTCAACATTCCTGTCTGCAGGAAAAGACATTACATAGTTGTCCGCCAGATGGGTCCAGTCCGGCCTGATTTTAAGCGCTTCTTTATAAACCTGCTTGATCTCAAAAACCCCGGCTGCAGCATTAAGGGCTTGGATAGAAGCCGCCTTGACTACTGCTTCCTTGGCGCTCGCGGAACGCACCCCCTTCGGGAGGCTCATCACGCCAGGCTTAAATTTAACCATGATTTTACCAGGAACATTATGAGCTTGCGAATAAGCCGGCTGGATAAAGAGAGGAAAAACAAAAAAAGCCGTCAAAAATAAGCAAAAAAAGCTTCTCATCAAGTTGAAGTATAACATGAAATAAGAGTATAATAAATAAATTATGAAAAACCTAAAAACTCGCTCCCAAAAGGTCCTCTCCCCTGTTCTCGGCCGCTACTTTGACGGATTTGAAATTAAAAAAGCCAGCGGCATGTATCTTTTTGGCACAGACGGCAAAAGGTATCTTGATTTCTCGTCGGGGATCGCGGTCTGCGCCACCGGCCACTGCCATCCCCAAGTTGTCAAAGCCGCGGCAGAGCAGCTAAAAAATCTGATCCACATCTGCATCGGTATCGCCAGCTACGAATCATATATTAAGCTGGCAGAAGAGCTGCAAAAAATTGTCCCGGTTAATGATGCCCAATTCTTTTTCTGCCAAAGCGGAAGTGAAGCCGTTGAAGCCGCGCTAAAACTAGCTAGATATGCGACAAAAAAGCCAGGGATCATCGCGATGAAAGGCGATTTTCACGGCCGGACCCTGGGGGCCCTTTCTGTCACCACCTCGAAAATGAAATACCGCGAAGGCTACGAGCCACTGGTCCCTGAAATTTATATTGCCGAGCATTCACTGGCGGACATTGAAGATTTAATGAAAACCAAAGCCATTGCCGGGCTCATTTTAGAGCCGATTTTGGGCGAAGGCGGCTATGTCCCCTTGCCCAAAGAACTGGTCCAGGGGATCCGCCAGCTCTGTGATAAATATAAAGTTTTAATGATTGTTGACGAGATCCAGAGCGGCTTTGGCCGGACCGGCAAATGGTTTGCCATTGAGTATTCAGGAGTAAAGCCTGATGTCATCTGTATGGCCAAAGGGATTGCCTCTGGCTTTCCGCTGGGCGGGATTGCCGCTTCAGCAGAGATCATGGCTAAATGGTCGCCAGGAAGCCATGGCGGAACATATGGCGGGAACCCGATTTGTTGCGCTGCGGCCATAGCCACAGTTGAAATAATTAAAAAAGAAAAACTTCTGCAAAACGCCAAGGTCATGGGGAATTATTTAACGAAAAGGCTAAACAAACTGGCAGAAAAATATCCAGCGATCAAAGCTGTCCGCGGCCCGGGTCTCATGATCGGCGTTGATTTTGGCGATGCTGCTATTGTTAAAAAAATCATTGATAATTGCTTAATTAATGGCTTGGTCATCATCCCTACAGGGGCCAACGGCACAGTCTTGCGCGTCATCCCGCCGCTCATTGTCAAAAAAGCGGATATTGATCAGGCACTGAAGATTTTGGAATCTGCATTAAAAAATGAATTATCTTAATCTTGACCAGCTGTTAGAACTTAGCCAGAAAAAAAACGAACCTGCTTTTTTTTTAATTCTTGACGGCATTGAAGACCCGCACAATTTTGGCGCGATTTTAAGATCAGCCGAAGCCGCCGGCGTCCACGGGGTGATTATCCGCAAAGTGCGGCAAGTCCAGGTTACAGAGACTGTCCAGCGGGTTTCAACCGGAGCAGCAGACATTGTCCCCATTGCCAGGGTAGCCAACATTGCCGAGACTATCACGAAGCTAAAACAAGCTGGTCTCGTCGTATATGGTGTTGAAATTGACGGAAAGCCGTTATATAATCAGATAGATGCTAAAAGCCCTGTCGCTCTTGTGATTGGGAGCGAAGGGGACGGTTTATCGAGGCTAGTTAAAGAACGCTGTGACCAGATTGTTAAAATCCCGATGCAGGGGAAAATAAACTCCTTGAATGCTTCAGTCGCAGCCGGCGTTGTGCTCTTTGAGATAGTTAGGCAAAGAAAAGGTTAAAACCTTTCACTCTTGTGAAAATAAGGAGGTGAAAACGCATGGCAGAAAAAGTATTAAAGTGCGGGATTAAGAAAGAAAAGGGTTATCTTTACTTCATCGACAAGAAAGGTGACATTTCTCGCGCCGCGATGGCTCGTGGACGCAAGAAATCAAAGAAAAGGAAATAGTTCCTAAAAGGCGTCTTCGGAGAAGTTGTTCTTCGAAGACGCCTGATTTTTGTGCTTCGCACGGAGAATGATAAGGCAAAAGGCATAGGCTTAGGGTGCTTCGCACGGAGGGGTAGCAAAGTGGTCAAATGCTCCTGACTGTAAATCAGGCGACTTCGGTCTTCGAAGGTTCAAATCCTTCCCCCTCCAAATAAAAATTCGAACAAAAGTTCGGATTTTTATTTCCTAATCCTTTTGCCTAAGCCTTAAACATACCCTTCCCCTGTTCGAATTTTTATAGGCTTAGGAATAGGCACAGGCTTAGGCCTAGGAAAAACGCCTATCTCTTTTCTATACTAAAAATCAGGGCTTGAAGCTCCCCTCCAATTGCCAGGAATTCTTTTCGCAAACTATCCAATTGTTTCTCGTCTGAAATAGAAAATGTACTAAAAAGGTCTAAGGCACCAACAGACTCAAAGGCTGAACCTCTGGCAATACGATAAAAGTTTATTTTATCCTTTTTGCTCCATTTGCCAGAACCTTCGGCAATATTTAGCGCAACAGAAGCAGTAGCTCTCCTTAGTTGATCACGCAGAAAATAGAATTCTTTCCCAGACATCATGCGGCATAAACAGTCTATTTCCTTGGCAAGCCCCAAAGCCCTCTTATAAACAGGAAAATCAACAAAACTAACTGCCATAACACTCTTACCTCCTTATACCAAGGAAGTAGCAATCTTATTGCCAGGAGAAAAGGCCTAAAAACGTCGGAATCTCGACAGTGAGGGGAGCGTTGAGCATGAGTCTTGAGTAGTGTAGAATAACCATCATGCTTGAAAAAGAAAAATGGTATCTGACCGTCCCCGGTGTTTTAGCCCTGTTATTCTTTGTCCTCGGCCCCCTCGCCTTGCCCCTTCTTTACAAAAGCCCAAAATTCAGCCCGATTGCAAAAATACTTTTAACTTTTTTTGTCCTGGGGTTAACGTTGGTTGTCACAAACATGCTTGTTAATAGCCTTAAAACGCTTTATACGCAGATGCAGCAGTTAGGCCTTCTACTGAAGTAATACCGGGGGCAAAAACTATTTCCGAGTGATAAACAAATCTTTTTCTCGCTCTAAAATCTTGTTGTTCTTCCTCTTGACGGCCGCCCGGCAGCAGATGCAAAAAACGCTCCCCTCGGCAACATTAGCGCCGCACTCGCACTTTGGCCGCTTGAGGTGCTTTAATTTAATTATGGTTTGCATATCAATCCAGTATACTCCCTTATTAGGCCAAAATCTGTTTATACATCTATTATTTGTGATATTATTAAACTCATGACCACTTGGGAAAACCTCACTCACGACAAAATCCTCGATACAGTAGAAAAAACCATTGGCAAAAAACTAAGCAACCTCCTCCTCCCCCGCAACAGCTACATCAACCGGGTTTTTGAGCTGGAAGAACACGATTCAAGAGAAAGATTTATTGTCAAATTTTACCGCCCTGGGCGCTGGACTGAAAAAATGATCCTGGAAGAACATAACTTTCTCCAAGAACTAGCTGACAAAGAAGTTCCTGTCATCCCTCCATTGCCAATCAACAACCAAACTCTTTTCCCTCTAGCCACCCAGCCACCTAGCAACCCAGCTGCCATTTATTACTCATTGTTTCAAAAGAAATCAGGACGAGCGCTCGATGAGTTTAACCAAGAAAGTTGGGAAGAAATCGGCCGCTTGATCGCTCGCATTCACCTGGTCGGCGCCACTCACAAAGAAAGTAAGCGGGTAAAATGGCAGCCTGCGGTCGCAACCCGCCATCATCTGGAAGTTTTACTGAACAGCAGCTTTTTACTTGAAGATTTTAAGCCGGCTTTTAAAAAGAGCGTTGAAGAATTTATTAAAAAAGCTGACCCTTTGTTTAATGAAAGTGAATTTTTGCTCCTGCATGGGGACTGCCATAAGGGGAACCTAATCCACCGGCCAGGGGAAGGTATATATATAGTAGACTTTGACGATCTCTGTTTTGGTCCGGCTATCCAGGATATCTGGCTGCTGCTCCCCGACCTGCCGGAAAACTGCAAAAATGAGTTAAGTTACTTTTTAAAAGGTTACGAAGTCTTTCGCCAGTTTGATTACAGCTCACTTGAGCTCGCCCCCTACTTACGCGGGATGAGGATCATCCATTTTAGCGCCTGGCTGGCGGTGCAAAGCAGTGAGCCTGGTTTTAATACACATTTTCCCGATGCCGGAACTGCGAAGTATTGGAATGAGCTGATAAAAGACCTGCAGGAAATCGTCTATCGGTAACGGTTACGCGGCCCGTATCGTTACGCGTTCAGCGTGTTATAATATCAAACATGAAGAGCATTAAAGACCACATTACAACATCCGAACTTGAGCAAATGGCCAAAAATCGCTTTGGTAATTTTGTCAAAGCTGTTGTGGATATAGAAAAAAACATCATGGTTGTTGATGCAGAGCTTCACGCAGACGAAGAAGCCATCTTACTGGAAAACGGCTCAAAGCAAGAAAACTTATGGGGAATAAATATTTATCCAGAGCTTACTGGGGAGGATTTAATTGAGTTTGATTCTATGATCAATCTAAAACCACATCAAAACAACAAGACTAGAAGCGTTGAAGATCCAGAAATTAGAACAAAAATCACAAAAATTGTCGCGGACTTGCTTAAATAATGAATATTCAACACAAAGAACTAGCAGCCGGCCGGTGGTTTGAATTATCTTTCGTAGAACAGATGGCTAATATTGGCAGCGAAGTTGAACGAGCTATTAAATGGCGTCAGAAAAACAACAAGGATTACAGTCAAGCTGCCTTTGAGCGGGCGCTCGAGCTTTTAGACTTAACTATTGCCGACAAAAAAATGATTAAAAGATTAAAAGAGCTGACACGCCTAAGAGAAGCCCTGGCAGATTATTTTGCTTTTAATAATAGCTATAAATCAACAGACGAAAGCTGGCAAAAGTATTTTTTAGCTTTTAATTATGCAGCCAGAGTTTGCTGTTGACCACAATCTCCCGGATAAGGAGGTGACAGATGAAAAAAATTGTTCTGCCCGCTATTGTCGCCGGTATCTTAATGACTATTTCCAACATGATCATCAGCATTATCATGAACAAAGTTGTCCCTGGCATAATGACTGAATACCAGACCCCTGGCCTGTTTCGTCCTTGGTCAGACCCCTTGATGCAAGCTTTTTTTGCCCATCCATTTATTCTGGCCTTGGCTTTGGCTTATGTTTGGGACAAAATCAAAGGCTCGCTGCCCGGCAACCGTGTTTTAGGTTTTGTTTGGGGCTGTTTCTTAGTGGCAACCCTGCCCGGCATGTTTATCTCTTACACCAGTTTCCAAATCTCTTTGGCCATGACCTTAAGCTGGACGCTAACGAGTGTAGTTAGCCTCTATGTTGCAACGTTAGTGCTTAATAAAATGAACGGCTGATTTAGATAGTAGAACGGTGAAGGTAGAGCGTAAGATTACTCTTCCTACGTTCTACGTTCCATAATCAAAACATTGTTTTCCACAAAAACCCCTCTTTTTTCTCAAAAAACCCGACTTTTTCTTCATAAGTTGTCATGCTTATATTTAGTTATGAACTGTGCAAGTTTGAATAGACTTATCACGATAAGCATCTTAGTTAGGGGCCAAAACCCCTAAAGGAATCTCAAAGAAGATCAAAAATGGAAAATACAATCAAAAATACTTTCCCCAGTCAACATGTGCGTAATTGGATTCACGCTAATCCACAATTGGCTCATTTTGCTAATCTAACAAGATACCTTCAACATTACAACAAATTGATCGTCCAAAAATACGGTTATTTCCCTAAAGATGTAATTCAAAGCTATGCCAGAGAGCTAAGGGAGGTCCCAATTACTCACGGAGCCTCCATCGATGATATGTCAAAAGTCCTCCGAGGGAAAAGCCTTCTTTCCCATGAAGATAGAACTAAGCAAGGAATAAAATCATCGGTTTCAGGCATCCTTGGCCCGGATTACTCTGCCGGCTTAACAAGCTACGTTTTTGCTTCTTTTGGCAGCAACCCTACGTATGGAGAAAGCGACACTTGCGTAACCTTACTTTTAAGTGATGCTTTATCTGCCAAACCTTCGTCCTTCTTTACTTTTTATGAAAAAGCCACTTTCAGAGATAAATTTTCTGACCCTCGCGATCAAATAGGGCTTGGCCTCAGGAATAAAAATGATGATGGCCGATTAGAATATAGCAAAAAAAACCAATATAACCATGGAAGGCTGCCACTAGCCTTTCTTCACGAAATGCTCGCTAGAATACTTTACCTAAAAGGCACAAAACCAAAAGAAATTTATGCTCCTGAAAAAATGAATGGAAAAAGATTACCAAAAGTTTTTCTGCCTGACTTTCAACTTAAAGATTGGGCAGATCCTGAAATAAAACTAGCCAGCCCTGTTGCAACAGAACACATCCTGGGATATGCCGTTATAGATCCCTCTGTCATTTCAATAGTCGGACTACCTTACTACAACGATTTGCCCCCAGCAACAATTGAGATGCTTTTTGAAAAAGTTGGTCAACATGGGGTAATGTTTAAGGCTAACGCCAAAGAAGCAATAGAACAACACATTAAAGAAAGTTACATAAGGGATCGTTACAACTGTTTTTTTAAATTTTATTCCTCACGCCAACGCCCCGGGGAAAGGCTGCTTCGTTTGGGTATTCCAGCCAACAAAATCCACACCTTTGTCCCAGGGATCAATCATAATTCACAATTGTGCGAATTTAAACGCGCCCTTCTATCTAGGTAAAAAATTACTCTAGACACCAGAGGCTTACTCTTCCTGCGTTCTCCACTGTGTTATAATTAATAGATGAAAGTAACTCTCTTGGGCCTGCCGCAAGCCGGCCAACAACAGCTCTTTTCCTTAATGACCGGGCTCTCGCTTGATAACATTATCAGCAAACCAATGGAGGTCCATCAAGGAATTTGTGACGTTAAAGACCCCAGGATTGTTAAGCTTAAAGAAATTTTTAATCCCAAGAAAACCACTTTTGCCAAAATAGAGTTTTTGCTTTTGCCGGACTTTGACCTAAGCGGCCCGCAAAAAGATCTTTTGGTGTCCCAGCTAAAAAACGCGGACGAACTCTGCTTTGTTGTCAGGGAAGCATCTGCCAAAGACGAGGTGAGCTCTTTTCTCTCTGAACTGATAATTTACGACATTATGCTGGCCGAGAAAAGGCTGGAAAATATTGCCAAGGATAAAAAAAGAAATAATAATCCCCAAAGCGAAAAAGAAAAGATTTTGATTGAAAGATGCAAAACCCTGCTTGACCAGGAAAAGCGGCTCTCAAACGAGGCTTTTTCTGACGAAGAGACAAAACTTTTGCGCACCTACCAGTTTTTATCCCTTAAGCCGATCGTCATTGTTGTTAACTCGGGTGATGCCGCGGCTAAGCCGGCTGATTTTGGTTTGCCGGCGGTTGCGCTTTCAATTGAAATTGAGCAGGAGATCAGCCAGCTGCCGGAGTCCGAGCAAGCCGAGTTTATGAAAGACCTGGGGATCACTGAATCAGCTATTGTTAAAATCACCCAGCTCTGTTTTAAGGGGTTAGGGCTCATCTCCTTTTTTACTGTTGGCGAAGACGAAGTTAGAGCCTGGCCTATCCCTAAAGGCTTTAGCGCCAAAGAAGCCGGGTCTGCTATCCATACCGACATTGCCAAAGGATTTGTGAGGGCAGAGATGATGAAATACAGTGATTTTATTGCTGCTGGCTCGGAAGCCAAGTTAAAAGAGACCGGCAAGTTTCATCTTAAAGGCAAAGAGTATATTGTAGAAGACTCGGATATTTTGAGCTTTAGATTTAATGTCTAACTAACCTCAAACGGCAAACTTGCAAACCTCAAGGCAACCACCAACATCAAACCTAGAATTTTGGGATTTTGCAGTTCTTGGTTGTTTTGATGTTTGATGTCTGAGGTTTGAAGTTAAGACTTAGATTCCTCTAATAACTGTTTGAGGAATGTATTTCTTCGCCTGAAGGATCATTTTTTCAATCTCTTCCTTATCATAAGGCTTAATGCTTCTTAATTTCTCATCCCAGCAATGCTCGGCCACAAACTGCTGGAGGACAAACTTTTTGGCCCCTTTCAAATTCTTGGCGATATCTACAACATCTTGAACAGACAATAGGGTTGGCACCACGGTGGTGCGGAATTCATAGTCTAAACCACTGGCCATAATTAATTTAATGCTCTCTTTAATCTTTGAAAGATCGGTTTTCACCCCAGAGAGCTTGTCATAACGCTCATCCAGCGGCCCCTTGATGTCCATGGCAATATAATCAATTAGTTTCCGAGCCACCAAGCTACCCAGGCACCCGGGATCCAGCCCATTAGAATCAAATTTAACCTTAAAACCAAGGTCTTTAACCCTTTGGAGGAACTCAAACAATCCCTTGTTTTTATGCAGGGTCGGCTCGCCGCCGGTCAAACAAATCCCGTCAACAAAATCCTTGCGTTCAAGTAAAAAATTCTCAATTTTATCCAAAGGGATAGTTTCATATTCCTGCGGCTTTTCTATTAAACCGGAATTATGGCAAAACGGACAGTGGAAATTACAACCAGCCACATATAGCGTTGAAACAACCTTACCGTCCCAGTCTAAAAACGAGGTTTCAATAAAGCCTTTGATCTCTAGCATGTACTGCCTGCTCCTATATCCATAAACTTATCTTTAAACACAGATTTTATTATACGCCCGGCCTTCTCCCCTGTGCAATGGCAAGGGGCAATCTTTTTTACTCCCAAACTTTTTAGAGCTTGCGCAATTTCTTTTACTTTGCCGGCCGAAACACTCCCCAGATGAAATCCGCCAACAACTAGCGCTATCTCCTTTTTAAACTTAGCTTTTGCCTGCTGGCACATTTTGACAATTCCGGGATGGCTGCAACCGGTTATGAGGACCAAACCGTTAGCCGTATCAACAATCAAAAAATGCTCCCTAAGCAATCTTCCCATCTCCCCGCTGCTGTAAATATGCCCGGCCAGCTTAGCTCGTTTGCTCAAACGAACAACTTTAGCCCCGCTGGCCTTAACCTCTGCCGCATAAGTCGCGGAACAAGCTGTCGGTAAAAAAACTTTTACTCTTGAATTTATGCTTAAAAACCCAAAAAGCCCGCCTAAATGGTCCCAATGATTGTGGGAAATAAAAATATCGGTTATGTCCCTGGGGTCAACTTTCAAAGCTCTCATGTTTGACAACAAAATACCTGCTTTTGCCCCGGTATCAAAAAGGATTTTTTTGTCTTGAAAATCAATCAAGGCGGAAAAACCCCAACCGGTCTTTAATCCCTTCTTCAGCGAACGGTTGTCGTAAAGAATTGTTATTTTGAGCTCTTTTTGTTTCATTATAATTGCAAAAAGTAATCGGCCAGCGCTTTATATAATGTAGAGACCGCTAAAATCGCGCAGTGCAAGTGCTCCGGCTCAATCTCACCTCTTAAGGCTTCTATCACCTGGCCGGCAGAAATTTTCAAAGCATCTTTTACACTTCGCCCTTCTGCCAAACTGGCAGCCATAGCGGCACAAGCCCTGGTGCCGCTGCAGCCATCGGAAAAAAATTTCACTTCAACAATTTTTTCGCCTTCAATCAACAGGTAAAACTCCATCTCTTCCCCGCAAATTCCCTTAATAATGGCCGAAGCAGTGGGGCTATTCATCCGGCCCAAATACAATTCAATTAAATCTGCTGTAGTTTTCGCCATATCTTTTCCAGCTCCCTTTTAACCGCCTTATCTTGACAGTCAAATTCAATGGCCGACTGCTGTTTCATCTGCGCCCGGTTAAAAATCGGGTCATACGGCAGCTGCCCAACCACCACTATCTTTTCTCTGTCGCAAAACTTTTTAATTTCAACGGTTTTTTCCAGGTTGATATCATACTTATTAATACAAACCGCTGTCTTGATTTGAAAATGCTTGGCTAGTTTCACAACCCGCTCAAGATCATGCACTCCGGATAAGGTTGGCTCAGTTACAATCAAGGCCAGGTCAACCCCGGTTAAGCAAGCAATGACAGGACAGCCTATGCCGGGCGAGCCGTCAATAAGAATATAATCTGAATTTTCTAACTTGGCCAGCTCCCCGGCTTTTTTGCGCACCAGGGTCACCAGGCGGCCGGAGTTTTCCTCGGCAATCCCCAGTTTGGCGTGGACCATGGTCCCTGCCCTGGTGCTTGAGACAAAATAGCTGCCTGACGATTTTAATTTTAAGTCTATTGCCCGGGCCGGGCAAAGATGAAAACACAAACCACAACCCTCACAAGCCACAGGGTCAATTACAAAATCTTTGTTAATCGCTTTAAAGCGGCAAGCGCTTAGGCATTGGCCGCAGGCAATACATTTTTCCTTATCAATTGTTGCTACTTTTGAAGCGGAAAAATCAATCTCCTCTCTTATCTTTGGCTCAAAGATTAAATAAAGGTCTGCCGCATCAACATCACAATCTGCCAAAACCTTATTTTTAGCGAGCGATGCCAAGGCCGCGACAACAGAAGTCTTCCCTGTCCCCCCTTTGCCTGAAATCACCACAATTTGTTTCACTTTTTTATCCTCTCAAACAGCTTCTTAAACTCATTTTTATACTCGGGGATAATTTCAACCAGCGGCCGGCCAATGGAATAACCTTGGGCGATTTTAATATCCTCAAGGACTCTCAACAAAATTGGCAAATGGGCCTGCTGGCAAAACTTATCAACCTCGGTAAAATCCCGGTGGTCCTTATTTACCACTATCCCTGCCCTAATCCCCATTTTCTTAACCGTTGCAACAGCCAGCTTTAAATCGGCCAGGCCAAAAGGGGTGGCTTCTGTCACCAAAATACAATAGTTGCTCCCTTTTAAGGCTTCTACCATGGGACACGAGGTGCCTGGAGAGGCATCAATAATAACCGTCTTTTGGGAATCAACGTTTTCTTTAACCGAAGATATTAAAGGAACCGGCTTAGCCTCGCCAATATTGAGCAAGCCGGAAAAAAAATCAATCTTGCCGCCCTGCCCAATATTAATCTCCCCAATTTCTCGAGGAACCTCTTTAATTGCCTGCTTGGGACAAAGCGTAGAGCAAGCGCCACAGCTATGGCACAACTGAGGAAAAACTAATACTTTTTTCTTGGCGACAATTAAAGCGTTGAATTCACAGACCTTGGCGCATTGGCCGCAAAAGTTACACTTACTATAATCAACTTCCGGCACCAGAGCAAAAACCTTTTCGGTTTTCTTAATTTTCGGCTTTAAAAAGATATGGGCATTGGGTTCTTCAACGTCACAATCAAGAAATTGGATAGGACCGTCAAGAGAGAGCGCCAGCGAAGTTGAGATAAGCGTCTTGCCGGTCCCGCCTTTACCAGAGGCAACGGTTATAATCACTTTTTTCTCTCCCCAACATAAACAACCTGATGACAGCCGTCATGTTTTTTAACCGCAAAATCATACCCCTTAAGATATTGGCCAACCAAAGAAAAATCCCCGCACTTTTCCTCGTGTTCGTGTCCTTCATCCCGATGGAGCTTCCTGATTATTTCAAAGCCTTCTTGGTTAAAATCGGCAATAACAATTTTTTCTCGGCAAACCCTGATCATCTCTCCTAAAACCGCAAAGGGTTTTTCAAAATGATGAAAAGCATTGACAGAAACAACAGTGCCAAAACCTTGGTCGGGATACGGGAGCTGGGCAGCGTCAAAAAGAGCAAACCTGACACTATCCAAAACTTTTTCAGCCGCGACATTGAGCCGCGCAAACTCCTGGTCTGCCAAAGAATTGTCTACCGTGATTACTTTAACGCCTTGTTTGGCCAATAACGCTGTCATGTGGCCTTTGCCTGTGCCAATTTCCAAAATCGGCAGCCGTAGAGGCAAACTTTTTTCCAGAATAAAATTGCGGCTGGCATCCTGGTCATAGCCGTATTGTTTGTAAACCTCTTTGCGCTCTAGCATTTTCTTTTTGTTTTCTTCAATTGATTTTTCCCCAATCAACATTACAAAACCCCTGGCTTACCCGCCAAAACCACGACCTTGTCCAAAGCCTCTTCCTATACCTCTTCCTCTTCCTTTCCCCATCCCCCAGCCTCGACCAAAACCAAAGCAACGACCTAATCCGCGCCAAAAACCGCCTTGCCTGGGCTGGTCAGGATTTGGCTGAGCGCCATCACTCGGCTGCGCACAAAAGCCTTGACCCCAACCGGTCATTGGGCCTTCTCCTCTGGGTCCTGTTCTATCTCCTCCTGGCATAATATTCACCCCCTTTTGTTTTCTTCTGCTAAAATCCCTATAAAAGCCCCACCGGGCAAATTAAATTTAGAAAGAAACCTCTCTAAATTTAATCTCAACCTGAAAAACAAGCTGGTATTAAACAGGGGCAAAAACAAAGCAGAACTCCATTTAATTTTTTTGTCTTTTCCAAACAAGCTTTTAACTTCTCCCAATGTATAAAAATTAGCTTGCTGCCAAATTCTTTTGCCGCTTCTCTTTCTCTGCCAAGCCAAAAAACTATGGCGGTTAAGAATGCCTAAAAAGATTTTTCCTTTACTCACTCGAAAGGCTTCCTCTAAAGCCTTTTTGGGCTCGGCAATAAACTCCAAGGTAGTAATCATGGCGACCAGGTCAAATTCTCTGTCGGCAAAAGGCAGGGCATATGCGTTTCCAGTCTTAAAATCAACCTTTGTGTTGCCGGCTTTGTCCCTGGCAACGGTTAACATTTCAAAAGAGGTATCAAGCCCCACAACTTTGCCCCCCAGCTCCTCAAAATAACTTGAGAAATGTCCGGTGCCGCAACCAATCTCCAAAACCTTGTCCCCTGTCTTGATTTGGCACAACCTTTCTATTAAATCTTTTTCTAAAAGATCAACCAGTCTCCCTTTTGGGCTCTTGTACCAATCCTCATAAAAGCAGGCAATATCTTTATTAAAGGCTACTTCCATCCTCTCCCCCACATCGGATCCCCGCCAAAACGTTTTTTCCAAAATGATTCGGCCCCTGATTCTTCCTGCTCATTAAAAGAATAACGATAATTTTCAATGTGCTTTAAAATTACTTCATAAGCCCTGTTTATCTGTTTCATCTTCTCATGACAAAGCTTTTTTTCTTTTTCCTTGCAGCGGTCAGGGTGCCACTCCCCGCTTAGCCGGCGATAGGCTTTTTTTATCTCGGAAAGAGTGGCGCTCTCTCCCAACTCCAAAACACGGCAAGCCTCTTCTATTTTCATTTACAACTTACTAATCGCGCTTTGGGCCGCCAAAACCAGCGGATACTGGGTCGGCGGCGCGGTTAGGTGGGGATGGGTTGCCATTTGCAAGGTCTCAAGCTCAGTGGCCGAAACACGCTTTTGGATTGCCATCCCAACAATATTAATTATTTCTCCGGCAGAAAGACCGCCGGAAACTTGGCCGCCCATCAAAATGCCGGATTGTTTGGAAAAAACTAATTTCAACTTTATCTTGACTGTTCCCGGGAGGCTGGCCGGATGTTTGCTGGGGACTTCGGCCGAGCCAACAACTACTTCAAATCCTTCTTTCTTAGCAGTAGCTTCGGTCAAACCGGCTGAACCCAGAACCAAACCATCAACATAGGTTGAATAAGTAGCAATGGTCCCCTTATTCTCGCGCACAACCTTAAGTTGAAAAAGGTTGGCCCCGGCTACGCGGGCCTCGGCAGTGGCAGTTGACGCCAGCATGACCGGAAGGTCCCGACGAGTGAAAAAATCTTTTTTCTCGGCACAGTCACCAATCGCAAAAACATTACCGTCTTGGGTACGCATATATTCGTCAACACAAATGCCGCCACCGCGACCCAAGGTTAACCCTGCTTGTTTCGCCAAGGCGCTGCTTGGCCGCGCGCCAATACCTAAAACCACCAAATCCGCCGGTATTAAAGTTCCATCGTCAAGTTTGATTGCCGAAACAGCCTTGTCACCAACGGCTTCAATAACTTTTTTACCTAAAACAAGATTAACCCCTTTGACTTTTATTTTTTCCTCAACCATTTGGCCAAATTCCCTATCAAAAGAGTTAAGTAACAGGTTAGGCAAGAGTTCTACCAAAGAAACGCTAAGACCTTTGATGCCGGAAAACTCATCGGCCAGCTCAATCCCAATAAACCCACCGCCAATAATAACAACATTTTTGGCTTGAGTAACTTTGGCCTTCAACTCCTTAAGAAAAACCATATCCTTATAAATTGGATAAACGCCTTCCTTGTCCAAGCCTTTAACCGGCGGCATGATCGGGTCAGACCCGGTCGCTAAAATAACTTTTTCATAGGAGAATTCTTTCCCTGCTTTTGTTTTAACGGCCTTCTTTTCACGATCAAGAGAAACCACTTCATCAACCTCTAAGTCGATTTTATTAGCCTCGAGTGGTGCATTGCCCATGGCATTGTCTTCAGGCTTGGCCAAAGACTCAAACATATAAGGGATACCGCAAGGGATAACCCCTTGGCCAATACTCTTAATCAACAGGATGCTCTTATTGGGATAATACTTTCTAGCGGTTACCCCGCTGATTATTCCGGCCGGCCCGCCGCCAACAATAATTACGTCGTACTTTTTTGCACTCATTAACAAAACTCCTTTGTTCTATTATTTTCCGGAATCTTTTGGCACGGTTGAGTCTTGAGCCAGCTTAAGTTGTCCCTGCATAAAAGCCTCGATAGCTTCTTTAACTGTTCCACTGGCGCCAACATAAATTTTAATACCCAGCGAAGACAATGTTTGATAAGCATTCGGCCCGACATTGCCGGTGACCACCGCCTCTGCCTTTTCAGAAGCAATCAATTGAGAAGACTGGATTCCAGCCCCTCCGGCAGCCACGGCATTAGGGTTTTCTATTACCTTAAATTCCAAAGTTTCGGGATCAACCACAATAAAATAGTCACAGCGGCCAAAACGCGGGTCAACGTCGGCTTCTAAATTATTACCTCTGGCAGTTACACAAATTTTCATTATTTTTCCTCCTTATGATCACATTCGGTCTTATCAAGCCCATAGCCTTTTCCCGCCCCCGGCTGGCAAAGTGAGGCTCCGGCTTTTAGTGCACCGTTCAAGTACTCCTTTATTACATCCGCCACACTCCCTGCGACCCCCACAACTGTTTTTATCCCCTGCTGGTTAAAAAGTTCTTGCGCCCTCCCCCCCATACCGCCGGCAATAATCACGCTGACCCCTTTTTCTTTTAAAAACTCCGGCAAAAAACCAGGGTGGTGTCCAGGGTTAGGGATCACCTCCTTTTTAATTACCTGGTTATTTTCAACAGTCACAATCGTAAACTCCGGACACCGGCCAAAATGCTCTGAAACCTGTTCGTTATCCGTCGAGATCGCTATTTTCATTTTTTTACCTCCAATTTCTGTGTCCACAACCTCTTCTTAGTGGCAAGATATGATCTCCGCCGCTGACTTTAATCGCCTTGGTAGTTATAAAAGCATCAACAACTTTTTTGCGGCCGGAATAAAGGAGACGCTGAACCGTCCCTCTGGAAATATTCATCCGCTTAGCCGCCTCTTCCTGGTCTAAATCCTCTAAATCACAAAGCCGCATGGCTTCCAGCTCATCCTCGCCTAAATCTGTAATTTCGAGTCCAGACATCGGGACCCCTGCCGGCTTGTAAAAGCTCACCCCGTCATAGGGCTGACAAAATCGATATCCCCTTCTCCTCGGGCTCATCTTATTTTTCCCTCCTTGATCTCCTTGATTCCCTTGATTTCCTTCGTTCTGTGCATATGCACATAATAACCTTTGGCAGACTTCTTGTCAAGGCTTGCTAATGTGCTAAACTTAAACAACATATGAGGCTCTTAAAGCAAATAGTAATTTTCTTGTGCCTCTTGCTTTTAACTGGCCCTGGCCTGGCCAGCGAAAACTTTGAGCCGAGCTATGCTAAAGGCAAAATCATCTCTGCCAAACAGGCAGAAGAAAACCAGCAAGACCTTAAGCTTATGATAGGCTCCGGCAAATTCAAAGGGAAACTTGTTGAGATAAAACATATGACCTCCGGCATGATGGGAGGCGATATGTTCCTCAAAACCGGCGACAAGGTGATTTTATATGTTGACGAACACCCCACCCAAGCCGAAAGCCCGGACGGCAGCCCTCTCTTCAATGTGGCTGATTATGAAAGAGCCTCCCCGCTTTACTGGCTGGCCTTTTTTTATGCCTTGCTATTAATAGTAGTCGGCGGCATTAAAGGGTTTCGTTCCCTTTTAGCCCTGGTCATAACAATCTTTTTAATCTTTGCGGTTCTTTTTCCGTTAACC
>Ga0066640_10001012_pt1 | contig 16840 bp, 13 predicted proteins | sample CryGeyCG2114_020_2_FD_59505 | JGI IMG/M metagenome (GOLD analysis project Ga0066640, IMG submission 59505) | Groundwater microbial communities from aquifer - Crystal Geyser CG11_big_fil_rev_8/21/14_0.20 | ecosystem: Environmental > Aquatic > Deep subsurface > Groundwater | place: USA: Utah... | reverse complement strand
AATTCTTGGCCTGATAATGTGAATTTGGATAAAGCGCGTCGTTTACTTTGGCCCATCAAGAAAAAATATGGCAACCAAATAAGCTGGGCTGATTTGATATTACTTGCAGGAACGATAGCGTATGAGTCGATGGGTTTAAAAACTTTTGGTTTTGGTTTTGGTCGTGAAGATATTTGGCATCCTGAAAAAGATACGTATTGGGGTTCAGAAAAAGAGTGGCTGGCTCCAAGTGACAATCGCTATGAAGATGTGAGCAAACCCGACACCATGGAAAATCCTTTGGCTGCAGTGCAGATGGGTTTGATCTATGTGAATCCAGAAGGTGTGAATGGTAAGCCAGATCCGCTAAAAACTGCTGCGCAAGTACGCGAAACCTTTGCACGAATGGCAATGAATGATGAAGAAACCGTAGCCTTAACTGCAGGCGGACACACCGTAGGTAAATGCCACGGTAATGGAGATGCAGCATTGTTAGGGCCTGACCCAGAGGCAGCTGATGTGACTGAGCAAGGTTTGGGTTGGATAAACCATACCAAACGTGGTGTGGGTCGAGACACGGTGAGTAGTGGCCTTGAAGGTGCATGGACTACGTATCCTACCCAATGGGACAATGGTTATTTTGATATGTTGTTAAATCACGAGTGGGAATTGAAAAAATCTCCAGCGGGTGCATGGCAATGGCAGCCTGTTTCTATTAGAGAAGAAGATAAGCCCGTTGATGTTGAAGATCCTTCAATTCGCTATAGTCCAATTATGACAGATGCCGATATGGCCATGGCCAAAGATCCGGCTTATCGCAAAATCGCAGAGCGCTTTCATAAAGACCCCGCTTATTTTTCAGAAATGTTTGCACGGGCTTGGTTTAAGTTAACCCATCGTGATATGGGCCCTAAAGTGCGTTATTTAGGCCCGGATGTACCAAAAGAAGATTTAATTTGGCAAGATCCAATCCCTGCAGGCAATGCAAATTATGATGTTGCTGCAGTAAAAGCAAAAATCGCTGCCGCAGGTTTATCCATTGCAGATCGCGTTGCTACAGCTTGGGATAGCGCACGCACGTTTCGAGGTTCAGATTTGCGTGGAGGTGCCAACGGTGCACGAATTCGTCTCGCCCCACAAAAAGACTGGGAAGGCAATGAGCCTAAACGCTTGGCACAAGTCTTAGCTGTTTTAGAACCCATTGCGGCCAAGAGCGGTGTGAGTTTGGCCGATGTGATTGTGCTGGCTGGTAACACAGCTATTGAAGAAGCTGCAAAAACAGCAGGCTTTAAAGTCACAGTGCCATTTGCACCAGGCCGAGGAGACGCAACCGCTGAGATGACGGATATTGATTCTTTTGCACCCCTTGAGCCTATTCATGATGGCTATCGCAACTGGTTGAAAAAGGATTATGTGGTTAGCGCTGAAGAGCTGATGCTTGATCGCACTCAATTGATGGGGCTTACGGCACCTGAAATGACTGTGTTGGTTGGTGGTATGCGCGTTTTAGGAGCGAATCACAGTCATACCAAGCATGGCGTGTTGACCGACCAAGAAGGTGTCTTAACAAATGACTTTTTTGTTAATTTAACTGACATGGCGTACACGTGGAAACCGGCAAGCAAGCACCATTATGAAATTTGCGATCGCAAAACTGGCAAAGCCAAATGGACGGCAACACGCGTTGATTTAGTGTTTGGTTCAAACTCAGTTTTACGTGCCTATGCAGAAGTCTATGCACAAGATGACAACAAAGAAAAATTTGTAAAAGACTTTGTTGCCGCTTGGGTGAAAGTAATGAATGCGGATCGTTTTGATCTTGACTAAGTTGGTTTAGGGGCATAAAAGGCATCACTGTTGTGGTGCCTTTTCAATTATGCGTTTTTACTTCTTTTAAAAAATTACGTGCTGCGGGTAATAGCTTTTTATCTTTTAAATAAACTGCAAACCAGGCATGTTCTGGCAAGGCTTCTAATAAGTTGTAGATTTTTAATTTTTTAAGCTGTAAATCTTCAGATAGGGCACTGCGTGGTAAAATCGAAATGCCAATTCCAGCAGAAATAGCTTCAATCACTGCTTCTGTACTGCCTAACTCCATGGCAATTTTCGGTTTAAAGTTATGCTCTTTAAAAAAGCGCTGCATTGTCATTCTTGTTCCTGATCCTTCTTCACGTATCAACCAATTGGTTTCTGCAAAGTCTTGTAGAGAGCTCCCAGTAATTGGAAGGTCGACAGGAGAAACCAAGACAAGTTGATCATCTAAGATTTTTTCAGAAATGAGTTTTTCACAGTCAGGAAGTTGGCTTAACACGGCAAGATCATCAAGATTGTCATAGAGTCGATCTAACACTTCTTGACGATTACGGATTTTAAGGGCTAATTTTACCTCGGGGTATTGATGATGAAATTGACCTAAAAAATGAGGCAAAAAATGTTGGGCCGTTGTGACTGCAGAGACTTTTAAGTGTCCTTGCATCCCTCCTTTTATTTCAGTAACAGTATCTCTTAAAAATTGAAGCTCATTTTTGATTTTATGTGCTGATTCAAGCACTGTCTTTCCTGCTTCAGTTAGGTTGAGTTTTTTGCCAATCACTTCAATGAGTGGTAGGCCAACTTGCTCTTCCAGCTGTTTAACTTGCATTGACACAGCAGGCTGGGTCATATGAAGCGCTTGAGCTGCTTTGGTAATGCTCTGTTGATTAGAGACTTCTCGGAAAACTTTGAGTTGATTGAAGGTGATATGCATATACTTTTACTTATGGTTTTCATAAAAATAATTGATTTTTAATTATGTTTTTTCTCGCTTAATATTGCAAGCAGTTTATCAACCCAAAGGAGTCAAAAATGTCAAAAACCCCAATTACAGTTGCGTATGGAGATGGAATTGGTCCTGAAATTATGGAAGCCACATTAAATGTGATCACTGCAGCAGGTGCACAGTTAGATATTGAAGAAATTGAAATTGGTGAAAAGGTCTATCTTAAAGGTGTTACAAGTGGGATTGAAGAGTCCTCTTGGGAGTCTTTACAGAGAACAAAAGTATTTTTAAAAGCACCAATTACAACACCTCAGGGAAGCGGTTTTAAAAGTCTTAATGTTACAGTGCGTAAGATGTTAGGTCTGTATGCAAATGTAAGGCCTTGCGTTGGTTATGGACCTTATGTTGCAACCAAACATCCAAATATGGATGTTGTGATCGTTCGTGAAAATGAAGAAGATTTGTATGCAGGGGTGGAGCATCGTCAAACTTTTGAGATGATGCAAACCTTAAAATTGATTTCAAAGCCAGGCTGTGAAAAAATTGTTCGTTATGCTTTTGAATATGCCCGTCAAAATAGCCGCAAAAAAGTAACTTGTTTTACTAAAGATAATATCATGAAACTTAGTGATGGTTTGTTCCATCAGACTTTTGACGAAATTGCTAAGGAGTATCCCGATTTAGAGAACGAACATTGGATTGTTGATATTGGTGCAGCAAAGCTAGCAGACACACCTGAAGCATTTGATGTGGTTGTGATGCCAAATTTATATGGCGATATTTTATCTGATGTGGCAGCACAAATTGCTGGCTCAGTCGGCTTAGCCGGCTCTTCGAATATTGGAGAATTTGGTGCAATGTTTGAAGCCATTCATGGTTCGGCCCCACGTCGGGCAGGACAAAATCTTGCTAATCCTTCAGGTTTGTTACTTGCTGCCGTTATGATGCTAAATCATATTGGACAAAACAAGGTGGCTGAGACTGTACATAATGCATGGTTAAAAACCATTGAAGAGGGTATTCATACCTATGACATTTATGATGAAAATGTGAGTAAAGCCAAAGTAGGAACTAAAGAGTTCAGCGATGCGATTATTGCAAGATTAGGTCAAAAACCTTCTTATTTTAAAGTCGTGGATTATAGTCAGGTCAAACCAATGAAATTGGATCATTCACGTCGATATGATCATAGCGCTAAACGTGAGTGTATTGGTATAGATGTGTTTGCATGTCATGATCCAGCCCAGCTTGATGAGTTGGTTGTCAGATTACAAAATGGAGAGACATCATGCTTAAAATTATCCATGGTGAGTAATCGCGGTATTAAAGTATGGCCTAAAGCTTCAGTTGCTCCTTTTACTACAGATCACTGGCGTTGCCGGTTTAAAGCTGAGCAACCTGTTAGTCACCAAGATATTATAGCCCTTATGGATAGTTTGAATAAAAGTCAGGTTGATTTTATTAAAACAGAAGGTCTGTATCTCTTTGATGGAAAGCCTGGTTTTTCAATGGGTCAGGGAGAGTAATCTTGACTTACTTCGGTCAAAAAGTAGTGCTGACAACAAAGCATAATAAGGAGCAAGTTATTGCTCCGCTTTTTGCCGAAGTCCTAGGTATGGAGGTTGTTGTACATGAAGCAGATACCGATCAGTTAGGTACTTTTTCAGGCATAATTCCTCGCTTAGGTACAATGGAAGAAACAGTAGTTGCCAAAGCAAAAATAGGTTTAGAGGCAGCGGGTTGTGAGTTTGGCATTGCGAGTGAAGGTGCATTTGGGCCACATCCAATCTCAGGCTTTCTACCTGTAGATACAGAAATGATTGCATTCATTGATCGCAAGAATGATTTTAAAATTATTGAAACAATACTGAGCACAAACACCAATTATAATCCAAACCTGAAAAATGATATGCGCGCTCACATGAACCCCATGCGTATGCGGGTGATTCACCAAGTATGCCAGAAATTAGTGCAGCGTTTAGCACGCATGTGTCCAGCCTGTGATTTACCTGGTTTTGGTTGTGTAGATTTAGTGAGGGGGCTTCCCTGCGAGACTTGTGGGTTAAAAACAGATTTAGTTAAAGCAGAGGTACATGGTTGCGTAAAATGTGACTTCAGGCAAGAGCAGGCAAAGCTTTTACAGTACACAGTAGCACCTATGCAATACTGCAATTTTTGTAATCCTTAATTAGGGGAATAATATTATGGAAAAACTAGTTTATCACGCGAAGCGTTTGACCTTAGTCCCTTGCTTGGCTAGTTTGTTAGGTTTTTTGGTCATGCTGGTTTTGGGAACGGTAAGTTTGATTCAAGCTTGTCATATGTTGATGGAGGTTTTTAGTAGTGGTTTTGCTTATCAAAGTTCTAAAAATTTGATTAGTTTAGCAGTTTTTGCTTTAGATCAATATTTAATTTCATTTGTGTTTTTAATTTTTAGTGCGGGTTTGTATAGTCTGTTTTTAGCAACAGACACAAATTATTTAAAGCATATTCCAGTTCTGCAAGTGTCTAGTTTAGATGAGTTGAAGGCAATGTTAGGAAAGGCTGTTATTTTGGCTTTATTGGTTGAGTTTTTTAAATTTGCAATTGAAATTGAATATACAACGGGGTTAGATTTATTATATTTAGCAGGTGGCATTATGGCTCTGAGTATTGCATTATTTCTACTTTTTGGGCGAGTTTATTGCAAACAGAAATAGTAAAGTCTTTTTTGAAAAAGATGCTACAAGTTTGTGGTATATTTTGCTTGGCGTGCCCTTTGGTTGTTTTTGCGGCTAATTTAGCTCCGGGCTTTTATTTTGGTGGTGGCCCCGGGGTTGGCATCCAGTATTTTAAACCTGGATTTGAGTTGTTTTCTATTCCAGATGCTGAGCATGCGGTACTAGGTGGGCGTATGTTTTTTGGGTATCAGATTAACCGACACTGGGGTGTTGAGCTTGGCTACACTAACATTGGGACATATTACAATGATGGTAGCAATGATGATTTTGTTTGCACGTCTGGAAACCTAGAAGAATGTGTTAAAAATTTTGCTCCTTTAGAACGACTCTTTAATGAAAATTTAAGTGTTAAAAATAGTATCAATGCAAGTGCAATTGACTTGACGTTATTATATCACTTTCCGATTACAACGCACTTTGATGTTTTTGCAAAAGCAGGTGCAGCTTATATGGATGTGACCACGCAAAGTAATGTAAACATCAATTTAAATTTTTTCCCTAATACTCCAGAGCATTTTTCTATCCCATTGTCAGCACAAACAAACTCGAATAATCATGGTAATTTTTGGAAGCAGATCAATCCAGTTTTAGGTTTGGGTGATGAATACATTTTTAACGCCCACTTTGCTTTTCGTTTTGAGTATGATTATTACTTTCCAGTTAAATTACATGGAGATAATATCGCCAATTCAGGAACTTTAATTCCCAGTATTATTTTAGGGGAGTTGGTTTATTCATTTTGAAATATAAGTTACAGTACATAAGTTCTATTTTTGAAAATTGGGATTGCACTATGAATTTTATTCGTCACTATTTTGTTTTTTTTGTCCTACCTGTTTTAATTTGTTTAAGTGTGGGTGCAGTTGGGGGTTGGGCAACAGCCACAAGTGTTACAACCTGGTATCCTACGTTAATTCAACCTGCTTTTACGCCGCCACCTTATGTTTTTGGTCCTGTATGGACGACTTTGTATATTTTAATGGGGATTGCTTGGGGTATGACTTGGCAAGTCAAGCATCCGCTAAAGAGGCGTGCTCAATATTTATTTGTTAGTCAGCTCATTTTAAATGGTGCTTGGTCTTTTATTTTTTTTGGTTTTCATTTGTTAGTATTGGCTCTTGTCGATTTGGTTTTAGTTTTAGTGTTGTTGAGCTGGACGATGGCCACATTTTGGAAGATTCAAGCCCTGTCAGCCTATTTGCTTATTCCGTACTGGATTTGGGGTTTTTTTGCCTTTGCCATTAGTGTCGGAGTTGTGTACCTAAACTAAAGTAACTGCTGTGCTGCTCTTGTTTGAAGCAGTGTCAGCTTATTTCTTGCTGATTATGCATCTAAGCTTGGATCTTTATCAGGCGATGCAGCGGCAGGAGCGTGGCCTGATAGAGGCATGGCAGTTGCATAGGCAGCAGCTTCAGCTTCTTCATCTGAGTCTGAAAAGTCTTCGAGGCCAGTCAGTCCGCCTTCAACCCCAGCTGCACCGGGCTCACCTGCACCTGATAGTGGAGCTCCTGAACCTGCAGATGCACTGGAAGCTGCGGATAATGAGAGGCTTAGTAATGATTGCATGCCAAATAGCAGAGAGTCTTCAAAAACACCAAACTCTAAGTCAGTCAACCCTGCTGCAAAAGCCAGGGCTTTTTTAAGATTGTAAATAGTGCAGTTTCCATGTAGTTGAGCACGATAAATAATATCAACAGCTTCTCGAAAGGAATCTGTTTTTGTATAAGTGCCATATCCACTAAAGGTAAAGCTTTCAGTTTCTTTCTTACCAAGATAAATATTGCGAAGAGCTGTTTTATATAGTTTTTTATCTCCAGCGCAGAACTGATAAGGCAGTGTGAGTATTTTGTAAAGGTAATTTTGTAAAAATGTTTTGGTTGCTGCATCAAGAGGCATTTTTTTCGATGCGACTGCATGGTACTGGCCAAAAGACTTTTGAGTGAACTCTGATGCAGCTAAACTCGCATCAGGGCGATGGAAGTTTAAACCCGATCCACCGTTGAAAATCACAATCCTAACACGTGCATCTGCAGCTTCACCTTCAAATTGTAAAGCAATATAAAAGGCGTGCTCTGATTTCTTTTTGGCATCCATAATGGGTGTGCCAGTTTGTAAAACTAAATTATGGGGACTGGCCCAAAGCGCATCCACAATAGAGCCCGCTTCTGCAAAAACTTCTGCATGTGCTGCAGGTACAAATGTTTTTACTTTTTTGATTTTACTTTTTGTAAGGGCAGCATGGGTTAAGCACGCATTGATTAATGCTTCTAAGCGTTCCCACTTTGCATCTGCGAATGTCATGCCGGCAACAGTAGGTGGATGAGGGATGGCACCCAATACTTTTCGAAATAAAAATAAAGCATTTAAGAGTGAAAACCGACTGAGTAAGTTGCGTTTTTCTTCTACGCTCGCAAAACCATTAACCAGCTGTATTGGTAAATCACTTTTCATCAGCGCATCAATGCCTTTTAAATAGGATGCCGCCGGTTTTCCACTTTTTGTAGCAATCAGGTCATCTGGGTGAATCAGCGTTGCTTCATCTGTAAGGTCTAAAGATAAATAGTGCTCTAAGCCTGCATGGCCTGCATGTCTGACTAAGCCAACGGTTTGATGTGCCTCGCCTTCATTAATGTGTAGCGGGTGTAGCTCATATTCACCCGTTGCAGAGCGTCTGATATCTGTAATGCTCAAGTGAAGGTTGTAATGCAAGGCCAGTGCTTCAATAATTGGCCCTTCAGCCCAGGTGTCTGCTTTTTCCATTCGTTCAAGATAAACGTCTGGCATTTCACCCTCAGGGGGGTGTGCGGCTAATAATTCCGGGTGCTCTCTTAAGTGTGCCACTGCATTGGCCCGTAATTCAGCATGGCGTGTTTCATCGCCAAATAGTTGTACTGCAACAGCCCGAAAGAGACAGTTGCCATCACCTGCTACATCAATCAGTTTTCCTGGTAGTTCGAGTGGAGCAGGGGCAGAATCAGCATCAGCTTTAGGCTGAAACGATTCCAGTAGGGATTTAAAATGAGCTAAAAAGTCTGGGTGTGCAGTCTGGTCACCAGAGGCCGAAGTTGAGAATATTTTTTTGGGAAATAGCATTCCCTCTGAATTTAAGAAACCACCTTTAATTAGGCCCTGAACAAGGTGGAGGTTTAGTCGCTGTGACTCTTCAGGAGGAAGCCCCCCGAAGTCAAAAGAAAGCACTGGAGAACCTATATTGATTAAGTGGGCAACAAAGCGGCTTAATTCATGTGGGTTTAACGATATGGTGCTTGGCACGTATGGGGGAAACGCAGCATCTGCAGCAGAAGCAGTGATTGGCAATGTAATAGTCCGTGGAGCTCCAGGCTCTAAAGATTTAGCAAAGTCAGTTTCTATGACGGTAAAAAATTCATAGTGTGGCATTGAAAGGAGTTTTCGTCGTGTATAGGTATGGCGCGCTTGTTGAATAATGGCAGTGATGGATAAATGTGGGAAAAGTGGTTGAAGAGATAAAAAAGGCTCTGTATTAAGGTGCTCTTTACAGGAACCTAAGCGAGATAATCTTGTGCGATCATCCTTGTTTAATAATTTAGCTAATAAACCTTGTTGATGTGTTTTAGGCAAGTGGGGTGTGCAGCTGACAATTTCTGCCAAGGTAGCATTGGTGTAATTATTTATTCGGTCTGCAAGCAAAAAATAAGCAACACTTTTATACCAGTTCAGGGCTGGGTCTGTGCCAGGATCTGTTTCAGAAAAGGCAGTGAGCGCTGTTAAGTCCGGTGGAGCCGCAAAGCGAAAATCTAGGTAAGATTTCATGAAATTTAAATGCCATATTAAAATTGTGCTTTCTGGCAATAAGGCTTCTAGTTCAAGAAATTTAGCTGCCAACTCTCCGTTAATACGTGTTAAAATTGCGGGGGTGGGTTTGATTGTGCCAGTTTCAACCCTATTAAAAAAACGCAGTCGTGAATTAATAAATTCTGCATGTGTATGTAAAGCCTCTGGAAAACTAACCACATCTAAAGTAAATGAAAAAATAGCCGGAATGTCCGCACTAAAAGTTTCCGTCATTTTTGCTGAACCTGCCATGGAGTGAGTCACTTTTTAAGTTAAAGATATCGTTTATTTTAGTCTTTATTGTTTTGGGTTGGAAGTGTTATTTTGATTGTTCTATTTGCTGTAAGGGTTGGTTGGGTATTGACTTTTTGGTGACTTGTATTCGAGTTTGGTTCAATTGGTGTGACTCAAGTATTTTCAAAATACCCTGTAAACGAAAATAGCAGAAAAGTTAATTAGCACTAACGAAAATAACGGTTGTATTTATTGTTAAAATTTGCAAAAAATGAAAATAAATCATATAATAAATTTCAAATTAAATAATTTATGAAAATATGGATATTGTTGATTCACCTTCAGGGAAAGTTATTGCCACCAAAACCGGTTATCGGTCTTTTATCCCTAACTCACTACCCCCGCAGATCGAATGGAATACAGAGCTAGTGAATGCTTTGTCAAAGGCAGATCAAGTTATTGGTCAGTTGGCGAGTGAAGGGGGTAAGCTCCCTAACCCACACTTATTGTTACGACCTTTTATAACGCGTGAAGCTGTTTTATCTAGCCGTATTGAGGGAACACAGGCAACAGTGGGTGAAGTGTTAGCTCACGATGCAGGAATTGAGGTAAAGCGAAATCCTGATGATTTGCAAGAGGTCTTGAACTATATTACTGCTTTAGATTATGGCTTGGCACGATTGGCAAGTTTGCCACTGTCATTGCGGTTGATTAAAGAAGTTCACGAACGTTTAATGGATGGGGTGCGTGGTGCACATGCTACGCCTGGTGAGTTTCGCAGCAGTCAAAACTGGATTGGCATGGCTGGAAGTACCATTATGACTGCTAAGTACGTGCCACCAACACCCGATGCGTTAATGAGTTGTTTAGCTGACTTTGAGGAGTTTTTGCATGATCGCAGTCTGCCCTCGTTAATCCATATTGCCTTATGTCATTATCAATTTGAGGCGATTCATCCGTTTTTAGATGGGAATGGCCGTGTTGGGCGTCTTCTCATTACCTTGCTATTAATGGAGCGCAAAATTTTACCTTCGCCTCTGTTGTATCTAAGTGCTTTTTTTGAGGTCAGTCGGGATGAATATTATCGCTACCTATTTAATGTGAGTGCCTATGGCTCTTGGAATGAATGGCTTATTTATTTTGCAAATGGTGTAGTGGCTCAGGCGAGCGATGCGCTTTCGCGGGCAGAGCGAATCAACACGCTGATAGCCAGTTGGCGTAACCTGGTTTTAGACAGTTCCAGCAGTTTGCCAGCAAAGATGGTAGAGTATTTAGCAGGTAATCCATTTATAACCATTAAAAAAGCAGCGGAGCTTTTTGGTGTTGCGTTTACTACAGCTCAAAATACCATTCAGAAATTGGTGGGTCTGAACATTTTGTTTCTGCAAGAGGACCGCAAACGCCAGCGCGTGTTTTGTGCAATTAAAATTTTGGAAATTTTGGAAGAGCCAGCGAGGACTGAAAGGGTAAAGGTGTGAGTTTTGGGTCTCCCCCAAATCCCGCTTAATGCTATGTGGGTAAATTCAATATTTGGAAGTGCTTGTGCTTAACTGGCGGAGAGAGCGGGATTCGAACCCGCGATACGTTGCCGTATACACGCTTTCCAGGCGTGCTCCTTAAACCACTCGGACACCTCTCCGTTTTGCCTTTAGTAGGCTGGCCGCGCAGTATAGCGAGATTCGGGCTGTTATGCAAGAAAATTGACAGCGCTTGCCTAAGCAGGATACGATGCGTGGGTATTCATCTTTATTGAGCATTATGGAAAGTACAGCATTGGCTTTATCTCAAAAACGCATAGATAAAATTATTTTAACTATTCTGCTTATTTACCCGCTTGTGGGCACGATTATTGATTTAGTTGCACCTTCTTTGCCTGCGATTAGTCGGGCTATGGGTGGCTCAACAGAGCTTGCTAAAAATTTGATTTCGATTTATTTGCTGGGATATGGTCTGGGTAATTTTTTGTTTGGGTTTTTATCGGATGCCTGGGGGCGTAGAAAGTTTTTAGTGGGCGGCATGCTTGGTTTTACCGTGATTAGTATTTTGCCGGTTTTATTTCCGTGTGCGGAAGTGTTGTTGCTGTCTCGGTTTTTGCAGGGATTGTCAGTTGGGGCTTTTGCGGTGTGTGGACGTGCGGTGTTTTCAGATGTGTTGAACCATGAAAAGCTCATGCGGATGATGCCTGCGCTGGCAACCATGTGGGGGATTGGCCCTGTGGTGGGTCCTGTAATTGGTGGGTATTTGCAGTTTTATTTTAACTGGCAGGCTGGGTTTGTTTTCTTTGCCAGTTTTGGATTTTTAGCAACTTTGGCTTTATTTCTGATTGTGCCGGAAACGCATTTTAAACGTCAGCCGCTGAACTTCGAACGTTTAAAAGGAAACCTGAAGGAACTGATTTCACACCGTGTCTTTATGGGTTCGATTGTGATCATGGGTTTTACCTATTCGATTTTAATTGTATTTAATACTTTGGCCCCGTTCTTGATTCAGGTGACTTTGGGTTATTCTCCCGTGTATTTTGGTCATTGGGCTTTAGGGATGGGATTATGCTTTTTGCTGGGTAGTTTAAGTTGCCGGAAGTTGATGCAAAAAAATATCCGGCCTGAACGAATTTTTGCAGTGATGCTACCTTTTGTGTTGATTTTGGTTTTGGTGTCAATTGGTTTAGCCTGGTTGGAAGGGCATAATATTTGGATATTGCTGATTCCAAGTTTGTTAATGTTTTATTCGGTTGGAATTTTGTATCCAACAGGTATGGCCAAGGGAATGTCTTTGTTTCGACATATTGCAGGAAGTGCAGCAGCGCTCATGAACCTAGTTGGCTTTGGCATAACGGGGCTTTCTGCTGGACTGATGGGCTTTGTTTTGGCGGGGTCTGCGTTGCCAATTATGTTGGTTTATTTAATCTTAATTCTATGCGCAGGAAGCTGTTACTGGTTCCTCATTCGGGCAAAATAAGGTATACTTTCTCGCAAATTCCCAAGGTGATGAATGGATGCAAACACAGCCGACTGACAAGCAGCGTGATTTTAATAAACTTTCACGCATTCCAATTAAAATTGAAGTAACCGATCAAGCCGAGCGTTTGCATTTGCCCGAGTGGTTGAAAATTCAATTGCCCAAGGCGGGCCAGAGTTCTGAAATTGCACGCATTAAAAAAATGCTGCGTGAGAAAAAACTCTACTCTGTTTGTGAGGAGGCTTCATGTCCTAACCTGGCAGAATGTTTTAGTAAGGGTGCAGCAACTTTTATGATTATGGGTGACAAGTGCACCCGGAGATGTAGCTTTTGTGATGTGGCCCATGGCAGGCCTGATGCCTTAGATGCAGATGAGCCTAAAAATTTAGCTCAAACCGTTAAAGACATGAATTTAAAATATGTGGTAATCACCTCGGTTGATCGTGATGACTTACGCGATGGTGGGGCCAATCATTTTGCCGAATGTATTCGTGAAGTACGGGCAGCAAGCCCTGGCATTAAAATTGAAGTGTTAGTGCCAGATTTCAGGGGTAAAAGTCGCTTCCAAGTTGCCATTGATGTTATGAGTGCAACACCACCTGATGTGTTTAATCATAATATTGAAACTGTGCCGCGGTTGTATGCTGAAGCGCGTGCTGGTTCTGATTATGCTTGGTCTTTGCGTTTGTTAAAAGAGTACAAAGCTGTGAGCCCTAAAGTTCCCACTAAGTCTGGCATTATGTTGGGTTTGGGCGAAACTGATGACGAAATTGTTGAAACGTTAAAAGATTTACGTGCGCATGATGTTGATATGGTAACCATGGGGCAATATCTGCAGCCAAGTTTATATCATTTAAAAGTGCAACGTTATGTAACGCCAGAGCGTTTTCGCGAGTTGGGCGATATCGCAAAATCGCTTGGGTTTAAAAATGTTGCGTCGGGTCCGAACGTACGTTCGAGCTATCATGCAGAACATCAATCGGAGGCAGACTTAATTTTATGAGCGCAGACATTTTAGATGGCAAACAATTTTCAGGCATTCTGCGTGAGCAGCTTAAAACAAAAGTAGCAATGCATGTTGCCGAGGGTAAGCGTCCTCCACGTGTAGTGGTTGTCTTAGTGGGAAATCATCCAGCATCTGAAGTCTATGTGCGTAACAAAATAAAAGCCTGTGAAGCTGCAGGGATTGGGAGTGAGCAGATTAGTTTGTCAGAAACCATTACAGAGACAGAACTGCTCACTGTGATCGCAGACTTAAACCAAAATGACGAAGTGGATGGTATTTTGGTACAGCTGCCTTTGCCAAGACAAATTGATCCTCATAAAATATTATTGGCAATTGGTCCTAAAAAAGATGTTGATGGATTTCACCCTGAAAATATGGGGCTTTTAGCTCTTAAGATGCCGGCAATGCGTCCTGCAACACCTAAAGGCATTATGATGATGTTGGAACATTACATTGGTGATGTCATGGGAATGAATGCTGTAGTACTGGGCGCCTCCAATATTGTCGGACGTCCTATGTTTTTAGAATTACTCAATCGTCGGGCGACGGTCACGATTTGTCATAGCAAAACCAAAAATTTGCAGGAAGTAACGCGTAGTGGGGATTTGTTAATTGCAGCAGTCGGTATTCCCGAGTTTGTGAAAGGTGACTGGGTCAAGCCAGGTGCAATTGTAGTTGACGTGGGTATTAATCGTTTAGCAGATGGTAGGTTGGTCGGAGATGTTGACTTTAAAGAAGCGATTCAAGTGGCTTCGTGGATTTCACCTGTTCCAGGTGGTGTGGGGCCAATGACCATTGCCGGCTTGCTTGATAATACTGTCATGGCCTATGAGAAAAATTTGTAAGGAGCAATGATGGATAAAGCAGCACAAAATCGCGCTAAACAAGATGCAGCCATTCAGGCACTAGACTTTATTCAAAGTGATTGTATTCTTGGTGTTGGTACAGGTTCAACTGTTAATTATTTTATTGATGAGCTGCCTAAGATGCGTGGAAAAATTGAAGCCTGTGTATCGAGTTCTGCACAAACGACTGAAAGATTAAAGGCTTTAAAATTGCCCGTTGTTGATTTAAATTCAGTGCCACATGTTGATATTTATGTAGATGGGGCAGATGAAGTTGACCCACATAAAAATTTGATTAAAGGCGGAGGCGCAGCCCTCACGCTTGAAAAGCTCGTTGCCGTTGCAGCCAAAAATTTTGTCTGTATTATCGATGAATTGAAATGTGTTGAACGTTTAGGACGTTTCCCCTTGCCTGTTGAAGTTTTGCCAATGGCCCGGAGCTTAGTGGCACGTCAGCTTGTGAAATTGTACTCAGGTATGATGCCAGTTTGGCGGGAAGGTGTGGTGACAGATTCAGGAAATGTGATTCTCGACTTGCAACAACATTTTTGGGATGAACCCCTAAAGCAGGAAGAAACAATTAAAGCTTTGACGGGTGTCGTTGAGGTGGGCTTGTTTGCGAAGCGTCAGCCAGATCATCTTTTGATTGGGCAAGCTTAAGTTATACCATGTCATCAGCGGGATGAGCAGAGGGAGTTGTAGCCGCCGAAGCTGTTTCTCGGGACGGTAAAAACCATGCTAGACAACTCTTTTCTTCGTGAGGCATTCCATCATCATCCATGCGTGCATATCCATCATGTTCAGCTGGCATGTCTATGTGGGGTGCTGTTGCTCCAATGCACGTGGTTTTTTCTGATGCCCAGCCTACTAAACTTTCAATTTGTTTATGGGCATCTGTACGGCGATACACTGCCTGCATAAAGGTTCCAAGCATGCCCAGTATAAGGCCAAAAACTGCAATTGCAGTTTGGTCTGAGCTGCTTAATAAGCTGGGCTTTTCAGATCCAGAAAGTTTATCATAGAGATCTAAGAAAACTGTTGTCAATGTAATCAAAGCTGCTGGTGTAGTAAAAGTGCCCAGTATCAGCGAGGTGTCAACTACTTTTTTTAGTAGAGTCTCGATTAGTCCCGATAAGGTTGGAGTGTGCCAAAGGCCACATTTACAGCTTGGCATGCCACATTGGATACATCCTGAAGTCTTAGCTCCAAGCTCTTCCAAACGTTTTTGAATTTCTTCAGATACTTTTTGTAGTGCTTCGTATGGGTCGTCTGCAGCCGCACTTTCATCCTCAGACGAGGGCATGCTGCTGGTGCGCATGCGATCTGTATCAGTTGCTAATGCCGAGAGCATGGGGGCTTCAAGATCTGCAGCAGCACTAGCACCATCAGCGCTAGCACTAGTATCAGAATGTGCTTCCACTAAAGATAGCAGCAGCTTTTTTGGCTTATGACTAATAACACCAGCTGTTTCGAGGTTTTGTAGTGCTGCCAGGGTAGAGTGAATTAATTCATGGTCCTCATCTGTCAGTGTGCCGCCTGCCTCTGTAATCTGTGTTAAAAGCGCTTCAATGACCTTGGTGATTTCATTTTCAAAAAGCTTATATTTTAAGGCAGGAATTTGAGTAAGAAAAAGATTGGAGTTTGAGAGTGCTAACAGTGTTATGCCTAAGCCTAAAGTCAATGGGTTTGTTAAGGCTAATCCAAATCCTGCTCCAACTCCTGTAGCAATTTTAACAGCTTGGTATACTGTGAATGCACCATTGGTGACCATCGACAGGATAGAAGAAAGCATGTACAAACTAATATTAAATGACTCATGTAGTTTAACTGCGGGAGCTGCACCATATCGTACAGCCTTGGTTTGATTGAAGAGGCTAGATGACGAAAAAACAATAGCTGCAAAAATTCCGCTGAGTGTTTTCAGTCCGAGAGATTCTCCAGCAACAGTTCCAAGCATTTCACTAACACCATTATAGGTTCCACAAGCAGTTGAGAGCCCGTTGCCCATTGCGAAAAAAGCAGCTAGGACACGTAGGTTTAAGCTCGCATCCACTTTTCCGCATGTTGCATCAACCTTTAAATCTGAAATGGCTTTTGCCTCAGACATGCCAGAAAGTAAACCACTCCCTGAGCAGTAAACCCAAGCTAATATAGTTCCAACTTCAGTAGCAGAAGACTTTGGAAGGATGCGTGTTAGTAAATCTTGCAGAGAGCCTTCAACGGGGTCTTTTCCAGCAAAAGCATTCAGAAACCTAGAAATTGGGGATAAAATACCAAAACAAGATTGTAGAATTTGGATGGTAGTGTTGCAGCAGGATGATGGAGGGATTCTTGGAGCTTCATCTTCTGCGTCTATAGTGAGTGAGCTATGCATTTTTGATCTAAAGCACCGGGGGCTAGATGGGGAAATAATAGCAGGAAAAAAATAAAAGTAAAGTCAAAGTATAATTTTATATTATTTTTTCAAAATAAGTGCATTTTCAATAGGGTTTCGATAATATGCTTTACGAAGTCCAGCTTTTAAAAA
>Ga0066640_10001003_pt1 | contig 16931 bp, 6 predicted proteins | sample CryGeyCG2114_020_2_FD_59505 | JGI IMG/M metagenome (GOLD analysis project Ga0066640, IMG submission 59505) | Groundwater microbial communities from aquifer - Crystal Geyser CG11_big_fil_rev_8/21/14_0.20 | ecosystem: Environmental > Aquatic > Deep subsurface > Groundwater | place: USA: Utah... | reverse complement strand
TGTGATTGATTCGGTAGAGCGAGTGCGGCTTCAACCACTTTGTCCGCTTGTACCAATCCGCTTCCGTAAGCATTGTCATGACCGGGTTTTCCAAGATCCAAGGCGGTTGATTCGATGATATTTTCGAGTTGATCGACGCTAAGGCTTGGATTGGCAGAAAGCGCCAAGGCTACAACGCCGGTGATATGTGGTGTTGCCATACTTGTCCCAGTGTAGCGACCGTAGGTGCCACCCGGTAAAGAAGAAAGAACATCCAGTCCGGGTGCTGCAATATCAGGCTTCTTATAAAGTCGAGGCATCCAACGCTCGAACCATCCCATTTCTCGGTCTTCGCGAGTGCCCCAGGCTTTGAACCAAAAGCTTGGTCCGCGGCTGCTAAAGCTAGTGACGACTTGATTTGAATCAAGAGCGCCAACGGCAAAAGCTGTGGGGTAGCGGCCCGGTGCGCCAGTTGTCATCCAGCCGGATCCGGAATTTCCCGCTGCAAAACAAGGGAAGATATTGAATCGTCGCCAAGTTTTAACGATATTTCGGAAACCCAAGATAAATTGGCTAGAAGCTCCCCACGAATTACTAACGACGCGAGGTGCATCATCCGTTGTTGGGTCACCGTCTGGGTTCATGATCCATTCCATAGCTCTTAAGATAGTTGCAAGATCTGTTGATCCACGATCATCAAAGATCTTTCCGATCACAAGCTTGGCGTGAGGTGCCACGCCGATAGCTGTGCCAGAGCTGTTACCACCTGCGATCGTGCCTGCCACGTGAGTCCCGTGACTGTTGCGGTCGTCGATCGTTCCGTCAGATGTAAAGTCCTGACCAGCGATCACTCGATCCACTAGGTCGGGATGTGTTTGATCAATACCTGAGTCGATGATTCCGACCATTGGAACGATTCGTTTATCAATCTTTTCCCAAGCTTGTGGTGCATGAATGAGTTTTAGGCCGTAAGTATTTTCGTCCTCGCCTAACGAGGCCTTGGTGGCGTGCGATAGGATTGGTGCATCAAGAGTGATGATTTCATTATCTAGAATGCCCTTAATGTCATCCCGTCTTGCAAGGCGCTTAAGGCTCGCGCGATCGACGCGAACAAAGCTGGCATTTGAAGACCAAAAGGAATCAATTACTTTTGAGTTTCCTGCAAGATCCTTTCGAAGGCCTACATTGTTGAGCGCGATTTCGCTTGTTACATAGGTCTGTTCTTCTTCAAGAGCATGAGATCGAAGAAGACCAGACCTATCGTGAAACTGTGGATCTTCAAAGAACACGAGCACGTCTTTGGTTTCGTTCGTAAGTTGATTTTTTGAAGATGGTCGTTGGTTCATCCAGGCACTAAGGTTGTCATCGAGATCGGCCGCCTGTGTGATGATCGATGAAGTTGCTAATGATGATAGTAGTAGTACGCAGACGCGAGCCCGCACTGTTAATTTAAGCATTAAGTTCCTCCCCCACTGGCGATCTTACCTTTTGTGCTGCGCGGGATCGAGAAAATCTATTCACCGCATAAAAATAATTTCAACTTTTGACACGAGCCGTTGATGCAAAACGTTTAGAGATAAGTTGCTTACCTGGGCTAAGACTCGCTTTCGTTCTCGTAGGCGATGAGCTTGTCCGGATGGTCCGTCATTACGGCCTCAACAAAAAGAGGGGATTTTTCGATAAACTCCCAGGCCGCCACATCATTTGCCGTCCAGCACCAAAATGTCTCGGAAGCGGCGGCCCAAAATCGAGTCGGATCGGCCGCAAAATCTCTAAGGGCAGAGTAGTGAATGTTCCAGGAGTATATTTCATTAGCCGCCTTCAAGCTTCGTACTATTGGATCCTTAAATTGAGAAAGAATCGGACTGAAGTTTATCCTTGGATCCTTCAGCTTTTCTTTTGCCGTCAACAAGAGGTCTTTCGAAAAACTCGAAATCATGAGTTGGGCCGTCGAGGAATCTAAGAGGCTAGGAATTCTTTTGGCCAAGACGTCAATCAATTGCGCTGCGCGTGGGGATTTTTTGATTTCTAGATTGATCGCAAGATGCTGATTAAAAAATTTTTCAATGAGCTGATCGAAATGACAGATAGGTTCTTTGCCCAGGACTTTTAATTTTTGGATTTCCTTCCATGAACTCTGTTCGATCGATCCCTTAGAAGAGCAGAGGCGGTTGAAATCATCATCATGAAAGACGACCACTTCGCCATCATGGGAGAGTCGAAGGTCGCATTCAAAGCCATCTGCACCTTCTTCGATAGCTTTCGAAAACGATAGAAGTGTGTTCTCGGGAAACTGACCGGAGAAGCCGCGATGGCCTAAAACTTTGAAGCGCCCGACCGATGATGACATAAGAATATAATTTTCTACCGCTTTGAGAGAGGAGGAAATAATAAGCTTCAAGGAGTTAAGATAACGCAGCGCGTTACATTCTAAACATTTAATGACACAATTGTTTGGCGCAATGCAACTAGGCGTTGACGCTTGAAGTCGAATTTCTCTAACTTATCCTTCTGTTACGCAATGGAGGGGACGATGGGGATATTTCAAAGCAATTTATTATTTTATTTTCATTTGTGTCTTCGGGCAACGTCAAGAGGGGGAAAGATAGTGGGGAAATTCTTTGTGCGGCCCATGGTGGCTCTGTTTTTATTGTGCAATGTTTCGCTTCAAGCGCAGGCTGAAGTGGAGGGTCTGTGTCGGGCATTTTTAGCCGGGGCAGCTGGTGAAAATGGCGATATCGAATCCGCCTTAAATAGTAGCGATGATATGGAGCGAGCTCTGGCCGAAAGACATCAATTGATTGATTTGATTCGGCCTGACGCCGAAAATTTGGCCCTTAAACACCCCTTTATTGTTATGCGAAGTCCGCAGCGAGTCTATGCGATCATTCGTGATGCGGGTTTTGAGGAGTTGCCTGATCCAACAGGGCGAATGGGCCATCGTCGGATTTATAATCTCATATCGAGTGGACATCCCTTGGCGGGTGGCTTGCGCTTGAACGAACAGTACAGTGCTGTCGAAAGGGTGATTCAAAGTTTTGAAGCTCAGGCCAGTGGGAGTCAGAGCGGTCGGAATGTTGTTCTTCTTGCTGGAGATCCAGGAACGGGTAAATCCCTGTTCTTAAGAATTCTGCGCAACAGCCTCTATTCAGCGACTCTTATATTTCCGCAATACTACACCTATACCTTCGAATTTACGGGTCTCGATCAAATACCATCCATTCGATCGGCTCCTTTTGTTCCCAAGGCAGCTCGAGAGCCGGGAACGACCGTTGGTTATCCCGCGCCCATGGCAGATTCTCCATTTATTCTTCTACCGGAGCCATTTCAAAATCGACTTATTGAAATGGCGACGGATTTGGTTCAGGAGAGAATTGGTCGGAAGCCATTGCCGAAGCGTAAACGAGACTTCAAGACAGACTTCATTCGGCGAGAAATTATTCAACATTACGCTCAGGAAAAAGCTAGGCCTCTTACAAACCTAGAAATCGTCGAAGTCCTAAACAAGCATGTTCGAATTGTTCGGCGGATTTTGGGGACGGAAGAAAATACACCTTTTATCACGGCTCAAGGGGACGAAATCAACGAACGAGCTCTCTTCGCTTCAGAGAATTCTTTGGTGGGGATGACCTACGGTCCTGATCATCCCATGGCTTGGAATTTAACGAGGCTTCCCAAGGCAAATGGTAGTCTGGCTGTGCTCGATGAAGTCTTAAAAAATCCTGAGGCCCTGTTGCGTACTTTGCTGGAAGCCTTTCAGTCGGGCACGATCTCCGCCAATGGTGTTCCAACAATTGAGGCCGATGTCACCTGGCTGACGGCGACAAATACCGAAGATATTCGAAAGATTCGAGCAAAAGAGCGGCGCCCACCTTTGCTGGATCGTCTCGACGAAGTTCAAATGAACTTAAGCGTGCGACCTGGTACGATTGGAAAAACTCTGGCGATGGAAATGCCTGACCTTTATATGCGTCGTCTCGGAGATCCCGAAGCTGACTTTGTTTCTGTTGATCCTCGCGCCGCAGAGGAGAACCGATTGGACGAGCTGTTTCCGCCCAATCAGGATCCACGAAGTCCTATTCTTAGTCCTGCAGGTCGTTATGCACTTCAGCTTGGCGAAGGTGCGCGTGCCATACAAGTGATGCCGCATACTTTGGAATTCCTTTCCATGTTGGCTTCGCTTAGCCGAAGTAATTTCAAGCGTAGCAAGGTTCGGTTTGCCGACGCTTTTCCGATGGTCAAAACCAATAGTAATATGTTTCGTGATCCAGTTTCTCGATTACGCGCTTTGACCGGAACCGCTGAAGTGTCAAGGACCAATCTTGTGGAGCTAGCTGAGATTAGTGAAGCTAGCGATGAGGGAACTTTTGGTTTATCGCACCGGGAGGCCGTATCGGTCTGGAGTGAAGCGGCCTATCACGCACAAAAAGCTGATCGTGGTGGTGTAATCACCCCGATGCTTATCCGCGATGTTCTGATCGAAAAAATCCGAGAGGGTGAGTTATTCAAGGACCAGGCCGAAGCGGCTGTCTTAGTTGCTCAATATGCTCAATTGGTATGGTCCGAATTTACACTTCCAGCGATGATTCGAGATCTTCAATTTGCTGTTGCTGGAGGTAGTTCGGAGGTTGTCGATCGTATTTATGCGGAGGTGATTCAAGAAATCGCAGCCCTGCATGTGGATCCGGATGCCCAATCTTATTTTGACTCGCACCAGCAGATGATAGATCGCGAGCGACTTAAGAAAATTGGTGAAGCCTTTGCTCGAGTCAATCGAGTTCGATTCGAGGTGCCGGAGATCGGGAAATGGCTCGTTCAGTTTTCAGCAACTCAATCGGGTGGCCGAGCCGGGGCTCAGCAGAAACACAAAGGATTGTTGGAGGCGATCCGTTTGTATCAGGCCGATGCAGTTTTGGAAGCCAATCGCATGAATATGGATACGCTTTTGTCGGTTGTTGCTGGTCAAGAGGGTCAAGTGACCGATCAAGTTCGTCAGCGCGCGAATGATGTGGTGCGCTCGCTCGAACAAAATTTGGGCTATTCACCTGAGTCGGTTCGACGATTGATCCAAGAGGTTCGTTCGGTACAACGACGATGAAGCTTGGGCTAAAACTCTTAGCATTTAGCGTGGCAATGACTTGGGGACTGGGCGGCTCCCATCTCGCTGCGCAGCGAGCCGAAGAAGTGATCACCAGTCCCTTTGGTGGCGGCACGCCCTACCTCATCGTCTATGATGATCCCGATGGAAGCTCACGCCGCGAGTCTTCAGGCCTCTATGTTCGGGCTGATGGAAAATGGAAAAAAGTATTTGATGGAAATTTTTTTCCGACGCCTCGTGTCGGAGGCGTTCAGCTCCAGCTTGAAATTACAAAGTTCACGGATCGCTATGAAATCTTGAGCCTGGTTGATGGACGACTGGGAATATTCTCCATTGAATCCGATCAAAACTCGGTCGGCAGTTTTTCCGAAATAGGTGGCAACTTAATTAAAATCAAAGACCCCATAAGCAAATCCCGCTTCAAACTCCCAGCGATTGAGAACCTTGAAGATATTCACGTGATTCAAAAGCTGGTCGAAAGTCCGCAGGGGCCCCTTCAGTTAATTTTAGTTTCTACCAAATTCAAATCTATGCATGGCGAAGGAGTTAGTTTTGTTTTGGTAATGGATCCGAAGGATCAGCGTAGCGGCCAAATTAAACTTTTGCAGGATCCAATTCTCTTGGATTGGGATTTTCATCCAAAGTCAGATCTAGAGGCGATGGTTAATACAAAGAATGCGCGGCCCTCAGTAATCTCATTAAATCTTTTAAGGGCCTTCGAGGAACCGCAGACCTTTGACAATGACATCCTACAAGCTTGGCGAGAGTTACTCCGTAGATCGATAAGTATTGAGTCAATGAGACCGGCGACCCCGACGTCTAGATATCCTGTTTTGGATATACTTTCGGGAACTCCCGAAATTGAAGAGCTTCCATTTAAGCTTATTCAGATTGCCGGCCAAAAATATAAGCTTGGTTTTGATCCCCGAAATGGGGAATGTGCGGTTTTTCCTGTCGATGTTGTCATCTCGACTTATAGTTGGACGGGGCTTAAGCCATTATTTCGCGGCCGCCTTCTTCTCGATAAAAAGAGTCAGCCGAGGGTCGAAAACAGTCCCGACAGTTTTCATGCGATGGCGTATCTTGAGTCGGGTGAAATTTATTTTATTTCAAATGTGAATGGCTTCCAATACCTGCGTCTTCGACCGAGTTTGGATCTACCTGGCGAAATTAGAGATCTTAGATGGCGCTATGTTAAAGACTCTCAATTGCTTTTAATTTCATGGCGGACAGATTCAGATCAGAAAACCTTGGCTTACCGAATTGAAGAAAGTCCTTTCCGTCTGGTTTCTCAGCAAGCGATTTCTGATCGATTCTTTAAGGCAAGCGAATTGCAGCGGAGGCTTAGTGTGCAAGCAGGCCGATTGGCCTTCGATGCCGTGACGCCCGATTCGACGGATAGGGATCAATACGCGCAGCTTCATCGCTCAACGGCTCCCCATATCGATCTTGTCCAGAGCCTTGCCGAATCTCAGACCATGATTTTTTTTCCCGCTCCCAAATCTACACGCTTTCTGGGATCTCAATTTAAGTATCTAGAGTACGAGAGCGTCGATGGGAAGGATTTGAGAACCGGCATCTATCCCTATTCTTTTGACGGTAAGGATAATCAAGAAGCTCTTTTGATGAGAGGCCGACTCATTGATCATCCGAATGTTAAGAAGGACGTCAATTGGGGATTGGATAGTGTTCGCTTGCAGGATGGCCTTGAGTTGAATTTGTTTTTGTTGGCCCCAACGAAAGAAGATGGTGAACAATATTCTCAAATTTATATAGCCGTTAGCGAAAGCAAGACGGGGAATATTCGTAAAGAGGACATTGCGATCTTTAAAAAAGATAATCTTACATTTTCTCCAGATCAACTTTTGGATTTCGGTCTTATCGCGACGCCCGCATCTTCGGATGTTGGCTCTGAAAAATCAAAACGAGATTCTCGACCCGTTTATGCGTTTGCAAGCTTCAGAGATCGGGGAACCTTTGTGTTTCAGATTAATCTTCAAAGGACTCAAGATTCATGGGAAGTTGCGGGTCGAGATGGGCGCCAAGTATCAAGCTCGGATTTAAATCGAGAAGATATTTTGGCAAGGCTGCTCTTTGACGAGAAGGGTTTTGTCTATTGGACTAAACGTGGCGATCAAGGTGGCTACGATGAGAAGTTGACCGTGATGCGAGTGCAGGATGGAAAGGAGTTTGAGGTTCTCGGATCTGATCGAGAACGGTATCGGAATTTCTATGAGTTGGGCCGACCTGGTGAGAGAGAGGAAGCCAAGTCTTCAGATTCGTGGAGAGTTGTCAATCGGGATCCGCGAACAAAGGATAGATCCGAACAGGAAAAGCTTCGGTTTGCGACGATTTATCAGAGTAATGTATTTCCAAAATACCGCGCGTTATTAGAAGGGCTGGCCAATCCGGCGCAGCCCGCCAGACGTGTTGTTTTGCTAGTCAGTCCGGAGTTGGCCGAATATGCCTATCATTATCCCCAGGCTCTTAGGCTTCAGTCGGAGTTGGGAGCAGAGTTTTGGACAACCAAGGAACCTGCCCATTCCCTGTCTATCATCAGTGGAGAAGCTGACCAAGCAACTGTGATGAAGAATCTCGAAGCTATTCGAGAAGAAGTTGTTCGAAATAAACGTCCTGTGATCTTGGCGAGCCTTCGAAATTTGATGACCTTGGATCGCCCTAAGGCAACGAGTGAGAAGGATTTTTATTTGGAAGGATTGAAGACTCGTGAGCATGATCTTTCCCTAAACAATTTGGCTGAGACAGCGGAGAAAGTGGATATTGAACCGCACATCCTTTATTTACTCTCGACTGAAGGCCACCGAATTCCACTCAACGCCTATAGGGCTCAGCAAACTCATCCCAACATTCCGATGGTACTGATTGGAACCAAGCGGGAGTGGGAAGAGCTTGTTGACTCGACAGGCCTTGAAGGAGATCTCGCGATTACAGATTCTTTCGAAGTGACCGAGCTGGGCGAACCGAATGCGGAATTTCGTAAGAACATTCTTCGATCCCTTTTCAAGCGTCCTGATATTGCAAGCTTAGGCTATGAGCCAAGTCTATCGGGCGTAAAGACGAGCGCTGAGGGAATCAGTAGAGATCAGGCATTTGATTTGTTGTTTGGCTTCATGGTCAATCGAGCCGAGCGCCTGGCTCTCGACGAAAAGCGATCGGTTTTTGAATCCTTTCTTTGGGTTTTAGAAGAGCTTGAGCAGGAGCTATTTTATAACTCGGAGTTTCGAAACCGCCGAGAGTTTGGACGTGCGATGATAGAACGAGTTCTATCTGCAAATTTTTCGACGCCCCTCAATGTACGTTACCTTCCCCCCAATGATCCGCTTCAAATTATAAGTCAGGAGAACGCAGCTTTTTTATGGAAGCGAGCGGGATGTCCGGCACCGCTTGAACTTCGTGAAAGGCTTCTTGATGTTCTTAAGGGGCAATTATCCTCTCATCAAGTTCGAAATATGCCCTCATCCGCCATAATCTTGGGTGATTCAGGAACGGGCAAAACTCGAACAGCCATGAGTCTTGTAAGTTTTCTGGGCCTCAAACTTTATGATTTCTTGGCTAAACCCCAAGATAATCGCGACGCCAATGGGTTTTATGTCAGCATGAATGAGGTCAACGATGCACAGGCCTTTATGCAGCATCTACTCGTGTTTTTGTCCCTTCCCAATGGCCCTCGCGGCTATATCATTTTGGATGACTTTCATACGGCCTCCGAAAATGTACGTAATGAGGTTCTACGACTGGTCAGAGAATTTCAGGACAATCCTGTTTTTAAGCGTCGAGTTGGAGATAAATACTTCGAAAGGCCTGTTCGAAATATTTCTGTTCTCTTGTTTATCAATCCGACTGTTTCTTCCGAAAAAATTGCTAAGTTTTCAAAAGACAAAGGTCATCCAACCGATGTCGAAATTACCCTAGCTACCTTGGCAGATTCACGTGGCGAAATTGAGCCTTCGACGCTCACTCGATTCGGTGCGATTATTAACTTTGGAAGTTTTGGAGTGGGTTCAAAGACCTCGGCGCTTTTGGATACTCTTTCAGGAGCATCCGATTCTAGTTTTATGAATCAGCAAAAATTGATCCTGATTGGCGCCGATAGCGTTGAGAAAATCAGTGCTCAATTTCCTAATACCAATGCTCGAGACTATCTAACGGAGGCTTCCAACGCTTTTCTTGGACTTCCCAGTGGTGAAGGAAATCTTTTTATGATTGTGCCGCGCCGGTTCTTATCGCGAAGCAAAACTCCGCGCTCGCATTTTGAAGCATCGGGCGACGGTAATGCGTCTCAAATTCGAGAGAGTGTTCGACTTCAGTTTGAGGCCATTCCTATCGTCGGCGATCATCGGGGACAGATATCTTTTATGAAGTTTCTTATCGAAAACTTTAGACGACGAGCTTTTGAGTATGTTCTTCGAACCTTGTCCGAAGATGAGCGCTTTGCATCAAAAGCTGAAGTTCGTCAGCTTACGCTACTACCCCTAGCACAATCTATTTTGAGACATCTTGAGGAGCATCCAAATGCCAATCTTGAGGAGCTAACGATTGATCCTAAATATTTTGGGATTCGAGATGTTATGGCCAGAGGTGCCTTTATGGAGACTTTGAGATCGGAGATCGCCCAAGGCCGACTTCATGGGGCTGGGTCGGGGCGTAAGCTACCCGTAGGAATTGTTTCGGGTGTACGGCCAGCGCAGGAATTCGGCAGCTTCAGCTCCATGCCCGAAGAAAAAACGAGACAGCATGTTCTTGCCGAAACGATCCGAAGTTTGCGAGATGCTTTCGAAGAGCTTCTATCAAAGATGATTCGTGTTCAGGATGTGGATCAGCTTCCTGAAGTTGAGGCCTGGCTCAATCAAGGTGTTGAGGCGCCCGTTGTCCCTGATGAGGGCTTTGCAGACTTTGGAAAAATTCTCTCAAACTATGTGAATGAGATGTTTTCGGTGCCAGCTCCAGGCGTGAATTCAATCAGCCCAGAAGAGATTACGGATGAACAAAGGGAGATGGCTAAAGAAGGTTTAAGAATGAGCCAGTATGAGGCCATAAGGTTTTTTGTTATGGCTATCGATCGGGCGATTTACCAAATGCCCTGGGATGCGATTTCCGGATTTTTGGCTGAATCACTGCGCCTGGCTAGCGAAGACCTCTCTATCGGCGAGTCAAGTTTTGTACATGATTTGCTGTTTAGCAAAAAGTCTTCCTCACCCCTTAAGCCCTTCGACCAAACTTGGATTTCGGGCTTGGCATCAAGTATTCGACTCGTCAACGAGACAGCGGAGCGCGAGATTCAGTTGGCCGCTCGCTTTAGTAAACGTTGCGATTATTTGTTAAGGGGATTATTACCATGAGAAATTTTGCCTTATTCGCTTTGTCATGTATGGCTCCAGCGGCCGTGCAAGCTCACAATGGTGGACGTTGTTCCCATGATCTTGCAAAAATTGTGATTCAGGGCAGCGGGCGAGACTCTGATCGGATCGCATTTTATCAGGATGCCTCTCAAGAAATTTATCACAAAATCGCACCACAACTTGGATACCAAGTTCCCGATATGATGATTCAATCGCTAACGCCCAACTCGTTGGTTGGAATGATTGGTGGTTTGGGTGATCCGGCACCATTTTGGTTGGATGGCTACTCCATTCTTCAAGCGGCTTCGAAGGGGACAAGTATCCTTGAGTTTATTGAGGCGGGTCATACGCGAGACCTTCAATACTTAAACGATACGAGTTCTGACGAGGCAACCTTGATTGTGCTGTCTCATGTCGCGGGTCATTATGATTTTAATAAGCATTTTATTTTAAAATTACAGAGAGCTCCTGATCGAATCTTTGATTCCTCGCTATTGGCAAGCAAGATGGGAGAATTGATTGAGACTGAGGATTACGAGGAAGTCACTCGCTACTACCAATGGCTTCAGAGTCTTGCAAGTCTTCAGGACTTTTCGCGCGGAAGTATCGATTTGCCGGAGCGTTACAAGAACGCGGTAGTCAACCAACGTTCTCGACTTCAGGAGGTGGTTCGAGCTGATGGTAAACCTATCCAAAGGATCGTCGAAAATCAGCAAAGACATCCTTTGGCACCCACACGATCCGTGATGCAGGCAATGGTTTATAATCTTCCGGCTTCCGCTGCGCCTTGGAAAACAGAACTGTTGGAGCTTTTTGAGCGCAAGCGACGTTTGGATCCAGTCTTTTATCATGGAAGAATCATCAATGAGGGTTGGGCAACTTTTTCCGAATACCTGATCCTTAAGCATAGTAAATATAACTCACCTGCCAATGCGATTGAGTTTGGAAATATCAACGCCGGTATTTCCGCTAGGCCGGATTTGTCGAGTCCGTATTTTACAGGGGTTCAAGCTTGGTTTATTTTGTACGAAAGATTCTTGAAGCGTCCGGAGATTGCAAACTTAAGTGTGGTTGATCAAGATCGGCAGTTTGCCGACTATGCTCGAGATCTCATGCAGAGTGGTCTTACGGATTATAGTTTACTTCGATTGGCGTATAACCATGAATTTGTGGAGAGAAACGGATTCTTGCTCTATCGCAAACAAAAGCCAAATGAAGTTGATGATCCGCAGGCGGGGCCCAAAAATCTCGCGATCACCCGCGATCCCGAACGCATCGCCGATTTGATCGCTCATCGGGTAGCGAATTCTGATTTGAAGCGACCGCGAATTGAAATCGTAGATTTTAATAAAAGTGGTCGGGTTGTGCTTCGACATGATCCCTATTTAGGCATTCCTTTGGATCCCCGCTCGATTGGCCCGACACTTTACGTCCTGGCGCAGATTCTAGAAAAACCCGTTACATTAGAGACGATTGGCTCGGGTCTTTGGGTGGCATATGAGAAAGTTCCATTGAGGATTGTTCAAGACCCCGTGAAGCGAAAGCAATTCGAGAGTTTTTATGGAGAGCTTCCCTATCCTCCTATTGAGAAAATGGAAGATCTTGTGAGAACTTTTAAGGTCCGCCTTACTGTTGGCCAAAATGGAGAACTCATCGTTGAAGAAGGTGAGCAAGCTCTTTCGGATCAAATTAAGTCAATTGTAAATTCTAGTGTTCAAGCCTATATGGCCGACTCCCAGCTCAGTTATGTGATCGAACCCATGCGAGCGGATTTCCAGAAGTATATCGATGCGGCAATGACGGCCAACAACATTCGCGTTGACTCTGCCGAAAACCATGCGCTTCATGCGGCTTCGGCGAGTCGAGCGATTATTGAGTATATGAATTTTATGAGCCATCGCCTTCATCGGATTATGGAAGAGGCGCTCAGAGGTGAGAGGTCTATCAACATTTCAGCTAATGCTAAGTCCATCGGTCTTAAGGTCTTGCCAGCCATTCCAAGTTTTGAATTGGATAGGCGCGCTAAGAGTTTGCGCGCTTCGATATTGCCAACGAGCCTGCCGGATCGTTCATGGGCCAATCTGTCGACCAATCCTTTTGATGCCTTTGGCGCCGAAGCATTGGGGAATCCTTCAAAATCGCAATCCGAAACCTCTAACTTCCCGATGCTTCGAGATGAAGATCTTGAGTTGGGGCAAGGACCTTACCTTCCCGGTGAAAGCTGGAAACCTAAACCACAAGGTAACGGCCAGGCTCAAGGTGAACAGGGCGATGAAGCAGAAGAAGGCGAGCCGGGGGAGGATGAAGGCGGAACGGAGCCGGGTCAAGCTCGGGGCGAAGGGGGTAGTGAAGACAATCCTGCTGATTTCAAAATTCCAACGGAAGTTTTTTTGGAAGCCCTTTTACAAAAACTCAGTCTTAAGAACATTCGAGAGACCGAAGGCAACAATAAAGATATCCGCTATCAGCGAAAGTCATCGGTTCGTAAAAGCGATGGTGAGATTCATATAGTCAAGACCGCGCAAGAGGCGATGCGCCTGGGTATGGCCGCAGCCATTGATGAGGGCAAGGATATCGAAGAGATGGATCCTCAAGATATTTTGGAATTAGGTTATACAAGAATGAAGCCGGAGCATTTGCATGTTTACCGTCGGGAGGAGCACCCCAAACCTTTTATGAAAGCCGTTGTGATGTTTGTCGCCGATCGATCGGGTAGTATGGATGAGCATAAGCGAAGGATCGAAAAGACATTTGCCAAATTAACGACCGCCCTTTTGCGCAAGGTCTATGATGATATCGAATTAATTTATGTTGGCTATGGAACTGAGGCTGAGGAACTTAGTGAAAAAGACTACTACAAGAAAAACACTGGAGGTGGCACGGAAGCTGTGTCGGGTTATAAAAAGGCTGATGAAGTCCTCAAGCGCTTTCCACGATCTCAGTATAATCGGTATATTTTTAATTTTTCGGATGGGGATGACTTTAATACCGAAGCGGCTGTTGAGATGATTCGAAAACTTGCTGAGCAAGTCGAGTATATGGGTTATGCGCATATTGATGCGTTTGGAATGTATCGAGGCGAAATGGCAGTATTGTCTCAAGCCTTTAAAGCTTTAGCACAAGAAGATTCCAAGAAAATTGGCTATGCCGAACTAGGCACTGATGGCGCGAGTATGATTCGAGCTTTGCTTACGTATTTTGGGAAGGATTGAGCTATTCTCTGACAGTTTCAAGTTCAAACTCATAGCCTTCGAGGCCTAAGCCCATAAGTATTTTCTGTGGTACAATCAATGCTCCCGCGCTCATTCGAGCCGCCATGTCGGGGTACTCTTCCCAAATAACTTGGACGAGTCTCTCTCGGATCAGTTTTACGCGTTGGCTTATACGACCTGGGGACAGATCCAAGATTCTACCCACTTCTACTTGCTTGAGGCCTCGGCCAAAATGAAGTCGAAAAATATCTCGATCCACGGGCTCACGGAGTTGCGATACTAGCCACTGAAATAGACTTAGCGCTTCGGCAGCAGTTCGGGGGTTGTTTTCGCCATTAGTATTTTTAAAATTAAAACTATCTGGCTGCCCGGAATTTTCCAATGAGACGGGACTTTTTAGGCCCCAAGTAGCCAAAATTTTATTCAAATCATGCGCGGACTCGAAATTAGGTGGAAGCCGTCCATTCTTTAATAATATGTCTTGGCGTTTCATATCAACTGCTTGAATAATGGCCTTTCGAAGTTCCTCAGGAGAGGGCTTTCGGGCATTTGTTATTTCAAATTGAGTGAGGCATTCATGAAGAAATTTTGCGCGATAAAGCGTTAGCCGTGGGATTTCTGAGGTATCCCTTAAAAAATCGAGCATAGCACCACGGATTCTCGATTGAGCATAGGTCAAAAAATTCGCTCCTTTATTGGGGTCAAACTTGGTTGCGGCCTCGAGCATTCCCCCAAAGCCTTCGGCCTCAAGATCAGCGATTTCAATATTGGGGGGAAGCCGCCTTATCAATCGTCTCGCCATCACTTCAATTGTCGGCCTTAAAACAGCATACATAAGATTTTGGTCTGCAGCTGAGCCGGTGGTCTGATAGTGAAGAGCCACTCTATCCAAATCCGGTCTTCTGGCTGTGGCAAGCTTTCCAAGCTCAGGGCAGGCTTGGCTTTGGTCAAGCGAAGCATAAAGGAAAATCAAAATTGTAAAAAAATAACTAAATCTGCGCATTCGAATACCCTAAAAATCTCGCCTAGCTATAGTAGAATTCTTAAACTTCTGCAAATCGAAAAGATAACGAGCGAACACTATTAAGGAAATAATTTGGTGCTCGAGGCCGGAATCGAACCGGCACGGGCGTATAAGCGCCCCCAGGATTTTAAGTCCTGTGCGTCTACCAGTTCCGCCACTCGAGCTTAAGGCCTGATAGAAGCTCCAAACATGGCACAGAGCTTTATGAGAATCTAGTATTTGAATCGCTTACTTCTTAGCCCTCGAGAGTCTGATCACATCAGCAATATCCTCGCTCAACCAGTCAAGTTCACCAGCCATAATTTTCTTCGAAAGACTAAGAACGGGGCTCTTTCCGGGCATTATCCGTATTTTATCGTAAGAAGAACAGGTGGCGGCTTTAAGCGATGCGCAAACCCGTCGAGCGACAATGTCTTCCGATGGGTTGAGAAGGCCGCTTTTTTTGCGAGTCAAATACCGAGACAATACGGCCGCCATTACAAAAAGATTCGAACCTGTATCCACAATTCGCCCAAGGGTGAGCTGTTTTTTCTCCAGCTTGGGGCCATTCAAAACCATGGCGTGAAACATTTTTCGGGCCAATTTGGCGCTCATCTTATGTAGGTAGCGAAGATAGCAGCCTTCCCAAGAGCCAGCCCAGGCATAGCGCGGCCAAAAGGCAAAGTTAAGCCAAAGGCGTGGATACCAAAATGCGTAGTAACCACTTGCTTTAACAACGGCAGCCAATTTTTCGCCCATACTGGCTTTGGGGTTAAAAAGCGCGCCCGCCAGACGCAAATGGCGATCAAGGGCTTCGCGCGAAACAAAAAGTCTTTGAATATTACTGGTACCTTCAATAATGGAATTGATTCGAGAATCTCGCATTAGTTTTTCGATCGGATAAGAGTCTTCGCCTCGCCCCTTTAAACTAAGGGCTGTTTCATAACCGCGACCGCCACGAAGTTGCATAGTGTTGTCGATAATTTTCCACGAAAGACCTGTAGAAAATAATTTGGCGACTGAGGCTTCAATTCGAATGTCCGTTTGGCCGCGATCCGCTAGTCCAGAAGTTAGCTTGGCAACCGCATCGAGAGCATAGGTTCCGCCTGCCGCGACGAGTAATCGAGCCGCACTGGATTCATGATCGCCAATTGGGCCACCCCATTGAGATCGCTCTTTGCACCAAGTTCGTGATATTTCGAAGCATACTCTCGAGCCTCCTGCAACAGCGGCTGGTAGAGTCAATCTTCCCGTATTGAGGGTAACAAGGGCTAGCTTGAGACCTTTACCCTCTTCCCACAAAAGATTTTCTCGCGGGATTTTAACGTTATCAAATTTAAGAAGACCATTTTGTATTCCCTTGAGACCCATAAAATCGCAGCGATACAAAACGCTGAATCCAGGCGAGTTGCTTTCAACGATAAAGGCCGATATTTGTTTTTTCTCGCGGCCATCCGGAAATTTTTTGGGTGGCGTGACAGCCATGACGATAATGATCTCGGCAACTGGACCATTCGTACACCAAAGCTTCGTGCCGTTGATGATCCAATGTTTTCCATCTTCCGAGAGAGTTGCTGTGGTTTTCATCTGAGCGGGATCCGAGCCCACCTCAAGTTCCGTCAAAGCAAATGCTGAGATAGCGCCCTTGGCCAAGCGAGGCAGAAATCTTTTCTTTTGTTCTGGGGTGCCAAAGATCTTCAAGGGTTGAGGTACGCCGATTGACTGATGAGCGGATAGTAAAACCGCCGTGGAAGCGCAATAGCTTCCCACCGCATGGATAATTCGATTGTAGTTGGTCTGCGAAAGCCCCAGGCCACCATATTCCTTAGGAATCTTGATCCCAAACATTCCCATGTCGGCTAGACCCTTAATGACAACCGGCGGGATTTCGCGAGTTTGCTCCAAGGTCAAGGGGTCAAGATTGTTTTCCAGGAATTTAAGCACCTTGGCGACATGCTCTGTCCCGATTTTTTTGTCCTCTTGGGATTGTTCCGGAAAGGGATAGATCAATCCAAAATTAAATTTCCCGGAAAAAAGCTCTTCGCAAAAGCTTTTATGTTTCCAACTATCTTCCCGAGCATCCTCGGCGACTTGCATAGCTTGGCGTTCATCTTCAGATCGTTTGACAGCATCAACTACAGACACGGATTTTCTCCTTTTAAATTAGAACTTAAGGACGACGAAAACTCTAATCATTATCTAATGACACAAGGGGTTAAGCAAGGGAACAGAAAGAGCAATTTTGGGTCCAGGGATTGACACGCTATTGGTTTAGCTTC
>Ga0066640_10001001_pt1 | contig 16950 bp, 15 predicted proteins | sample CryGeyCG2114_020_2_FD_59505 | JGI IMG/M metagenome (GOLD analysis project Ga0066640, IMG submission 59505) | Groundwater microbial communities from aquifer - Crystal Geyser CG11_big_fil_rev_8/21/14_0.20 | ecosystem: Environmental > Aquatic > Deep subsurface > Groundwater | place: USA: Utah... | reverse complement strand
CAAATTATTTAAATTCAAGTTTATTAGGTGATGTATATAATACTGTCGGATTGTTGGGTGTGAAAGATGCATATAGTAAAGCAGTAGAATCTTATAAAGGAGCATCTGTTCTTAATCCATTAAATCCAGGAATCAAACTTGCTACAGCACGAGTATATTTTGCAGATGGAAAAACAAAAGAGGCTAGAGATACAGCAAAAGAAGCTCTTACGTTAAAACCTGATTATATAGAGACTTTGATCACTCTTTCTCAAATAGAAAAAAGTGATGGTAATAATAGTGCTGCTATATCTTATGCAGAAAATGCACTTTCTCTTCTTCCTAACAATAAAGATTTGATACAGTATGTAAATGCTTTAAAGAATGGAAATCCTGCGATAGCTCCAGTCACTACAACAAAAGATACTAAAAAAACACAATAATAATTAAAGAAAATGCACCCCGTTAGAAATTCAGGTATATTAAATTATATGACAGTATTATTTTATAAAAAGAATGGTTTTTTAAATTTCTAACGGGATGCAGAAGATCTTGAAAATTTTCAGTAAGGAATATGGAAATATAAATCAAGCTGCACTTCTTTTAGGTTGTTTTACATTTCTTTCTCAGATTTTAGCACTTTTTCGTGATAGATTTATTGCTCATTTTATAGGTCCATCTTCTGGGCTCGATGCTTATTATGCTGCTTTTCGTGTGCCAGACCTCATCTTTATTTCTATTGCATCTTTAGCTTCTATTACAGTTTTAATCCCTTTCATTTTGGAAAAGATGAAAGGGGATACTGTGACAAATGAAGCACGAAAATTATTGAATAATGTATTTACTGTATTTTTTATAGTAATGATAATTATTTCCATAATAGCTTTTTTTATTATGCCTTATTTAATATTTTTCATTACTCCTGGTTTTAGTATAGCTATGCAAGAAAAGGTAATTTTGTTTTCACGAATAATGCTTCTTTCTCCTATCTTGATGGGTCTTTCAAATCTTTTTGGTACTATCACTCAGCTTTTCCGTAAATTTTTCATTTATTCTTTGAGTCCTATTTTTTATAATATAGGTATAATAGTAGGTATTGTTTTTCTTTACCCTATTTTTGGAATTTATGGATTGGTATTTGGTGTAGTTTTGGGAGCATTTATGCATTTTTTGATTCAAGCTTTTGCATCTTTTGGATGTGGTTTTAAGCCTAGATTTTCTTTTAATATTAATTTTAAAGAAATAAAGAAAATAGCACTTATGTCTCTTCCAAGGACATTAGGACTTTCTTTTAATAATATTGCACTCATTTCAATAATTGCATTTGCTTCTTATCTTTCTAGTGGTTCTATTTCAATTTTTAATTTTTCTTTCAATCTTCAGTCAGTACCTCTTAATATCATTGGTATATCTTATGCTGTAGCTGCTTTTCCAACATTAGTAAAATCTTTTAATAATGGAGTAAAAAATGAATTTAAGAATCATTTGAAGTCTACTGCGAGACAAATAGTGTTTTGGTCACTTCCTGTTATTTTTCTTTTTATTGTATTGCGTGCGCAAATAGTGCGTGTGATACTTGGCTCTGGTTCTTTTTCTTGGGATAATACTCGTCTCGTCGCAGCATCTTTGGCTATTTTTTCTGTGTCAGTTTTAGCACAAGGTATGGTGGCTCTTTTATCTCGTGCTTACTATGCTACTGGTGACACAAAGAGACCACTTACTGTAAACTTATTTTCTTCTATTTTAATTGTTATTTTATCTTATCTTTTTCTTCAAATCTTTCAGAGTATTCCGATGTTCCGATATTTTATAGAATCTTTATTGAAAGTTGAAGATATTCCTGGTACAGAAGTATTGATGCTTCCACTTGCGTATTCTATCGGTACTATTATTAATTTTATTTTACATTGGTATTTTGTTCGAAGAGATTTTATGGAGCATGAATCTTTTATCACTAAGACTTTTTTTCAAAGTTTAGGTGCATCATTTTTTATTGGAATAGTGACTTATTTAAGTTTAAATATTTTTTCTCCGATATTTGGTATTACTACTTTTTGGGGAGTATTTTTACAAGGATTCATATCAGGAATTTTAGGTATTTGTTCTGGTATTATAATATTGTATATTTTGAAAAATGAAGAATTTCTTAGCCTTATCCAAACTCTTAAAACCAAGTTTTGGCGTTCTCAGGTATTGGTTTCCCCACAGGAAGAACTCTAAATCTCTTAATCTAGCTTGACTAGGTATTATTCACTCTTAGCTTAAAGAATAATCATTTTCTTTTTTTGTTAAAGAATGCATATTTATACACATATACACCATGGTTGATATGTGTAGTTTGTGGTATCATTTATATATGAGTTTTAAAAAGAGATTTTACTATAAGGGAATAGAAGTTAATTCTTTTGGTATTCCAGTTTTTTCAAATGATAAAAAAAGTTGTGTAAAAACAAAAAATAGAAAAAGAAATTTTTATTATATTACTTTTTCTTCACCGTTTAAAGAAAATGACTCAAAAAATTTAATAGTTATGTATGATATTCCACATAATCAAAGAAAAGAACGCGATTGGTTTAGAAGACATTTAGTAAAATTTGGCTATATAATGATTCAGAAAAGTGTTTGGGTTGGACCTTCTCCATTACCAAAAAGTTTTTTAGATTATCTGAAAGAAATAAAAATAGGGGAGAATTTCAAAACTTTTAAATTAGCAAAATCTTATATAAAAAAGTAATTCTCTTTACACATATCAACCATGGTGTATATGTGTAAACTTATTAACTTTCTTATGAAGAAGATATATATCAAGAATTTGTATGGTTTTCTTTTTTCTTAATTCTGTTATATTTAATGGATGGATTTAAAACATATAAGAAATTTCTCTATAATTGCACACATAGATCATGGTAAAAGTACTTTGGCTGACCGTATGCTTGAGATAACACATACTATTCCAGAACGTAAAATGCGTGATCAAGTTCTTGATTCTATGGATCTTGAACGTGAAAGGGGAATAACAATTAAAATGCAACCTGTTAGGATGGAGTATAGACCCCAATTTCCAGTTTCCAATTTCCAGTTTCCAATCAATGATTCAATTTCTAGTGAAAATTCTAAATTAAAAATTGAAAATTCAAATTCAGAATATATTCTGAATTTGATAGATACTCCCGGGCATATAGATTTTTCTTATGAAGTTTCTCGTGCCTTAAAAGCTGTAGAAGGTTCTATATTGTTAGTCGATGCGACGCAAGGAGTACAAGCACAGACATTTACCACTCTTCATATGGCACGTGATGGAGGCATAAAAATAATTCCAGTGTTATCTAAGATTGATTCACCACTTGCTCGAGTAGAGGAAGTGACAAAAGAAGTCATAGAACTTTTAGATTGTGATCAAGATGAAATACTTTTTGTTTCTGGACGTACAGGTGAAGGTGTTGAAAATCTTTTACAAGAAATTATAAAACGTATTCCTCCACCAGTAGAGAATTATAAAGGAGAAAATGTTTTAAGAGCACTTGTTTTTGATTTTAAATATTCTAATCATAGAGGTGTCATTGTTTTTGTCAGATTACTTGATGGAAAAGTAAAAAAGGGGGAGAGTTTAATATTTTCTGTATCTGGTGAGAAATTTATTTCTCTTGAAGTTGGCACTTTTTCTCCAGAAGAAACCCCTCGTGAGTATTTAGAAGCTGGAGATACTGGATATATTGTCACAGGTATAAAAAGGCCGGGTATAGCTTCTGTAGGAGATACTATAACAAGAGAAAAGAATCCGCTTCCTGCATTACCTGGATATATGCAACCGATGCCTGTAGTCTGGGCATCTGTATTTCCGAAAAATGCAGATGATTTTTTAGAACTTAAAATGGCCTTGGGTAAATTGAGACTTTCTGATTCGTCTTTTTCTTATGAAGAAGAATCTTCAGGGTCTTTAGGGCGAGGTTTTAGATGTGGTTTTCTTGGAATGCTACATTTAGAGATAATTACAGAAAGATTAAAACGTGAATTTAATTTGAAATTAGTTATAACCACACCTTCTATTACTTATGAAGTTTTATTGAGAAATGGTAAAAAAGTAAAGATTTATTCACCTTATTTTTTTCCAGATGATGGAAACATAGATATTGTATTTGAACCTTGGGTAAATTTAAAAATAATTTTACCGATAAAATATATTGGTGCTATTATGCAACTTCTTTTTGACCATGAAGCTGAAATAGGTGAGACAGATAATTTCGGAAACAATCGTTCTTCTATTTCTGTAAAAATGCCACTTCGTGAACTTATGCGTAATTTCTTTGATGAATTAAAAAGTGTTTCTTCTGGGTATGGATCTATTTCTTATGAGATAGATGATATGCGTAAAGCCAATGTAACTAGGCTAGATGTATTGGTAGCTGATGACATAGTAGCAGCTTTTTCTAGAGTTGTTTCTAAAAGGAGAGTAGAAGAAGAGGCAGAAAATCTAGTTGAAAAATTGCATAGTATTCTACCAAGACAAATGTTTGTTACAAAAATACAAGGCAGAGCACTAGGACGTATAATATCTTCTAAAACATTACAAGCATTTAGTAAAGATGTCACTCAACATATGTATGGTGGAGATGTGACTCGTAAAAATAAACTTAGAGATAAACAAAAGAAAGGTAAAAAGAAAATGAAAGAACGAGGAAAGATAAATATTCCACAGGATGTATTTCTAAAAATGATGCGCTCTGGAGAGTAGCAAAATAGTAGATTATTATTTAGAAAATCTTGGAAGGAGTGTCGACGACGGACAGAGAAAATTTTTAGCAAAAAATTTTTGTGCTTTATAAATGATAATCTACTATTTTGCTTTACCTTACTTTATAGTAAATATAGGAGAATAAAGTAAAATCATACTTATTATTATCAATACGACAAGTACTGACCAGATCATTTGTATTTTCTTTTGGTGTTTTTTGTTGAAAAACATACTATAATGATAACATATTATGAGTCCCGTTAGAAGCTACGATCATAATTTAGACATAAATAAAACATGAAATCAAATATCATAAAAATTAATAATTTAATATATCAGATATGCGACTTGATCGTGATCTGCTTCTAACGGGATGAGGAATTTTCAAAAAAAGGGAAGGTTCGAAAATATAATGCAATCAAAGCCATTTTTGATATTTTTTGGTGTACTCATATTATTTTTTATTTTTAGTATGTTTGGTTTTATGAATAAAATGGAAGATACAAGTAAAAATAGGAAAATAGTGGAAGATAAAATATTAGAATTAGAAAAATCAAAAGAGAAGCTTAATTCTGAAATTTCAAAATTAAAAACAGAAAAAGGGGTAGAAGAGAGCATTAGAGAGAAATTTGGTTTAGCAAAAGAGGGTGAAAATATGATACTTGTTGTAGATGAAAAGAATTCACTAATAGAAGGAAAAAAGACTAATTCTAATGGTTTTTTTTCTTTTTTAAAGAATTTGTTTAAATAATTAATTGTTGATACAATAAGAGTATGAAAATAGTATTTTTTGAAGTGTTTAATAATGAAGAAAAAATTCTTAAAGAACTTTTACCAAATAATGAAGTTTTTTGTTTTGAAGAGAAATTAAATGAAGAAAATATAGATAAAGCAAAAGATGCTGATGTTGTATCTGTTTTTATTAATTCTAAATTAGATAAGAATATAATAGATAATTTAAATAATTTAAAATTTATTGCTACTCGTTCTACTGGATTTGATCATATTGATTATAAATATGCTGAAAGTAAGGAAATAAAGGTATCCAATGTTCCAGCTTATGGTTCTTATACTGTAGCTGAATTTGCTTTTGCTTTACTTTTAAATTTATCACGAAAGATTTATGATGCTTATAATAATTTGAAAGAAGGTGCGGATTTTAATATTTCTTCGCTTCAGGGTTTTGATTTACATGGGAAAGTTATTGGAGTCATAGGGACAGGTAAAATAGGTAAAAATGTAATAAAGATTGCTAAAGGTTTTAATATGAAAGTCGTAGCGTATGATTTATATTCAGATTTAGATTTTGCAAAAGAGAATGATTTTGAATATAAAGATTTAGATGAAGTTTTTTCGTCTTCTGATATTATTACCTTACATGCTCCTTATACAAAAGAGAATTATCATTTTATAAATAAAGAGAGTATTACAAAAATGAAAAAAGGTGTTTATATAATAAATACTGCAAGAGGTGAGCTTATAGACACAGATGCTCTTATTTGGGGGCTTGAAGAAAAGATAATTGCTGGTGCAGGACTCGATGTATTGGAGGGTGAAAGGGAATTAAAAGAAGAATTTGAGATACTTTCTGATATTTCTAAATCAGAAAAGGTAAAAGATTATAAGATACTTCTTGAAGATCATGTGCTCATAGATATGCCAAACGTTATCATTACTCCTCATATTGCTTTTTATTCTAAAGAAGCAGAGAATGATATCGTAAAGACAACGATAGAAAATATAAAAAGTTTTATGTCTGGTAATTTACAGAATTTAGTAAAATAAAAAATGAGTGAAAGATTTATCCCGTACGAAATATCAGTATATACTTATAGACATTAATAATTATTTTAAAATAAACAATGACAAAATTTCGTACGGGATTTATTAAAAATTTTGATGAGTTGGCTATAACTCCAAATCGTAAAATAGCACTAGAGATAATGGAAGCAGGATATAATGCCATTAGCACAGAAAAAGTGATAGATGCTTATATTTATCTTGTAGGTAATATTTTATCAATAAAAGAAAAAGAGTTTGATTTATCCAAATTTAAAAATATTAAAATTGTTGGTTTTGGTAAATCTTCTTGTGATGCGGCTTTAGCCCTAGAGAGAATTTTAGGAGATAGAATTAGTGGTGGAGTCGTTATTGGTCTAGAGAAAGTTGATACAAAATACATAGAGACTTTTGCTGGTACCCATCCAAGGCCATCAGAAGCAAACGTAGAAGCTGGAAGAAAGATATATGAATTAATTGAGAAATCTACAGAAGAAGATCTTATAATAGTGCTTGTTTCTGGTGGTGGCTCTGCTCTTCTTTGTTACCCAGAAAGTGAATATAAGCAAGGTGCAAAACTTTATGATGCATTTCTAGGCTCTGGTAAAACAATAAATCAGATCAATACAGTCAGAAAACATTTATCTCTTTTAAAAGGTGGTGGACTTACAAAGATGGCTTATCCTGCGACAGTAGTTGGTCTTATATTTTCTGATGTTCCAGGAGATCTTTTTGATAGTGTTGCTTCTGGTCCTACATATAAAGATAGATCTACCATAAATGATGCTAAACAAATTATTTTAAATAATAATTTAGGTGAATTTGATTTGATTGAAACAACAAAAGAAGATAAATATTTTGAAAAAGTTTATAATTTTATACTTGTCTCTAATAAAATTGCAGTAAAAGCGATGGAAAAGAAAGCAAAAGAATTTGATTTGAAAGTAAATATTGCTTCTACTGATCTGTATGATGTGATAGATAAAGCATTGGAAAGAATATTTATATTAAAGAAAGATAATTCTGTGGTTTTGGCAGCGGGGGAGCCAAGTATACAAGTTAAAGATAAGAGCGGAAAAGGTGGCAGGAGTCTTCATATGGGGCTTTCTGTAATTAAGAAAAAATTAATCGATGATGATTCTCTCTTTATATCTTTTGCATCTGATGGTATGGACAATAGTGATAGAGCTGGAGCAATAGTAGATAAAAGCACAATAGAGAAAATAGAAAAATTAGATTTAAATGTTAATGATTATTTAGAACGTTTTGATTCTTATAATATATTTGAAAAGTCAGGTGATCTAATAAACACAGGCCCCACTGGTGTAAATGTTTCAGACTTAATGATTCTTTTAACAAAGAAATAAAAATAATAAAAAATTCCTTAGTCTAGCATATATGATAGGTTAAGGAATTTTAAAAAATATGGAAAATAAAATTACAAAAATAATAGCAGAAGAAATAAATAATTCACGAAGTAATCCAACATTGAAGGTGACAGTTTGGGTAGATGAAAAATTTGATAGTTTTTCTGTACCTTCTGGTGCTTCTACAGGTATTCATGAGGCTCATGAGCTACATGATGAAGATGGAAAAGGTGTAAAAAATGTAATAGAAAAAGTAAATAACATAATTGCTCCTGCTTTGATAGGTCAAGATGTTTTAAATCAAAGAGAAATTGATAGAATAATGATTGAACTAGATGGAACTTCTAATAAAGATAATTTAGGAGGAAATGCAATGATAGGTGTGAGTATAGCTTGTGCTAAGACGGCAGCGAAAGTATCTAATGTAGAAACATTTGAACATCTACGTATTCTAATGGAGATAAAACCATCTAGAAGAATTCCACATCTTTATATGAATTTAATAAATGGAGGCAAGCATGCGAAGAACGATTTGGCTTTTCAAGAATATCATGTCGTTTCTGATAAAGACGATGCAAGTGAAGCTGTTGAAATTGGTATTAAAATACAAAATAGTCTAAAAGAAATTATTGAAAAAGAATTAGGAGAAAAATCTCTTGTTTTAGGTGACGAAGGAGGTTTTGCTCCAAAGATAAGTAATATCAGAAAACCTCTAGAATATTTAAGTAAGGCAATAAAAGAAAATAATTTAGAAGGTAAAGTAATGCTTGCACTCGATGTAGCTTCCTCTTCTTTTTATAATGATGGTAAATACAAAGTTGATGGTCAAGAAATTACAAAAGAAGAATTAATGAATATTTATAAATCTTTAATTACAGAATTTAATTTATTGTCTATCGAAGATCCTTTTGATGAAGAGGATTTTGAAAGTTTTAGAAAATTAAAAGAAAATCAAAATAATTTGATAGTGGTAGGAGATGATTTAACTGTGACAAATAAAGTTCTTTTAAAAGAAGCAATTGAGAAAAATAGTATAAATGCAATGATTATAAAACCAAATCAAATAGGCACTTTAACAGAGACACTTGAAACGATGCAATTGGCTCGTCTAAATGATGTAGAGCTCATAGTCAGTCACAGAAGTGGAGAAACTAATGATGATTTTATAGCTGACTTAGCTTTTGCTTTTGGTTGTTTTGGTCTCAAATCAGGTGCACCAGAAAAATCTGAAAGAAAGGTAAAATATGATAGGTTAATAAAAATTTCTAAAATATAGATTTTGTAAATTATGCTATAATATCTTTATATATACTAAAAAGTATTGATTATTAATAATATAAAATTTAGTGATTATGATAAAAGAAAAAAAGGATGTTTTTGTGAAATGGTTTAGTGAAGTAGGCATTGATGATGTTCCTATTGTAGGAGGTAAAAATGCTGCATTAGGAGAAATGTATTCGAATCTCGTGCCACTTGGTGTAAATGTCCCAGATGGTTTTGCTTTGACAGCCGATGCTTATCGTCATTTTTTTAGAAAAACAGGATTGGATGAGAAAATAAAAGAAATTCTTTTAGATTTAAATACTCGTGATCTTAAGAATCTTCAAGTTCGTGCTAAAAAAGTGCGTGAGGCTATTTTAAAAGCTAAATTGCCACAAGATTTACAAGATGTAGTGATTAAAGCATATAGAGAGCTGGGAGAAAAATATGGTAAAAATAGTGACGTCGCAGTGCGTTCTTCTGCTACAGCGGAAGATCTTCCAGGAGCTTCATTTGCAGGTCAACAAGAAACTTATTTAAACATACATGGTATTGAAAACATACTTGTAGCAACAAAGAAATGTATTGCATCTTTATTTACTGATAGAGCTGTCTCTTACAGAGCAGATAAAGGATTTTCACATTTTGATGCAGCTTTGTCTGTGGGTGTACAACGTATGGTGCGTTCTGATTTATCTTCTTCAGGTGTGGCATTTACTATAGATACTGAGACAGGCTTTGATAAAGTTATTTTAATAAATGGTATTTATGGTTTGGGAGAATTTATTGTTCAGGGAAAAGTTATTCCAGATGAATTTATTGTTTTTAAACCAACATTAGAAAATGGAAGTAAGAATTCAATAATTGGGAAAAATATCGGTAAGAAAAATATTAAACTTGTTTATGCAAAAGATGGTACAAAGGAAGCAAAAGTTACAGTAGAAGAACAAAAAAAGTTTTGTATTACAAATGAGGAAGCTACAAAGCTTGCAAAATGGTGTTTACAAATAGAAAAATATTTTTCTAAAAAACATAATCGTTATCAACCAATGGATATAGAATGGGCAAAAGATGGAAAGACAGGTGAGCTTTTCATTGTGCAAGCACGTCCTGAGACTGTCGTATCTGGGCAAGATAAAAATGTATTAAAAGAATATCAATTACAAAAAACGAGCAAAATTTTGGTGAGTGGTATCGCTGTCGGTTCTAAAATTGGAAGTGGGAAAGTCCGTGTTCTTTCTAGTGCAAAAAATATTTCTTCGTTTAAAAAAGGAGAAGTGCTCGTCACAGAGATTACAGATCCAGATTGGGAGCCAATAATGAAAATAGCGAGTGCTATTATTACAGACAAAGGTGGGCGTACTTCTCATGCGGCTATAGTCTCTCGTGAGCTTGGTATTCCTTGTATTGTAGGGTCTAATAATGCTACAAAAGTGCTTAAAAACGGCCAGGATGTTACTGTAGACTCTTCAGGAGGGCAAGTAGGCAATGTGTATACTGGAACATTGCCATTTAAGATAGTAGAGCACCGTCTAGACGCATTACCTAAAACAAATACGAAAATAATGGTAAATATAGGTTCTCCTGATGAAGCATTTAAGAGTTGTCATCTTCCAGCACAAGGGGTAGGTTTGGGAAGATTAGAATTTATTATCGCTTCTCATATTCGTCTTCATCCAAATGTTTTGATTAATTATAAGAAATTAAAAATAGGAAAAAAGACTCCCGCAATATTAAAATTATTAAAAGAAATTGATAACATTACATATGCATATAAAGATAAGACTCAATTTTATGTTGATGAGCTTGCTCTTGGTATAGCAAAAATTGGTGCAACGTTTTATCCAGAAAAAGTTATTATTCGTCTTTCAGATTTTAAAACGAATGAATATCGCACACTTATAGGTGGAGATATGTATGAACCTCACGAAGAGAATCCAATGCTAGGATGGCGTGGTGCATCTCGATATTATGATCCTAAATTTAAAGATGCTTTTGGTCTTGAATGTAAGGCTATGAAAATAGTGCGTGAAGATATGGGTCTTACGAATGTCATTCCGATGGTTCCATTTTGTCGTACTCCAGAAGAGGGTAAAAAGGTGATAGATGTGATGAAGGAATATGGTTTAGATCGTACAAAAGATGAAGAATTAAAAGTATATGTTATGTGTGAAATTCCTTCAAATATTCTTTTAGCTGATGAATTTCTTGAGATTTTTGATGGTATGTCTATCGGTTCAAATGATTTGACCCAGCTTACTTTAGGGCTTGATAGAGATTCTGGAATAGTGACTCACATATCAAATGAAAATAATCCTGCTGTTAAAAAACTTGTAGCAGAGATTATTCATAAATGTAAAGAAAAAGGGAAGTATATAGGCATTTGTGGGCAAGCTCCATCTGACTATCCAGAATTTGCTAAATTCCTAGTAGATGAAGGGATAGAGAGTATGTCACTTAATCCTGATACTGTTATTAAAATTATTATGGCATTGGGTGAAAAAAAGGTTTAAAATATAATTATGTTTATAATCTCTCAAACAATCTTTTATTTAGTATCATCAATAGCAATATTAGTTGTTGGTGTATTGTTAGTGATTGTTATGTATTATTTAATATGTATTTTGAGAGATACTCGTAGTATTTCTGATGATATTGCACATACATATGTAAAAATTAAAAAGAATATAAAGAAGATTATTAGTTCGTTTAACAAATCCCGTTAGAAGTCGCGAGGGCTCGCAGCGAGCCTCTACTTCTAACGGGATAAAAAATATGAATCCCGTTAGAAATTTACAAAATGGGATAAGATTATAAAAATAACATAAATCAACTATCTTTATATATAAATAATATATATACGAATGGTATGATTTCTAAACGGGATGAAAAAACAGACAAAAAAAGAAGAAAAAAGTAGTAAGTTTTTAAGTGGAGCATTGATAGGTGCGGCACTTGGTGTAGCAGCAGGATTTTTTGCAACATCAAAGGCAGGAAAAGAAATGACAAAAGAAGTAAAAAATAAATCAGTAGAATTTTATAAATATATTGCTCCACAAATAAAGAAAATAAAAAAGATGGGAGAGAAAGAATATAAAGAATTTATAAATAAAGCATTAGTTAGCTACAATAAAAACAAGAAATTTAGCGACAAAGACATAGAAAATCTAAAAAAAGAAGTCCACGCTTCCTGGAAACACCTAAAGAAGAATTTTTAGAAATAAAAGAAAAAAAGTAATAGAAGGGCGTAGGCGTTGCCTCTGCCTTTAGGTTTTTTGTGAATCTTACATCTACGCTATGGCGTAGATTGGAATTGTAGGATTTTTTATATATTAAAAATATGATAAAGTAATAATATTGCGGGATTAGTTTAGTGGCAGAATGAGTCCTTCCCAAGGATTAGACGGGGTTTCGATTACCCCATCCCGCACAGAATTTAGAAATTTGGCAAACTAAAGCCCTCTTTTTTATGAGAGGGCCAAAGCAGTGCTACTTTATGCACTGAGTAAATTATTTCATTAGAATCATTTTTTTTGTTTGATTAAATGGTCCGGATGAAATTTTATAGATGTACATACCGCTTGCAAGATTGTTAGCATTAAAGCTAATTGTATAATCTCCTGCCGGTTTTTCTTCGTTAATTAATGTTGCAACTTCTTTTCCGAGCATATCGTAAATTTTTAAGCTTACGAAGCCGTCGGTTGGAATTGCATAGCTAATTGTAGTTGAAGGGTTGAACGGATTCGGATAATTCTGTGACAGATCAAATTCTGTCGGAACAGAATTTGATTTTTCTTCGGGAACATCAGTAATACCATAATGTTTAAGAATAATGGATTTTCCATTATTCAAAGTTCCGGTTAATGTTATTTCTTCTATTTTTGCTCCATGAATAATTATAGAAGAACCATTTTTTATAGGATTACTAGCCACAAAAGACATTTTTGTGATTCCATCTTTTGGATCAGAGATAGAGTTATTAGCATTAAATCCTAAACCTTTTTCAATCCAAGCTCCTTTTGGGAGTTTGAATGAAAGATCACCGTTAGTTAGGCTGTCAGAAAAAGTTAGCATAACCGAATTGTTGGATTGTTGTACTATAACTTCACCTTTAGTGGTAGTTATTCCAAGACCACAACCTCCATCATAATAATAATTACCAGTTTCAACTGGATAACTATCAATTGTATTGAAGTGTTTACAAACTCTTAATAGAGCATCAAAACTAGTGACTTTTAAATCGCCGTTAAGATCATAGTAGGCTAAACTTCTTTGATCTATTGTCATAATTTTTCCAGATGACAAATCAAGAATTTTGAAAATGTCTAGCGTACCATTTTCTCCTCCCCATACTTCACCATTGAAGACAGTTATTTTTGCAGAACTTCCAGTAGCATAATATTGAGTATGCTTTGGGTCACTTTTAGTAAAAATTGTTTGTCCAAAAATGAGATATTCCTCATATTTATCACCTAAGTTTGGATTGACAACTATACTAATTCTTACCGGTGCAAAATAATTGTAAAAAATATCAGGACAGAATAATCCCCAATGGACAGTATTATTATTTGTCTTTTTATCATAATCCAAAATCGGGAAAGAGTAAGTATTTCCCCAATACCACTCATTTAATGTTACAGTATTTCGATTTTCAAAGTCGAAACTTAATCCGTCTGAAGAAAATAATGTCGACTCAACGCCGACGATACTATCTCCAGAAAAAACGACAGGTACCTGATAGTGACCACCGGTCACCATTAGGGCATCATTAATTTGCAGATATCCATTATCTGATGATGGATATGATTGAGCAAAAAGCTCAATCGTTTGCGGGAACATTCCCAAAGAAAAAAAGATAAACAATGAAATGAACCAACACTTTTTCATACGAACTCCTTAATTAATTTATTTTTTACCCAACCTGTTTGGAATGGGTAGTGAGATATATTCCCACTAATTTAAGGGTGAAAGGAGATAATACGCCCTCAAGTTAGTGAGAATATCTCTAATATTGTCAAAGTACCTTATACTTGTACATAGTAGCACTTTCAATATAAAATGTCAAGTAAATTTAGCTTGACGCATATGCTATAATATAAGTATTAAAAGTAATCCCGATATTAATTGGGGCACCCGGTAATATTGTCGGGATTAAAAAAACATATGAAAAATGTAAGTATATATTCGACACCATCTTGTCACTTTTGTGTTTTAGCAAAGGATTATTTTAAAGCTAATAATGTAGTTTATACAGAATACGATGTTGCTACTAATCTTAAAAACAGAGAAGAAATGATAAGTAAAAGTGGACAAATGGGTGTGCCTGTAATCATCATAGATAATGATATAGTTGTAGGATTTGATAAACTTCAATTGGCAAAAATGTTGGGACTTGCTTAATACTTAATATACAAATGAAAAAAATATTTAAAATAATTTTTACTGTAATAGCGATAAGCATTGCAGTTTTTTTCTTCCGTCCCGAGCTAGAACAAATTTTTTCTAATTTACAAAATAAATATTTACCATGTAGTAGACCTATCACATATTCTATAGGTTCTTTTGATGATAGGTTTGGTATATCAAAAGATGAATTTCTCAAAGTTGTAAATACTGGAGAGGTAGTATGGGAAAAAGCTATTGATAAGGAGCTTTTTGTTTATAAATCTGACGGTAGTGGTGTTTTAAAAATAAATTTAATTTATGATACTCGCCAAGAAGCTACACAGAAATTAAAAGATATAGGTATCACAGTCAGTGACACTAAAGCATCTTATAATGATTTAAAATTAAAATATAATGCTATGCAGGCTGATTATTTGAAACGTAAAGCAGATTTTGAATCACAAGTTGTTTTATTTCAAAATCGTCAAAATGCTTATGAGAAAGAAGTTAGATATTTTAATGAAAATGGTGGGGCTTTAGAGAAAGATTTTAATCGTTTAAATAAAGAAAAGTTATCTTTAGATGTTAAATTTACAGAAATAAATAAATTGCAAACAATACTCAATGAAGAAGTAAATAATATAAATGCATTAGTAATAGTTTTAAATCGTTTGGTTTCATCTTTAAATATAGAAGTGAATAAATTTAATACTATAGGTAGTGAGTTTAGTGGTGAATTCGAAGAGGGAACTTATAAAGAAGATTCTACGAGTAGGGAAATAGATATTTATCAATTTGATAATATTGGAAAATTGGCAAGAGTTTTGACTCATGAATTAGGACATGCTTTAGGTCTTCTACATCTAGAGAATTCAAAATCAGTAATGTATCGTCTAAATAATGGTGTAAATGAAAAATTAACGATTGATGATATTTTAGCTCTCAAAAAGCGTTGTGAATTAGCTTCACCATTTTAATTGTTGTGTCCTCGCCGGGAGTCGAACCTGGATCAGCTCGTTAGGAGTGAGCTATTCTATCCATTGAACTACGAGGACTTCAGTTAAGAACTTCTTTAATTTAACACAAAAAACCAAAATTTGGAAATTGGCTTTTGGAAAAAGTTATGATAAAATGGGTTTTATGGATCCCGTACGAAATAATGGGATTCACTTATTAAAGTAATAAATTCTTTCAAAAACAATAATGATAGAATTTCGTACGGGATGGATCCAGAATCTAAAGAATTGATTCAAGATACACTTAAACTTACTGAAGAGAACAATGAGTTACTTCATAAAATTAGGGGTGTACAAAAGAGAGAAACATTGTGGCAGGTTGCGAAAATGATTTTGATAATAGGTATTACTTTAGGGTCTTTTTATTATATAGAACCATATTTAAATAAAATGATGGATTTATATAATTCAATCACTGGTATACAACAAGATGTCAAAAATGTTTCAGATGGTACGTCTTCTTTTAAAGATTTATTAAAAAAGTTTTAAAATATAAGTGTTTTACCTTTGTAGTTTAAGGCTTCCTTTAGAAAGCTTTTATCGTCTTTTGAGCTATGTTCTATAGCATGACAATTTGCACATAATAATATACATTTCTCTATTTCTTTTTTTATTGAATCCCAACTTTTATTTGCTACATTTCCAATAGTAAAATCTTTTCCTTTTAAATGATGAAATTGTAAAGCAGCTTGATTTCCATTCCATCCACATTTAGTACATTTTTTACCTAAAAATTCAATTGCTGCTGCTTTGGCTCTAAATCTTCTGATTTTAGTATTACAAGATCCACATCTAGCAATACACCTACTTTGATAGTTTTTGAATTCTTTATTACATAGTTTACAAATTCTCATTAATTTAGTATAGCATACTTTGCTCTATCACTAATAGAATTAACAAAGATTGCAAAAATCATAATTTTTAGTAATATAAGATAGTAAGATGCTGGGATAGCTCAGTTAGTAGAGCATTCGCCTGAAGAGCGAAGGGTCGGCAGTGCGATCCTGCCTCCCAGCACAAAAAATACAAAAGGGCCCACTTTCGTTGTTACGAAGGCCGGCCCTTTTGTATTTTTTAGATAGATTTTACTTTAATACTATTTCTTTTTTCTTTATCTACTTTTTGTATTTTTATAGTTAATAGTCCGTGTTTTTCTGTAGCTTCTACTTCTTCTGGTTCTACTTCTTTTGGTAGTAATATAGTTCTAGAGAATTTACCCCAGTAAAGTTCTTTTATAAAATAATTTTCTTCATCTATATTTTCATTTTCTTCTCTTTTACCTTTTATTGTGATAGTGTCACGGGCAATAGTGAGCTCTAAGTCTTCAGGTTTTACGCCAGCTACCATTGTTTTGACTAATATATCTGTAGGTGTTTGATATACATCGACAGTTAATTCCATTTCTTCGTTTTCCTCTTCCATCCATCCATTA
>Ga0066640_10000995_pt1 | contig 16986 bp, 18 predicted proteins | sample CryGeyCG2114_020_2_FD_59505 | JGI IMG/M metagenome (GOLD analysis project Ga0066640, IMG submission 59505) | Groundwater microbial communities from aquifer - Crystal Geyser CG11_big_fil_rev_8/21/14_0.20 | ecosystem: Environmental > Aquatic > Deep subsurface > Groundwater | place: USA: Utah... | reverse complement strand
ATACTACTTACAACAATTGGATCAAGCCCTTCTTCTTGGGTAACTAAGTTGTCTGAAAAGTTTATATTAGGCATATTTGCGTGAGTCACTACCGAGAACCAGAATGCCAACTCCTGCTTTGAAGTACAAATATTTCTATATTGATACCCCGCCACAAATCCCAATGTTTCTTTTATTTTTGATACTGGATACCCTACACCAAGAGTAGACGAACCATCATATTGCCCATTAATTAATCCAGAAAGACTCAAGTGCTCAAAAAATAGAGGGCGCTCAAAGTTATACAATTGATCATTTACTGAATGCTCTAATTTTTTATTTCCATTACCATTTTCTGTTCCCACCCCCCAGTAATCTTGCGCACTTGATAGGTCTCCTGGTATTGTTCCAAATTTACTATAGAATGTGTTTACCCCCACCGTATATTCAGTAAGCATATTTATTTCACTGCGAATCTTTGCCTGCTTTACCAAGCTCTGACCTGCTACAACGGCAGAAACAACAAGTCCTATAATTACTATAACTATAGATAGTTCAATTAGTGTAAATCCATTGTGCAATTCTTTTTTAGACGCCATGTTTACCCAATACTGTATAAACATAGTATTATAGTATATCATTGTTAATAATATATTAATCGCATATAAAGCTAGACAACCAAAAGAACCACCTTGTCAACATTGAAGAACATTAGCAATCATTCAACAAATACAAGGCTTTATTCAAGCGCTTTCATTTTTTGTATATCCTTGGGGAAACAACAAGAAGCAGCCCCTTCACTTAAACGGAACATGTTTTAACTCTTTTTTGCCCTCCTGCGATGAACAGATGAAGGAATATTCATGGATTCACGATATTTCATAACTGTTCTGCGAGCTACATCTATACCCTGATTTTTTAGCATTTCCGCTATTTTATCATCCGACAAAATAGCTTTCGGGTCTTCCTTATCCACCAGATCTTTAATCATATATTTAATTCTGCGACTAGAAACCCCTTCATCGCCCTCTGCGCCACCTACTGACGATGAGAAAAAATATTTGAGCTCATAAACACCCATATGCGTTGCTATATATTTTCCGTTTATAACCCGGCTCACCGTGCTTTCATGCATTTCTATTTTCTGCGCTATATCTGAAAGCACTAAAGGGCGTAAATAGTGAATTCCATAACGAAAAAAACTATCCTGCTGCATAACAATCTCAGTAGCCGTTTTTAATATTGTATTTGCCCGCTGATCCAGCGCTCTTACCAACCAGTTTGCATTATTATATTGCTCGGACAAAAACTTTTTACTCTCCTTATCGTTTATTTTCTCCGATACCTCGGAATAATAGCGCCTATTAACCAAAGCCCTTGGCAACGCCTCGGAGTTAAGCTCAAGTTGCCACTTTCCCTTATCTCCTTTTTTCAGAAAAACATCGGGTATCATCACCTGCACATATTCAGAAGAAAAAACATTGCCGGGTCTGGGATTAAGCTCCTTGATTTCTATGCACATCTGCTGAATGTCGTCTTCATCGACAGCGCATATTTTTTTTAATTTCACAAAATCACATTTAGCAACCAGATCAAGGTTAGAAACCAAAGCCTCCATAGCAGGGTCAAGGCGATCTTTATCTTTTAATTGCAGAGAAAGGCATTCGGACAAATCTCTTGCAAAAACGCCAACAGGGTCAAATTTTTGTAACTTAAAAAGAACATCTAAAACCTGAGATTCATCACATTTTAAACGCTCACAAAGACCTAAATAGTCAGATTGTATATAACCGTTATCATCGAGCATATCAGCCAGATGAACGGCAATCATTTTTTCTATAGGGTCGGCAATATCAATATTTATCTGATCTACAACATGGTCACGCAAGGTCTCAGGTGGTGAAGACATTTCATCCATGCCATAGCCTGATTCGCTAAAATCATGGCTGCCACCGCTATTTGCCTCTGAATAAGTTCTGGATTCGCCGTCATATATTGCCGGAGATATTTCATCGTCACTCCAAACCGCCTCACCGCTTTCGACCTCAGCCTCACGTCCATCCGAAGAAGCCTCAACATCGTCTATAATTTCAGAGTCCGATTCTCCGTCCCCACTGTCAAGAAACGGGTTTTGCTCAATTTCTTGCGTAACATAAGGCGAAAGGTCAAGAGCCGTCATCTGCAAAATCTTAATAGATTGCTGCATCTGCGGTGTCATAGACATCGTCTGCGACTGCTTTATCTGTAAATTTATATCAGCCATTTAATTTCTCTAATACCTACACTGCCACCCTACGGAAAAAATTCGAGGAATGACAATAATCAACCCTAACAACAAATTATTAAAAACATATTAAATATGGCAAGGTTTTTGCTTAGGTATCGCATTTTAGCAAAAATTGTGCTTTTTGCGCCACAAAAATTTATTTTTCCTATGAAAAATGCCCTATTCGCACATTTGTTGAAAATTGCCACACTTTTTCATTGACAGTCATGTAAGAAATAGGGTATTTAACTGCCTCTTTATAATTTTATGAATACGTAGGAATAAGAATGAAAACCTATAGCGCAAAGCCATCAGAGATTGAAAGAAAGTGGCATCTGATTGATGCAACTGACTTGGTATTAGGCCGTGCTGCCGTTGAAGCCGCTGTGCTTCTTCGCGGAAAACGCAAAACAACTTATTCGCCTAATCTTGATTGTGGCGATCACGTAGTTGTTATTAACGCCGAGAAAATTCACCTGACAGGTAATAAGTTTGAAAACAAAAGATACTATCGCCACACAGGCCACCCGGGCGGTATCAAGGAAACTTCTCCTCGCAAGATTCTCGAAGGTAAATTTCCTGAAAGAGTATTTATTAAAGCTGTGGAAAGAATGATTTCTCGCAACCCTCTTGGTCGTGAGCAATTAAGAAAGCTACATGTTTATGCCGGTCCTGAACACCCGCACGCAGGCCAGAGCCCTGTAACATCGGACTTCGGTTCTAAGAAAAGACAAAACAAAAAGAGTGAAGTATAATGACAGAAGCCGCAATCGAAGAAAGAAAACCTCAATTAGATAAACTAGGCCGCTCTTACGGAACAGGCAGAAGAAAACTATCTACTGCACGTGTTTGGATTAAAAAAGGCAATGGCAAAATAACAATTAACGGCAAAGAAATTGAAAAATATTTTGGTCGCCCTGTACTTCGCATGGTTATTGGACAAGTTTTCGATAAAACAAACACAAAGAATGAGTTTGATTTAGACTGCACAGTAACAGGCGGTGGCTTATCAGGTCAAGCCGGTGCAATTCTTCATGGGCTAGCTCGCGCTTTAGACAACTTCAACCCTGATTTACACAAAATATTGCGTAAAGAAGGCTTCTTGACTCGCGATAATCGTGCAGTTGAGCGTAAGAAACCCGGTCGTCCGAAAGCAAGAAAAAGCTTCCAGTTTTCAAAACGTTAGGATTATCCTTACAAAGTTTTTACAAAAAGGCATCCGATACGTTTTGGATGCCTTTTTTATTGCCTGAAAACATTATTTATGTGAATTATAGTATTTCAGTCAAGTTCAAGTACTAAGGTATACAATATAAGGTTTTAAAAATGACAAAAAAAATCAAAGCGACAATAATTGGCGCAAGCGGCTATACGGGCGTTGAACTAATACGTATTTTGCTTGGCCACCCCGATGTTGAGATTTTTCAGTTAATAGCGGAAAGCAATGCAGGGCAACCGGTAGGCGCTATATACCCACACCTAAAATTCAGCGACTTACCTGACCTTATAAAACTTGATGCGGCCGATTTTAGCGATATTGATGTAGTATTTTGCTGCCTTCCTCACGCTACATCACAAGCTATCATCAAAGAATTACCAACCCATCTAAAAATAATCGACTTATCCGCCGACTTTAGGCTAAAAGATATTGATACATATAAAAAATGGTATGGCAATGAACATGCCGCACCTGATTTGCAAAAAAACGCAGCTTATGGATTGACGGAGATTTTTAGGGACGAGGTTAAAAACGCAAGAATAGTTGCATGCCCGGGGTGCTATCCAACAGGCTCCACCCTCCCCTTATATCCGCTTATAAAGGCGGGATTAATAGAAACCGATGATATTATAATAGACGCGAAAACAGGTGTTACGGGAGCCGGAAGATCTGTAAAGCAGAATTTTCTTTATACTGAAGTAAATGAAGGCATAAAAGCATATGGCGTTTGCAACCATAGGCATATGCCGGAAATTGAGCAATCACTAAGCTTAGCTGCCGGCGGAGAAGATGTTAAAATCAACTTCACTCCACAACTTGCACCGATGAATCGCGGCATATTATCTACTATTTATGTGAAAATAGCGGACGGTAAAACCATTGAAGACCTACGCAGTCACTTAGAGGAAACTTATCGCAATGAAGCATTCGTGCATATATCTGATAGTCTGCCATCTACTATGGATGTATTTAGCACTAACCATTGCATTATTGGCCTCGCCAAAGGCGGGAGTGGTAAACGAGCTGTTTTAGTATCTGTCATAGACAATCTAACCAAAGGCTCATCAGGGCAAGCTGTGCAGAATATGAACGTTATGTTTGGCCTTGAAGAAACAACCGGCATAGCATACACTGCTGTTTTCCCATAAAAAGGAAATTAATATCACTGTCACCCCGCATTTATTGCGGGGTCTGGGTTGATTGACATACAATCAACTGGAAATCCAAGATTTTCAAACCGGATCCCGTCATACGACGGGATGACAAATAGCAAACAAGGTAACAAAATATGACTCGCAAATTCATACCATATAACGGGATTGCCCCACAAATAGCCGAAGACGCTTTTATTGCCCCTAGCGCCGATATAATCGGTGATGTAAAAATCGGTGGCGGCTCAGGCATATGGTTTGGCTGCGTATTACGAGGAGATGTTGCCAAAATCAGAGTCGGCGCACGAACAAACATACAAGACGGAACGATAATACACGTAACACGCAATGGCCACCCCACGATTATCGGCAATGGAGTAACCATCGGGCATCGGGCACTATTACACGCCTGCAAATTGCAAGATTCATGTTTTGTGGGCATGGGAGCAACTATTATGGATGATGCAATCGTTGAAACAGGCGCTATGGTTGCGGCAGGAGCGCTTGTAACTCCGGGGAAAATCGTTAAAAAAGGCCAAATATGGGCGGGAAATCCCGCTAAATATTTTAGAGATCTAACAGAGCAAGAAGCTGAATTTATTACTATTTCAGAAAATAATTACGCCATTCATGCGGAAGAATATCTTGCAATGAAATGATAATTTTATATTTATAGAATTAACACTTGAAAAAATGACGTTTTCATATTATTTTCATTCATCATTTATCAATTTAAGGTAGAATATACGATGAAAGCCAAAGATAATAAAAAAGACGAATTAATGAAGCCGAAAAAAGCTCTTAAAGCTCTTGCGGCTCTTGCTCAAGATACCCGTCTTGCAATATTCCGCCTCCTAATTCAGGAAGGCCCTGAGGGGCTTTCTGCAGGCGTTATATCTGAAGTGTTGCAAGTTCCACCTACAACTTTATCTTTTCACTTATCGCAGCTTTCTGATGCAGGAGTTTTAAAATCATACAAAGACGGTAGAACCGTAATGTATGCAGCTAAAAACAAAACTATTAAAAATCTTATAAACTATCTTACCGATAATTCTTATAAGAAAAGAATGAAAATGCAAGCTACCCCAAGCGCAGATAATTAAGGGAAGAACATGAATATTAATCCTTTTATAGACCTTATAGTTACCGCTCTCAGACTTTATTCCTGGATTATGCTTATATGGATTATTTTAAGCCTGCTTATTTCATTTGATGTCATAAACAGACATAACCATGTTATAATGAGAATATACGAAGCTCTATACAGAATGACAGAGCCCGTACTCCGCCGCATTAGGCGCTATATGCCTGATCTTGGCTTTATAGATATTTCCCCGATAATTGTTTTTCTGGCAATACAATTTATCACCAATGCACTATACACCTATCTTTACACCTTCTAACGCAAGCTGATTGACTCAACTGTAAGTTATATGTAAAATGGTAGTATGGGGGAGCTTCAGTCTATTTTACGGTGTAAGGTGAAAACCATGAAAACTCTAGCGTTTTTTATGCTGTTTTTGTCGCTATGCAATGCGTCATATGCGGCCGATGGCGACAGTCCATCCTCTAACTTATCTTCAGGCGCTATAACGGACTTCATTAAATCAGAGCGTATTTATCTTCAGGGAAGACATAAAGTAGACTTATCCAGAGAGTTCCTCGAAAAATCTTCCGTTCCAGCAAGCAGGTTCGGAAATTTAAAAAACGTACTAAATCTAAATGGGTTATCTTTTAGCGGAGAAAATTTAAACAATGTCATATTTAATATGGCAAGCATGATTGATGTTAATTTAAGTAACGCTATATTGCACAACTCTGAATTTGTTTCTGTTGATTTTACTAGCGCAGACCTTGCTAATGCGGATTTTAAAAAAGCCGACCTAAGCAACGCGCACTTTGAGAACACCAACCTTGAAGGAGCCAAATTTGAGGGAGCCAACTTGTTTAGAGCCAGCTTTAATAAAGTCAAAGGACTCACAAAACAACAACTACAGGATTTAAGAAAAAGAACTAACTCTTATATAAATTTAGAACGCGAGCCTCCTAAAGGAGAATATGATTAGTTGCTTATGATTGTATATTTGCTATAAATAAAAATCAACAATACCTAAGGTATGGGAAAATATATGGACGAAAATGATTCGGATAATTCTAATAAACAGAATGAATTAAATAAAGAATTAGCACAAATGCTAGCTGATGACTTCAAAAAAAAGCATGCATCAGACTCCTCCGAAGGTGAAGAACGCATCAAAGAAAACTATGATGATGAAACTATTCCTCATGAGTTTGTTCCCAAAAAAGACGCATCATTCGAGCGCTTAAACCTTATTATTAATGACGAGGAGGAGGAGAAAACTCCCCCCAAAGAGACTAAAAAGATCGAGCCGGAAAAAGAGCATCTATGCGAATTATCGGTAAAAATGGCAGAGGAGCAGGTAACAATAGACTCAGAAAGCGACGAGCTTGAGTTTACCTCTATAAAAAGCCACACACCTAACCTTGCAGACAGCCTCGGACTAGTATCTAGCGAAGCCAAACAAACCACCATCGGACAACTGCCGGACGGCAATGTTTTAAAAGAAATCTGCAATAAAAAGCTCCGGCATATAGAGCAACAAAAAGGCATAGTTACCGAATCACGCTTAAGGGATATTATCCACACCATAACAGGCGCAAGAGGCTTCTTATCAGCAATTAACAAACAGATAGCAAGTGGGAAAAACGCTTTAATCGCAGAAATGAAGAAAGCGTCTCCAAGCCGAGGTATCATAAGAGAAAATTTTGAACCCGGCGATCTTGCCAGAGCATATAGCGCAGGTGGCGCAACATGCCTTTCAGTTCTTACCGACATGCCATATTTCCAAGGGCGCGATGAATATATAAACATGGCAAAAAGATCCTGCGATCTTCCGATTCTTAGAAAGGACTTTATTCTCGACCCATATCAGATATATGAATCAAGAGCCATAGGAGCCGATTGTATATTGCTAATAATGGCAGCTCTTACTGATCAGCAGGCGGCAGAGCTTGAGGATGTTGCGTTCAGACTAGGCATGGATGTGTTAATTGAAGTGCATGACGAAGAGGAAGTTGAACGGGCTTTAAAATTAAAATCAATGTTGATAGGCATTAATAATAGAAATTTAAAGAGCCTGCAAATAGACATAACAACTACAGAGCGTTTAGCCTCCTTAATCCCTAGTCCTAAGACTATTGTATGCGAAAGCGGCATTTATTCTCACGATGATGTAATTAAAGTAAACAACTCTAACATTAAAGCATTCCTTGTTGGAGAATCTTTAATGCGCCAGGATGATTTAACACAAGCTGTCAAGAATCTGATGGGAGAAAGCTAAAAAATGAACATATTAGGACTTGAAATTCCATTTCTGGATTTAATCGCCTTGATATGGTTCATATTTTTATGGGTATCATATTCTGTTTTTAGCGCCAATAAAAAAGACAATAATCTAGTCAAAGTAATGCATAAATATCGCATACTCTGGATTAGGCATATGATACGACGCTCAGATAGAACTGTTGACATTAATATTATAAAAAACCTGCTCCGCACCGCTACATTTTTTGCATCAACCTCAATCTTAATTCTGGCCGGATTAGTAGCCGGTCTTAACTTTGCTGAAAAAGGCGTGAACCTCATGGCAAGCCTTAACATACAAACCACTATCCAAATGTGGATTCTAAAAGTATCTCTGCTTATTACGGTTTTTATTTTTGCGTTTTTTAAATTCACGTGGGTTATACGCCAATTTAACTATGTATCAGTCCTTATTGTAGCATCTCCGGTTTATAAAGCTGAAGATGGAAAAATAAATAAGCATAAGATATATACTATATTGAAATACATAAAAACAATATCTACCATGATAAGTAATGCGGGGCATCATTTTAATATAGGTATGCGCTCATATTATTTCGGACTTGTTGTTTTAAGCTGGTTTATAAGCCCTGTTTTATTCATATTAATGAGTATATTAGTTGTTTGTGTACTATATCGCAGAGAATTTATGTCAAAAACTCTAATTCTGCTGACATGATATTATGAGAATATTATACGCATTATTAATCGCCCTACTCTACGCAAAACCATCATCTGCGCTTGACCTTGGAATCCCTATTGCCTGCGATTACGGCTTTGATTGTTTCATAGAATCATATTACGACCATTCAAAAGAAGCTAATATAGTTACCGACCATGCTTGTGGCCGCCTTAGTTATGACGGACACAAAAGTACTGATTTTATTTTGAAGAACCACTCACAAATGAAAGAAGGAGTAAATGTTGTAGCGGGAGACTCGGGAGTCATAAAATACGTAAGAGACGGAATGAGTGATGTTAGTGTGGATCTTATCGGAGAAGAGGCCGTACGAGGACGTGAATGCGGTAATGGCATAATCATAGATCATAAACGTGGTTATACGACCGAATACTGCCATTTAAAAAGAAATAGTATAACCGTTAAAGTGGGCGATGAAGTCGAAAAAGGTGATCCGATAGCGCAAGTCGGCTTATCCGGCAACACGACCTTTCCATATCTTGAATTTACGGTACGCAATGGAAAAGGTGCCGCTGTTGACCCTTTTACGGGCGAAGATCCTGTGACGGGTTCTGTTGATGTATCGTGCGACAGCCTTGATATTTATCCGCTATGGGACAAACAAACAGAAAAAAACCTCGATTATATTTCGACGGCTATGTTGGGTATAGGGTTTTCAGAGAAAGTGCCTCACGCAAGTGGTGCTCGTGAAGGAAAATATAGTAAAGAAAGAATTAAAAATAACGCCCACCTACTGGTTTTATGGACTGATATTTTCGGAATAATAAAAGGTGACGACCTTAAAATGAGTATTATTGCGCCTGATGGCAGCGTTCTTGCATCCGAGGTTAGGCAATTTACCAATAACAAACGTCATATGTTCCAGTTTATGGGCAAAAAACCTACCTTTAAGCGCTGGCCTCTTGGCGAGTATATTGGAAAAATTGAGCTCATCAGAAAAGATGGGGAAGATTTCGATAAGGTTATTAACGAAACTTTTGCCTTAGAAATTATAGATGCCAACGCCCAAAAGAATCAGTAATATTACAATAGAACCTAAACTAACTCAGATTCACCCATAGCATGTTTCATAAATACTTTTTTCAAAGCCGGAACTTTATTAACCGCGGCCATACCTATTCTTCTGGCAAATTTGACTGGAGCAATATCATTAGAAAACAACCTGTTAAGAGCATCTGTTACAACAAGAAGTGAAACATTATCAAACTTACGCTGTTCTTCATATTGCGCCAATAAATCTTGCGATCCCAAATCAAAACCAAGGTTTTTTGCATTGGCAACAAGTGACGTTAAAACAGGAACATCTCTGACGCCAAGGTTAAAACCCTGCCCTGCTATCGGATGCATAGCATGAGCCGCATCACCGATTAAAGCTAAGCGCTTGCCTGTATATTCTTTCGCAAGCGTTAGTCCCAGCGGATATGAGAAACGCTTTCCTACAACCTCCAGCTTACCTAAATACCCATCAAAACGTATAGATATTTGCTCAAGAAACTCCTCATCGCTCATCTTCATGAATAATTCTGCGATATCAGACTTTTCCGTCCATACTATTGAAGACATATTCTGATCTTTCATGGGCAATACCGCAAAAGGCCCGGCAGGAAGGAATCTCTCCTGCGCCACGCCATCATGCGTAAACTCATGCCTTACGGTGCAAACTATGCCGTGCTGATTATACGACCAATCAACGGTTTTTATATCAGCCGATTGGCGTAGTTTTGAGTTTTTACCATCTGCTGCAATAATTAGCTGCGACAGAACCGTGTCACCATTTGAAAGATCAACCTCAACACCTGAATTTTCTCTGCGTATTTCAGTATATTTGGTATTATCTATAATAGTGACGTTGTTTAGCTCATTTGCACGGTCAAATAATGATTTTCTTATATGATAATTTTCAACTATATAACCCATCGGATCATCACCGATTAACTTGTGATCGTAATGCAGAAAAAATGGTGAATCACCATCTGTCACGCGAATGTCCAATATTTCGCCTGCCTCCTCTTGCATCTGCTGCCAAAGACCAATATCTTCAAATATTTTAGCAGAACCGTTTGATATAGCGCATGTGCGCCCGTCAGAGTCTTTAGCAAGAGTTTTTTGCATATCGGTAGACTCGATTACAAAAACTGAAACACCGGCATTACCCAGCGAACAGGCCATTGTCATTCCGGTAAGTCCCGCACCGATTATCACCACATCGCAGTTGATTTTCATATTAAAAACCTCTTCTCAAACCACTTAATCTCGTCTTTACCGAGTATGCCTTTAATGTCATTTAAAACAAGTTTTTGGTATGTGCTCAACCATTTTTTCTCAGTTTCATTTAATAACGAATACTCAACCAATGTCAAATCAATAGGTGCGCGTGTTACAGTTTCAAACCCATAAAACTCTCTTTTACCCTCGCCGAAACCCTTTTTTTCTACCACAACAATAAGATTTTCAATACGTATTCCGTATTCATCTGTTTTATAATAGCCCGGCTCATTAGAAACTATCATTCCCGGTTGAAGGGCAATATTATTAGGCATTTTACTAATGCGCTGAGGGCCTTCATGTACATTTAGATAACTGCCCACACCATGGCCTGTGCCATGATCAAAATCAAGCCCCTGACTCCAAAGATGTTGCCTTGCCAGAATATCTAGCTGCGATCCACTGGTTCCTTTGGGAAATATTGCGCTTGCAAGGGCTATGTGGCCCTTTAATACCAATGTAAAATTATGTTTTTGCTCTTTTGTCGGTTTACCTATAGCAATTGTTCGGGTGATATCTGTAGTTCCCGACAAATACTGTCCGCCAGAATCAAGCAGGAATATTCCGTCTGGTTTTAGCTCTTTATTAGTAGCCTCAGATGACCTGTAATGCACAATAGCACCATTGCCCGCAAACCCGGCGATAGTATCAAAACTACTTTGCTTAAAATCACGCGCCTCTTTACGTAAATTATACAATTTTCTACTTGCAGAAAGCTCAGTAACCTGCTCTTTTCCAACTATATTATCCAACCAGAATAAAAACCTCGTAACTGCGGCTCCATCAATTTTATGCGCATCATAGCTACCTGCTATCTCAACTTTATTTTTACAAGCCTTAGGCATCTGACAAGGATCCGGTGCATATATGATATTTTGTTTTTTAAGATTAGCTGAAAACCAATATGAAGCGGCGGCAGGGTCTATCAAAGTTCTCTTATTTTTCAAATCGTTAACGCAGCCTTTTAAACTATCGGGAGAAGATATTTTCACATCACTTCCAAGATGCTTATCAACTGCATCATTGATTCTTTTTTTATCAATGAACAACTGCAATTTTCCGTTTTTATATAAGATCGCATAAGAAAGAATTAGCGGACTACACGGAACATCATTTCCTCTTATATTTAACAGCCAGCAAAGAGAATCAGGCGCGGCAATAATAAGGGCATCCGCTTTATATTCATTCATTTTCTTTAAAATAACAGAAATCTTATCAGACAGCTTTTGCCCACTATATTTTAAAGGAAGTGCCTTTATCGGATCAGAAACAGGCTCAGGGCGATTATTCCAAAGCCCGTCAATCGGGTTTTTCTTCGCAATCGCGATCTCTGCTACATTAGCAAAATTGTCATATGAAGTCTTGCTATGCAACCACGGGTCAAGTAATAACTTGCCTTTCTTAAGATTTTCTTTTACCCACTGCACGGGGCTTTTATCGGCAATATCATATTGCTCGTAATCTTTACCGATTTCTGACTTTGCCTGCAATGTATAGCGGCCATCAGTAAAGAAAGCAGCTTTATTTTCTAAAACCACAGCAATAGCCGTAGATCCTGAAAATCCTGTAAGCCACTCAAGGCGCCTTGCATGAGGCGGAGAATATTCATTCTGGAACTCATCCACCGAAGGCACGACAAAGCCTGATACCTTCAGTTTTTTCAGGCAATTACGCAAATCAGTTAATTTGCTATCACTCATATTTCTTACCTATAAATAATGTTTAAGGCTAATAAAGCCAAGCTTACAGCTTCTCCGAGAGCTTTTTCAGCTTCTTAACTTTACGCATGATCATATCACGCTTCATACGAGATACATGGTCTATAAAAACAACACCGTTTAAATGATCTATTTCATGCTGCACACAAGTTGCCAGCAAATCATCACATTCTACTATCTGCTCTTTGCCGTTGTAATCAAGAAACTTTACCTTTACTAGCTTTGCTCTTGTAACCATAGCACGTTGCTGCGGAAATGAAAGACAACCTTCTTCATAAATATTCTGCTCCTCAGAAGACTCAATAATCTCAGGGTTAACCATATAAAAAGGCTTGCTTATATCAATACCGCAAGTATTTGCGTCAGAATCCTCATAACGCCCATGACAATCACTTAGATCCATAACCAGAATACGCTTATGCACCCCAACCTGAACAGCGGCCAGGCCAATCCCGCTTTCATGGTGCATAGTATCAACCATATCATCCATAAGTTTTCTAATTTCATCAGTAACCGAGTCTACCGGCTCTGAACAAACTTCTAGCCTGGGATCAGGCGCTAAAACAAGTGGTAAAATAGTCATATCTTTTAGTAATTAGTTAACAGCTTTTTTAACATGCGGGCAATCAAGTGAAAAAACGGGGATTTCCACCTTAAACATCTGCGCAGCCGAGGTCATCATTTCGTAAAACCCCATCATAACGCCGGATGACGTATTCAGATGCACGGTGCTTGAGTAGGAAAATTCTTCATTCGGCTTAATAACAGGTTGTGCACCCACAACCCCAGAGCCCCTCACCTCCTGAATCTGCCCTTTCTCGTCTATTATTTTCCAATAACGATTAAGCAACTGCACATCAACATTATTAGTATTTCTTATAACAATATGATAATCCCAAACGTAATAATCATCAAACGGCATTGATAGTTCGTCCTCATATTCGGGCTCAGCGGTTATAATAACTCCATTTGTTTGTTTAAGATACATTATCTTCCCCTATACGCAGGAACACCCTGATCAGGTATCCACACATCAGCAGGCGGCTCACCCGTTTGATAAAACACATCAATAGGAATTCCTCCTCTTGGATACCAATAGCCACCTATTCTTAGCCATTTAGGATTCACCTCTTCTATTATACGCAAAGCGACACTTACAGTACAATCCTCATGAAAAGCGCCGTGATTTCTAAAAGACCCTAAAAACAATTTTAAAGACTTACTTTCAAGCAAAAACTGATCAGGCACATAGTCTATAACCAGATGCGCAAAATCCGGCTGACCTGTTATAGGGCATACGGAAGTAAACTCAGGACACGAAAAACGTATAAAATAATCAGTACCGGCTTTCGGGTTAGGAACTTTTTCCAGAACAGCGTCCTCGGGCTTAGCAGCAAGTACGGTGTCACCACCTAACTGCGTTAAGTTCTCATATATATTATCTGCCATAATTTAAAACTTCATAATATTTTTTTATTCCAAAATAATATAATCGTCATCCTGAACTTGTTTCAGGATCCATCTTTCCCGGCAGTTATAAGTAAATAATTATACTCATTACATCCAACATCTATAATTATCAATTCATCATAACTTAATACAGGGATGCTGAAACAAGTTCAGCATGACGGCTTTTGTTTATTTATAAAAACTTCTTACTAAAACTTAAAATAATCTTTCTGCAAAAGAGAGAGGATAATAGCATCATGGAACTTACCATGCAAAAGTTTTTGTTCACGAAGAACACCTTCTTTTTGAAAACCCATCTTACGAAGCAATCGAAATGACGCTTTATTAGTAGGAGTAACCGTAGCTTCTACTCTATGCAGATCCATACGGCTAAAGCCGAATGCCAGAACAGCTTTTACAGTCTGACTCATTATACCCTTACCCCAATATTTCTTATGCAAATCATAGCTTATTTCAGTTCTTGCGTGGTCGCGGTTCCAATAATTAAACCCACAAGAGCCGATTAGCCTGTTATTATCACGCCTGGCCAAAGCCCAGTATATACTTCTTTTATAGCGATAAAGATCAATACTATAGTCAATCTCTTCTTTTACGCGCTTTTCATTTCTTGGAATACACTCTTCAGGAACATATCTTATAACATCTTCATCCTGCATATACTCAAGATATGCTTCCGCATCATTATGCGTAATTTGACGAAGCACATATTCATCATTTACTTCAATCACCGGGAATTTATCAAAAACAGACAGCACGCTCATTAAAAATCTCTATTTTGCTACAAAAAGAACCCACTTTAATATATTAGCTAAAAAATAGCAATCTATATATTCTGCCCAGCCCCATAGGCAACAACTTCCATATTTAATACTGCATTTTTTTCCTCCCACTTAACAAGCCCATGCCACGCCAACGCACAAGTGATTGAAAAACAAGAATTTTAACCCTTGGCACGATTCTAGCTTGTTGTATAGCGAATAAGTTTTATTTAAATATTATTATATAGTTAAAATGGCCAAGAAAAAACAAATACAGAGCAATAACCACCCGTACAAATCCGCTCTTGGGCAGTTGGAAGTAGCAAAGCTACTAAAAGGACAACAATATATACCCGGAAGCAAAAGAGCCAGCAATGACAACCCTGCTCCGTTGGCTGACAAAATCAGAAAATACTTTTTATACACATTATTAGTTCTAATAGTAACAGGTCTTTTATTTGTCCAGAAGGCTCACTCAGCATCACGTATTAAAGATATCGTTTATTTTGAAGGCATAAGGGACAACACCTTGTTGGGCTATGGTTTGGTAGTCGGTCTGAACGGCACGGGAGACAATCTTAAAAACTCACCTTTTACTGAAAAAGGTCTGGCTGAGTTCTTAACAAAGATAGGCTTAAGTGCCAACGGAACTAACTTAAAAACTAAAAACGTCGCCGCCGTTAGCATAACAGCTACATTTCCAGCGTTTTCAAGAAGCGGTAGTAAATTCGATGTAACCGTAAGCACTATGGGCGACGCTAAAAGCCTGCAAGGCGGAATATTGCTTGCTTCACCATTGCTTGGTGCCGACGGTAATGTTTATGCGGTAGCACAAGGGCCGGTCACTATAGGAGGGCTTGAGTCTGCAAGCGCCTCAAACAACTCAGCCTCAAAAGGAGTGCCAACTAGCGGAATAGTACCAAACGGAGCAATCGTTGAAAAAGAGATCGCCTTTAATCTAGATAGCATGAGCACAATTAAACTTGCATTACGCAACCCGGATATTTCAACCGCACGGCGTATTGCAGAAAACATTAATGACTTATTGGGCGAGGAGGCAGCCACCCCTCTTGACCCGGGAACGGTTAGTTTGAAAGTGCCCGATATTTACGGAAGAAACGTTATGGGTCTGCTTGCCGATATTGAACAGATAGTTGTGGAGCCGGATCAGGCCGCCATAATCGTGATAGACGAGGCATCAGGAACTATAGTCATGGGCGAGGAAGTAAAAATTGATACTGTTGCAATTGCACAAGGAAATCTGTTAGTATCAATAAAGAACAGTGACGCTGATTCAGGCTCGGCATTTTCTTCAGACGTATCTAAAAATGAAGGATTCACGAAACCAGTAAATAATAACAACAAACCTGGCAACGGCCTTGCGATATTGCCGCAAGGAGCATCGTTACGCGACCTTGTAAGCGGCCTTAACGCACTTGGCGTTGGTACGCGTGACTTAATAACAATATTACAAACTATTAAAGTATCCGGCGCATTACACGCAGATATTGAGGTTAGGTAAATGAAAATAATATTTTTCACATTGCTGGCAACATTAAACATAAGCAACGCTATGGCCAATATGCCTGTTCATATGGTCGATAATATCTACAACTCAGAGATAGGCAAAGTTTTACCTAGAGATAAGGTCATGAATAAAGTTGCAGGCGCTAAACAATATCAAAACGAAGATGAGCAAATACTTGATAACGCACGTGAGCTTGAAGGCGTAATGATCTCACAAATGGTAGAGCCGATGTTTCCTAAAGATGATGGCAGCGGCATATATGGCGGCGGTCAAGGCTCTGACATTTACCGCATGATGATGATCCAGCAATATGGTCAGATATTAAGTCGCAGCAACGGCTTAGGCGTTGCGGAGAATATTGCAAAAAGACTATCCAAAAAAGGAGAAGAAAAATGACAGCAGTAACTACAATAGATGCAAACGACATGATAAATGTCACAAAGAGACTGACACAGATCATGCAAATAGAATTTGAAATGATCAAAGGAATGAAGCTTACCAAGCTGCACACTCTCTATGACGAGAAAATGAAACTAGCGTCAATATT